>Ga0078972_1008959_pt1 | contig 20243 bp, 9 predicted proteins | sample YelNatPaOPGAMG01_FD_67568 | JGI IMG/M metagenome (GOLD analysis project Ga0078972, IMG submission 67568) | Hot spring thermophilic microbial communities from Obsidian Pool, Yellowstone National Park, USA - OP-RAMG-01 (SPADES assembly) (version 2) | ecosystem: Environmental > Aquatic > Thermal...
GTGTATATAGATGCAGTCTGTGGTGGCTTGGGAAAATGCGGAAAATGCCGAGTTTTTGTAGATGGTAAAGAATATCTTGCTTGTCAAATTAAAGTTGATGAGATTAGAGATAATGCAATTATAGAGATACCAAGGGATGTAGATATAAATCTGAATTCGAAGAACAAGGCAAAGATTTTGAGTGAAAGCAAAATAGAATTAGAGTATGATTTTTCGCCAATAATCAAAGTGGTAAAGGTAAACCTATCCAAGCCTAAAGTTAATTCGAAAATTGCAGACTTGGATTCATTAAAAAATAGTCTTAAAGATTACTTGCCAATAAGTGTAGATTATGAACTACTTTCAGAAATTCCTAAAAAAATAAGAGAATTTGACTGGGAATTTTATGCTTTACTTGGAGAAGAAGAAAAAGGGAATGTTCTTCTTGGACTTTACAAGGAAAGACCTGAGCCCTTAGGGGTTGTTGTAGATATAGGGACAACAACGATAGTTGCGCAATTGATTGAGATTTCAAGTAAAGATATTGTTATGACAATATCAGATACGAACAGGCAGGTTCGGTTTGGCGAAGATGTGCATTCGAGAATGATGTATGCAAACGAAGTTCTCGAAACTAGCAATTGCAAGGATAGGTATCCATTAACTACCTTGGTGCGTGCACAAATAAACGAACTTGTGAATGACCTACTTAAGGGAGCAAAGAACCAGCCGATTGCATGCATATTCGTATCTGGAAATACGGTAATGACACAGTTTTTACATGGTATAACAACGAAGTATCTTATGGAAGAACCTTGGGTCCCTGCAGCAACAGAGTTTCCAGTCAGGTTTTCGAATGAGTTTTCTATTGGTTGTGTTAATGGTAGAGTACCAATATACAGTTCGCCATGTAGAAGTGCCTATGTGGGGGGAGATGTGATAAGCGACATAGTTGCGTCAGGGATGCATAGAAGAAACGAACTTTCAATTTTAATAGATGTAGGAACAAATGGAGAAGTTGTGCTTGGAAATTCTGATTGGCTTATGTGTGCCTCTACCTCTGCAGGTCCGGCGTTTGAAGGTGGTGAAGTAAAGTATGGTATGCGAGCAACTGAGGGAGCAATCGAACGAGTGCGTGCAAAGCTAGTTAACAATAAAGTTGAGTTTAGCATATCGACGATCGGTAATAAGCCTGCTAGGGGTCTTTGCGGCTCAGGTATGATTGAATTGGTTGCAGAACTATTCAGGCTTGGAATTATCGACAAAGCAGGCAATTTTTCTGATACTTGTCAATCAGTAAGGAAGAATAATGGAGAATACGAGATACCAATAATAGGAGATATATCCATATTTGATTCAGATTTGAAGAACATAATTCGTACAAAAGGTGCTCTTTTTGCGGGTATAGTTACACTTCTATCTTCAGCAGGATGTAAAATGGATGATGTTGAAAAGATATACATAGCAGGAGGGTTTGGTAACTATCTTGATTACAGAAGGGGCGTGCTGATAGGACTGTTACCTGATTTGCCTATTGAGAAGTTTAGGTATATAGGCAATGGTTCGATAGCAGGTTCAAGATGTATGCTTTTATCCAAGCATGCAAGAGATGATGCTTCAAAGATTGTAAAAAGCATGGAAAACATAGAGTTATCATATTCAAATGTATTCCGCGAAGAATACAATGCGGCGTTGTTTCTTCCACATACGGACATGGGTAAATTCCCTAATTTTGAGAGGTTTATGAGAGAATTAAGTGAGGAAAGATGATGACGTATAGTATAGCATTTGCGGGAAAAGGAGGAGTGGGTAAGACTACATTATGTGCGCTCACAGCGAGCGTGCTTTCGACCAAGGGCTTGGTCCTTGCAATTGATGCGGACCCGAATTCAAATTTAGGTGAAAAACTTGGCATAGCGTACAAGGAAACGATAGGTGGAATGCGCGAAGATATGCTTAAAGAGATAGAGAAAATTCCGATTGGGATGTCAAAACAGGAATATATAGAACTTAGAATAAGGGAGTTAATTGCAGAAGGGGAGAAAATAGACCTTCTTGTGATGGGCAGACCTGAAGGTAAGGGATGCTATTGTTATGTGAATTCTATCTTAAGGAATAATATAGACATATTATCAGGGATGTATAGGTATGTTGTCATGGATAACGAAGCAGGCTTGGAACATCTTTCTCGTCGAACTACCCGGAATGTTGATTTGCTTATAATAGTATCAGATGCAACGAAGCAGGGCTTGGAAACCGCAAAACGTATATTTTCCTTATCTGAACAACTCGAACTTTCGATTGGAAAACGGATGATTGTGGCAAATATGGTTGAGAATGGTAAAGAAGATTGGATAAAAAAAGTTGCGAACGAGAAAGGAATAGAACTTCATGCGATTATGCCATTTGATAAGGAGTTAAGTAACCGAGTTGCCGATAACTTGCCTGTCTCTGATTATAAAGGACCTGTGCATGAGGCGATTAAAAAGAAGATATTATCGGGTGTGATATAAATTTTAAAAATTAAGCTAATGTATTTATTATCAAAACTCGTTTATGCGGAACGAGGTGTGTTATGGTCGAGGAATCTTTTGTGAGAACAGAAAGTGCAAGATGTCTGCAATGCTACGATGCGCCTTGTATGAATGCTTGTCCTGCAGGCATAACTATACCGCGTTTCATTAGAATGCTTGCAAGTGGAAATTACCAAGGTGCTGCAGAGGTTGTAAGAACTTGTAATCCTTTTATCTCAATATGCAGTGCAGTCTGTCCAACCGAAGAATTATGCCATAAAAATTGTAGTCGTGCAAAAATAGATTCTGGTATTCGTATTAAGGAACTTCACGATTTTGCATTTAGATACGATAATGGAAAACCAATAAATTTTGAATCGAACAAAAAGGTTGCAATAGTAGGTGCAGGACCTTGTGGCTTGGCTTGTGCATTCGAACTTAGAAAGATGGGTATTTTGGCAACTGTATTCGAAGAAGATGCGGAAGGTGGTATTCCTGCCACGCAAATCCCAAGCCATAGATTAGAGCAAAAGAGACTTGTAGAAGATTTAGAATTTCTCAAAAAGTTTGGAATAAGGGTTCAAAAGAAGAAGATAAAACCTGAAGATTTGGAATCTTTGAAGAAAGAATATGGTGCGGTATTTCTTGCAGTTGGTGCGCAGCACTCAAAGCAACTTGGGATACCGGGCGAGGATGCGAAAGGATGCTATCCTGCAAGTGAGTTTCTTAAGTTAGCAAAAGATAAGGAGATTACACATAAGACCCTTGGAGACGATGTTTTAGTAATTGGCGGAGGTAACGTTGCGATAGATTCCGCATGCGTAGCAAAAGAAATAGGTTGTGAAAATGTAACCATTGTATATAGAAGAACAAGAAAGGAGATGCCGGCTTGGAAGTCTGAGATAGAAGAAGCAATTAACAGGGGTGTGGAATTTCTGTTTCTTAGAGCCCCTGTAAAGGTTGTAGTGAACAAAGGAAAGGTTTCGGGATTGCAGGTTCAAAAGATGGAATTGAAAGGAAAGGATGATTCAGGAAGACCCAAGCCGATAGCAATCAAAGGTTCTGAATACGAAATACCTGCATCGGCAGTTATCTCAGCAATAGGACAAGAAGCCCCCAATTTCCCAGTTAAAATGGAAAATGGTAAGATTGTTGTAAAAGACTTTAAGACATCGATTGATGGAGTTTTTGCCGGGGGAGATGCAATAAACGGTGGTATGACTATATCACAAGCAGTTGGTGATGGCAGGGCTGCTGCACATGCAATTTTCAAATATCTTGGAGGTGCTTAAAATGGCAAAATTAACTCAAATGATATCTAAGAAGAAGGAATTTGTAGTTGATATAGATAAAGAGATATATGGCAAGGGCTTGACTGATAGGAAACATGCTAATTATGAGATTTACAAAAAACCAAGTTTGGAAGTTACTTTTTGTGGAAAGAAGTTTGAAAATCCATTTATACTTGCTGCAGCGCCACCTACAGATGATTTAGACATGGTAAGAAGAGCATTCAAAATGGGTTGGGCAGGGGCAGTGCTAAAAACAACATCTATAGAAGGCACAAAGGTGGATTTAGCATATCCAATGATGACCGGCTTGGAGTATAATGGTCAAAAGTTGTTTGGAATGGGGAATATAGACCTTATTTCAGAACATCATATAGATGTTGTTGAAAAAAGGGTTGCTGCACTAAAAAAGGAATTTCCAAAAAAGATAGTCATCGCCTCCATGATGGGTTCAAAGCAATCAGATTGGCAAACGCTCCCACAGCGACTAACCGAAGCAGGCGCAGATATGATTGAATGCTCGTTCTCATGCCCTCAAGGTTCGATGGGCGAAGACCCTGGAAAGATGCTCGCACAGTCTATTCCTGCAAGTGAAAAGACCGCAAGATGGGTTAAAGAGTCGGCAGGCAAAACCCCTGTCATCATCAAAATCACTCCACAAGTAACCGATATAGTTGCGGTAGCCCAAGCCCTAAAACATGCAGGGGTCGATGCAATCGCTGCATCTAACTCGATTCCTGCACTCATGGGTGTAGATATAGAAACCTTTGTACCATATCCAAATTTGGGTGGAAAATCTACCTATTCTGGTTACACAGGCCCGGCAATTAAACCTATTACTCTACGCACAATCGCAGAAATAAAACGCAATGTCGACATTCCGATTTCAGGTACCGGAGGTGCGATGAATTGGCGAGATGCAGTAGAGTTCATGGCAGTCGGCGCAAACATCGTGCAGTTCTGCACTGCAGTAATGCATTATGGATTCAGAATAATAGACGACCTAACATCAGGATTTGCAAACTACATGGCAAAAATGAAGTTTACCAGCCCTGAACAAATCGTAGGTAAGGCGCTAAAAAACATAGTTACTCACGATGAACTTCCAAGAAGAAAGGTAAGATCTAAGATAGACATCGAAAAGTGCATAAGATGCGACTTATGCTTTGTTGCATGCAGAGATGGCGGGCATTTTGCAATCGAACTTGATGAAGATAGAACTCCCATTGTAAACGAGGATAGATGCGTAGGATGTGCACTCTGTCAAAGACTATGCCCGATAGATTGCATCGAAGTAAAATAAAAAATATAAAAATTCATTATTTTTTCTTCTATGAATTTTTTCTTCTATAAATTGCGAGCGCAATCAAGATAAATGGCATAGAAAGTGCAAAGACAATCGTTCCGCATAAACCACTCGATTGGGTCTGGTTCGTCTTTCCTGGCGCTGCATTTACCGTAAATTCATAATTCGAATATACCTTTGTATCGTCCATTCCAACTACAGTTATGTTGCATGAAACATGCGACCCTTTTGCAAATTTTCCTATGTTACTCTTGTATTGGTTGTTTAATCCCAATTCCATATTATAGGTTATTGGTAATTTGCACACTCCGGACTCTAGACATTCTACCACAGTAACGGTAACTTGTCCGGTAAAATCGCCTGTTATTGTCGCGTATATCTTAACATAATCTTTTTCATTGGGAGAAGTGGGTTCTATGTATACTCCTGAAATCTTCTGCTTGGTATATGCAGATTTTACAACTACCAATATCTCGCTCTCGTTGGTTACTGTTCCATCAACTTGTGAAACAACACGAACTTTGATTGAAACACTCGAGGCAGTGGTTGTAAGTGGAACTGAAATAGTAAGCAAAAAGGTGCCTGAATTACCTGCCGAAATTAATATTTCCGAGCGGGAAAGCAAGCCCCAATTGTATATGTCTCCTACCAAAGATAGAGAATATGTATCTTCTACATTTCCCAAATTAGTAACAGTATAAGTTATGCTCTCTGAATTGCCAATAGTTATGTTTACCATGCTGCTCTTTGGCGTTATAGATACCATCCTTTTTATCTCCTCAACTTGAACGTAGGCAGTAGATTCCAGAACCATCGACTCGTTCTTCTCAGATTTTACATTTATTTTGAACATGTAACTTCCAATCGAAACCTCAGAAGGTACCCTAATATTCAGATAAATTTGCGTGCTTGTGCTCGGATTCAAAGTTACTTGCTGAGGATTTAGGTTTGCTTGCCAATTAAGAGACGATGAATATGAGACCGTGTAATTATCAGGCATGTTTCCGGTGTTCTTTAGAGTGAAGGTAAAGTTTGCCCAACCTGGCGAAATCGTCTTCCTTGTATCTGAAGAAGGAGTAAGTTGTGCAGAATAAATTGGAATTGGCGTAACTGTAATGTTCAGAGTGGTTTTTGAAACCACATTTGGATTTATCTCTGAAGTTGCTGAAATAGTTGCTGTTTTCACGCCTTCACTGGCTCCTTGAGGCACATTCACATTTAGCGTAAGAGTTGTTGATTGACCTGCTGCTAAGGTTACTAATTGAGGTAGAGAGAACCAAGATGAAACTTCTCCACTCTTACTTAGAGTATAGTTGTCATTCAGTTTTCCAAAATTGGATATCTTCAAGGTATATTGAATGCTATTCCCTGCAAGAACAGTTGCAGATTCAGGCGTGATGCTCATACTTGCTCCTTTTACAAAAGGTACTATATCAGTTGCCTGACCCACATTCATATTTTTAATTACAGGTGTTGATATGTCGTTTTGTATGAATACTGCAGCGCTACAATTGTTTATATTCCATGAGGTATTGAAATTAAATGTGCGTTCTACAGTTATCGTGCTTCCCTGCGATAGGCTCAAAGACTCAGGCTCAAGTACATCCCTTACCACATAATCATGAACCTTTATTCCATTCGAAGCATTGTAATTTATCCCAGATTCGAATATGACCATGTTCAACTTGTAGTTTATCGTATTTGATGTTTGTAGATTCACATTCGCAGTTACACTTGCCTTAATCTTTACAACTGGATACCCAGATATATCCGCTTTCGCATCTATATCCGCAAGGGAACTTTTCTGAAGTTCTGAATCTATTTGTGTCTTATATGCAGATTTTGTTCCACTACTTCCTCCTACTTCTGCATTCGAAAAGTTACCATCAAATATACAAGTCGGATATCCCCATTGCAAGGATTGTGGTCTTGCAATGTTCTGATATTGTGTCCATCTATCAACTGCATCTTGATTCTGGAATGGGTCATCGCTATCCGGATGATATGCTAAGACCACGAGTCTCTCGCCGTATTCTGCCTTTAATTCATGAAGCGCAGCATCTGCATATGGACAATACGTACACCAAGTTGCTGTAAATAACTCTGCAATGACCCTCTTCTCTGAACTCCTTGCATGACCTGCAGTTATATCACCATGTGAAAACATACTAATTGGTACTATCGAAAACAATAGCAAACACCCAAGCACTACTACGCTAAATCTCATTCCTACCCGCTCCTTTCTCATAAATTGGATATGCATATATTTATACCTTCTATTTCTTCATTTTGGTAAATCTACTTCACAAAACCTTTTAGCATTTCATTTGCAAATTTGAATTCTTCCGTATCCCCTGACCATTCTTTAAGTTCACTTTTGTATCTTTTTTCAAATTCATTTACTAATTCGTTTAGTCCCATTCTGATATACGATGGTTCTTCTCCTTCTATGACTGCTGCAGCATATACCATTTCACCTTTCTCGATTAGTATCTTGTTTTCACCATATTCTATCTTACCAATCGAGCGCTTGCTCTGAAATATCTCCCCTGCAAAATCATGCAACGCAGTTAACATCCCAGAAAATATATCCGAGTCGTATTTGTTCAAATTATCGTCTTTTGGATAACTACAAATCATCCTTCCATCCTTGTATATCAAATAAAGTGTCTTTATCTTCTTTGCAAAATCAGACTTTACAGCCAAGCCCTCTATCTCTATGTCATTTATCACAATCCCATTCTCTGCAAGCGTAGGCTTAACGCTTTCCAAATGCAAAAGAAGGTTACGCCTAGTTTCCCGAAGTTCATCCTTCCACCCAGGCTTGGGATTGAGCACCGGCTCGAGTACTATCCTATCATTTTCTAAATATACCTCGTTCACAGATTGATGTGTTCTATACCTGTGCGCTTGGCGTAACAGAAACCTATTTTGTCTTTCTAACCTCGTCATCTCAGAGTTAAGTTCTATTATCAAGTTCTTATCTATAGATAGGTCAGTATTCCTCCATATGCATCTTTTGCATTTCCTCCTTTTTTCCGAATTTTTTAATTTACATTTCGAAATAGCATGGCATCTATCTTCAAGGTTTTCTATAAATTGAATCTTCCCTTCTATAGATTGTATGGTGTTTCTTATCTTCTCAATCTTCTTTTTGTTCTCGTTTAATCTCGAAAGATTTTCGGTTGTCCTAAATTCGTAGAATTGTGCCATCCTCGAATCAAACTCCACATCGCAAGCATTCGCAATACGGAGAAGAGAAGCAAGAAATCTGGTACGCACTTTCACATTTCCATTAGGCGATTTGTAGGTATGAACGTCGTCTATGGGAGTCATATATTCCCCGTTAACTTCCATGGGTTCTATATTTTGCTCCTTTAACCATTTCAAGGCATGCTCTGAGATTGGTGCACGAAGTTGATGATACTTGCATATTCCACCCACTATATCCCTTATCTCTTTATCTCCAATTGGTATGTCATGCTCACTTGATATCCTTAACGCAGAATAGTAACCGTGATTCTCCCTTATCTTCTCGCAATCTCGCATATTTGGTATCGATATTCCTATGTCGTGAAGCAAGACCGCACATAACAGAAAATAAAGTTCATAAGAATTGAGAAATTGATAATTTTCTTTAAATTTAGGTTCGAGTATCTTTGTCAACATCCTCATTACTCTTTCTGCATGGCTCCTTCCATAATCCGTTAATTCAGGACAACGATTAAGATACCACAATCTCTCCGTATATTCGTAGCAGTATAATAGAAGGTCATAGAACTTCTGTCTCAATTCCCCAGGAAGATATTGATATAATGAATAATTCTCATCAAAAGTGCCCTTTAACTTACCTTCGAGCATATGTCTTAATTCCATTCCTACCTTATCCTTTTTTCGTTATCCAACTTTTTCCCATTTTTCTAATTCCAATACCTTCGATAAAGTCGAACCTCTTTTTATCTCTTCTCTTAACCTGTTTTCTCTTTCCATCACATCTATCGCACGATTTGCTATTTCCACCGCTTCTTCTTGTGGTACCACAACAACACCACTTGCATCACCTATTATCCAATCGCCCGTCCGCACGGTCTGCCCGCAGCATACTATCTCTACCCCAATCTCGCCATGCCCTTTTGGCTCTCCTGCATTAGGCACCATATGCTTTGCAAACACTGGAAATCCTAATGATAAAATGTCAGGTATGTCCCTAACTGCTCCATCAACCACAACACCAGCCAAGCCCTTCACCTTTGCTGACCAAGATGCAAGTTCTCCCCAAAGCGCTATTCTTCCTCCACATGCATCTATCACTATCACATCACCTTTTTCTGCTTTATCTATCGCCTCTACTGGTTTAGCCCAATCTCCATCAATCGTTCGCACAGTAAGCGCACGACCTACCATCTTACTGCCAGGTTGCAAAATCGACTTAAGACCAAACATAGCACCTTTCCTATGCATGGCATCTGATATGTTCGAAGTGGATACTTTCATAAATGCGTCTCTTAATTCATTCTCAGAATACTTTTTATAAAGTTCTGTGGTTAGGCTTTTTTTCGATAATATCGCCTCTTTCATCATCCTCGTGGCTTCCGTTACATTCTCTGATTTTATTATCGCACCACCAACTATTATTATACTCGCCCCTGCCTCAAGTACACCCAAGACATTCTCTGTATTTATTCCCCCAGCAGCACCTATTTGCAATTTCGTAGAACCATGTATCTTTTTCAACTCTTCTATTGGATTCTTTCCTTTCATCTGCTGGTCTATCCCTACATGCATCACTACATAATCTACTCCAAGTTCTTCTACTTCTTTAGCTCGTTTTGCCTTATCTTCCACACCTATCAAATCTATCATTATCTTGGTCCCATATTTCTTTCCTGCCTTAACCGCCTCCTTGATTGTCCCGTCATCAGAAACTCCAAGTATAGTTACTACGTCAGCACCTGCCTTCGCTGCCATCTCTACTTCAAGCGCCCCCACATCCATCGTCTTCATATCTGCGACTATTTTCAGATTTGAAAATCTCCTCTTTAGTTCTCTTACAGATTCCAAGCCTTCACTTTTTATCAACGGCGTTCCAGCCTCTAACCAATCGGCTCCTCCTTTGACCGCTTCCTCGGCTATCTGTAATGCTCTATTCAGATGTATCGCATCTAACGCAACCTGCAAAACTGGTTTTTCTATAGCCATGATGCCACAACCGATATACCTCGTTAAATAATTATCCCAGACAATATCGGCATTCACCGTATCCGCACTCAAATTAATACAATTGAGATATTACATATGGATATGTTACATAAATAGTTACATAAAAAAATCTTTTTACATGTAAATGATTTTACTTATCTATGTCTGAAGAAATCGTAAGATACGATGTTGTAATAGTAGGCGCAGGACCTGCAGGCTTAACTGCTGCCATATACGCAAAACGCGCTGGGATGTCCACTATTATTCTCGAAGGAAAATATACCGGAGGCTTAATCGCTCTTTCGCCTCAGATTGAAAACTACCCAGGCTTTCAGAGCATCTCCGGCTTGGAGCTGGTCAATAAAATCGCAGAACACGCAAAACAGTACGCAGAAATCAAAGAAGGAGAACAAGTAAAAGATATCAAGGTAAATAGCGAAAACATAGAATTAATTACAGATACTTCTAAATATATTGCAAAAGCAGTTATACTTGCAACCGGAACAGAATATAGAAAATTGGATGCAAAAGGCGCAAAAGAATTCGAAGGTAGAGGTATCTCTTATTGTGCAACCTGCGATGGGTTCTTCTTCAAAGGAAAAAAAGTAATTGTCGTTGGTGGTGGAAATTCAGCAGCAAGAGAAGCACTACATCTTAAACATGTAGGATGCAAAGTTACCATAGTTCATAGAAGAGATAAAATGCGTGCCGAAGATACTCTCTTAAAAAGACTTTTAGATGAAGGGATAGAATTCGAATGGGATTCGGTAGTGGAGGAAATCTTAGGCGATTCAAAAGTTACTGCTGTTAAAATAAGAAATGTTAAATCTAACCAAACAAAAACCTTAGATGTTTCCGGCATATTCGTAGCAATCGGAATGAAACCAAATAGCGAACTTGCTTCCTTGATAGGCGCTCATCTCGACTCACAGGGGTACATCATCGTAGATGACATGATGCGCACTTCTATAAAAAGAATATATGCAGCAGGTGATGTTACAGGTGGGTTAAGACAAGTCATAACTGCATGTGCAAAAGGTGCTATTGCTGCAACTGCATGCAAAGAAGTCGTTCATGGGGTGTAATCCATGAGAAGAAAAAAAGGTTTAGAAGACGACGATTCTCTTGTTACAGAAGTTGCAAAAACTCGTTCCGAAACTCCAGAAATTTACATAGAACTTGAAGACGGCACCGAACGTCCTTATGTTCTTGCACATGTCATGCGAGTTAGAGGCAGAGAGTATGCTATCCTACTTCCTAAAGATGAAGAAGACTTATCAGATGAGGGCTCGGCTCTGATTTTTAGAATCGAAACAGATTCTAAAGGTTATCATTCTCTAGTTGAGATTACTTCTAAAAAAGAGTTTGAAAGGGTAGCCTCATCTTGGGATGAACTTCTCGACGAAATTGCAGACGAACTCGAAGAAGAATAGTTAACCTCACGACCAACCGATAATCTGATAAATCGCTCCCTCGATACCCTCCTGGGGGAAGTTTATTGCCAGAAAATAAAGATAAATCTGCAAAAAAGAAAGCTAAGAACCTAGAAGAGAAACTTCTACTTAAGAAGGTTACCTCTTGGGAAAAAGCAGATAAGAAAAAAAGAGAGATGATTTTAAGTTTTGCAGAAGATTATAAAAAATTCTTAGACGCAGCAAAAACAGAAAGAGAAGCAGTAAACGAGATAGTTAGATTTGCAAAAAAGAATGGCTTCGTTCCCATAGAAGAGATTTATGATAAAAAGGCAATACCAGGCACTCGGATTTATGCAGTAAATCACGCAAAGAGTGTTGCTCTTGCAGTAATAGGTAAAAAGCCCCTATCTGAAGGAATCTCATTTATAGGCTCGCACATTGATTCACCTCGAATTGACCTTAAAGGCAACCCTCTCTACGAAGATACAGACTCAAAACTCGCTGTTTTTAAAACACATTATTACGGCGGCATTAGAAAATACCAATGGGTAAACGTACCTCTCGCCATACATGGTAAAGTTATCTTATCCAATGGAAAAGATATCGACATAGTCATAGGCGAAAATGATAACGAACCTGTCCTTGTAATCCCTGACTTACTACCTCATCTTGCAAGAAATCTCGCAGAAAAAAGAAAATCTTCTGAGACCATAAAAGGCGAAGAATTAAACGTAATTGTGGGAAGTATCCCAGTCAAAGACGAAAAAGTAAAAACAAGAGTTAAACTCGCTGTTTTGCAACATCTAAACCAAAAATACGGAATTGTCGAAGAAGATTTCTCATCTGCAGAAATAGAGTTGGTCCCTGCTCAAAAAGCAAGGGACGTAGGCTTGGATTCTTCCATGCTTGGCGCTTATGGACAGGACGATCGTGTATGTGCATATACATCTTTACGTGCGCTCGTAGATATCGACATTCCAAATAGAACCTCAGTTGCCCTTTTCTTTGACAAAGAAGAAATAGGCTCTGAGGGGAACACAGGTGCGAAATCGAGATTCTTAGAGAATTTCGTTGGCGATTTGCTCGCTTCCTATGATATAAATTATCATGATTCATCTTTAAGAAAAGTGTTTGCAAAGTCAGAGGCAATCTCTGCAGATGTAAACGCAGCCGTTGACCCTACTTTCAAAGAAGTCCATGAAATGCTAAATGCATCTAAATTCGGTTACGGAATCACAATAACAAAATACACGGGCTCAGGTGGAAAATCATCATCTAACGATGCCCATGCAGAATTTGTAGGTAAAATTAGACATCTCTTAAACAAGAACAAAATCATCTGGCAAACTGCGGGTCTGGGTAAAGTTGATGAAGGTGGTGGAGGGACTATTGCAAAATTCCTTGCTGAATACGGAATGAACGTTATAGATGCAGGGACTGCCCTTATATCTATGCATTCTCCATTTGAAATTGCATCCAAGGCTGATATCTACGAGACCTACCTGGCATACCAGGCCTTCTTTAGAGACGCATAAGGTTGGAGGATTCTCTTTTTTTCTTACTCCATTTTGGAATTACACTCAAAGACGATAGGGATTAGATAGGCAAACTACCATTTTCTCCGCAACTCCCTAAAAGCCCCTAACCCATAATATATAGTTAAGTATTTTTAATACTAATACAATCATTAATACGGAAACATGCTTATATTGACAAGCAAGTTAGTAAGCAGTTGGTCGGCATTTATTTCCTTGGAGGGGTTGGATGAACGAGCAGCAAGAGATGGATAAATTGGAGATTGAAATAAAATCTCTGCGTAAAACCATCGAGGAACTTAAAAAGACTGAGGGGACAGACATTGGGAGAGCACAAACGTATGTTTCACTTGCTGCTTCGCTAGCAAAGGCAAAGACATTTGACAAAGCAAAGAAATATGTTGCACTTGCACAAAAAGAATTGAACGAAAAAGTTCCTGCAAAAGTAATCGTATCAAAGAAAATAGAAACAATAAAAAGTCTGGTCGAGGAAGTTGAAGAGATTGCGCCCGAAGTCGCAACCCAAGCCAAAGAGTGTATTCAAAATGCAGAAAAAGGTTTAGATGAAGATATAGATAAAAGCATCAAACTTGCAGATTCTGCAGAAGAGATACTTACCTTGGAAATTATAAGGTATGTGAAGGAACAATTAGTAGGATATAGTTCGTTACTTTCGCGTGCCTCAAAGCATGGAATTTCTACAGAGAAGGCAGAAGAAGCAACTGAGAAGTTGAATTCTGCCTTGTCATCACCTGTAAGTGCGATTGTTTCAGCGATTTTAGAATGCAAAACAGAGATAGAAAAAGTAAAAAAAGAACTTGATGCAAAAATGTCATCGGTTGTTGAGCAAGCAGAAGCAGATGAATTAGAAGCAGAAACAGGAGATAAACCCGAACTGCAGGATATGATAAGGCAGGTAGCAACCGAACTTTCAAAGGTTCGTTCATTAGGCGCGGATGTAACTGAAGTTGAGTATCTATACAACGAAGCAAAGAATGCATTCAAAAAGAAAAAGTATGTGAAAGCTGCAGATATACTTGAAAATTGCAAAGTAGAATTGAAAGACATAAAAGAACAATTTGAGAAGGCAAAGCAAAAGATGGCACTTCAGGCATTGATGAAAGCACAACTTCTTGTAGGAAATGCGAAAGCCGCAGGGGTCGTTACAGAGGATACCGAAACAACATTAAAGCGCGCTATGGAGGCGTTCGAAGAAAAAGATTACCAGCATGCATCAGACCTAGCAGGGCAGGCTGAGTATCTTGCAAAAAAATCTATGCAGGATTCTGAAATGTTAAAATCTAAAATTGAAGAGATAAAAAAGAAACTTGAACGAGCAAAAGGTGCAGGGCTTGATGTCTCGTATGCAGAGAAGTTTATTTCCATGTCAAAAGTCGAGGAATGCAAAAAGATAGAACAAGAAGGTGTGATGAATGCAGATAAAGCCTATACATGCATGATTTGCAGAGGTTCAATAAAACCTGGATTAAGGTTCATAAAATGCACATGCGGAAAAACCTTCCATGACACATGCGGTTCCCGGCTTGGTGAGTGTCCGAGTTGCCAGCGAAAGGTTGCTGAAGTTACAAGAACAGTATATGATGTTGCATTCGATTATCTCAAGAAAGCAGAAGAGATACTCGACACAAATCTTGAAGATTACGATAAAACAAATGAGATGGTAACCCAAAGTCGCATGTTCTTTTCGTTATGTGAAAAGAGAAATATCGTTGAGGAAGAAGAAAAAGAACTTATGAAAAGGATAGAAGAAACGTTTGCGAATGGAAAGTATAGAGATACGAGAGAAAATGCAGAAAAGATAATAGAAATTCTTGTTCCAAAGTTAAAGAAGAATATAGAAGATGAACTTACAAGTGTAGAGAAATATATCGAAACCGCCCGTTCTTTTGGTATAACACATGAGAATTCAAAAGAGTATCTTGCGCTTGTAAAGGAACTTATAGCGTCGAACGATTTTGAATCTGCTCTCGATACGATACACAAAACTAAACAAGATATAGAAAAGGCTTGGAAAAATTCGATTTGTTGCATACTTGAAAACATTTCCATGTTAATGAAAGAAGCAGAGAGTCTTAACGCACCTGCAGAAGATGCACATAGATGGTATGAGAACTCAAAGAATTATTTATCTTCAAATGAATACGAACCTGCGCATAAAAATGCGAAACTTGCCGAAGAATCGATAAAGCACATAGTCTGGGGAAAACTTACAGAAAGGATTGAAAGTTGCAATGAAAAAGTAAAGAATGTTGAGAATGCAAAAGAATTACAAGATAAACTTCAATACGCAAAGGAATTGATGCTTAACCTGAAGGTTAGCGAGGCAAAGAATATTGTTTTTGAAATTGAAGGAACCTTGAATGCTCAAGTTTCAACCAAAGAATCGAATATACCTGCAAATATATCTGTAAAAACTAAAGTGCCGAAAATAGATACGAGCAAAAAATCAAAAGGATTTGTAAATGGCAATGGGTTCACTAATGGAAACGGCTTAACAAATGGGAAAGGATTTGGATTCACGAATAGAAAGAAATCGTTAATGGTACATAGACAATCAAAGAGAGATATTGCAATTGCATCTGTTGCGATAGTAATTATTCTTCTCGTTCCCGTTGTAGTGTATAAGGTCATCTATGATAAAAATGGGATGGAGATAGATGGCGAATTTTCTGATTGGGAAAATGTAGAGAAGTTTTCTGATGGTATGAGCACCTATGACAACTGTAAAAAAGACATTGATATTGAAAAGTTCGCATATAAAAAAGACGATTCTGGAATATATTTTTATGTAAAAGTCAAGGGACGAATTTTTGCAGGAGAAGAAGGCGAGTTAGGAGTTGACCAACTTCGTGTGCTTATTAGCACAGGGAGCGAAAAAGGATACATTTACAACGGTATGAAAGTTTCACACATAATAGATATACAGGGCTGGGAGAACGAGGTAAAATCTGCAACGCTTTCAATATATAATGAAAGTAGAGATGATGAAGATGCGAATGCGTTCGTATATTATTCTAGCGTAGTCGCAAGGGCAGGAAGAGGAGAAGTTGAATTTTCAATCCCCTCAAGAATAATTAATTTTGAAAATGCAAAATTCTGTTTTATAATGCAAGATAAACTTCAATCGTTTGATATGACGCAATGGACTATGGCAAGAAATCGCGCATTGGTTATTGAACAGAAGTTCTGTGCAAACAAATTTACAACCGAAGAGAATTTTGACGTAATGCATTTGTCTTTACAAGCACCTGAAAAAGATTTGATTGTCAAAGGGCTTGGATTTCTCCGGCTTGGAACAAATACACACGAATGCACGCTTGAGATTTCGAGAATGAATTCTGTATTGGGCACATGTACATTTGCAGAGGGCGAAACAAGTTCGAATGCAATATGCAATTTAAAGGTCGCAAAAGGCGAAAAAGTCGAACTAACAGTGCGAGCAAAACCGAGTGAAAGGACCGGCACATTAGGCTTTATTTTGTCTGATAACTATGTTTCAGTCGATAATGCGGTTGTTACTTTTGCGAATGTAACAGATGAGGGTTGCGAGCGCGTAACCACTTTTACTCAAGTTTTCGATGGGATAAAGATTGATGGTTCATTTTATGATTGGAGTTTTGTAAATGCAAATGCTGAAAATGATATCGTGAAAAATCCAAACGTAGATATCGATTTGTATAAAGAATACAGCGATGCAAAAGACATCTCATTCTATTTATCTGTCAAAGGTGCGATATTTTCAGGCTCGGGGCTTATAACTTATCTCTCACGCCCAACAACAAGCACAATCCAAGAACCAACAATTATGCCTTTCGACGCAAAAAGAGATTATGCAGTTGTTTACATAGATAACGATGGCTTAAAGAATTCCGGCTTCGAAGTATATGATGGCAATAAGTTAGTAATGTATGCAGATTGGAAACTCGAGGTCTCAGGTAAAGATATGCGAATAGTAGATAGCAAATATTACAAATGGACAGGGAATTGGCAGTATATCGGAGATCTTCCCTCTGCTTCAGGCGTAAAAGAACTTGAAATGCAGATTAACCGCTCTGTGCTTAGTTTAAATGGCGAATTTTCGGTATGTTACTCAATGTTAGGATGGGACAAAACATCTGATTTTACTTCAAAATTGGATATCAGCGCGCACGTGCGTGATTCGGAAAGTAGGTATTATCATCAGAGAGCGCAGATAAGTTTCAATGAAAATCCTGTGGTTATAAGGACCAGTATTCCTAGTGGAAGTGTATTATGCGCTGCGGTTGCGGACTTTAACAACGACGGCTTGGATGATGTGGTTACAGGAGATGCAGGGAATGCAGTTTATGTGTGGTTCAATCCTGGTGTAGGAAATGTATTTTCGAATCAATGGACAAGACAAACTGTTGTTACAGGATTAGGTGATGATGTAACAGGAGTTGCGGCTGGGGATTTGGACAACGATGGATGGGTAGATATTGCAATCACTACACGTGCTCAGAGCGCTGATGCAATAGTATATAGGAATCTGGGTTCTGGTACGTCATGGTCTGCAGGCTTGGACATAGATACGGCAGATAATCATCGATATTTATGCATTGCGTTAGGTGATTTGGATAACGATGGTGATTTAGACATTGCTGTTGGCGATGACAATCAAGATGTCCATATTTTCCAGAACGACGGCACGCCATTTACAGGCACATGGACAAGATACGATGTTGATAATGCTGAAGGGAACACTGTGCAAGCAATTGCGATTGTGGACCTGAACCTTGATGGCATGTTAGATATAGTAACTGGCTGTAATGGTAATCCAGGGCATCTGAGAGGATATAGGAATAATGGCAATCCATTTTCAACTGCCTGGACAAAACCGGCGAATCCAATTGCAACAATGCCAACTAACGCTATTGCATACGTGGCAGTTGCAGATTTTGATAACGATGGATTGCCTGACCTACTTGCAAATGAAAGACAAAATAATGCTAATCCTGGGAGATTCAATGTCCACATCTACAAGAATCCTGGACCAGCGAGTGCGTTTGCAGGAACTTGGACAACTACATTAACAGTATTCACCTCGACAATTGGAACTGCAAATATACCGTATGGATTAAAGAATGTTGCAGTAAAAGATTTTGATAACGATGGGTGGATAGACATTGCGGTTTCTAACGATGCAGGGGAAGTGCAGATATACGAGAATCATAAAACGCCGTTCAGTGCAGGGGGTTGGTCGCGCGAATTCTTTGTAGATATAGGTACATATAACGCATTTGCATTAGTTGCAGGCGACTTTGATAACGATGGCGATTTTGACTTAATTTCTGGTGATTCTGAACCTAGAGTGCGGGTTTGGAACAATACTTTAATCCATCGAAATGCGCCCTTTTCAGAGCCTTCGCTTGTTGCAAATATGAGGATGAATGTGTATGTGGTCGATACTGCGGATTTTGATAACGATGGTGATGATGACCTTGTTGGCTTGGATGCTTATGGAAGATTAAGGATATACAACAACGATGGTACGCCATTTGACGGCACTTGGACTGAACTTGAAATTAATAATTTCAATGACGATTGGGCAGACCTTGTAGCAGTAGATTTAGACAATGACACTTGGGTCGACATCGCAGTTGCAAGTGAGATGGGATTTGTATCGGTATTCCAAAACGACCGTACGCCTTGGGACGGAGGTTGGGTCCAAGTTGCAGTTACCACAGATGCAAATTATGATTATTCATCTATAGATGCAGGCGATTTGGATAACGATGGAGATGTGGATTTGGTAGTTGGGGCTTGGAATACAGTTACAAATGCAGAAGTTGTTTTTACGTATATCAACGATGATACACCCTTCAGCGGTGAGGTATGGAGTTATACCAGCCATCAAGTAGAGAGTACAGGAAGAGAGATATTTTCTGTTGAGGTTGCAGACTATGATAAGAATGGCAGGGTAGATGTTGCAATCGGAGATGCTTTAGGCTATGTGCGCATTGCAAATAATACGGGCAATGTATTAAGTTCAAATAACGCCTTACAATTCAATATTGTTTCAAGTGGAAATATCGTGGTAAGAGATGTGAAAGCAGGCGATTTTGATAAAGATGGGTATATGGACCTATCTTGGACGGGTGATGCAGGGAACATAAGTATTTCGAAAAATGACAAAACGCCATTTGATACAAATGGATGGTCTAGTGGTTCGGTAGATGTGGCAACTTTATCATCGGGCGGGTTCTCAATTGCATTAGGAGATATAGACCTAAATGGAACGCTCGATATAGTTTCAGGCGACTTTGCAGGCGATTTTAGAACACATTTGAACGACAGAACTCCGTTCGATGGCGGCTGGATTTCGACTTTGGAAACTGCTTTTACTCACGAAATATCTACGGTCGCGTTAGCAGACTTTGATAACGATAGAGACCTTGACGCAGTCGGTGGTCTTAATTGGACAACAGGCACTGTAGAGACTTCGCCGATATATATCTGGCAAAATATGGGTGCAAATGTGAATATTACTATAACACCAACCGCGCCTGCAACTTTCTATTCTGGTTTTACTGATGACGTGTTCCAATTAGATATAAGGCATAATGGATACATCCCTGATAACAATGTTACAGTGTATATTTTGAGATTCAAATACCCATTTATGACTGCTGTGCAGATAAATAGTGTAATCTCTACGCATGCCCTTTATGTGGAATCAAATGGAATACCAGGTTGGCAATCTGAAGATACTCAATTGACAGTAACACCTTCGGTTACCGACTATGAAGTTTCTATCACAACTACAGACTTAAGGGCAAATGTCTCTGCATCATCAACTAAGACTTTCTACTATGTAATAACCTTAACTGGAACTGCACATAATTATGGAAATCCTGTCAATATAAGTTTTGTCCCTGATGGGTATGCAAACTCTGATTGGAACGAGATGAATACTAATCTTACACTTAATCCGAAAGTCGCAACAATCGAAAACGCAACTGTTGTAT
>Ga0078972_1008960_pt1 | contig 20240 bp, 19 predicted proteins | sample YelNatPaOPGAMG01_FD_67568 | JGI IMG/M metagenome (GOLD analysis project Ga0078972, IMG submission 67568) | Hot spring thermophilic microbial communities from Obsidian Pool, Yellowstone National Park, USA - OP-RAMG-01 (SPADES assembly) (version 2) | ecosystem: Environmental > Aquatic > Thermal...
TTTTAATCCACGCTTACTTCCAATAGAACTCACTAAGTTTTTACTTGTCAACCTAGTTAAAGGATCATTTATAATTTTTTGAACCAGCAACTTAGTCCAAGTAATTACTGATATCTTGTAGAGTGCTTCAAACAATCCTTTCTCAAATGCCTCGTTAATTTTCACAGCAAGATTTAAACCAGAAGTACACCTTAGTTTTTTAGCAAGCTTAAAAGTTTCTTCCGTTGTAGGAAGAAAGTATTTTTCAAAGGATTCAAAATAGATTGATTTAAATGGACACGGCCTCCAAAACGCAAAACCCTCATCCGGTCCTACACAACATTCGATTGAAAATGCTAAAAGAATATTTTCAAAAGAATATTTTCAGTATCAGTGGTACAAGTATCGTTGACGCCAATGTGACCATGATGGCGACTAAAGATGCTTTCATGAGAAGAGGTTTTAGGATAGGGGTTGAAGGAGCGCCCTTGATAAAGCTTACAGCCCTAGAAGTTTTAGCGCACACAATTTTACCGAACAGGATAAGCAAGAAGCTCGTGATAAAGAGGTTGAAGGATAGGATACCTTTAGGGTAAGTGAAAGTAAATAACATTTTAGCTTCCTCCTCAGCTGTAAAGTTTGCTTAAGCTCAATAGTTTAGCATGCTTACACTTTCTAGAGAACATGCTCTTTCACAGGCTGTTCACGAAAACTATTTAGCCTAAGATATTTTTCCTACATTTACATGCTAGTGAAAGTTTTTCATTATTTACACTTCAAATAGTCTTCGATAATTTTAAGGTGATCGAAGGCCAGTTGCCTTGGTAAACATTCTACTGAAAAGAACTTTACTTCGATATTCTCATCTGAAGTTTTTAACTCTCCACCAAGTATGTTACAGAGGTAGCATACTGTGACAGCATGTTTAGCAGGGCTTCTGGTTGGCTGAGAGTATACGCCCACAACTTTTACGGGCTCAACGCTTAAACCTGTTTCCTCTTTAACTTCTCTAGTAATAGAGTCTTCAACGGTTTCATCATATTCTACAAATCCTCCAGGTAGTGACCATAGCCCTTTAAAGGGCTCAACACTTCTTTTTACAAGAAGAATGCTGTTATCCTTAGATATTATCGCGTTTACGGCTAAAGCTGGGTTATAATATTTTCTTTCCCCTAACCCTATTGCCTTGAACCTTAACTTTTTAGAATAGACTTCTGGAGCATATATTCTTCTGCCGTCTACAACCGCAGGAATCTTCATCAACCTTATGAAGTCTTCCGGTTTCAGGCTTTTGAAGGCACTCCATTCTGTAACGATTAGGGCGCATTCTGAGCCCTTCAAACATTCTTCAACACTGTTCGCGTATTCTATTGTTTCTCCGAAAATTTTTCTAGCATTATGTACGGCCTTCGGGTCATAGGCTATGACTTTAGCACCCTCCTCCAGAAGCCTGTTTACAACCTTTATTGATACAGCGTATCTCATGTCGTCTGTTTCCGGCTTAAAGGATAGTCCTAGAACCGATATCCTCTTGTTTTCTAGGCCTCCAACAAGTTCTTTCGCCAGTTCAACAATCTTATATGGTTGTGTTTCGTTCACTTTCAACGTTGCCTCTATAATGGGCAGGTCCACCTCCATCTTTTGGCTGAAGTTTATTAGGGCTTTAAGGTCTTTTGGGAAGCAGCTTCCACCCCAACCTATTCCCGCCTTCAAGAATAGTGGTCCTATCCTCTTATCCAATCCAATGCCATCCGCTATAGCTTCAACGTCGGCGCCTGGGAGCTTTTGGCATAGGTTTGCGATCATGTTCATGAAGCTTATCTTTGTCGCTAGGAAGGCGTTGTTCGCGTACTTTATCAGTTCAGCGTTTACAAGTGTTGTCCTAACTATTGGGGGAATGTTTTCTCCATAAAATTTTCTGTAAAGCTCTTCAAGCATGTCCCCTGACCTTCTATCACTTTCTCCTATAACTATCCTGTCAGGCTTAAATGTGTCTTCGACAGCGTTCCCTTCTCTGAGAAACTCTGGGTTAGCGCATAGGCCGAAGTCTTTTCCAGCAAGTTTTCCAGAACATTTTTCAACAGTTCTTCCAACAACCTTTTCCGTCGTCGTCGGAACCACTGTGCTTTTTACGACGACAAGATGCCAGCCATCCTTATCGTGCAAGGCTTCACCGATTATCTTTGAAGCCTCTTTCACGTACGTGAGGTCTATGCTTCCATCCTCTTTAGCTGGAGTGCCTACTGTGATGAAGGTTATGTCAGAACCTAGTATGGCTTCCCTTGAATCTTCTAAAGCTTTTAAGGTGCCTCTTTCAACAGAGGCTTTAACAAGCTCCTCCAGCCCAGGTTCAAAGAACGGTACTTTACCGCTTCGCACGACTTCAACTTTAAATTTGTCGACGTCAAAGCATAGGACTCTAAAGCCTCTAGATGCAAAGCATGCTGCTGTAGTTAAACCCACGTACCCTAGGCCGAGAAACGATAGCCTCACCTTATCCTCATTCACTTCAAATACGCCTCCTAAACCATTCTATAGTATACTTTAAGCCTTCCTCAAGTTGAACCCTAGGCTCCCAGCCGAGAAGCTTTTTCGCCTTCCCTATGTCTGGACATCTCCTCTTTGGATCGTCAGGCCTCGGTTCAGTGAAGACGATCTTTGATGAGGAGCCGGTCAGCTTTATTATCATGTTGGCGAGCTCGAATATGCTTATTTCATGAGGGTTGCCTATGTTGACAGCCTCCCCCCTAACCTCTTCTCTGGCGAGCATTTTGGCTAAGGCTGTCAGAGTGTCAGTTATGTAAGCGAAGCTTCTAGTCTGCCTTCCGTCACCGTGGACTGTTATAGGCTCATTTCTTAGAGCTTGACCAATAAACTTTGGAATAACCCTAGCATATCTTGCTTTAACGTCAAGCCTTGGACCGTAAGAGTTAAAGATGCGGGCAATCCTCACGTCAACGTTATATTGTCTAAAGTAGGCCATGCATAGCGCTTCACCGAACCTCTTGCTTTCATCATAGCATGACCTCAAGCCTACAGGGTTAACGTAGCCATAGTATTCTTCAGGCGTAGGTATTACGGCGGCGTCACCGTAAACTTCAGAAGTTGATGTAAAGAGAAGTGTTGAACCTTTTCTCCTACAATATTCAAGCAGGCTTAGAAGGCCGATGCTGTTCGTGAGGGCTGTTTCAACAGGCCTGCTCATATAATCTTCAGGCGAAGGCGTGCTAGCACAATGGACTATGAAATCGAACACTTCGTCAGAAGACCATTTGTTAACATCCGCATTCACAAGCTTGAAACCTTCACGGCCTATAAGGTGACCTACATTCTCCAGCCTACCACTGGAAAGGTTGTCGACACAGGTTACATGAGCATTGCACGCGAGCAGTATATCGCAGAGCCAGCTTCCAATAAAGCCTGCGCCGCCAGTCACAAGAACCCTCCTTCCACCGAAAACGTTCTCGACATTCGATAAAATGGATTCTATACCCCTGCCTACAATAGGGTCACTCATACAACATCAGCTACCAACTTTACTATTATAACCTTATTCTAGGCAAAAACTTTAGTTATTCCGAATTATATTAAGATTCTGAATTATATAATTTAAACACTCCAATCCTATAAGGTTGCTGTAGAAGAATACCCTTCAAACATCACCTTCCATGCTCAAGTATGCTACTATAGGATAACTGTAACGCTTCCCGGTACGTTTCAGGAGTCCCAATGTCTAGTCTAACCTCATCATCTTCAAGTGTGACAGCTAAAACCCTACGACCTCTTTCGATAAGGCCTTGGATGGCATCTGTGAGCTGAATTTCCCCTCCAACACCAGGCTTAAGCCCCTCAAGAACTTCCAGCACTTCCGGCTTGAAGATGTAGAATGGCATTATTGCGAGGTCCGACGGCGGAAGCTCAGGTTTTTCGACAACCTTCAAAACCTTATAAACTCCACTGATGCTCTCTGCCGGCTCAACCACTGCAATACCGTACCCTCTAGGGTTGGAGACCTTCTGAAGAAGGAGGACTGCGGAAACATTTTCAGAAAATGCTTCAACCATCCTCTTAAGAAAGACGTTATCCTTGGAAACTATGTAGGTGTCTCCAGCACAGACCATGAAAGGCTCTCCTTCCACAAAAAGTTTAGCAGTTAAAACAGCGTGGCCGAAGCCTCTGGGCTCAGGCTGGTTTATGAAGGCGATCTTAGAGGACTCGATCATATTATAAAATTTTTGGAGCTCGCCTGTGAGATTATGTTTACCCTTATCGTTGAGCCTTCTAACGAAATCCCAGTCTGGTGTAAAATGGTCTTCGATAGACCTCTTACCTCTGCCTACTACAAAACAGAAGTCTCTAAAGCCGAAAACGTAAAGCTGCTCGAACAAGGCTTGAAGAAGAGGCTTCAAGATTACACCTTTATCGCCTTTAACGAATATGGGAAGCATCTCCTTAGGAAGCTCCTTACTCATAGGCAGCAACCTAGTGCCGAGGCCTGCGGCGGTAACGACAACCTTCCTAACCAACTATATCACATCCATAAAAAGTTCCTTCAAGATTTAAACGTTCTGCGCATTCGTAAACTTTTAAGGGTGGAGATCTTTAAAGGATAGGTTGTAGAGGAAAGTGGGAAATCGCAATCTAATCTTTAACCGCCTTAAGCGGATATGGTTGAACATATTCAGGCACTTCTTTAAAGAACCTGAATTCCGAGCATACATTAATACATAAATATCTAGTGTATATACTGTATAGTATATACTGTATAATGATCGTTATGTAGGTCTTGATACGTATTCTAAGTGTGTAAATAAACCTCTACGCTTATATCCCCTACTACTTACTAGCACAGTAAACGCCCTATCAAATCTAAAGATATGTTCACCAAATCTTTTGAATACACGTTCGCCAAAGTCGTAATCCTCTCCCATGAAGGGGGCGTTTATGTCAAATTGTACATGGTCATATAATGTCTTCGTGTATGCTATGAAGTGGCCTGTGGTGTTATAGGGTTTCCTAAAATACTTATCGTAGTAATGAGCTACGAGATTAAGCAGTAAATTTCCATCGTAATAGTAATGAGCGACATGGTAAATACCTATTCCACCATCATTTAATTGTGCTACAGCTTGTGGTATTACAAAAGGTGTTAGTACGGTATCTGCATCAATCTGTACAATAATCTCGCCTCTAGCTTCAAGCGAGCCTACATGCCTAGATATACCAACTCCAAGTCTCTTACCAAGTCTCTCATACTCTACGTTTATTACCTTAGCACCGTATTTCTTGGCAATCATTACAGTGCCGTCAGTTGATTCTTGATCAATCACTATTACTTCAACTCTTGGATAAAGGTTTATCCTCCATATTGCGTAGAGTGCTTGTCCTATGAAACGCTCTTCATTTCTCGTTGGTATACAAATCGTGACAAGCGGTAAACCACGACCATATATTGGTTTTAACTTTCCTTGAACGGCCATAAATACCTCTTGGAATGTTCTATAGTATTTCTCACGCATTTCCTTAAGCTCAAGAATGAGACGACCATTTAATAAATGAGTAGTATAAAGCTGAATCCTTCGCATCTATTGATTATCTCCTTATAAAGCTTCCCGTACCTTGATAGTATTTGCCCTGCACGCGCTGTTACATGTTCTTAGCTTGTTGACTGAGACTTCTTAGCTTCTCTTAACAGATAGACTATTCTCCCATAAAAAAATTATTTAATAGCTTTCTCTTGTAAGCTTAGACTTAAGCAATTTTATTCCACGTTTAGTCCCAAGAGTTTTTACTAGATTTTTGCTTGTTGACCTTGCTAAGGGATCCCTTAAGACCTTTTGAGCTAATAGCTTAGTCCAAGTGTGTACGGGTATCCTGTAAGGCGCTTCAACTAGGCCATTTTTAATAGCATCGTTAAGTTTTATAGCAAACTCTAAGGCTGGAAGACATTCCAGTTCTTTAGCAAGCTTAAAAGTTTCTTCTGTTGTCCACGCCTTAACAGTAAAGTAGTCGTTTAAAGTGTAAATTCGCTCCTTGTAAACTGCATGAGCTGCAGAAACTAAAGCTTCAGCATAGCTCTCAAGACTTTTAATCTTGATTCCATTAAAATCCTTAATACAAACATGATTGAGAAGCTCTTGACCACCCATGTAAATCATACCTCCAAGGGTTGGATGAACATAAACATCAACTATGGACGAACCTTTAACTAGAGTAGTACAGAATGGCTCTTTAACTTCAACCTTAAAACCTAATTCCTCAATTCTCTTAATTACTTCTTCTCTTTCTTCACATTTAACCAAAACGTCAACATCAGCTGGAACATAACTTACAGGCTTAACAAGTTTAAAGAAAGCAAAACTAAAACTATCCAAATCTTTTGACAAATTTTCAACTAAACGAACAATATTTTCTACAGCTTCTTCTTGTGATCTCCTTAGAGGATCTTTAATATCAAATTTAACGAGTAGCTGAAGAAGAACTTTATTCTTGGATGCAAGATCAATTAAAGAATTAAGATTAAGATCTACTTCTATCTTTTGACCATCTTCTTTTATAAGGTTGATGAGATGCTTTGTTGATAATCTGTGCATACTACTTCAAGTTTTTGTCTAAAAATGCAAGAAGACTATTCATAGACTCATCTACACTCTTATTTGTTGTATCAAGAGTTAGAGAGTTCATACCTTCTGCTAATTTTTCATAGAGTATAAGCTGCTTCATAATGAAAGATGGATCCATGTCCATTCTCCTTTCAATAAGCTTTTGAAGGTCTGCTTTAACATAAATTTTAGCTTTTGCCATTAAAGCTAAAGCTAAGAGAAACCTTGCACTAATAGAACTGAGATAACTAGAATCATCTGTCGTTATAACAACCCAAACAAGAAAATCCGGAATATACCTTTCAGCTATAACTGTATAGCCCAAAAGGCTAGGTAACATAAACCTGACGAGCAGGACAGGCAACATTGATATGAACTCTATTAGTTGCCATAGTCTTTTCATGTGATTTGGAATCGATATGCTGTAGTAAGGATTATCCGAGCCTCTGAAAGTAACGAATTTGGAGAGAAACCTAGCAAGCTTGGAAGCTAACGTATGAGTACCTCGCATCCAAGAGAGCTTCACCTTTAAGCTTCTGCTTCTGAGCTTCTCTGCTAGACTCATAGCTATAGTTGTTTTTCCTGAACCATCTGGTCCAAAGAAGCAGATTATAGGCATTCTAAGCCCAGGTAAAAAGATAGCAAGTAATGTGGAACTTAGTGGCAAAGATCACAAAGTAGCGATGTAGGACTATTGCTCAAAGTACAACATAGGTTTGTTCGCAATAATGTAAATATATCCTAAAAAATACTTTAGTAAAGAAGACTGTTGTGGCAATCTTGTAAAACCAAACCTTATTCGGCGCCGTGTCTTTTCATTAATCCCCAACCTTTTCAGAACGCCGTCAAGGATGTTATAGATTGGTAACCAAAGATCAAGCACTTCAATCTTAACGTCGGAACTAATAATACATCCCAATCGGTAAAAGATCGTTTTTGTGTAAGCTTTGTGGAACATGCCTATTCTGCCTCTGGATAAGTAGAGAATTAATCTGTTTCGTAATGGAACAAAGATATTTGGAATCGTGATAAGCGCTCTGCCTCCTTTTTTCAAAACTCTTCTGCACTCCTTAAAAGCCTTAATCACTTCCACCGCAGATCTGAAGTGCTCTACAACGCCAAGCGAGATATAGCCGTCTATGGATTCATCCCTAAGAGGTAAGTTACAAACATCAGCAATTATGAATTGTGTTGGAAGCCCTTTCTCTTTGGCATAAAAGGCGGCTTTCTTAACTATTTCAGGAACAATGTCTATGCCTACACAGCTGACTCCTTTTTTATTGAGCCAGAAACAAAATCGACCAGTGCCGCATCCAGCCTCTAAAACCAAATGGCCAGCCTTAAAAAAATTTGACAGAAACTTGGCTACGTTACAGTCAAAAATGTCTATGTCGCGGATTTCTCTCTCTAAATCTATTTTCTCTTTCTTATAGGCTGAAGCCCAATCCTCTCTCACTTTCTCCATCTTTAATAACCTCGATTATGCGGTTAGTCTTGGTAAGATAACCTCTTTTATCGCCATTTTGAGTCTTCTTATTTTGAGTGCGATTATGAGTCTTGTTGTTGGCGAATTTTCAGCACATAAAGCCCTTGCACATGTTAAGATTTCTCTGAGGGCCATGTAAAGCTCTGCAAGCTTTATTGATTTAATAGTCTCAGTATTTAAGCCCTTCTCGTAATATCCGGTTAAGAATGCTTCTATTAAAGGTGTGAAACGTTTTAAAGTGCAAAATGTGAATGCGAGCGATACGTATAGGCTTATGCAGAGCGTTGCTAAGTCGAAGTAAGATGGCCCCCTCTGTGCATTATGAAAGTCAAGCAGTATAAATTTATCGTCTTTCAACATTATGTGAGTGAAGTAGAGCTCACCATGTAAACTTGTAGAGAGAAAAATTTCGTCGGTCAAAACCACTTTTTCTAGGGAATTTAAAATAGTGCTAAGGAGTTTATGATCAATCAGCCTCCATGTAACAAGCCTCTTAGATAACTCTACAATCTCATCCTTTAATTCAGAGCATGATGACGGAAGGGAGCTACCACGTAAGTCATCAAGGCCCAGATTATGTAGCTCTTTAACAGCTTTTCCAAGCCTATAGAAGATTTTAACAGCATTCGAGTTGCCACACAACAAAAAATTCAATATGTACTTATCAAGATTATATCCTGCAATATATTCCATAATAAGCGCGCTATGACTCTGAGTTTTAAGTAATTTGAATACTTTTGGAATTCTGAATGTAACTGGTTTGGAAAGAGCAATATTTGAAAGCACACGGTGTTCATATACGCACTCATCAGCATCATTATACGTTTTTAAAATATACTTATGAATTTTAATGATGCTTCTACCAGTTGAGGTTTTAAACTTTAATCTTAGAAGTTCGGAAAGTTTGTTGTCATGCATGTAATTTGATATAGACTTATATCTATCTTTCTCAGAAAGGTACTCGATAACTTATGTCATTAACATTATATCGAACGAGTACTTTCTGAATAGCAAATAACTCTCCTAAACATTCTAAGGAGCTTGAGTATATGATGCAAGGCCTAATCAATACATCCAAGATCCTCGTGTGCGGCTATGAAAAGTTAAGTAAAACCTTGGTCGTAACTCATTAGATTCTTTGACATAGCTAAAACCATCGCATTAGCTTACCCCTTATGTATGCATTGGTTTTTGGGCAAGAAGTATAAAGCGTCTGCTTAAGCTAGGACTTGAAAACAATATGTCTAAAAATTTAATTAAACGACTTTTCACATACGGGCTCTTAGATCTTTCAACCTTAATTATGTTGAAACCATAACCATTAATAACTTGTTTGATAGCACGTAATGTTGCACTATGTATATGCCCTATGTACGGTCCACCATATCCTGGTAGGAAACCTTGGTTTGAAATTTTGTGAGATATCTCAACATCTCTAGGCTGAAATCCTAAAAGTAAAGCAATTCTATTGATATAGCTTCCTAGATTCGGCATGCTTATTAGAAGATATCCGCCTTTACGCAAAACTCTAAAGCTTTCATTAAAGAAGTTATCAAACAATATAAAATGCTCAAGCACACCGAATGAAGTCACTAGATCAAACCTTTCGTCAAATACTGGAATTTTTTCTCTGTTAAGGTCAACTTTATATACATTTATACCCTTTTGACGAGCCTTTGAAAGCCGCTTTTCATCAATATCAATGCCATAAACTTCATGAACCCCTAAATAGTTAGCTACATACATAGTCAATCCTCCATACCCACAACCACAATCTAATAAACTAGTCAAATTCTTAGATTTCAGAAACTTAAGCACGTTAAGAAGACTTGGTAAATCGCTTAATGTAGCACTAACCTCTAAATCCTCAGAAGTAATTCCACTTGGTAATGTGTTATGTTTATTCATAGTTATTTAACCTGAAAAAAACTTTTGCATCTTGATTCACAAAATATATTTTGCTAAAGAATCCATATGGTCGCTTGGCTTTAGCATAGTACAGATCAACTATTATATATTAGTATATAACGCTAATATATACTAAGAGCGAGATAGACGAAAACGAGCTTGCCTTTGTCTTAGTCATTTCTATATGCCAAAGAATTTCAAGGAGAAGCTAAAAACACCCTCTTAACAGCGACTCTAAGCACACCATATGAAAGAGCTAAGCCGGTGGGAACATTAAACTTAAGCCATTCTGTCATACCATCTTTAAGGCCTTTCTGTCTGATGACTAAGTATATGCTGGGTATTAGGTACATTAGCAACATGATTATCCAAACCTGCAAACCCATGATTACTGTGACTAAGCTTATGATCGCTACCCAAGGCAATCCGAGATAGTAAAGCACTCTCGCTTTAAGGAATCTAGGTAGGTTTCGGAAAGATTTATAATACTCTTCTGACCTGATGTAAAAATTGTACATTAGCCATGTCCTGACTAGACCTTTTTTCTTCACCTCCTCTGACTTTTTAAGATGTAAAACAGGTTTAGGTGCCCAGACGATCTTATAGCTTGTTTGCTCCACAACCCTGAGACTGAATTCTGTATCTTCACCCACACTAAGATTTTCATTAAACATTCCAACAGCTTCAAATACTTCTCTTCTAATAAGGGTGAAGCCCATGTACACTGCATTTGTCTTCTTATTCGTTATAGGTTTATATTTGATCCCTGTCCATGGCTCATAAGCATAATCAGAACCTATTATACCTATACTTTTATTGCACATTACGTACTCCACCATCTCACGTAATAGCTCAGAGGGTGGTATTACATCGCTATCCCAAAAGAGCAAGTATTTACCTTCCATATGCTTTATGCAGAGGTTTCTAGCTTGTGGTATATTTGTATGCTTCTGAATTAAAGTAATATCATAATATTTATCCCTCATTTTTTCTGCCCATTCTGCAATAATCTCATAGGCCCCATCAGTTGAAAAGTCGTCAACAAATACCAGCTTTATTTTCTCCTGCGGATACACTAAGTTTTCAATCGATCTTAATACCTTATTAAGGCACCATGACCTGTTCTTAATTGGCATTCCAATTGTTACTAAAGGAAACTCATTGCTAATCATGATTTTTACTGACCGTTAAATTGCACCTAATATTCCACCATTGGTAGCTAGCACACTGTTGAAAAATGAGCACTTTGCCATATTTTATATTAGGATAATGGAATGAATATTTTAATGTAATAGTCATTACAATAGATTAAGTTATGACTTTCCTTTAATGTGTTCACCAAAATAGTGAGTAGGTTTTGGCGGCTAACTGGATAGAGGTAGTACGCATCCCGAGCTAACATTCTATAAGAAAGAACGTATCCGGCGCTTTTTGTGACTTTTCCCTCGAGCCATTCTTCAGGCTCCATAAAAGATAGCTCCCATCTAGGATTTTTATTAATCAATATCTGAATGAGAGTTAAAGGAGGATATTCCGTATAATATACATACCCTCCTTCTACGTAATAACAATGTATAAAATAAGAGACTTTTAACTCCTGAGTTGTAGGGTGAAGATATGGTATGGAGGTATATCGGTTAATTGGAACGAAAACGATTCCAATAATAATAAGAGCCACCGCAACGGCTTTTGTATACGTATTTTGCTTCAAGCGCCAAAGGTTGGCGATTGATGTTGCTGCAAGAAACAATACAAACTTATCAAAATGTTCTACAAACCATTGATTCAAGTTCGTAAAAATGAATGGCGATAATACCACCAATAGTGACAAATACATTGTAGACATGAGACTCTCAGGTCTTTTCCTAAATATTATATAGATAGGATCCAAGAGCCCTAAGCTGAGCATAATCAATGTTAAAAGCATTCTAGCACGCAAAATATTAGTAAATAAAGGTGCCGTTGGTACATACCCAAAAGTACTATGAGGAGTTAAGAGAACAAAGGGATCAGTTAATTCCGTCAAAGCTTTACTGACATCTCTAACTATACTGGCTAGGTCTCCTTCCAAGACATACATGTACCAAGCAAGAAACATACATATGAAGGAAACACCCAACACATACAGAAAGCTGAAATTATCTTGAGCATTTGGTTCCTCAGCCTTTTCAACTTGCTTCATATGCATTACATTTTGCATAGAATGTATAAACTTCAGCAGGATTGGCAACACCAATATTACGAGAGGTATTATCAGAGAACCAGGATATGTAAACACTGCCGCAAAGAAAGTAACTACAATGGAGTAGCTCATAGTCTTTTTTGCAGTTTTATTCCAAAGTGAAAGAACGATCATTAAGAAGAGTATAAAAAAGTAAGAGCTACGATGGAAAGTGTTAATTTGATCTGAGTTAACTGATAAAAAGAGTAGAGGTATTAAAGCGCCATTCTCACAAAGTCCTTTGCTTAGCAAAAATGCTAAAAGAACTATAATTATTGTACTGATTAGTGAGAAAACTTTTGATAACATAAACGGGTCTAAGCCTGTTGCTAGCATTAGCTGAGAGAACATAAGTCCCAGTCCAGGTACTTCAGCAAGATAATGAATTGGGGCGATATATGCATTTTTTACAAGCCAAGCAGGTTCGGCTAAGTAGGGATATTGATCGAGAACCCAAGGATTCACTAACATTAATGATGGGGTAACTTCAACTAAAAATGCGACGCATAACACTGAAAACAGTTTGCAATAATCTTTTCTACAGAGTAGAGCCAATATAGCCGAGTACATGATCGCTATATAGTAGATGGGGGGTAATGTCATTGCATAGAAAAAGGGATATAGCTTAATATTCTCAAGCTGAATCTTATCAACAATAGGAGTTAAAGACAGAGATAGTGTTGTAAAGATTATTGCGAGAGAAACGAAAACTTTTTCTTTTGGCCACTTCATATCTTTAACTTTGCTCCGAGTTTAACTAGCAATAGCTTATCGTATACTTACTAATAGAATCGAACCGTGTTATAAAATGCTGTGCACGTTTGAATTGCTAAAACACGGAAAAAAGACATCTTTACTTCTTCATTTTTACTTCTTTGTACAAGTTTAGCAATTTTTTAGCCACTTCACTCCACGTATATGGCTTCGATAGAACTCGAAATGAATCTATGTTAGACAAGGCGTACTCAATACCTCTTGCTAAGCTACTGGCGTCTGCATTCACGATTACCCCTTCAATAGGGCTTATGACTCTATTGGATAAAGCTCCATAGTTGGTTACTACTAGAGGTTTTCCCCGTGCCTTCGTTTCGTCAATAATAAGTGAATAACATTCTCCTGAGTGTCTTGATGGAATTACAACAAGCTCTGAAGCGTCAATTAACGCTATCTTGTCTTCTTCGGATAAGTATCCTAGATACTTAACCTTATCTTCTATGCCGAATCTCTTCGCTAAGTTTATGCATTTATCGAGATATTTTATGTCTCCTTTACCTGCTATAAGGAGGATTACATCTGATTCATGCTTGGTAACTTCCATGAATGCCCTAATTAGTAAGTCTAGCCCTTTAGTTGGATGTAGCCTACCTATGTAAGCGATAATTCTTTCTTTAAACCCATATTTCTCTCTAAAAGATCTCGCCATATTAGGTGTTCCAAAGTATTGTGCATCTACACCATGAGGTAAAACAGTAGATTCTATGCCATACTTTCTCTCTAGGAGGTTCTTATCATCGTCGTTCGTTACTAATGCTAGATCAACATTCGTAAGATCCTTAGTGATTATTTGCTCATACTTATGACCAACAGATCTAATGATTGGATTATAGTGTCCTCTTAGACTATCAACTCCTAAGAAATATATTGCTATAGGTTTGTTCATTTTTTTACATATTTTTGTTAACTTGTAAACAAAATAGTATGTAGGGTCCCATCCACATATGATATCGGCTTGACTTATTATTTCTAATGGAATTTCCAATGGAATTGTTAGTTGCGGATAGTAGATTTGCAAGGATTTTACTCTATGAATTGCGACACTATGGTAAGCTTCTTGATTTTGTTCATTTTTTAGATAATGGTTACTTGTTATAATATGAACTTCATGCCCCATTTTGGCTTGTTTATATGAAATTTCTTTTACCGCCTTCTCTATGCCGCCGACATTAGGATGTGGGTAAAAAAGTGTAGAAATGTATACGATATTCATCCTCTACATAACCTCAGATACTTCATTCTTTTCTTAAGATATTAACGTAGCTCCAATCAATTGTTCATAAAAACTTTATGATTTTATATAGATTAAATGACTTTGTTGAAAGTACTTTGAAAATCTTAGGAGAAAATAATTTCTCATAGTGATAAACAGGTACTTCTTTGCCTCCGAAACTTCTCTTAAAGAGGTATAAACCGTGCTCAGGACTTTTTATATCGTTTTTCCCAGGATGAAAAAGTAGATCTAAAAATTTAAATCCATCATGCTTTAAATCTAACATCAAATTCCAAATAAGAAGATTCATTGCGTTAGTACTTCTGTATTCTTCTAATAACCCTGAAGAATATAAATATGCTAAGTCTCTATACTTAAAGATTATAACTCCAGCAATTGGCTTATTATCAAAAAAAGCAAAGAAAAAATCTGCAAATCTATCTGTTAGATTTCGCCAAATACTTAAATAGAAGTTTAATGGATTAGGAGACATATTTAACCTTTTTGCTGTTTCTAAATGAATTTTATAGTAAAGAATGGGAGAAAATTCATTATTTGTTTTTGATATTTTTATTCCTAATTTTTGGGCACGTTTAATCGAGTACCTGCATCTTTTCTCCAAAGATGCCCAAATTTCTTTTTCGCTTTTTCTCAAATCTATTATAAAAGTACCTCTGACACCATTTGGGGCTTCACGATAACCCATATTCTTAAGCTCTTCTATATATTCATAGGAAGGCGTTAAAATTACATGTTGTAAAGGTTTTCTCACCATAACTTTATTAAACATACTCTTAAGTAAGAAAAACGGATTTTTTTCTGTTTCAAGAAATAATGGCCCATAAACACTTTTGAAAGTTGACAAGCGATAATATCGAAAACCTGCGTAAGGCCAAACCTGCGAAAGCATACCTCCAACAATTTCCTCCCCCCTCAACAAAATGAGTAAGTTCCAGTCAAGAAATCTTTCAGAAAAAATGTTTGCATAATAACTTGACTGGAATATGTTTCCTAATGGGTGATTATACACAAAATCATCCCACTCCAATATGAGGTTAGAAAAGTAATTCTTGGTTTTCTTCGTTACTTCAACTATCTTAAAGGACATATTATTTACTGTGTAATTGCCTATTAAAAAGAGATTATAAAATGCTCCCTATCGTTCATACTACTTAGATTTAAGAATAACATCGTAGAATCAGTCGTGAATTGAGTTGCCCAACTGCAAGCAACAGAATTATCAATAAGTGGGTGATAACCGAAGGGTAAACCGCCACATATTAAGCCTAGTGTTTTATGTTGCCGTTTTAATAAGTAGTTTAGAGCCTTAACAGAACCTGCTATAAATCTGCGTTCATGTGTTCTGCTGAAAACAAACAGGAATATTCTGGCTGCTTGCGCCGTAGCAGCGTTATCTACCCAATTTTTTATGGGTAACCCCTCATTTGTAAAAGAATACCAAAAACTGCCATTGCTTCTCTGATTGCTAAGCAAATAAATCGCCCCTCTTTTGATATTATCAAAAAATATAGGGATCTGTGATTCTAGTGCAATTAAACCCTCAAGAGCATAACATAGATAATGAAATCTATTCCACTTAGGAACATTAAACTGAAGTCTAAATCCTCCATCTCGATTTTGAAAATGGCTAATTGCGAAGTTACCAAGTTTTTCAGCAACTTTCAAGAGTCTCATATCGTCTAGATATAAATATGCTTTGATCAAAGGAATAGCCCCTTTAGTAATATGGAAATAAGGAGCATTAATGTCGTTTGCGTAAAAATATGGAAAGTTACCATTTATCTCCAGAAGTTTCAATAATTTTTCTAATGTAATAAGGATTTTTTTGAGAAGATTTTCTTCATTTGAGATTTCATAGAAGTCAAGCAAACCGTTTACCATCATCAACGAATCAAAAATTATTTCTCTAGAATTCTCCTTTAATGAATATTTAAAATAACCCGAGGGTGACTGTAGCTTTATTATAGCTTCAGACGCTAACAAAGCCCTTCTAAAGTATTCCTCATTCTTGTACATTTTATATAGTTTAGAAAACAATGAGATCCCATATCCCGTTATTTCAGGATAGGGGTCATATCTAAATAAAGGAAAAGTTACCTTTGGTATAAATCCCATAAATTTGCCTTTCATATATTGGGAATTTAGGTTCCATTTTAATAGATCATTAAAGAATTCTTTTTTTTTTTTATTAATCCCTTCTGGGGATCAATCAAACATTGTCACCAAGTTATTAACGAAGTTGTCAAAATGATGTTAAATTTGTCACTACTTGTAAGTGTACATAATATAAACATATAGTTTAACTGAATTATTCCAAATCTCCTCTTAAGTTTGCTAACACGTTTAATATCCTTATGAAGCATCATGACATGAGATCTTTATTGGCAAATCCTTTTAGCAAGTGGCTTAACAACATACTTAACTCTCCCTACATACGAGTAGTAAGGTGAAAACATAAGTAATGCTCTCATTCATTATGCACCAGGCTTTGTATAATTTCTTTAATTTTCTTCGCGCTAGCACTCCATGTTCGCCTCTTTAAATATGTCACAACTTCATCCTGACTGTGACTTCCTGCATTCTCTTCTCTTTTAATCTTCTTAAGCACAGCCACATATTCGTCCTCGCTTTCAGCTATGTTTAATAGGCTGCTGTATGAAAGTGCTTCAGGTATGGGTGTTGAAACGACGTTTACTCCCTGCGATAGATATTCCCACAACTTATTTGGGGCCGCATAGTAAGCTGTAGGATTCATTACATCGAAAGGTATGGTACCAACGTCTGTTGCAGCAACATACTCTGGAATCTTCTCATGTTCAACGAAGCCAACCCAATCGGTTATATGCTCTATCCCTTCATGCTTTATCCAATTCATAGTGTTTTCAACGTATGCTGTTTGCAGTCGCCCACCAACCAGCATAAACCTAATCTTAAGTCCTTCTCGATAGGCCTTAGATAAAGCTCTAATTAGGGTTTTCATGTCAAGCCAGAATTCAATGCTACCTACGTAGCCTACAACCAAGTCTTTCTCCTTATACCCGAATTTTTCTCTAATATGACTTCCATCATGCGCTTTTAGGAAATGCTCTGAGATCCCGTTTGGAACAACGTGAACTTGCTCAGAACATGTTTTCCCTCGTACATTGCGAGCATAAATGGCGAGTGCAAAACCCGGTACGGTTACAGCATTGGCCATCCTGATTAGGGCTTGAGTCATGCTTTCGAAGGCTCCTTTGACAACTGTTCCGTATAAGCTGTGAATGTTGCATATGTAGCCTGCTGCTGAAGTTGGATAGTAGTCTTGTAAATCAAATATGAAGGGTAATTTTAAGCGAGAGACCTTCTTATAAAGTTCGAGCAGGAAGGGGGGGAGGAGATTTCCAGCCACAACAACATCGATTGACTCACGCCTAATGATCCTCAATATCTCTTGAAGGTGGTTTAAAGCATTTGACAGATAGTATATTGACGTTCTGTTCGAATTAAATTCTAGAGGGAAATGGTGTATTATGCATTTGCTGGATAACTTGGTTTTCCCAAATATGTTGAATCGGACGACGTGGACTTCAAAGTTTTTGCTATCGTGGATTCTCTCGAATATCTGGTTATGTCTTTGAGGAAAGGGGTGGCCAAGGTAGTCACTGCTTGGTATCAAGAGAATTCTTATCATTAAATCTACCCTTAACCTTAGCTAGAAACTTTGATGCATTCTCTTTAGGTAGTGCTGGCTTTCCATCTCCCTTGAAGGCTACTAGCAGATCGAATAGTGGTGAGCTCTCTAGACTGTATTCTTCGAGAAGTCTGTATTCGATTAACGGTGTCTCTCTTAGGTCTGGCTCTTTTATGGTTAGACCATTCCCTATCACTTCCTTAAGTATTTGAGCTATATGCTTTCCCGCGGAACCGTCTCCGAGAGGGTTTTTGAAGCTTAATCCTCTTATTTCGTCAGCCCTTTCAGCTTGCATGAGGGCCAGCTTAACGATTCCATCTTTATCTGCTCCAGCAAGCACATTAACATTAAACATTGTTGTTTCAGGCCTCTCAGTATTATATCTCAAGATGACGGCGGGAACCTTTAATGTGAAAGCCTCTTCTTGTACTCCACCACTGTCCGTTAAAACAACTCCAGCATGTGCTAGTACACCTAAGAACTCTAGATATCCCATAGGTTTCACTATCCTTAGATGTTGGAGATGTTGTTGGAGACCGAATTTTGTCAGCTTCTTCTCTGTACGTGGGTGTATTGGAAAGAGTACATCATAATATTGTGAAAGTTCTTCTAGTGCCTTCACTATGCCTTTAAGCCTTTGAGGGTTATCCGTGTTCTCAGCCCTATGGACTGTTGCCAGAATATAGTGGTACTTGTTTAACCCAAGTTCGGATAGTAGTTTTTCACCCTTCTTTCTTGCTAAGCCTTCATATTCGTTAACCATATCCACGATTGTGTTTCCAGTTACGTGAACACTTTTTGGAGATGTGCCCTCAAAAAGGAGGTTTATTGCAGCTAGCTCTGTAGGTGCAAAGTGTAAAGTTGCTACTGCGTCAGCGATTTTCCTATTTATCTCTTCAGGCATGCACATGTTCCAGCTTCTTAGCCCTGCTTCAACGTGAGCAAAGGGTACTGAACATTTTGATGCTGTCAGCGAGGAGGCGACGACGGTATTTGTGTCGCCTTCGGCCACGATAACGCTAGGCGAATACCTTTCGATCAGCCTTTCAAGACCGACCATTATCTTAGCTGTCTGCTCTGCATGCGTTCCACTTTTTACATCCAAGTTTTCATGGGGATCCGGAATCTTGAGTTGCTCAAAGAAAATTTTGCTCAGCTCGTAGTCGTAGTGTTGGCCGCTCCACACAAAGATATATTCTAAATTTAGCCTTTCAAGCCATTTGAATACTGGTGCTAACTTAATCACTTCCGGCCTTGTTCCCGCAACAATCAATAGTGGTTTTTTCGTTTTGGACATTTTAGAATATTTCCCTTTCTCTCTTAAGTCTGAAGATTACTGTTCCCCCGCAGGTATAGGGTTTTCCCGGGTCTGGGCATTGTAGGTAGCCTTCATCATCTTTCTCCCCGATGCCTAACAGTTTAGCTGACACACCATGGAGGAAGGGGGAGAGTAAACTTGTCATTGAAGTCAAGGCGTGAATACATATTTTGGCCGTATTACCTTTTTGTTCGATATAGAATCCTTTTATGGTGAACTTATCTCGAATCTTATAGTCTGCAGCACAATTTCCCCTTACTTCAACGACTTCAACCGTTACTTTATAGAGAGCACCTTGATTCATTATCTCAGCTTAAGCAACCCCTGAAAGTCAATGATTTTTATCAACAGATTAATGATATACTTTAGGATTGTTTGCTAACCTTTTTGTTTTACGTTTTTTTGTTGTTTTGGTTTTTTAGTGTTGTTATCAACATTTTTTCCATCCTTTTTAGTAGTAGTGCTATTGTTGAGAGTATTAGTCCTTGTCCTCCTAGTATTATTAGTGCTGTTCCTAGTAGTGCCCAGCCTGAGTGCCATGCGTTTTGGAACATTAGTCTGTATAGTACCCAGAGGTATATTATTGTGCCTGGTATTAGTGCGGTTGCTGTTGTTAGTGCTATGAGGAATGCTGGGTTGTAGTGTCTTGCTAGGTTTATTGTTGTTATTATTATTTTTGCACCATGTCTTATTGTTGAAAGCTTCTGTTTCCCTATTCTTTTTCTGTAGTTTATGGGTATTTCTGTTACTTGTCCTTGTGCTTCCATTTGGATTGCTATTTCTGCTTCTACTTCGAAGCTTGTTGACCCTATTTCCAGTGTTCTGGCTGCTTCCGTTTTCAGCAAATACATTCCTGAGCATATGTCTGTTAGGTTTGCTCCTGTGAGTAGGTTGAATGTTTTTGTTATTATCCAGTTTCCTATCCTATGTATGGGTGGGATGTTTTCTTTGTTTGTTCTTATTCCTATTATTTGGTCGTAGTTTTTTGCGTGTTGTAGGAATTTCCATATGTCTTTTGGGTCGTATGTGTTGTCTCCGTCCATTATTA
>Ga0078972_1008961_pt1 | contig 20234 bp, 20 predicted proteins | sample YelNatPaOPGAMG01_FD_67568 | JGI IMG/M metagenome (GOLD analysis project Ga0078972, IMG submission 67568) | Hot spring thermophilic microbial communities from Obsidian Pool, Yellowstone National Park, USA - OP-RAMG-01 (SPADES assembly) (version 2) | ecosystem: Environmental > Aquatic > Thermal...
ATCAAAGAGGTCGTTAGGCAAGCCCTGTGGTTCCCCTCACCCCGGCTCCCGTACATGATCGAAGAGGTCGTTAGGCAAGCCTTGTGGTTCCCCTCACCCGGGCTTCGCCACCCTTGTATGATGCTAGAGGCAGTTAGGCCAGGGAGTTCCCCTCACCCCGGCTGCGCCACCCCTCTCCCACTTGCGGGGAGAGGGGAGCTGGGAGGAGCGTGTGAGGTGTGGTTGCGTGGTGTAAGCTACTGGGACGCCGGAGGCTCCCCCTCTCCTCAAGCTTCGCGCCGTGGGCATGGGGGAAGTGGCCCGGCTCTGCAAGCAGAGCTCTTCCACTCCGCTCGCCATCGCGCTGTCGTTCATCAGTTTGACAGGGCTAGGCAAAGCTGATACACTGAAGCCGGCCGACAGTGACTGGCTGTCCCGGCGCCGTGCGATCGCTGGGAGCCGATGTGCCTGCCAGCAGTGCCGCGCCGAAGGCGGGTTGCGAGCCATGGTCACGCTTAAGCTGGTCCTGCTGGGTTCCGAGAAAGCCGCCCTCGAGGGCAGCATGGGCGATCTGTTCATTCACCTCAGCGCGTCGTCGGAGCTCAAAGCCCAGCGCGCAGTAAGGGGCGTCATCCAGCAAGCCCTCAAGCGAGCCCAGCGAGCCCTCCAAGAGCTGGTCGTCCCCCGCTTCGACGGTACCTGTCGGGACCTGGATTCCGCCGCCAGCCTCGTCGCCATCGGCATCCTTCATGGCTACAGGCCCGTCTCCCTCTCCTATCACAGCCCCTGTCAAGGCGATATCGAACCGTGCCACCGCGTTATCTGGTTCTCCCCCCGAAGCTTCTCCAGCGAGCGTGAACGCGCAGACTACGTAAAGCGCCAGCTTCTCTTGGTGCTGGGATATCTACGCGGCACCCTTACCTCTGCGGAATAGCCGTCGCCACCTCAGCCGCGGCTTGCGAGCCCCCTCCGCTTCCGTAACCTGCGCGAAGATAAGGTCTGCCGCCAGTTGGCTGTCCCCTCTTTCGCTGCGCGAACTTGCGGAGAGAAGAGGTACCCCTTCCCGCTCATACGGGGATGGCACCGCCCTGCCGAGCATCCCCCGCAGCACGATAGGGGTGGCAAAGCCGGAGTGAGGAGAGCTATGTATGGTGGTGGCGGTTGGTCGTCGCCGCGATTCATCGCCGATCAGCGCCGTTTATACGGGTGAAACTGGACCCACGCCAGATCAGGTTTGCCCGCAAGGAGGGGACGCGGAGTGGTGGAGCTGCGCGACGAGGACCTTATGCTCCTCGCCCGCGAGGGCGACGAGGAGGCCTTTGCTACTCTGGTCACCAGGCACAGAGTGGCGATACTGAACTTCATCTACCGCATGCTTGGCGATCGCGAGGTGGCCGAGGACCTCTCGCAGGAGGTGTTCGTTCGCCTCTGGGCTAACGCCAAGACCTATGCCCCGGTAGCTAAGTTCACCACCTTCATCTATCACATCGCGCGAAACCTGTGCAGGGACCAGATAGACAAGTACCGAAGACTGCCGCCAATCGCCAGCCTGAGCCAGGAGGTGCCAGACGCCGAAGGGCACGTACACCTCCTTGAAGACGAGGTCCGTGACCGGCGCGGCGGCCCCCAGGCCGAACTGCTGAAGCGCGAGCGAGACTTGGAGATCGAAGCGGCCATCAACGCATTGTCCGAAGAGCAGCGCACCATCTTCGTGCTCACCGAGCTCCAGGGCATGTCCTACCGTGAGGTGGCAGACGTGGTTGGCTGCCCAGTCGGCACCGTCGCTTCCAGAAAAAGCGCCGCCTTCAAAGCCCTCCGCGACCGGCTGGCACCGCTGCAGTCTTAGATCGGAGGGACGAAAATGACCTGCCGGGAGATCAGGGAGCTCATCGCTGCCTTCCTGGACGACGAGTGCGCGCCAGATCTGCGCGCTGAGATCGAATCCCACATCGCGGCCTGCAGCGAGTGCCGCGCCGAGGTGGATGCTTTCAAAGAGCTCTCCACCCTCTTCAGAAGCAAACCCCTAATCCAACCCTCGGATTCCTGGCTCCCTTCCTTGGAGCGAAAGCTCCTCTCCGCCAAGCTTGCGCGGCTCACCGACGAGCTGTTTCGCCTTCGCCGCACCACCGAGCAGCTGAGCGCCAGAATCGCGGGGCTCGAGCAGGCCGGCGCCTCCCCTAGACCCGATAACGACCTGATGACCGTCGACGAGCTAGCCGCCTATCTGCGCGTCACCCCCCAGAAGGTGTACGAGATAATGGACGACCTCCCACGCATCGAGATGAACTACGAGGTTAGGTTCCGCAGGTCTAGCATAGACCAGTGGCTCAAGCTACGCGAAGTGTCCCCTGCCGGCGTCGTGTTCGAGTGGTCGCATTGGGTCTCCGGCAGCCGCCCTTCGCTTTCTTCTTAGCAATGGGAGGGACCGAAATGCGCATACTTGCTGCGGACTCCGCGTGCTCAGTCCTGGACGATTCCTTGATGCCCACCGGCATCCTCAACTCCGCGGTAGTGCTCCTCGAGTACCCCTACCGAGAGCCCCTCTTCGTTCGCAACGTCGCTGCGGATTACCGCCTGAGCGACCCAAACGTGCTGGTGTATGAGCTCCGCCTCTGCGCCCAAGCCCTGGAATCGCAGCCCGCCGACTGTGTGCACCTCGACCTCTCGTTCGGCGGGATCAACATCTTAAGCCTCACCGAGGAGATGCTGTGGCGCATGCCCATAAGCACCAGCGGCAGGGACGTGCTGCGCCTTGTGCTGCCAGACCTGCAGCAGATCGCCATCTCCATCGGCGAGAAGTACAAGGTCCCAGTGTACGCAATGGGCAACAGAAGCGCCGCCGTAAGGATGGCCGAGCTGTACGCCGCTGCTGGCGGCGTGGCCAGGGCCGCAGAGAGGGCCCTTACCGCCGAATCGCCCCTTGTGGTTGGCCTCCCCCGCCGTTCCCGCGCCATCTTCGACGACCAGCGCCTCCTCATTGCATCGCAAGAGCCTATGGAGGACGGATTCGCCGCTCAGGCGGCCGTGCCATCTGGCGTGCACGTCGAAGCCTTCCTCAACCCGATCGCCCGCGATTTCCAGGCGCTCCGACTGCGCGCCGCCTGAGCCTGCTTAAGGAGCACTCTCATGCCGTTGGGATACGCCTTAACCGCCAGCCAGGTGGTTCAATACTACGCAGAGCGCGAGGATGTGCAGCGTGCCTTGCTTGCCTACGGCGTTGGACGTAGAGCCGTGGTCGGCACCGACCCTGGCGTGTTCGGCAGGCACGATCTGCAGGCGCCTCTCACCAGCCCCGCGCAGATCGCCGCGTGGGCCAAATCCGCGCTCGATGGCCAGATCTCCGCCGTTCCGCGCAAGTACCCAGCCTTCCACGCCACCATAACCCGCTCCGCCGCCAACGCCGACCCATCCCTCTGCGGCACCGACCTCGTGATCGAGGTGGACGTGAAGCCGAACCATAAGGACGCCTTCCGGCAGGGGCGAAAGGTGCTGGACCTGCTCGATTCGTACGGCGTCCCCTATCGCGTGAAGTTCAGCGGTAACAGCAGCCCCCACATCATCCTCCCCGCCGAGCTGTTCCCACCGGACATCCGCGGACATCGCTTTGGCGGCGCCGCCAGAAAGATGCTGGACTTCATCGCCGCTAGGTCGGGCGCCGCGGGCATAGACGCGTCGTTCGCCTCGCCAGACCACTTCCTCCGCATGCCCTACTCCCTCAACGAGCATACTGGCCTGGTTAGCGTCCCCATACCCAAGGACCAATACAACGACTTCCGCCTCGAAATGGCGGAAGCGCACAACGTTGTGGTTGACGACAGCTGGATGGATGTCTCAAACGAGCCGCGTGACGGCGTCAAGGCGTTCCTCGCCGCGGCGCTCGCGTTTGGGGGTAGGTAACCATGGAAGTAAGGCAAGCCGACCTTCTTGGCGCCGGCAGCAACCAGATCGCGATGGAGGCGGGCAAGCTGCGCGTGCTGATCGCTCCACAGGTTGGTGGCCGCCTCGTTGAGCTGTCTTACGACGGCACGAACGTCTTGCACGCCCTGTACCCCCGCAGCGTGGCCTTCGGCCCTTACGCCGAGTACGGGGGACTGGAGGAGCACGTTGGCGGCGCTCCCGGCACGCTGTGGAACGCGCCGTGGCGCTGGGAGGCGCTGGACGACCGCGTTACCCTCAGCGCCTACTCCGGACGGACCCTGGTGCGCAAGAGCCTCCGCATCCGCGAAGACCTCCCGCTGCTTCAGGTGGAGTACGAGTTCTCCAACTACTCCGTCAACTTCTGCCGCTTCACCTTCGGCATACACCCGGAGATAGCGGTGCGCGGGGATCACCGTACGGTGCGCTTCCATGCACCGGTAGATGGCAGGGTGGAGTCCGGCGGCTACACAGGGCCCGGTTTCCGCAAGTACGTAACCCCCGAGCAGGGCTGGTGCGCAGCCACGGCCGAGGACCTGCTGTTCGCCCAAATGCTGCCCAACGGCGTTGCGGACAGCATCGAGATATACTACCCACGGGTTGACACACACCTGGTGCTGGAGCCCATCATCTTTGGCGTTGGACTCTCGCCGCAGAAGATGGCGAGGTTCACATACGCGGCGTACCTCGGGCCTGGCAGCGAACGGGATGCCGCGGAGATCTACGCGCAGCTGCAGCCGGAACTCCACGCCGAATACGTGGCAGCCCCTCCCGCCCCAGAGCCGCCCCCGGACGCGGAGCGCCCCGAACCCCGCCGCCCCGCGCAGGTGCACGTGGACTTTGACTTGGGCGGTGGGGTCCACGCCGTGGCCGGCCAAGCTGTGCTTCACGCGCAGCAAGAGGCAATGCGCGTCGTGCAAGAGGAGATGGAGAACGTCCAGCGCGAGATAGAGCAGGCCGTGCGGGAGGCGGAGCACGAATGGGCCGCGACGCAGCGAATTTGGCAAGGGCCCATTCCGGAGCCGCCCGAGCCGCCCGCTCCGCCCCAGCCACCAGCGCCGCCAGCCCCTCCTCGCAACCTGAGGCAGGAGCGAATGCGGGTGCTGGAGGGTTTGGCCCAGGGCGTCTACACCGTGGAAGAGGCGGCGGAGCTTCTTGCCAAGCTGGCGGACGGCGCCTAACGAGACCACCAGTGGGCTGCCGGTCCGTGGGACATGGGAGATAGCACTTGCTGGTCAGCATTTCCACGGGGTGTCTGCACCACCTTCCGCCCGACCGAATGGCCGAGGTGGCGCAACAGGCGGGCTTCCGCCACGTTGAGCTGCTACTGAACGATGAGCTGTCCGCGGATGTGGCCGGCGTGGCGAGGGCGCTTGCATCGCGGGGGCTAGTTGCCAGCGTGGTGCACGCGCCCTTCTACCTAGACGGCCTGCTCAGCGCCCCCGGCCGCCAGCGAGACGCCCTTGCAGTGGGCGTGTTGACCTTGGAGGCGGCCGAAGCGGTTGGGGCCTCGACGGTGACGGTCCACCCGGGGAAGGTTGCCCCCTTGGGCGGCTCCGCGCGGGAGTACGAAGAGGCTGCCGTGCACAACCTCGAAGCGCTGGGCGAGGAGGCCAACAGGCGTGGCATCGAGCTGCTCTTGGAGAACACCAGGGCCTTCTACGTGCTTGGGGTCCGCGTATCCGGCCTCCTTGGCAGCGAGCCCGCGGAGATGGAGCGGCTGCTTGGCCCGCCGGAGACGCCGCGGTTCCGCATGACGTTCGACACATCCCATGCATTCGCCCTGCGCGTGCCCGTGGACGGCTACCTGCGCCAGATGGGACCCCGAGTGGCCAACGTGCACCTCAGCGATGCCAACGGCTTCACTGATCACCTGCCGCTGGGCCATGGGCGTGTGGACTTCACGAGGGTATTCGCGGCGCTGAGGGCGATCGGGTTCGACGGCAACGCGACGCTGGAGATTCGGCCCCATCACGCCTCTGTGGCGGAGCTTCGTCGCAACCGCGTGCTTATTGAGACGGAGCTGGCTCGGATCCGAGAGCACCGGGGAGCTTCTGACGGCGCTTAGGTGATGGGTTTGGGCCTATGCCAGCGGCGCCACCAGGCCGCTACCTGAAAGGCCACAAGTACAGACCTTTTCACAATCACAACCAACAGGGGTTTCGGCCTGCCGCATCCGGCCTCTCCACGATATGACTGGATTGACCCAAGCTGTGGCTTGCAACACCCCTCGCCATGGCGCCCCAGTCACCTACCGCCCTGCCGTGAGGCCGCGGCGGTGGGGGCCATGTAGCTGCGCACCAGCTTCACCAGCTCGCTCTTCTCCGCATCCCTCGTGCGACAGGCCGGGTCCGTTCCCAGCTCCAGGTCCCACATGGGCGACTCCCTGAACGCCCAGTAGGCCCAGTGCCACTTGTGCGCCTCGAAGATGTCCAGCAGATCCTTGTAGTACCTGGCAGCACTGCCGTCGGGCGCGAACCGCCGGCATCCGAACTCCCCGCAGTATATAACCGCCCTGTGCTTCTTTTGGAAATCCACCACCGGCTGCAGGTTCTTCTCCAGCGCTGCCTTGTCCCAATAGCCTGCGGGCTCAACGTGCGCGGGGGCATCGCCCGGGTAGAGAACCGGTGGCCCGCCCGCCTCTTGGTGAGTGAACTTGTGAGGAGTGTACATGTGGAAGCTGTACACCGTATTGCGATCCCCGGTGGGCTGCAGCCATGCGAACCCTCTTGCATACGCCCAGGCGGACGACTCTACGATGATGGTGTGCTGGCGGTCCACCTGCCGGATGCCCTTGGTGAGCCTCTTCGCCAGGGCGTTCCAGTCTGCGGGTGTGCCCCTGATGGCGGCCTCGTCGTGCTTGCCGCCGAATAGGTCCTCCGGGTTGGGCTCGTTCAGCAGGTCATAGCCGGCAACCACGTCGCCGCGGGAGCGACAACGGCGGGCGATCTCGCGCCACAAACGCTCAAGCTGATCCTGGTACTTCGCGTCCCTCCAGATGCGGAGGTCCTCAAGCTGATCGCGGCCGGGACACGTGTGGAGCTCGATGACCGCATGAAGCCCGAGGGTTTGGCAGGCATCAAGTGCGCGGCTGAGCGCGGCGAAATCCGCCTCGCGAAGGGCGTACGGGGGCTCCTTCTCCATCAGCTTTCCGAAAAGGACCAGGCGGATGTGGTTGGCGCCCCAGGACCTCAGCACCTTGAGGTCATCGAGCGTGGCGCGGTCCAGGTCCACGTTGGCGCCGCGAAGGCGGGTGGCGTGCCACAGATCTGGTGCGGGCGCTGGTTGTGCCACCGGAGGTGTGCCAAAGCTGGGAACCATGGGCGTTGCTTGGTACGTCTGGTACGGCGAGGAGACGCCGGTTGGAGAGCTGACGAAGTTGTTGCCCGGGCTGCCCAGCTGAGCGCCGCCGCACCCGGCGAGAGCCGCGGCCATCAACGCCGCCGCGGCAACAACCAACGGGAGACTCCTGCAGCCTTTCATGGATGAAAAGGCCCTTAGCACCTAGACCCGCACGCAGACCCTGTTTATTCTTGTTCCACGCGGGCGCGGCCTACCCTTCGCGCCCTGGGGTCATCCGCCCAACCGCTGCAGCTCATCTCGGGCGGGTGCCGCCCAAGGGCTTTCCGGGAACCCCGCAATGAGTTTGCGATACGCCGCAACGGCCTCCTCTTTTCGCCCCGGCTGCCGCTGAAGCAGCCTCCCCATGCGGTATAACGCCAGCGGGTGCTCTTCCGAACTAGGCTGGCCCTCCGCAATGCTGCGAAGCACCGAGACGGCTTCGGCGTACCGTCCCTGCTCCTCCATTATGCTGGCCACGCGGAAGCGCAGCGATGGCATAAGCGATTGCAGCATGCCGAGGCGAGACAGACGGGCGGCCACCGGTATCGCGTCGGAGGCACGGCCGGCGGTGAGCAACGCCTCCAGCGCCCTCACATGCAGATCCGCCGCGGCCTGCTTGTCGCCCAGACGCTCCTGCACCTCGCCGGCCTCCACCAGCAGCTCTGGCTCTTCGCCCATCGCGTGAACTGCCGTCTGGTACATCTCCAAGGCTTTCCATAGCTCGCCGTGGGCGGCGGCCATGCGCGCCCTGGCTACCAACTGCTCGTTGCGGCCGCCGCGCCCCCTGGCAAACGCCTGGGATGCTGCCATGCCGTATACAAAGCCCCCCATGTGAGCCCAGGGCGCGCCGTACGTTGGCGACTGAACTAGCTCCCACAGCGCCACCCCCACCTGCACGGTGAGCACACCCGCCCACAGCGGCCACGAGGGTATCTCCACGCCGTGGGGCGCCGCCTTCGGATTGGAGGAGAAGGGCAGCTGCAGACGAATTCTGACGTAACGGAACCGCATGGCGAAAACGCCGGATATCGCCGCCACGCACCCGGAGGCGCCCAGAACGGGCCACAGCTCCTTGCCGGGGAGAAACAGAAGCACGGCGCTGATCTGCACCACGTTCGCCGCCACGCCTCCCGTTGTGTATACCACCGCGTACCAGAAGTGGCCTAGGGCATCCTCAACATCCTTGCCCAGCAGCCACAGCAACAGCATGTTGCCCGTCAAGTGTATGACGCTGGCGTGCAGGAATAGCGAAGTAACAAAGGCCCACGGATTGGGCGCCTTCGGTACCAACCCCAGCTCGAACACCGTCTGGTACGGAACCGCAAGGGATGCCAGATAGACGACGGCGTTAATGGCGATCAGGCTGTAGGTGACGTAAGGCCGGCGATGTCTGGTTCGGACTGTGTCCGCTACCGCCCATGGAGCCATTGCACCGATGACTGTTCGTGATGGCCCAATCTTCTCCTTCAGTGCCCGAAGCGTGAAGGTTTTCGCACCGTCTCGTATCTACCATAATGGACAGATTGAAGGGCCGCGAGCGAGAACTGGCGCGTGAGGGTGCACCGGCACCTGAGCAAGCCACCAGCGCCGCCGAGCGCGACGCCGTGGCGCGATGCCTTGCGGGCGACCGCGATGCGTACCAGCTGCTGGTTGAGCTGCACCAACGGCGCGTCTACGCCGCCGCCTCCCGCATACTCAGTCACCGTGAGGATGTTGAGGACGCTGTGCAAGAGGCGTTCATCCTCGGCTTCCGCAACCTGAGGTCGTACCGAGGCGAAAGCAGCTTCGGCACCTGGATCTACAAGATCGCGATCAACGTGGCCCTGCGCAAAGCCTCCCACTTGCGCAAGCAAGCCTGGCTGCCCCTGGCTGAGGACCGCGACCGCGATCCCTGCGCAGCGGCCAACCAGGAGGGTTCGCTAGACGCCACCGCCAAGGAACAGAGGCGGGAGGCGGTTCGCCAGGCGGTGTCTCGGCTGCCGGAGAAGCACAGAGCCGTCGTCGCGCTTCGCTACTTGGATGGGTATTCCTGTTCGGAGGTGGCCCGCATCTTGGGCTGCTCGCTGGGAACCGTCTGGTCTAGGCTCCACTACGCCCTCAAGGCGCTCAAGGAGGAGCTCGGCGACCTACAGGACGATACCTGAATGCTGTGCCGACTGGTTAGACGTTGGCTGATCCCCTACACAGAGGGAGAGCTATCCGCCGTGCGGCAGCGGCTGGCGGAGCGCCACATTGCCCGCTGCTCCGGCTGCCGCGCCTCCCTGCACACCATCCAGGCGACCTTGGATGTGCTGCAGGACGCCTTTTCTGAGCAGAACGAGGCCATGTACACGCCTACCGCGGATCTATGGCCGCGCCTCCGCGCCCGGTTGCCGGATCGTCCGCTTCCGTACCGCCGCCCTCGCACCGTGGTGGCCTGGGGCTTGGCGGCGCTGTGCCTGGTGTTCGGGGCTGCCGGCTATCTCACAACCCGCAGGCCCTCCGCCATCAACCCACCCAGCCAGCGGATGGCGTCGGTCCCGCCCAACGGCCGTGCCACGCCGCGCGAACCCGCCAAACGGGGCCCGGAGCGCCAAATCGCGCGGGCCGGGCAAACGGCTCCCATCGCTGGTAGCCTGGCCAAGCCAACACCTCCGTCGGCGCCACCGGCGAGTACGAAGCGTGCCGGTCGCCGCCATCCGGACCAAATGCGGGCGAACGTTCGGCGGACTGTTGAGCATGCCACCAAGACGCGCCGCGCCAAGCAGGATGCCATCGCCTTGAGGATGGCGACCCCGGCGACATCCTCGCCCGAGAAGCCCGAACCGCCCCCCGCGCCAAATGCCGAACGCCAACCTCTTGGCGGCCAGCCGAACGCCGAAGGCCCAAACGGTGTGATGTCCGCCGCGCCAGCAAACGCCGCGGTGCGTCGCGAGGGGGAGCCGCATAGCCAAGCTCTCACCCAGGTGCCCGGCGGCGGCCAAAGCAGCGTTCAGACAGACGCCCTCGCGGCAAGGGCCAAGGCAACATCGGCAGAAGCCCCAACCGCCTTGCCCATGGCCAGCCGTATGCGCGCCGCGCCCGCCCCCGAGGCGGCGCGTGCTGCGACGGGCTTCGGAGGGACCGCACCCAAGCCATCGGAGGCCGCAATCGTTCGCGGTCAAGCCCAAAGGTCCTCCGGCGCTGGCTCGCCGGCGGCGCCCGCCACACCCGCTCGCGGGCATATGTGGCTGGAGGACGCCAGACGCGCCAAGTCCCAGGGCAAGGTGGACCGCGCGGCCGCCTTCTACGAGATAGCGCTGCGTGCTGGCCTCACCGACGGGGAGCTGGCGGAGGCCTACGAGGCCTTGGGCGACCTCGCCGCGCAGAAGGGACGATACGCCCAGGCCGCCGCCGAGTACGCCCATGCAGCGGCCGCCAACCCGTCGCGTGAGCTGCTAATCAAACAAGCTGCTGCACTAACGCGGTGCGGTCGCCAAAACGAAGCCCACGAGGTGTTGCGCCGCACCATGAGCTTGCCTGCGCCCCAAGGCACGGGCCCCGCTGCGCGCCCCAGGGGCGGCAACTAGCGCACGCGCGAGGCCGGCGGCACGGCGATGTGATGGATGCTGGCGCAGCCAACCGGCAGAAGCGGCACTCCCCCGCCCGGGGAACGTCTCGAGCGGGGGAGCGTGGCAAGGCCGCGTTCCGGGGCCGAGGCTACGGAGACGTAACCGTACCGTTAAGGCGCAGAATCAGCCACTGTATGTCGTCTGCCAGGATCTGGCCGTCGCCATAGGGGCGCCCGTTTGTGCCAGGCTTGGGTCTCACGTCCAGCGCCTCCAGCGCCTGCTGCGACGCTGGGCCCCCCACAAAGATCGACAGCGCGATGGCCAGGTCAAGCACCGTTACGGCGCCGTCACCATCGGCATCGCCGGGCAGCAGGTCCCCTATGCTAAGCAGCACCTGCGCTTGGGTTTGATGGCTGCCGCCAGCGTCCACCCACGAAGCCATGGCCTGCACGGTTAGCGGTTGGGCGGACGCAGATGACGCCGCGGCAGCGAGAGCGAAAGCGAATGCGAGAAAAGCGAGCCCTACTTTACAGTTGCCTGCCATTTCACCGTCCTGGTCTGGCCAGCTGCCAGGTCGGACAAGGTTACCTTAGCGCCGCCAGAGCCATCCGAGGTGGCGCTTACTGCGGTGCCGTCTTGCGTGAAGCTGCTCATAAGGAGCTGGAGAGAAGCGTTGGCGGGCACTGCCAGGACTGGGGCCACCACCACCCAACCCAGACGCGTGAGCTGAATCTGGTTGGAGGTGGAGCTGATGGACGTACCCGTGCTTGGGTCCGAGTACGTGGCAGTGCAAGAGATGCTAACCACCTGATCGCTGTCTGTGTTCTTGAGGGCGGCGGTGAACGTAACGGTATCCCCGCGCTTGGCCGAGGTCTTGTCCGATGTGAGCGTCATGGTGACGATATCCGCCGCCCATGCCATTGTGGAGCCGACAATGGCAGTAGCCAATAATCCGAGACAGACGCATGCAAATCTAGTGAATCTAGCGGTCATTCCTGTCCTCCAAGATGTACGCTGCGCTTGGGGGTTTGCGGCTGGCCGCACCGCTGGGCCAGCCGATCGCAGCGAACGCCTGCCATCCCTGGGTCGATGCCAGGAAGCATGCTCTTGTCTCTATTCTTCCACATTGTGGCCCTTTTAGCAAGCTTTCTTTAGATTGCAGCGCCGATATCTGAGCGCGACTTGCGTGCGCGAAGGCGGAGGCGGTGGGCCTGCGCGTGGCATGCAAGGTGCACCGAGCAGGGTTGTGGGAGCCGAGCGGAGGAGTATCGCGATGTTGGCGCGCTCACTTGAGTGAGTGTGCCCTACGGTGGGTATGGAGAACCTGGAAGGCGTGGGGATGCAAGCCCGGGATTCTGCACCGCAAAGGCCTGGTGCATCTGGCGTTGCAGGCCGCGGACGCCTTCCCTCCGTTACCGGCTTCGTTTCAGGAGGTTCGTACGGCCATGTGTGGCATTACCGGATACATAGGTTACCGTGAGAGCGTTCCAGTGCTCATTAACCAGCTTAGGAGGTTGGAGTATCGCGGTTACGATTCCGCGGGCGTCGCATTGCTGCAGGATGGCGGCGTTCGCATCATCCGCAGCGTGGGCAAGATCGGCGCGCTGGAGAAGCTCTTGGAGCAGCAGCAGCTTAGCTCCAACATAGGCATCGGCCATACGCGATGGGCCACCCACGGCCCGCCATCCGATGCCAACGCCCATCCTCATGCAGACTGCTCTCAGCAGGTGGCGGTCGTTCACAACGGCATCATCGAGAACTACCTTGAGCTTCGCGAGATGCTCCTTGACGAGGGTCATGAGTTCAGCTCGGAGACCGACACGGAGGTGCTTCCACACCTGATTGAGCACCACTACGAAGGCGACCTAGAGCAGGCGGTTCGGGCAGCGGTGGAGCACGTCAGGGGCTCGTTTGCCCTGGCGGTCATCTCCAAGGATGCCCCGGACCGCCTGGTGCTGGCTCGCAGCCAAAGCCCGCTCATCATTGGGCTTGGCGAAGGGGAGACGTTCGTTGCGTCCGATATCCCCGCGCTGGTCTCGTATACCAGAGACATCATCATTCTTGAGGACGGGGATATGGCCACGGTGGATAGCTTCGGCGCGCGCATCAGTCGCTTCGACGGGCAGCCAGTTGAGCGGCCGGTGACGCACGTCTCGTGGGACACCAGCGCCGCCGAGAAGTCGGGCTACGACCACTTCATGCTGAAGGAGATCCACGAGCAGCCGGAGGCGGTCCGCAACACCATTCGTGGGCGCGTTGACGGCGATCGGGTTCTCCTCAAGGAGCTGGACGGAGCCTCAGACGCCATCCGATCGGCGGCCAGGGTGCAGATAGTGGCTTGCGGCACCGCTTACCACGCCGGCTACGCCGCCAAGCCCCTCATCGAGGAGCTGCTGCGGGTGCCCGTTTCCGTTGACCTGGCCTCCGAGTTCCGATACGGCGACCCGATTGTGGGGCCTGACACGGTGGTTGTGGTGGTAAGCCAAAGCGGCGAGACCGCGGATAGCCTTGCCGCCCTGCGCGAGAGCAAGGCGCGCGGAGCAACCACCATTGGCGTGGTGAACGTGGTGGGCAGCTCCATAGCTCGGGAGTCGGACCACGTTCTGTACACCTGGGCGGGGCCGGAGATATGCGTGGCGTCCACCAAGGCGTACCTCACGCAGCTGACGGCGCTCAACCTGCTGGCTCTGCACATGGCGCAGGTGCGCGGCGTTGAGGAGAAGACGCGGCGCTTGGCGAGGGAGCTGGCCAAACTGCCGGACCTGGTGGCGGAGGTGCTGGAGCTTGAGCCGCAGATCGCGAAGCTGGCCCGAGAGCTTGCCGACCGCGAGCACTTCTTCTTCCTAGGGCGCGGGCGCGACTACGCGGTGGCGCTTGAGGGCGCGCTCAAGCTGAAGGAGATCACCTACCTGCACGCGGAGGCGTACGCCGCCGGAGAGCTGAAGCATGGCCCTCTCGCCCTCATCACGCACGAGGTGCCGGTGGTCTGCTTGGTGACGCAAGAGCAGATCCGCGAGAAGATGACCTCCAACATCAAGGAGGTGAAGGCGCGCGGCGGCTACTGCATCGCGCTGGTGCGGCCTGAGGATGAGTCCACCCCGCTGGTGGTGGACGCGGTGGTGCGCCTGCCCGCCACGGACGATCGGCTGATGCCCAGCCTGGCGGCAGTGCCCTTGCAGCTGCTTGCGTACCACGTGGCCAATGCACTCGGGCGGGAGATAGACCAGCCGCGCAACTTGGCGAAGAGCGTAACGGTGGAGTGACCACGTGCGGGCGTATCGGAGGCGGTTGTGGGCGCACATGCTCCGATACGCCCCATATGGGCGCGGCTACCGTGGGCCGGCCGGATGCCACTTTGAGTAGCGCGTGTCCTCCGGCACGTCCGTGGGGCTCTCAAAGCCAAGCCTGTAGCCATCTGGGTCGTCAAGCATGGTGACCCACATTCCGTTCCCCACGAACGGCTCCTCTGGATGCAGCCCACGGGAGACTGCGTCACGGTAGATGGCCAGTGCGTCCGCGCAGATGAAGTAGATGGTCACGCCCTCGCCGCGCCTGCCACCGAAGGCCCGCGAACCATGGGGGTCTAGCTCATACTCCTGGAGCATGAGCGCCGCGCCGCCGTGCTCCAACCAGCACCAGCGAAGCTCGCCACCGTCCATCCACTTCCTCGTCATGCTGAAGCCAAGGCCGTTCACGTACCAGCGCACGGAGCCCTGGATGTCTGATACGGCAAGGAACGGCACTGCCTGCTCAACGTTGTGCTCGGAGCCGTTTGTCTGCGCTCCCACCTCTTTTCCCTCCTGGGCGACCTGGAGACGTTGCTGTTAGCACAAGCCTCTCGCAGCGAGCCGGCCCGCTTGGCGCCAAAGAGGGCAGCGCAAGGTTTGGGCCGCGTAAGCCTCTGAGGAGCCGTTAGCCTAGGATGGAGTCGCGGCGAGCCACCGCCATGGCGCACCCTCCAGGGCCCGCAGCGCAAGGCGCCCCTGGCATCAACGCGTATGGCCCCGCGGGCCCACCCGGCGGTGCGTACGTTACCGGCCCACCTCCCGATAGTGCCGAAACCCGTCTACCAACGCCTGCAGGTTCTCCCACGGCACCCCCGGCGTGATGCTGCTTGAGCAGCCCAGCACAAGCCCGGTGCGCGGCCCGTTTTCCACCAACCACCGCATCTCGTCTCGAACGCTCTGCGGCGAGCCAAACGGAAGCGTACGCGTAACCGAGACGCCGGCGATGATGGTTAGGTGGTCGCCGTCGCGCGCCTTCATACGGCAGATGCCGGCGTAATCCATTCCGGCCTCGTACTGGAAGCCCTGGAAGCCCTTTACGCCCACATCTAGCAGCCTGGGCACCATCTCCATCAGGTTGCCGTCGCAGTGCCAGATCAGCGTGACTCCCGCCCGCACCACCGGCTCCAGGCACCTGGCCAGGTGAGGAAACCAAAGCCTATCAAGAGCACGCACGCTCACAAGCGTCCCGCGCGAACCTGCGAGGTCGTAGTCCAACCTGAAGAGCGGAGGCAATCTGCCTTCCACATACGCCCTTGCGGCGGCGCGGTTCTGCAGCACGCACAGGTCGCCCTGAAGCGAGAAGTGCCTCTCCATCACATCGGGGTAGAGGGCAAAGGCGGACAGGTACGCCTCGTAGCCATAGGTTTGGTAAGGAAGTATGGGCATCCAGACGAAGCCGTAGCCGGTCTTGAGCATGGTTGGCCCAAGCTGGCGCTGAAGGTCGGCCTCGCCCGCCAAAATGCGCGCAGATGCCGCCTCCTCATCGAAGGCTGCGATGGATCGGCGAAGGCGAGGAAACTCATAGCGCTCCAGATGCTCCACCACCGCCTCCGGGCCGTCGATGCGCATGCCGTCCAGCGTAACCTCCTCCGCGGCGGTGGTGGCCCCGCGGGCGGCGCCGCTCTCAAATCCGAGGCTTCCCATGGTGAGGGGGTTCTCTGGTATCCACTGATCCACCAAGCAGCAGCCAACTGCCACGTGCATGCGGTGGTAGGTACGCACCGGATCACGTTGGTAGGTTCCCTCGGGCACGCCGGCCAGACGATCGATCATCCGCCACTCCATGGGGTTGATGCTCCATGTGGGGATGCCGCGCGTGGGCTTGTGCAGAATGGCGTCCAGCGCTAATTGGGCGGTTGGCAGCAGCTCTGTGGTCACGACGCGTCTCCTTGTCTGCAGTGCAGGGTGCCTTCACTGATAGGCCATCGGTTGCGCACCAGCGCGATGGGGCCTCCGCAAAGATGGACCAACAATGGGAGGCCTCGAGCACTCAGTTGCAGAAGGTGACAGATGGTCCCTTCTCATATGCGACGCCAGATGGTGCACATCCCTTCGGTGCGCCACGGGCAGGACCCAAGACGTGGAGCCAGCAATAGCTAGGCGGCCGGACTTGGTGAGGGTGGCGACATGATAGCTGCGCGCTTCGCTCTGCTGGGCTTGGTAGGCGCTGTAGCTGGGTACATAGCCGGCTACCTATGGTTTTCTGCAGGCCTGCTTGCCGATAGCCGTGGTCCAGCCTGGTTCGCCCTGAAGGCCACGGGGTGGTTCATCAACCGCGTGACGGAGGCGGAGGGTCAGCGCCTTCTGGGTCTACAGCGGCTGTGCTTCACAGCGGGTGGTGCCACCGTAGGCGCTGCCGCTGGATTGCTCCTGGCGCGGTGGTGGTTGCGTAGACCGGTGTGGATGGCCGCAGTGGCGACGCTTGCCGTGGCGTTGGCCGTACCCGCTGCCTTGCCGTTCCTCACCGGAGCGCCAGTGGCAGGATGCTGGGCCTACGCGGACACAGTGCAGCCCAAAGGCGCGGTTTCTCCCCGCGAGGTGTTAGCTATGCCCCCGGTGACGGAATCCGCCCCCCGGAGCGGCATAGCCGGCCTCCATGTGCCGTTGGGGCGCGCCGGATCCGAGGGCATCTGCTACATTACCTGCTCACGCTGCGGCCGCGTTGAGCAGGTCCGCTACCGCCTGGACCCCCAGCCATCGCCGCCTGGCTCCGGTTGGCGGCACCTGGGCTTGGACGGCTGGGAGCATGCTGGCGGCTATCGTGGGTACGCGGGGTTCGATTCCGCGGCGACGAACGGCGCTCTGGTGCTGCTCTCGTATGCGGCCGGCGCGATGTACGCGGATCGATATCGGCCTGCCCGCCCATCGGAATTGGCGGCCATTGCGGCGCGCTGGCAACCTCGGCGCTAGCCCCCTTGCCGAACTGCCGATCGCTGCGCGTGTGGCGGTGGGAAAACCACGCTTGCAGGCCAATGCCAACCGTGCATCGCCGGCGTGCAGCCAGAACAGCCGGTAGGAGCACGGCATCCTCTCGGCGAACGCCTTGTCTGACCGCAGCGCTTGGCTCATGGAGGCTTTCGTGGCTCAGTATACAGTGGCACAGGTGGGCCTTGGCAATCGGGGCATCACCCACCTTGACGGGTTCATCCGCAACTCCGATCGCTTCCAAGTGGTGGCCGTATGCGACCTTGTGGAGCAGAAACGCCGCGAGGCCGCAGAGCGGTTTGGCGTAGCTCACACGTATGCTGACGCCCGCCAGATGCTTGCCGATGTTAGGCCGGATGTTTTCTGCTTCGTGACCCAGCCGGACGTGCGCCTTTCCATGGTTGAGCTGGCAGCCGAGTACGGCGTCCGCGCCCTGGCTTTTGAGAAGCCCATGGCCACGTCCCTTAGCGAGGCTTGGCGCGTAACTCATCTGTGCAACCAGGCGGGCATCAAGGCGGTTGTTTGCCATCAGCACAAGTACCTCACATCCTTCCAGAAGCTAAGGGAACTGCTAGATGCTGGCGAGGTGGGCCAGGTATCGGAGATACACGCCACCTGCCAGGCCTACCTGCAGCAGCTCGGCACGCATTACATGGACTACATCATCTGGGCAAACGGGGGCGCACGTGGCCTCTGGGCGGTGGGTCACATCCACGGCCGCGGACACCTGGCGGATTCGCATCCCTCCCCCGACTACCTGATGGGCCAGGTGGCGTTCGAGAACGGCGTGCGCGGCATCATTGAGTGCGGCTTACCCTCGCCGTCCCACATGGATCCATCTATGTTCTGGACCGACAACCGGCTAACGGTCCACGGTACCTACGGCTACGCTTGGGCAGACACCAACGGCCGCTGGGGCGCCTTCTGCCGCTCATCCAAAGGCGAGGTCATCGGCGGAGCGGGCGACCCATGGGCGGTTCAGGAACAGGAGCGCCTTCAGGTGCTCTACCTCCGCGACCTGGCGGACTGGCTGGACGACGACGCCAAGCCGCACCCGTGCAGACTTGAGCTTGCCTACCACGGATATGAGATCCTGGAGGCCATGTGCCTCTCTGCACTTGACCACGTCAAGGTTACACTGCCCATATCGGACCCCGCTTCCAGCCCCGACATCGTGGAGCGCATGCACTCGGAGCTGCCGTAGCATCCCTGAAACGCTTATGAGGCGAACACACCCAATCTTCGTACCCATCCTGGCCTTGGCGATGCTGCTCAGCATGCCTGGCTGCGGGCAGCAATCCGGCGGTCCCAGCCCCACGGCTGCCACTCAACGCGCCGCCGCAACAAGAGCTGCCAAGGGGGAGACCATAGTTCAGGCCACCATAAAGGAGATCGCCAAGCTGCCGAAGCCGGGCACGGTCCCCTACAAAGACGCCACCATCGCGATCCACCTAACGAACGTGAAGGCGTTGAGCGGCAAGCAGCCCGCTCGCGATATCCTCGCCTACGTGTGGGGCATGAGGGACAACCGCATGCTTAGAGCCGCCTCGCTGAGACCGGGCGAGACCGTCACGTTGGCGATCACCCCGTGGGATAAGGTGGAGGAGCAATACGGAGGCTACAACCGCGCCGAGCTGGATAGCCCGGACGCCCTGACCCTTGATGCCTACTGGGGAGAGCTTGAATGAGGCAACCGGTTCGGCTGGCGGCGTGCGCGTTCCTCGCGGCGGCGTTAGTGCTGGCACAGCAAGCGCTGTTTGCCTCGCAGGCCGCCTCGTTCCTCCGAGATATGGCCAACAAGGCCGCGGCCGCAATGCGGTCAGACGCGATGGTGGTTAGCGGTGCAGACGGGTGGCTCTTCTTCGCCCCCGAACTGCGAAGCCTGGGCGTCGGTCGCTTCTGGGGCCCGGCGGCTGCAAAGGCAAGCTCCGCGCCAGATAAGGCCTACGCCGACCCTCTGCCCGCCATCCTCGACTTCAAGGCACAGCTTGATAGGAAGGGCATTCAGCTGCTCATTGTGCCGGTGCCGCCCAAGGCCGTCATCTATCCCGATATGATCTCCGCTCAGCTCTCCTTCCCGAAGGGCACCCCGCCTCCGCGCCTAGATCCCTATCACCAGGAGTTCTACCGCCTGCTGGCAAGCAAAGGGGTGAGAGTGCTGGACCTTACACCGGCCTTCCTTCGCGCCAGGGACGGCTCAGCAGGCCCGCTCTACTGCCGCCAAGACACGCACTGGTCCGGCGCCGCGTGTGTGCTGGCGGCGCGGCTCATTGCGGCGGAGGTGAAGAAGCAGCGTTGGTGCGCAACCGTGAAGAAGCGCGCCTACGTGTCGCAGCCCCGCAGCGTAACGATCACCGGCGACCTGTGGCAGATGCTGGGAGACGCCTCGCTGCCGAAGGAGAGGCTCACGCTGACCTTCGTGAAGGAGCGAACCCCGTCCGGCCTCGCGTTGCCCACAACGTGGCGACAGAGCCCCGTGCTGCTGTTGGGAGACAGCCACAACCTGGTGTTTCACGGCGGCGAGGATATGCTTGCGGAGGGCGCCGGGCTTGCAGACCAGCTGGCGCTGCAGCTTGGGTTCCCGGTAGACCTTGTGGCCGTGCGAGGGTCCGGCGCCACCCCAGCCCGGATCAACCTGCTCAGGAGGGGCGATAACCTGGTCGGCAAGCGGTTCGTGGTGTGGTGCTTCTCCGCCCGCGAGTTCACCGAGGGCCAGGGCTGGCGCAAGGTGCCGGTTATACGGTAGCGCCGCATAGCGGTGCGTGGGCTCCGGGACCTACGCCAAACCGCAGGCGGGAAACGTGGAAACACGAAAGCAAGGAACAAACTGGCCGTGGCATTCCTTGCCTCTTTGGGTGGTCCGTTCCAGTATTCCTTAGCAAGGCGCGTCGAGAGGGGGAGCATCCGGCGTCTCAGTAGCTTACACAACCAACTACACCCCACACACTCCTCCCAGCTCCCCTCTCCCCGCAAGTGGGAGAGGGGTGGCAAAGCCGGGGTGAGGGGAACTCCCTGCGCTCAGTTGCACGCCAGCGCTGAGGGCAACCCAAAGGCCGCTTCCCCTCACCCCCCGGCCCCCTCTCCCACGTCGCAGAGCTTGGGGAGAGGGGAGCCTCGGGCGTCCCAATAGCCTACACAACCAACTACACCCCACACACTCCTCCCAGCTCCCCTCTCCCCGTAAGTGGGAGAGGGGTGGCGAAGCCGGGGTGAGGGCAATTCCTAGCGCCCGGTTGTAGGCTAGTGGTGAAGGCAA
>Ga0078972_1008963_pt1 | contig 20232 bp, 18 predicted proteins | sample YelNatPaOPGAMG01_FD_67568 | JGI IMG/M metagenome (GOLD analysis project Ga0078972, IMG submission 67568) | Hot spring thermophilic microbial communities from Obsidian Pool, Yellowstone National Park, USA - OP-RAMG-01 (SPADES assembly) (version 2) | ecosystem: Environmental > Aquatic > Thermal...
ACAAATAGGGATTGGGTCCATCGTGCAAACAGGCTCTCTATTATCATCAATCGAGCTGCACGGGCTATTTGCGGAAACCTAGGATGCGCGCGAGTAATCCTGCCGGCGCATGGAAATGGTCGGTTCGCGGTCAATCGCGGCTTTGATCGCCTCATCGTCGCTGCACGCGCCATCGCCATAGGGAGGTACGCCGGTGAAGCATTCTTGGAGGATGGCGCCCGGCGGCCACCGCTACCAGCACATTGGTTCGCAGCCCAGCCGTGCGTTGTCGGTATTGCCGCTCGAAGCCGATCAGCCCGCCGAGCACAAAGGCGGCGGCGAGACTGATCAGGGTGTCGAGCAGGGAGGTCAGGTTGAAGTTGTGAATCGCCTCCATGCTCGTCTCCTTATTGCCAGCCGTAGCGGCGGAAGTAGATGCCCTTCATGGCTTGGGTGAATCCCATATAGGCCAGCAGGATCATCGGCAGGAACACGAAGTACAGCGGTGGCAAGGCTTGCAGCTTGAAGTAGTGCGCCAGCGGCCCCATGGGCAGGAAGATGCCGATGGCCATGATCAGCGCCGTCATCACCAAGAGCGGCGTCGCCGCCCGGCTCTGGATGAACGGAATCTGCGGTGTGCGGATCATGTGCACGATGAGCGTCTGCGTCAGCAGCCTCTCGACGAACCAACCCGACTGGAACAGGGTCTGCTGGGCCACGGTGCTGGCGCCGAACACGAACCACATCAGCGCATAGGTCAGGATGTCGAACACCGAGCTGATGGGGCCGAAGAACACCATGAAGCGGCCGATGTCGGCGGGATTCCAACGCTGCGGTTGTTTGAGCAGTTCTTCATCCACGTTGTCGAAGGGGATGGCGATCTGCGAGATGTCGTACAGCAGGTTCTGCACCAAGAGGTGCATCGGCAGCATCGGCAGGAAGGGGATAAAGGCCGAGGCCACCAGCACCGAGAACACATTGCCGAAGTTGGAGCTGGCCGTCATCTTGATGTACTTGAGCATGTTGGCGAAGGTGCGGCGACCTTCGAGCACGCCTTCCTCCAAGACCATCAGGCTCTTTTCCAGCAGGATGATGTCGGCCGCTTCCTTGGCGATGTCCACGGCGGTATCGACCGAGATGCCGATGTCGGCGGTGCGCAGCGCCGGGGCGTCGTTGATGCCGTCGCCCATGAAGCCGACCACATGGCCATTGGCCTTGAGCAGCCGCACAATGCGCTCCTTGTGCGAGGGTGTGAGCTGGGCAAGGACGTTGTGGCTTTCCACGGCCTCGGCCAGCGCCTTGAGGGCGGGCGCGGTGGACTCCTTGGGCGGGTCGAGGAAGGCGACGTATCCGATCAGCGTCAGCTCCGACTCATCGCCCACGCCATAGGTCTCCTTGCTTGGCGGGACTTCCTTGGCGGCCACGGCCACCACGCGCAGACCTTCTTCGTTCAGCTCGGCAATCACCGCGCGAATGCGCGGCAGCAGCTCCGGCGTCAGCGGCTCGATGGCGTCGCCGCGGCGCACGTGGGTACAAACAGCCAGGATTTCCTCGACCGCGCCTTTGCAGATTAGCTTGTGGTGGTCTTCGCGCTCGCTTACGACCACCGACATGCGGCGGCGGTTGAAATCGAACCGAATTTCATCGCCCTTGCGGTAGTTCCTGGCCGGGTTCAGCTCCTGATCCACCTCGACATGCTTGAGCACGGCCACGTCCAGCAGGTTCTTCAGGCCGGTCTGGTAGTAGCTGTTGAGATAGGCCATCTCTAGCACCTCGTCGGATTCCTGGCCCCAGACATCGCCATTCCGCTCCAGGAAAATCTTGTCCTGGGTCAGCGTGCCGGTCTTGTCGGTGCACAGCACGTCCATCGCGCCGAAGTTCTGGATGGCATCCAGCCGCTTGACGATGACCTTCTTGCGCGACAGGAACACCGCGCCCTTGGCCAGCGTCGAGGTGACGATCGTCGGCAGCATCTCGGGTGTCAGGCCCACGGCAATGGACAGCGCAAACAGCAGCGCTGTCGGCCAGTCGCCCTTGGTGAAGCCGCTGATCAGCAGCACCAGCGGCGCCATCACGAACATGAAGCGGATCAGGAGCCAACTCACCTTGTTCACACCGGCCTGGAAAGCCGTGGGCGCGTGGTCGGTGGCGGTGACGCGGCTGGCCAGCGCACCGAAATAGGTGGCATTGCCGGTGGCGAGCACCACGGCGGTCGCCGAGCCAGACACCACGTTGGTGCCCATGAAGAGGATGTTGTCGAGCTCCAGCAAGTTGATCGCCTTGGCATCACGCGTGACGGGGAACTTGTCCACGGGCATCGACTCGCCGATCATCGCGGCCTGCGCCACGAACAGATCTTTGGCGCCGAGCACGCGGCAGTCGGCCGGAATCATGTCGCCCGCCGACAGCACGATTACGTCGCCGGGCACCAGCAGCTTGATCGGCACTTCGGCGCGCTTGGCACCCTGCACATGCAGATGCACGCCGTAGTACTGCTCGAAGATTGGCGCAGCGTCCTCGGAAAGGTCACGACGAATGACGGTGGCGGTGTTGCTGACCATGGCCTTGTGCGCATCGCCGGCCTTGTTCGCCTTGGCTTATTGCCAGAAGCGCAGCAGGGTCGAGAGCACCACCATCGTGCCGATCACGACCGTGCCCTTCATGTCCTCGGTCAGGTAGGAGATGACGGCCAGCAGCGTCAGCAGCAGGTTGAACGGATTGCGATAGGACAGCCACAGGTGCTGCCACCAGCTCAAAGGCTTCTCGTACTCGACCTCATTCACGCCGACGCGGGCGCGAATCTCAGCGGCTTGGACCTCGGTCAAACCATCGCGATGACTGCCCAACTGGCGCAGCAAATCATCCGGGTCCGCGGTGGCGGCACTTCGCGGCTGACGCCAGTTTCGGCCAATGTGTCCAACAGGGCCAGCCGGCGGAAGTGCCGGGCGGTATGACGCGTGCGCAGGAAACCTGCGAACAGCTCTTTCAGCAGTTTGAATTTCATTCTTCTTCTCCGGGGCGGCCTGCCTGCTTCACACGGGTGAAAGTGTGCTCAGGTAGGCGGCCAATATTCAGGGTCAGGCATAGTTTGCTAAGGTTTTTTGACAGGCTTATTTTTCGTGGCAGAAACGGCACCGAGAGCAGGCGCAGCCCGATGGAAAACCATCGTTCGCCGGTTTCGCCGCCATTGCGGTTGCCGTAGGTCGCATCGAGCTGGACACGATTCGGCACCAGCCGGTGACGCAGGCCGAGTTAATGAAAAGGCTTGCCCTGGTTCTGTCCAAAGGTCTCGGCGATCAGCCAGGTACGTTCGGCAAGCTGAGCTTCGGTGCCCAGGCCCCAGGTCAGGCAGCGGCGACGATCGCGGCGATCTCCCGCGCCTTTCGGACCAGCGGAAGGTGGCCCGCACCGCTCAGCACCGTCACGCGAAGCTGGGGAAGCGCCTCGCGCAGGCTGTCAATGGAACTGCGAACGGCAGCGAACGTGTGCTCTCCGCAGCAAACATCCACGGGAAGCCGGAGAGAAACGAAGGGCTCGATCCCTTTCGCCTGCTTGAACACGCGCAGATACCCGAGCGTCGTTTCGTGGTCCGCCGACACGAAGGCGGCGGTGAAGTCGGCATCCGAACGTTGGCGGCGTTGAAGGATGCGGTTCACGAGCCGCCGGCCCAGGGGACTGACGAACGTCGCATGGTACGCCCTGCGGCCGAACTCGCCCGCGGCGAAGAGGGCGAAGTACCAGGGCACATAGACCATCGGGTCAATAAGGACCGCCTTGCGGACGCGGCCCGGCGAACGGGACGCGGCCAGCAGCGCGAGATAGGCGCCGCTGCAGAAACCGAGCATCGTTACGTCGGGATCGTCGAGATCGGCCAGCAACTCCTCGAGCGGTTCCACGATCGCATCGATGCTCCACGACTTCGGAGGGGGCGTCTCTCCGCATCCGGGCAGATCCACGCCGAGCATCCGATATTCCGGCGGCAGGCGTCCGGCGATCGCCGCGAAATCCCGGTGAGTGCCTCCCCAGCCGTGAACGGCGACCACGGTGCGTTCGCCCGAACCGTACGGCTCAATGTGCATCCGCGATCACCCTCTCGGCGGTCATGCGCCCACCGAGAACGACCGTAGGCATCCCGGTTCCCGGCGTGGTGCTGGCGCCGACGTAGTAGAGCCCGCCGATCTTTCGATCTCTGTTGGGGCATCTCCAGGGCCCCATCTGGCCGAGCCGGTGCGACGCTCCGAAGGCCGATCCGTTGTAGAGCCGATAGCGTCTCTGCCAGTCGTGGGGCGTCCACATCGTTTCGCACGCTCTCTGCTCCGGGGGGATCGCGATGCCGTGGCGCTCCATCCTGGCGATCATCCGATCCCGCAGGCTGGCCGGCCAGGCTGGGTCCGGCGTCTGCGGCAACCGATCGATGAGCGGGACAGGCGTTAGAAGATACAGCGTGCTGCAGCCAGGAGGAGCGAGGTCCGGATCGGTTGCGCTCGGCGCGCACGCATAGAAGGCCGGCTCCTCGGGCACACGCTGCTCATCGAACAGGGCGTCGAAACTCGCCCGGCTGTCGAAAGGGAGAAAGATGGTATGGTGCCCAAGTCCGTCCGGCCTTCCCCGCAAGCCCATGTAGCAGGTCAGCACGCCCGGGGTCATCTCCGGCGGCCGTTCGGCGCTCGGAGGCGTCAGAAGCTCGCGCCGGGTGGTGGGCACGTCCACGTTGGAAATCACCGTCGGCCACCACTCTTCAGTCCCGTCGGAAAGCTCGACGCCGCAGACCCGCCCGTCGGCGACTACGATGCGTTGCACCTCAGCGCCGGTCACGATGCGCGCACCCAGGCTCACGGCCAGGCGCTCGACAGCTCGCACGAGCGAGTAGATGCCTCCACGCGGCATCCATAGTCCGTACGCGATCTCTCCGTACGGAAGGATCGTGAGGATGCCGGGCAGCCGCCAGGGCGAGCCGCCCAGATACATCGCGTACGAGCCGAGGGCATCCAGGATGCGCGGCGACCGGAAGAACCGGCGCAATTCGCTGCGCATCGACCGCCACATGGAGGTGTGTAAGAGCTCCCGCAGCCCGGCCCCGCGCAGCCACTGGATCGCGCCGGACGCGTTTCGAACGCCGAGCTTTCGCATCGCGATCCCGTACTTGAGCTCGGCGTCCGCCAGAAACGCCGTCAGCGCGCTCAGGCTTCCCGGCTCCAGCCGCTCGAACTCCCGCGCCAGCGTCGCCAGGTCGGATGAGAGAGTCAACTCCTCGCCGTCGGGCCAGATGAAGCGCACCGTAGGGTCGACGGGAAGCAACTCGACGTGTTCCGACAGCCGGGCGCCTGCCGCGGCGAACAGCTCCTCGAAGACCCACGGGTAGTTCAGAAGCGTGGGGCCGGTGTCGAATCGAAAGCCCTCTATCTCGAGTTGGCCGGCTCGCCCGCCGACCTGGTCGTTGCGCTCGTATACCGTCACATCGAACCCTGCCAGACGCAGGTGGATCGCTGCGCTGAGCCCTCCGAGGCCTGCTCCAATAACCGCGGCCCGCTTCGGCCCTGCGCTCATGTTCGCCACTCCGTCAGGTAGGCCACCGGGATCCGCCAGTACTTGCTGAGGGGCAACGGTTTCCACTTCTCGTGCGGGGGAAGCGTCTGGCGCACATCGATGCCTTGCGGACTGCGAAGCACCCGCTCGTTGAGTCGAGCGAAGGTGGCCGCACATGCCCGAATCGCGGTGCGGGCGTCCGGCGCGAAGGCATCGAGACCGGCGAGCGCCTCGGCGTAGTAGGGTTGCGCGGCTTCCGCGAGGCGTTTCGCGGCGCGACCGAGCGCGCGGCGGTGCCCTAGGTCGGCCGGGTGGACCTCGGTGATTCCCTCTTGCGCCAGAAGGCTCTCGGGAACGTAGATCCTCCCCCGGGCGAGATCCTCGCCGGCGTCGCGCGCAAAGTTAGTGAACTGCAGACCGATGCCCAGCGCGCGCGCACTCTTCAGCGCCGCCGGCATCGCGCTGCCGCCATCGGACCCGAAGGCATACGCCAGCAGGTAGCCCACGACAATGGCGCTACCGTAGACATAGCTCTCGATGAGGTCGTCGAGCGTGGCGAAGCGCCGTGGGCGGATGTCCATCGCCATGGCCGTCAGGAAGGAGCGGTAGTAGTCCGGCGGAACGCTGTGGCGTGCGATGAGTTCGGACAGCGCGGCCAGGAACGCGGGCGCTTCCTCCGGAAGCGTCTCGAGCGGGCGGGCGGCGGCAAGCGCGGCCTCGTACTGCTGCCGCCACCGCGCCAGACGCGCCTCCTTCTCGTCCGGACGGAGGGGGAATGTGTCCACGACTTCATCCGGATATCGCACGTTCGCGTAAAGAACTTCGACGTCGGCGCGTTTGGCAGGCGGCAGAAAGCGCGTCACGACGTAGAAGTTGCTGCTGTACGTGCGCAGCACCTTGCGCGCGAAGGGCACGATGCGTTCTCTGCAAGCCGCGGCATCCGTGCACCGGGCGATGGCCGCGCGTATCCGCAGGTCCATCGCGCGCCACTCCGCTTCGCTCCAGCCCTTGTGCCCCTGCATCCGATGCGCCCGATTCTGCACTAACATCGCCTGGATTCACTCCCAGCACGCCTCACAGCCACGTGAAGCACGCACAACAAGAGGCCGACGCCGCCGGGGAGCAGGAGACCCCGGCTCGCGGCGATCACGGTGAAGAAGCCCACTACGGCCAGGCCGGTCCCCAGCACCCAGGGAGACGCGCCGCCGTCATCGGGCACGATGCGCACAGCGACGAGGCCCACCAGGAACCATCCCGCGAAGTTCGCAGTCGGAACGCCAAAGTAGGCGCCCGGCTGCTCCCACCGCCAGAAACCCAATGGGCCCGACGCGACCGGATCCAGCACGAGGTCCACCAACACCAGCCACAGCGCGGAGACCGTTGTGCGGATGGCCCTGCGGCCCGGTAGCGCGGAAAACAGGTGCGTCGCATACGCCACCAGGATCAACCACGCCGCTGCCATGGCCGGAGGCGCTCCAGCCAACCCAGTTCCGAGCGCCGCGGTATAGTGGTACCTCCCGAAGGGCAGGCCCGAACGAACTCCCACGACCTCCGCGACCCATCCGACCGCGCCGACCCAGACGAGCGGAACCCGGCTCCGAGAAGCGACGCCGGCCAAACAGAGGAACGCGCCCGTGCTTAGGAACGCGGGAGCCGCCCACCCAGCGCCCGGCGGCGGCCCCCCACGGGCCAGATAGCTCACGATGCCGCCCAGCCAGAGCACGACGAATGCCCCTGCCGCAAGCCAGCGAATGCAGCTAGCGTTCCTCATGTTCACGAATGAGCTCACATGTGATTCGGGCCGACAGCAACACCGTGGGCGTGCCTCCGCCTGGATGGGCGCTTCCGCCGACCGCGTACAGCCCTCGCGTCGAGTGCACACGGTTGGGCGGACGCAGAAACGCCCCGCGCCAGCCGTGCGAAGACTGCCCGTAGATCGCGCCTCCCGGCATACCGTAGGCGTCCGCCATCCAGCGAGGCGTCCGCACAGTCTCAGCCACGACACGGTCCCGCCATCCGCCCAACCCGACCCGGTCCAGACGGGCCATCATCCGCTCCCGCGCCGTCGCGATCATCGTCTCGTCCCAGGCGTCGCCGTCGTTCGCCGGAGCATTCGCCATGACGAACACGGTCTCCCCGTCTGAGGGCGCAACCCGGTCGTCGGTCCGGCTCGGCGTGCAGACATAGACCGTCGGGTCGTCGGGAAACCTCCTTTCATCGAAGAGCTGCCGGAACTCCTCTTCGTAGTTCCGCGAGAAAGCCACCTGGTGATGCGGCCAGCCGTCCTGCCGTCCGCGCACGGCGAAGAGGAAGACGACGCCCGAGAGCGACCGCTGCGATTCCCGGAGCGAGCCCGCGCCATTCTCACCCATCAGAGCGCCGAGCCGTGAGCAATCCCCGTTCATCACTACGACGTCGCACGGGATACGCTCCCCGTCCTCCGTCTCCACGGCGGCCACCCGGTTCCCGGACCGATGGATGCGCGCGACTCGGGTTCGGGTCCGCAGGTCCACTCCCGCGCGGGCGAGCATCGAAACCAGGGCCTCGATGATCCGGTACAGCCCGCCGCGCACATGCCATCCGCCGAACAGCAGCTCCATCGCAGGCACGACCGACAACATCGCGGGCGACCGGCCGGGGTCGGAACCGACGTAGGTGGTGTAACGCTCCAGAATCTGGCGCACCTTTGCGCTGCCACAGCAGTGGCGGACCAGGCTCCGGTAGCTCCGCGCGAAGGCGCCGAACGGAGCTCGGCGCAGATGCCGGAGCGCCCGAATGTCCAGGCCCTCTCTGGGCGACCGACTGAAGAACGTGGCGCGTGACAGCTCGTAGACCCGGGCGCCCAGCGCAAGGAACCGCAGGAATCCCGAGGCGTCTCCTCCCTCCAAGCGCCGAATCGCCGCGAGCAGTTCCGGCAGCCGTCCATCCAGCGCGACGCGCGTGCCGTCGTCGAAAACGCAGACGGAAGCCGGGCGGACCGGGACGAGTTCGACGCCCTCGGCTTCCAGGCTGGTTCCCGCATGATGGAAGAGCTCCTCAAAGACCCACGGCATCGTGATGAGAGAAGGGCCCGTATCGAAGCGATACCCGCCTGTCTCCCAGAGGTTCATCTTGCCCCCTGGGCGCTCGTACTGCTCGCACACGGTGACGCGCCAGCCGCCCACGGCGAGTCGGCTCGCGGTCGCCAACCCGCCCAGCCCGGCACCGATCACGACCGCCCGACGCGCGCGGTCAGCCACGGTATCGCCTCCCCTTCCACTCGACGCCGCCTCCCAGGCGCACGCGGTACCACGAACTGACCCCCAGCGCGATCAGCACGGCTTCTGAGAACGGATGCGCCAGCGCTGACCAGGCGGGGTACCCAAACCGGGCGGCCTGGGTCAGCCGGATGGCCCATCCCGCGGCCAGCGCCAACCAGGGCGACGGGTCGCCTGCGCCCCGCCCGAGTGACGCCAACGCAAGCGGCGCCGGGAGAACGAACACCGCGAAGTGCAGGAACAGAAACAGCCAGAAGCTCGCCGGGCGCCGGAAGGCCAGGTAGAAGTTCTTCTGGAATCCCCGCCAGATGCCGGAGAAGGAACGGTACATCCGCACCCGAACGACGCGCCGACCGTCCAGGCATATGCCGGCCATGCCGGACGCGCGCCACGCTCGGGCGAGCGCCGTGTCCTCGAAGATCTCACCCCTCACGAGCGCGTGGCCGCCCACCATCTCGTACTCCTGACGACGGACGAGGATACACGCGCCATGCGCCAACCCGAGCGAGGGAAGACGGTACCTGAGCGACAGAGGCGCGGGAAACAGCGTGAACACCACCACATTCAGCAGAGGCATGAGCAACCGCTCCGCCGCACCCACAAGCTCCAGACCCGGCCACGGCGACAGCAACGTGACGGCGCGGGCTTCGGCTTCCGCAACGATGGACGCCGCTACGTCCCCCGTCAGGCGCGCGTCGGCATCGAGAAACAGCATCCACTCGCCGCGCGCGGCCTCAGCCAGGCGGCTGCAGGCGAACGCCTTGCCGTGCCAGCCCTCAGGCAGGTCGACCGGCGGCAGAACACGGACCCGAGGATCGCGACGCGCGAAGTCGGCCACGACTGCGGACGTGCGGTCCGTGGAGTGATCGTCGTACACCAGGATCTCGCACACAGAAGGCGATTGGCGCATGGCCGCCTCGAGGCATTCCGGCAGGTTCTCCTCCTCGTTACGCGCCGGAATAAGGATCGAGAGCGTGGATCCGGAGGCGGCCCCCTGCTGCTGTATCGCGGGCCATGCGATCGCATTCCATACCGCGATGGCCAACATGAAGATAGCCGCCGCCAGGATCACGACCATGGGACGCGCCTTTCGACCGTCTTCCTCGATCCGACGCCATTCTGCACATCGCCACCGCTACCCGCCGGCGGGTGAGCGCAGCACTGCGGTGTCCGTAAGGTGTCGAACATCATCTCCAGGCGCGACCGCACTTGCTTTCCCGCCGAAGCAGGCAACTTGACCGAAAGGGCCAGGATATCGCCATCCGGCCGCTTGAGGATCACGCGCCTCTGCACGGGCAAGCCTGCCGGATCGTCCATCGTCCACGAGCACGAATCGATCCCTTGCCTGGTTTCGCCAAGCTTGTACGGCAGGGGTTTCATCTTCGATCCGGTCGGCGCGTATCGAAGGATGTCGTAGTTTAACGTCGTGTAGAGCTCATCCCAGGTTTGACGGCCAAGTCCCGGCCCTACCATCGTGGACATCGACACCGTTGACTCGGATGCATCCGCAGGCGGCCGGAGCTCCCGCTGGCCGAACGGCGAATCCTCGCCCACGATCCAACCCTTGGGCACCTCGACCGCATAGCGCGGCGCCTCAACGCGGTGATACACGGCGTACGGCGTCTTCACCTGGGCCTCGCAGCGGCCTCCACCTGACTGGATCGCCCCAACAAGCAGCGCCGTCGCAGACGTCATGATGCCAGTGCACATGCTATTTCGCAATCTCATCTGCCATTTCCTTCTTCTTCCGCGGCCGACAGGCGCTGCCTGGCCGGGCCGAAATCCGCGCCCATCACGCTGGATGACGGATCGGGGGGCGTCAGGCTCGCGCCGATGAGAAGATGCTGCTTCCTCAACGGCGCGAGCCGGCAGGCCCGTTACTTCGGCAGGAGCACGGAATCGATGACGTGGATTACGCCGTTGCTGCACTCGATGTCCGTCTTGATCACCTTGGCTCGGTTGACGTGCACGCCATGCTTGTTGCGGATGGTGAGCGTCTGCCCCTCGACCGTCGCCACTTTCGTCCCGTTCTTCAGCTTCATCACGTCCTCCGCCATCACCTTGCCAGGAACGACATGGTACGTCAGAATGGAAACGAGCTTGGCCTTGTTCTCCGGCTTAAGAAGCGAGGCCAGCGTCCCCTTCGGCAGCTTCGCGAACGCGGCATCGGTGGGAGCAAAGACCGTGAAGGGGCCTTTACCGCTGAGCGTGTCCGCCAACCTGGCGGCCTGCACCGCTGCGACCAGCGTCTTGAACGACCCAGCCTGCACGGCCGTCTGCACGATGTTCTCGGACGCCATGGCCGGCACGGCTGCAATGGCGAGCAAGCCTATAACGGCTGCGGCCTTCAAAGACGAGAACGAACTCCGGACGATCTTTATCTTATTTTCTCCTTCAATGCGTGGTGAGCGCTCACACTCCCTTGCGCAACCCGTCAGCCGGCTGTTTCATGTTTGCACAAGTTCTGTGTACATATTGATTTCCTTGCCGACGTTCGACCGACGACGCGAACTCGCCAGCCCACGTTCGTCCGCATCTGCTAACCGAACGCAGCGGATGCACGCAATGCCGTCGACTCAAATATTGACAGATCCTGTGCAATCGAGTACGATGACGTTGCGACGAGCGAACTCAGACACACCATGAAGGCGGTGGCGGCCCGCACGGGCATCTCGTCGCACACGATCCGAGCCTGGGAGCGGCGCTACGGCGCGCTGTCGCCGGCACGGACCCCGACGAACCGCAGGCTCTATTCGGCGGAGGACGTCGAGAAGCTCTTGCTGATGCGCCGCCGAGGCAGGCCACAGCGTTGGTCAGATCGCCGGGCTGACGATCGAGCAACTGCGGCGCCTCGCGAGGGAACGCCGGGCGGCCCGGGCTTCGATCCGATCGTCGTCGAGCTGCATTCCGCCGACCTGAAGTGGCTGAGGGCGACCGTCCCCACGCCGCGCGCCGACGTGCGTGTCCATTGGGAGAACGATGCGGGCAAGCCGTTCGATCTGCACGTGTGGGCGCCGGAGGGCGTCGAAGTTCAGGTGCGCCTGCCGCGCGCGGGCGCAGCGACGGTGAACGGTGAGGCCGCAGAGGCGCAGCCGTAGAGGCTGGCGGCAAGACCCGGGCTCCTTTGCCGGGATAGGAGACACCAGGTATGCGAATCAGGAAGTTTCGGGGCGGGGCGGCCGTGGCCGCCGTCTGCGCCCTCGCGCTGATGTGCGGCGCTCCCGGCCGTGCAGCGGCGGCCACCTACTACGTCAGCAGCTCTCACGGGGACGACCGCCACGACGGTCTGGCCGGGCGGTGGGACGGCGCGCACGGTCCGTGGCGGAGCCTGGCGCGGGCGTCCTCGATCGAGTATCACGCAGGAGATCGCCTCCTGCTCCAGTGCGGCGACGTGTGGGCCGAGGCGCTGACGCTTCGAGGCGACGGGGCCGCCGGCCAACCGGTGACCGTGTCGTCGTACGGAGAGGGCGAGCGCCCGTACATTCGGCGCACGATCGGAGGGCGGCAGGAGTGCATCCTCATCGACGACTCCTGCGGCTACCGCATCCGCGACCTCGAACTGGGCGAGGCGTTCGCCGGGATCCATGTTCGTCTGCAAGGGAAGCGCAGGAGCGAGTACCCGTACTACCGGTTCGAAAACTGCTTCTTCCACGACATCCTGAACCCGAAGGTGCCGGACGAAGGCGAGCCGTGGGGCTGGGCGATCTGGATGGAAGGGCCCGGCCGTTCGCGCGACATCCGCATCGAGGGGTGCATCGGATTGCGCACGCAGGCCTTCCTCAATGGTGGCGTCAACCGATCCGACGTTGTCCTTGACCACGACACGATCTCGCACGGCAGCATGAACCAGGTGTTCCAGAGCGAGACCCAGGGCTTCGACATCCTGAACTGCGTCTTCGTGTACAACTATCCGTGGCGATACGATTCGTACGGCATCACGCAGGTGATCGCAGGCAACCTGGCCGGCGGCCCGGGCATCCACTACAACGTCAGGAACAACGAGTTTGGATGGCCGGGCGACTACCCGGGGTCGCCCGATGGATGCGGCTACGACTTCGAGGTGTCGACCAACGGCGTGACGTTCCAGAACAACTTCGTGCACAACAGCTATGGCGAGGCCGTGCTCTTCATGGGCGGCATGCGGCAGCAGAACCTGCTCTTTGCGGACAACCTCTTCCGCGACAACGTTCGGTTCAGCCCCCGCTGGGATTGCACGATCGCGCTGTTCACGAACATGTCGGGCAGCGGCGTGTTCCGCAACAACACGTTCTACCTGTGGCCAGGCAAGAAGGCCTTCGCCTCGAAGCCTGCGTGCTTCACATACGAGGGCAACGATGAGCGCCCGACGAAGCCCTTCGTCGCCATGCCGCTCGTCACTCGCATCGGCAACGTGGGCGGCGCGCGCGTCTACTCGTTTGCGTGCGCAACGCCGGGCGCAACCATCCGCTACACGACGGATGCCGGTCTGCCCACGGAAGCAAGTCCGGTCTACACGCGCCCGATCGTGGTTCGCCGCTCGGGCGTGTTGAACGTGAAGGCGTTCAAGCGCGGCTACTGGCCCAGCTACGTCAACTCGCTGGCGGTGGAGCTGCGTCGGCCGGAGGGGAAGTCGCCATCGGTTGTGTGGAGGCCCGGCCGTCCCGCGCCCGCCGCGGACCGCCTCGCGGCGATCTCCGATACGTTCACGGTTGCGTTCTGGGTGCGGCCGCGGGGCGCGCGCAGACCGACGCCCGAGACGGGCAGCGGGTGCGGCCTGACCGATGTCGATTGGTGGAAGCTGGACGAGGGCGCCGGGAGCACCGCCGCCGACAGCGTCGGCGGCAGCCCCGGGTCGCTCCACGGGTGTGCGTGGGTCCGGGACGGCGGTACGACGGCGCTGTCCTTCAACGGGAAGAGCGACAGCGTGTCGTTCGGCGGCGCCGGACGCCACGCCGTGTCGGGCGACTTCACGGTGTCGTTCTGGGCCGCACCCGAGGCCGAGCGAGCCTCCACGCCGGAGGCGACGGGCGGCGTCTCCGGCATCCGCGACCAGCGTTACGCTCTGCTGCCCATGCAGTACAGCGGATCGAGCGGGGAGGCCGGATGCGGCGTGTCCGTTGGGACGAACGGGGTGAGCGTGTTCGAGCTGGCCGACAACTACCTGCCTTCGCCTCTGGTGGCCGACCGCCCGCTGAAGGGTTGGAACCACATCGCGCTGGTCTACCGCGGCGGGCAACCGTTCCTGTACGTGAACGGAGCGCTCGAGAAGGCCGGGTTGAAGAGCGGCAAGCGCGTGCATCCCGACTTCACATTGGGCGGCAACCCCTACGGCTGGTACCAGGGCAAGCTGCGAGATGTTCGCGTGTACCCGCGCGCGCTGACGGAGGCGGAGGTCCGCGGCCTGGCTGCCGGCGATCCGTCGGGATCGATCCCGTGGACGGTGGACAAGTCCGCCGGCACGCTCGGGCTTCCCTTCGCCCTCGGCCCGGTGCGGCGCGGGGGCGGGAGCGACGGCGGTCATGCGGGGATGGGCGTCTCCGTCGGCACGAACGGCATCAGCGTCTGCGAGGCATCGGACAACTACCAGCCCTCCGTGCTGGTCGATAACCGGCCCCTCGCAGGCTGGAAGCACGTTGCGATCGTGTACCGCGACCGGCAGCCCAGCCTCTATCTGGACGGAGTCTTCGAGAAGGCCGGGTGCCGCAGCGGCAAGATCGTGCATCCCGCGTTCACGATCGGCCGGGGGGCCGTCGGCGAGGTGAGGGTCTTCGATTACGCCCTCACGGACGCGGAGGTCCAGCAGTTGGCCTCCGCACGGGCGAACGCGTCGCGAGCCCGTCGATGAACGCGCCATCGGTCTTCTCCGTTCGTTCGATCAGGCAACCGCGCGCCATGTGCGCCGCGAACTGAACAAGCATGCCGACTGTTTATCGAACCTCGGAGCTGACCAGGTGGAGCCGTGCGGAGGCCCGGAATGTCGTTTTGGCTGCTTGCCGTCTTACTCGCGTCTAAGGGGTGCGCCATGGCCTCGACCGCTTCGGTCACCGAGCCCACCGACATCCAGCGTCTTCTCTCCCGCCTCGGTTTCCCGATCGCCCGCGTTGCCTCTGACCGGGTCCCGTCGGCCGCGCTGGTGAGCGCGCGCCAGGACTGGTCCTCGCTGACGCCCGATCGTTCGTGCCACACGCACACCCCGATCCGCCTCGGAGGTCGCACGTACCGGAAGGGCCTCGGCGCTCACTCGAACGGGATCGCGCGCTTCGCGCTGGACGGCTCATTCCTTCGCTTCAAGTGCGACGTGGGCGTGGACAACAATAGCGACACGGCCGGCGGGAAGGGCTCTGTGCAGTTCGTCGTCCGCGTGGACGGCAGGGAGATCGTCCGCACTCCCACCTGCCGGGGAGGGGAGGCCGCGCGCCCGATCGAAGCGGACGTCACGGGCGCCAGGGATCTGGAACTGGTCGTGCTGGATGCAGGCGACGGCATCGCCTACGACCAGGCCGACTGGGCGGACGCCCGGCTCGTCGGCGCGGGAGGCAAGACGATCTATCTGAGCGACGTCGTGGCCCGGGCCGCCCGTTCGTCGTTGATTCAAGGCGATGCGCTTCCCTCGTCGTTCGTGCTGGATGGAGAGCCTTCCGATCGCGTGCTGGCCGCCTGGCCGAAGAAGGACTCGACACGACCGGCGCCGCGCGGGGGCATGGTGTATGAGCGCGCTTGGGAACAGCCCGGCGGCGGCCTCCGGGTTGTCTGGTCGTGTCGCGTCCTGCCCGGCGATCGTGCGATGGAAGTGCGCTGGACGTTCACCAACGCCGGCGCGGCGCCCAGTTCGGTCCTCTCCGACGTGATGGCGCTCGACCTGCGCACGGCGGCCGCGGACGGACGCCTTCGTCTGCTTCACAGCAGCGGCGGGTTGATCGGCGGCATGGACGATCCCGATCTGGGCTTCGCGCTGTCGAACACGCGGCTGGGCTCGGCGACGCTCGCCGGCGCGGGTGGACGCAGCTCCAACAAGGACCTGCCCTTCTTCCTGTTGCATGACGAGACGGCGCGAACCGGCCTGTATATCGGCGTGGGCTGGTCGGGCCAATGGCAGGCGGACATCGGCGCGACTGGGGGCGATCCGGTACGTGTGCGCGTGTACATGCCGGGCGTGCGGCTGCGCATTCCCCCGGGGGAGACCATCGTCAGCCCCGCAGTGTTGGTCGGAACGTATGCCGGTGACGAACTGGACGGTGGGAATGCACTGCGTCGCACTTTGCACGAACGCTACGTTGCGCTGCTGGACGGAGCGCGACCGCTGCCGCCCATCTCATGGAACTCGTGGTTCGTGCTGGAAAACCGCATTGACGAGGCCCTGCTCAAGCGCGAGGCCGACGTAGCTGCGCGGATCGGGCTGGACTACTTTTGCATCGACGCGGGTTGGTTCGAGGGCGACTTCCCGAACGGGGTGGGGAACTGGACGCTGAACCGCGGCAAGTTTCCCAACGGACTGAAGGAGATCGGGGACTACGTGCGCGGCAAAGGGATGAAGCTGGGCCTGTGGTTCGAGCCGGAGCGCGCCGCGCCGTCCACGCGCCTCGTCCGCGAGCATCCGGAGTGGGTCCATCGCGACCTGGTTGATCTGGGCAATGCGGATTGCCGCGAGTGGATCTTCAGAATGATGACCGGGTTCATCGACGAGGGCGGCGTACGCTGGATTCGGTTCGACTTCAACATGGATCCGCTTCCCGTGTGGGAGGCGATGGACACGCCCGACACGCGCGGCCTGGCGCAGATTCGCCACATTCAGGGGCTCTATGCGCTGCTGGACCGTCTCATGGAACGCTATCCGGACCTGCTCATCGAGGGCTGCGCGAGCGGAGGCCGGCGAATCGACCTGCAGACCGTTCAACGAAGCCACACATTCTGGAAGAGCGACGATACCGCCCGGCTCAACGTGATGCGCTTCCACGAGACCGGCGGCAACGCATTGCTGCCCGGTGCGCTCCTCAATGCGAACCTGCTCGTTGTAAGCTCGCAGTACGCCGTGCATTCGCTCTTCGGTGGTCCGTTGGGTTTCGGAGCGGACCTGGCGAAGCTGCCCGCGAAGACGGTCGAGATGGTGCGCCGCGAGGTGGCCCGCTACCGCGGGTTCCGGCGCTTGCTGAACGAGGACTACTACCCTCTCTTCCCGCAGCGCCGTGAGGAGACCGGCTGGATCGGCTGGCAGTTCCACGACCCGGCCGCCGGCGAGGGGGTCGCCATCGTCCTGCGTCCCGCCGACTCCGTGTACCGCTCCGCGGAGATCACGATTCGGGGCCTCGACCCCGCCGCAACGTATGAGGTGACGCGTTCGACCTCTACCCGCAAGGAGCGACTGACCGGCGAGGCGCTGGCGTCGCAGGTGGTGGAGTTGGCGAAGCCCGCGTCTTCGGTGGTGCTGCAGTATCGGAGGGTGAAGTAGGCGCGCCGCAGCCGCCTATCGGCAGGTTCTTGAGTCCGTCAATGCCGTTGTCGTGGCCAATCTCGCTATGCTTCGCAGTGAGCTCGAGGCGCTTCGATTTCGCTCGTCCGAATGAGGTGCTCCCACCGCCATGAACGCTGGACCCACGATCGTCTGGTTTCGGCAGGACCTGCGTCTTCGGGACAATCCGGCGCTGATGGCCGCCATTGATCGGGGCGGTCCGGTCGTGCCGCTGTACGTGTGGTCTCCCGAGGAAGAGGGAGACTGGCCTCCCGGCGAGGCGTCCCGCTGGTGGCTGCATCACTCGCTGGAGAGCCTGGACAGCTCGTTGCGCGGGCGAGGGGCGCGCCTGATCGTCCGTCGGGGAGACAGCCTGGCGAACCTGCGCCAGGTGATCGCGTCGGCGGGGGCGAGCGCGGTCTTCTGGAACCGACGGGTGGAGCCCGCCGCTCGGGCGCGCGACCTCAGGATTGCGAACCGCCTCGCCGCCGAAGGGGTCGAGGTGCGAACCTTCGGCGCAGGCCTGCTGTTCGAGCCGGAAGACCTCGCCGGTCGGAACGGCAAGCCTTATCAAGTCTTTACGTCGTTCTGGCGAAACTGCCTGGACGCCCCGCTGACGGTGAGGGAGTGGGAGCCTCCTTCCTCGGTGCCGACGGTCCCCGCGCCGATCGAGTCTCTCTCCGTAGCGGACCTGGGCCTCCTGCCCTCCCTGGACTGGACCGCCGGGCTACGAGCCTGCTGGCAGCCCGGCGAGCCTGGCGCGATGGCGCGGCTGAGCGATTTCCTGGGCAGCGCCCTCGGGGACTATCCCCGGTTGCGCGATCGCCCCGACATGGACGGCGTGTCGCGGCTGTCGCCGCATCTGCATTTCGGCGAGATCGGTCCGCACCGTGTCTGGAGGGCGGTCCGACGACGCATGGAAGAGACCGGCTCGCCGGAGACAACGGAGGCTGGCTGGAGCTACCTGCGCCAACTGGGCTGGAGGGAGTTCGCCCACTACCTGCTGCACCACTTCCCGCATACGCCCGGCGCGCCGCTGAGACCGGAGTTCTCCGCGTTTCCGTGGCAGGATGACGACGCGGCCCTGAAGGCCTGGAAACGCGGGCGCACCGGTTACCCGCTGGTCGATGCCGGAATGCGCGAGCTGTGGGCGACGGGGTGGATGCACAACCGGGTGCGAATGGTGGTCGCGTCGTTCCTGGCGAAGGACCTCCTGATCGACTGGCGGTGCGGAGCGCGCCATTTCTGGGACACACTGGTAGACGCCGACCTCGCCAACAATACGCTGGGCTGGCAGTGGACGGCCGGATGCGGTGCGGATGCCGCGCCCTACTTCCGCATCTTCAACCCGGCGCGGCAAGGAGAACGGTTCGATCCTTCCGGAGACTATGTCCGGCGCTGGGTCCCGGAGCTCTCTCGGCTGCCTGCCGAATGGATCCATCGGCCGTGGGAAGCGCCGGACGGCGTGCTGCGGGAAGCAGGGGTGGTTCTCGGGGAGGTCTATCCCCATCGGATCGTGGACCACGGCTTCGCGCGCGAGCGTGCGCTGGCGGCGCTAGCGACGGTGCGACGAGAGGAGGGCGAGCGATGAGAGCCGGCGGTGCGTGGAGCGCACCCCTCTCAACGGGGGGAAGCGCCACAGGGTGAAGGCGCCTCTGAGGGTAGGCGGATGGCATGACGCAACGAGCAGGTCCGTCGGAGGGGGCAGGGCTCCTGCCTTGCCGGTCGAACGGGGGAAGAGGGGATACTTGCCGGTATCGGGCGTGCTGGCTTCTCTGGTCAGGTAGTCGCCCATCGTGCGGGCGACGTCGAGCAGGCGGCGGTCCTTCTTCCCGGTCCACGCGTATGCCTTCAGGTAGGAGAGGATGCCCATCCCGTTCTGCATTGCCGGGATCATGTCCTTCCGCCGCTCGATCCGACGGTATTGGCCGTCCATGAAGGTGCAGGTCAGGAACCGCGGATAGCCGTTCTCCACCGGGCAGCGCGCATACCACTTCAGCTCGCGCTCGATGGCCGTGCGGAAGGACGTCCAGGGGAGCAGGAACCCGTGCCTGTCGTAGACCGCTTTGTGGTTGCCGAGGCTCTGAGCGGCGGCTGGCGCGCCGAGGACGAACACCGCCGGGAGGGCGATCGGGCGCGCGTTCATCGGGCCGCCTCTCGCTCCCGCAGGAACTTCACCAGCGCATCGGGGTGGTCGGTCTGGATGCCGTCGACGCCGAGGGCCATGGCCCGGGAGTATCCCTCCGGCGTGTCCGTCGGGCCCATGATGTCGACGTAGACCTTCGCGCCGGCGGCGTGCGCCTCATCGACGAGTTCCTTCGTCCACTCGATGAGATGACCGTCGAGCACTTCGGCCGGGCATTCCGCCTCGAAAGCGGCGGGACCGCCGGGACGCCGCAGTTCGTCCGGCAGGCTGGGCATGACCGGGATCTGGGGCGCGAGCCGCTTCCACTCCTTGAGCTTCTCCGGGTTGTTGTAGACCACGACGCTCCGATCCATCCGATGCTTCTTCAGAGCGGCGATGACTGCGGCGGTGTCGGCGTCCTTGTGGTCGAGGTAGACGTGGATCTTGCCGCGGCAGAGCGCGAGCACCTCGTCGAGGGTGGGCACCTTCTGATCGGCGAACTCGGGGCCAAACCGGTTCTTGACCCGTAGCGCGCGGATCTCGGCGAAGGTCAGGTCGCGCACTTTGCCGTGACCGTCGGTCGTGCGGTCGACCGTGGAGTCGTGCATGATGACCAGAGCGCCGTCCCGGGTCGTTCGGACATCGATCTCGACGTAGTCGGCTTTCAGGCGGATGGATTGTCGGTACGCGGCGAGGGTGTTCTCGGGCGCGATGCCCGCACCGCCGCGATGGGCGATGGCGGCAACGCCGTAGCGCAGCTTGGGCAGGGCGGCCTTCTCACCCGCAGCCAGGGCAACGGCGGGAGCGATTGACAGAGCCAGGATAAGCAGCATTCGCATGTGTGTCCTCCTCGTGGGACCGGTCGCCGGCCCACACTAACGGTACATTCGCCGCAAACAACCGGAATCCCGTGCCGTGAG
>Ga0078972_1008965_pt1 | contig 20226 bp, 23 predicted proteins | sample YelNatPaOPGAMG01_FD_67568 | JGI IMG/M metagenome (GOLD analysis project Ga0078972, IMG submission 67568) | Hot spring thermophilic microbial communities from Obsidian Pool, Yellowstone National Park, USA - OP-RAMG-01 (SPADES assembly) (version 2) | ecosystem: Environmental > Aquatic > Thermal...
CCCGCGCTCTGAGAGCCACCTCCCCCCCCGTTAGCACCTTGTACCGATATTTGGTAATCCATACGATATGGTACTCCAGGTTGTAGACCGTATGGCTCCCCCGTCGGTACTCCATTACGCACCCCTCCCCAACCATCCTACGGTAGGATGTCCGGGGTTGTCAACGCGCTGAAGGCTGTCCGCCTAAAGGCGTAGGATTTAGACCTGTCGCTTTGAAATTAGGAATGTTCGATGACCGTCAATTCCGCCATCGGAAAATGCCGCACGTTCTTGGTGATCAAGGTGAGGGAACTTTTGACTGCCACGGCAGCGATAAGGGCATCGGAGATGCTTAGGGTGATTCCTTTCGTCTGGTAATCCTTGCGGTATTCCCCTGCCAGCCGCGCCGTTTCGTATGATATCGGGTGGTACACCAGAGCGGCGAAAAAATCTTCCACCTTAGGTCGTTCCTCGGGACGAACGCCAGAAAAGGTCTCCGCCACCGTGACCGGGCAACAACCGAGCGGTCCTTCCTCAACCAGCATACTAAGCGTTTGGACGGCCTCAATCCGGCCCCGGAAGAAGTCTATTAGAATCGTGGTATCGACTAGGAAGCCGTTATTCGCCAAAGATCTCCCTCCTCCGGCGCTCGGTTTCCTCCCTGAGGTTCCGCACCCAGGCAGATACATCGGCATGGGTAGCGAACTGCGGATACTCCTTACCTTTGAAAATGCCAGCCGCCGCCTGCAAAGCCTTTCTTTGCTTCAGCCGTAACAATTCCTTTTTCGTGGCTTCGATAATGAACTTGCTCTTTTGCCCCCGACCGACCAAACTGTCCAGCTCGGCCAGCAGATCCACGGGTAATCGGATAGGAGTAAGTTTGGTGGTTTCCATGACGGTACTCTCCCTCCAGTATATACGAGCCGAGTAATCCCTAGTATATACAGTCTGCACCAACGATGTCAAGCACAAAACCTGCTTTCAAGGACCAAAAAAATCCTTGAAGAACCGGGCCCGTACCGGCTTTGCGGGGCCTTCCGGGTCGCTTGGCCGCCGTGCCCCCCTGGCTCACTCCGGTGGCCGCCGGGGGAATCCGTCCACCGTGGCTGCCATTTCTCCCTGCGTTCCCATCATGAACGCCGCCGTACCACGGTACCAGCTTCGCCGCCCGGACGACCATGGCCGTCATCTGTTCCCTGGTGATCAGGTCATGGGACCGAAGTGTGTGGTGGTGGTCGTCGTGATCTTGACGATACCCGAGAGTGCCCGTCGCGATGTAACTCTGGGCCCATGTGCACCTGGTATCGGCAAAGACCGGTCCTTTCTTGGGAGTAAGCCGGTTGCCGGCGATACCTTCCAGCCCGACTTTCGATTTCGGCCCGAAAAAACCTTGCCACGCCTGGCTTTCTTGCTTTTTTGGGTCACTACAACCTGGAGCCGGCCAGGCGGTGCGTCCTTCTTAGGGGGTCCTTAACCCCGGGCAAGCGATAGATTTCCCGATGTTCTTTCTCAAGCACTCCGGGGACCCGGACGTGATCAATGTTATTGTGTGCATTGGTAAAGATTACCGTATTACGCTGATGGGTTGATGGTTGATCCCTGATCGTAGACCATCTGCGGTGATCCCCATTGAGACACAAGGTGTGCTCAATGCTGGCCAGTGGATCATACGCCAGAACTGAGACGAACAACCCGGCTGCCGGTGGCAAAATCCGGGCGGATCACTCCTGCAAAAGGCATCGGCCGGGCGGCAATTTATGTACGGCGGGCCTGCCCGCCCGGGCGGTCCGGCTCCACCGCAGGAGCCGGTTCCCCCCGCCTGCTAGCAGCCCCAGACGGACACGCGGAAACATCCGTTTGCACAGGAGGCGCTGAATCCGTGTCCCTTGGCCCGGCTCAGAAAGTGTGCCTGGGCCCCGCAGGCCGGGCAGACAAACCGTCCATCCTCGTTCCCCGCAGCCCGTTGGGCCACGATGCTCTGTTGGACGGCCCTGTCGAGCGATTCTCTCGCAGTCAAGCAAAATCACCTCCTTTCCCAATACCTCTGTTTCGGCTGCCGGCTGACAACTGAAAAAAAGCGGAGAAACCTTCCGTCAAAAGGTCTCTCCGCTGTTCCTTCCATGGGCGCAGTACCTTTAATCAACAAGTCGGCAAACCATCTTATCCAAGTATAGCCGTTGCTTTAAGGAAAGTCAAGAGCCGCCAGCTAGCCGCAGCTCTCCCGTATGGTGACGGCAAAATCGGGGCACGTAACGACACACCGCAGGCACCCCACACAGTTGTCGGTACGGGCGATCGACACCGGACGGTAGCCGGCGCTGTTGAAGGAGTCGGACCGGGTGAAGACCACCCCGTAGTCGCAAGCCTCGCGGCAGTAGCCGCAATCCTTGCAATATGAGGTTTGCACGGTCACCTCGTAGGTGCGGAGGTCACAACCCAGGCACCGCGCCGCCTCCCGCTCCGCCGCCTCGGGCTCCGGCCGGACCGGATCATCCAGCCGGCGGTCCGTGCCCCGGGGCGCCGGCTCCCACGGTATAGGGGGCCGTTCGATGCCGTCTTCGTCAATTATTCCGGTGCCGCCGAGATAAGCATCCACGGCGGAAGCGACCTCCCGGCCCTGGGCCATGGCCTCGATCAGGGAGGAGGGTCCGGTAACGGCGTCGCCGGCGGCAAAGACGCCCGGCCTTGAGGTGGCGTGGCTCCGGGAATCGATCCGGACCGTACCGTCGGCGTTGCCTTCCAGACCGACTGCGGACGCGTCGGCGGCCAGCCCCACGGCCAGAACCAGGGTGTCGAAGGACACGGTAAATTCGCTGCCGGCCACGGGGGCGGGTTCGTCCCCGGCGGTCTCCACACATAGCGCACGACCGGGTTCGATCCTGACCGGGAGAGCCCGGAACCGGAATTGAACCCCTTCCCGGGCCGCCGCGGCCACTTCCCCGCCATGCGCCGGCATGGCGGCCCTGCCGCGGCGGTAAAGCACCAGCACCTCCCGGGCCCCCAGCCGCAAGGCCCACCGGGCGGCATCCATGGCCGTGTTGCCGCCTCCCACCACCACCACCCTGCGGCCCACCGGCGGCGGATTGCCGCCGTTCGCGGCGGTAAGGAAGGAAAGACCGTCGTACACCCCGACCGGGGCCTCCCCTCCGGCCGTCTTCCCCCGCCAGGCGCCGGTGGCCACCACCACGGCGTCGTGACCGGCAAGCAGTTTCTCCGGGGCGTGGATGCCGGTCCCCGTGATTATTTTCACGCTGCGTTCCCGGATGAGGTCGATTTCCCGCTCCACCGCCTCCCGCGGCAGGCGCCAGGCCGGGATGCCGTAACGCATCAGGCCTCCGGGCAAAGCCCGCGCCTCGTACACGGTGACGCCGTGCCCGCATCCGGCCAGGTACCAGGCGGCGGTCAGACCGCACGGTCCGGCCCCGACCACCGCCACCTTCTTGCCGGTCGGCGCGGCGTTTGCAAGTCTTTCCTTCCAGACGGTGTCCGGTCCGTCCGTGGCCGCCAGAAGTTTCAAGGCGCGGATGGCCACCGGAGAGTCCCACGCCCCGCGGGTGCATCTCGCTTCGCAGGGGTGGACGCAAGAATATCCGCACACGGCCGGGAAAGGAATCCTTTCCCGGATCACGGCCAGGGCCCGGCCCAGGTCACCCTCCCTGATCCAGGCGAGGTAGCGGGGCACATCCACCCCGGCCGGACAGGCCTCCCGACACGGCGCGTTCCTGGTTGCCAACGTCAACCCCTCCCCCCACCGATCAGACCGGCGCCGGCGTGCAGCGCCGCGACGTTGGCGGCCGCCGGGGAAAACCGGTTCTCCATGACCCGGACCAGGCTTTCGACACCGACCACACCGGTGGCGGCGGCGATGGCCCCGAGGGCGATGATGTTGGCGCCGGCCGGATGGCCCAGATCCGCGGCCATCCGGGTAAAGGGGTAGCCGGACCAGTTGGGGCCGGCGCGGTTGGGTAAAAGCGTGGCGTCGTAAAATATACGGGTGCCGGTTGCGGCCAGGCCGGCATACATCTCGAAAGCCTCTTCGGTCAGGGCCAGGACGATGTCCGGCTTTTCGACCTGCGGGAAGATTATCTCCGCCCGGTCGATGATGACCTCGGCCTGGGAAAAGCCGCCCCGGCTGGCGATGCCGTAGGAAACGGTCTGCACGACGTTCCGGCCGTCGGCAATGGCGGCCTCGCCCAGCATGATCCCCGCCAGCACCAGCCCCTGACCGCCCGATCCGGCCAGGATCACCTCGTACCTGTCTCGACCCGCCATGTCAGTCCCCACCATCCGCGGGCCGCGCCCGTTTCCGGACTTCGCGGTACCTGGTGCCGAAGTCCGGCGCCTCCCGGTCCACCAGGACACCGCACATTAAACGGTCTTCCCCGTCCCCGTCCTGCTCCTTCAACCAGCGCAGCAAGTCCCGTCCGCCGGCGATCTTGTTGTAGCGGCCGAAATGAGTGGGGCAGGGACTGATCGCCTCCACCAGCGAAAATCCCTTCTTCCCCAACGCATCCTTGATGTACCGTTGCAACGAAAAACCATTAAAAACGGTCTCCCGGGCCACGTAGTTCGCCCCCGCCGCCCCGGCCAGGGCGCAGATGTCGAACTCCCGCTCGGGGTTCCCGTACGGGGTGGTGCTGGTGTACCGGTCCGCCAACGTGGTGGCGGAAACCTGTCCGCCGGTCATCCCGTAATTCAGGTTGTTGACGATGACCGCCGTCAGATCGATGTTGCGCCGCGCGGCGTGAATGAAGTGGTTGCCGCCGATAGTCACCCCGTCGCCGTCGCCCATGAGTACCACGACGTGCAACTCCGGCCGGAAGGCCTTGATGCCCGTGGCGAAGGCCAGGGCCCGGCCGTGGGTCGTGTGAAGGGCGTTGGTGACCAGGTAGTCGTCCGCCTTGCCCCAGCAGCCGATCCCGGTAACCACCACCGTATCCCTGTTCTCAAAGCCCAGTTCCTCGAAAGCCCGCACGAGGGCCCCGAGGACGATGCCGTTGCCGCAGCCAGGGCACCACATGTGGGGCAGGACGCCGTCCTTGAGAAACCTGGTTCCCGTGGCCCAGGAAATAGACATGGTGACACCTCGTCAGGCCAGCGCCGCCAGGATATCCCGGGGCGTGATGATCCGGCCGTCGTATTTGTTGACCCGCCGCACATCCCGGTCCGGGCCCAGGACGCGGCGCACTTCAAGGGACAACTGGCCGGCGTAGTTCAACTCCGGCACCACCACCGTCCGGACCGTTGCCGCCCGCTCGGCGATCTCCCGGTCGGGGAAGGGCCAGACGGTGATCAACTGCAGAAACCCGGCCCTGATCCCCCCTTGGCGGGCTTCCAGGGCCGCCGCCCGCGCCGCCCGGGACGTCGCCCCGCAGGCGACGAGCAACACCTCCGCGTCCTCGGTGTCGAAGGCCCTGGTCGAGACGATCTCGTCCCGGTTGACGGCGATCTTGCGGTGCAACTGCTCGATTTTACGGGCACAGTTTCCCGGATCGTTGTTGCTGTACCCGTCCGGCCCGTGCATGGAACTGGACACGTGGAAGACGTAATCGGAGCCGAAGGCCGGCAGGGGGGCCACACCGTCGGCTTCGGCGGCGAAAGGCCGGCACAAACCGGGTCCGCCGCGGGGTTGTTTCCGGTCGACCACTTCGATCTCGCCGGGGGCCGGAACGACGAAGTTCTCCCGCATGTGGGCCACGATCTCGTCGGCCAGGAACACCACCGGCACCCGGAATTTCTCCGCCAGGTTAAAAGCCCGCACCATCAGGTGGAAGCATTCCGCGACCGACGAGGGCGACAGGGCGATGACATCCTGGTCCCCGTGCCGGCCCCAGCGCGCCTGCATGATGTCGGACTGGGCGGGCTTGGTGGCCAGACCGGTGCTGGGACCCGAGCGCTGGACGTCTATCACCACGCAGGGCACTTCGGCCATCACCGCCAGGCCCAGGTTCTCCTGCATGAGGGAAAATCCCGGACCGCTGGTGGCGGTAAAGGCCTTGGCCCCGGCCAGCGAGGCCCCCACCACGGCGGCGATGCTGGCGATCTCGTCCTCCATCTGCAGGTAGACGCCGCCCATCTGCGGCAGCGCCCGGGCGCACTCCTCGGCGATCTCCGAGGAGGGGGTGATGGGATAGCCCGCGTAAAACCTGGCCCCGGCGTAAAAGGCCCCTTGGGCCATGGCCTGGTTCCCCTGGATCAGTCGCGCCGTCTGTTGCAAGGCAGTCACCCGTTTGTCGTTCTTGTGGCCCACCAAAGGTTTTCGCTCCGGGGAGGACGATGTCCTTCCCGCTGTCAGCGGTTGTCGATCTGGGCCCGCTGCAGCTTGCCGCTGAAATCGATGTAGGCCGATTTCCACTCCGTGCAGAAATCCAGGGCCGCCGTGCCCACCTCCCGGTGGCCGTTGCCCGTTCCCCTGGTTCCGCCGAAGGGCAGATGGACCTCGGCCCCGATGGTACCGGCGTTGACATACACGATGCCGGTAGTGATTTCACGCATGGCGAAGAAAGCATTGTTCACGTTGCCGGTGTATATGGAACTGGACAGGCCGTAATCGGTGTCGTTGTTGACCGTGATGGCTTCGTCCAGGCTGGCCACGCTGATTACCGAAAGAACCGGTCCGAAGATCTCTTCCCGGGCGATGCGCATGTTCGGAAGGACACCGGCAAAAAGGGTGGGCTTGTAAAAGGTACCCTGCGCCAGTTCCCCGTCAAGCGCCCTTTCGCCGCCGATCAGCAGTTTCGCGCCTTCGCTTTTACCGACCCGCACGTATTCGTCGATTTTTTCCAACTGGCGAAGATTGATTACCGGCCCGACGTCCACGGAGGGATCCAGGCCGTTGCCCAGTTTCAACAGCCGGATCCGCTTCACCAGCCGGTCGATCAATGCGGCTTCCACCGCCCGGTGGACAATCACCCGGCTGCAGGAGGTGCACCGCTGCCCCGTGGTACCGTAGGCGCTCCAGATGATTCCGTCCACGGCCAGGTCCAGGTCGGCGTCGTCCATGACGATGACCGCGTTCTTGCCGCCCATCTCCAAGGAGATCCGCTTGTTGGCCAGGGCCGCCCGGGCCGCCAGCCGGACCCCCGTCGGCGTCGAACCGGTGAAGGAGACGGCATTGACCCCCGGATGGGTGGCCAGGGTCTCACCGACCGGGTCCCCGGGCCCGAGGACCAGGTTGACCACCCCGGGCGGCAGGCCCGCTTCCGCCATGACCCGGACCAGGGCGGCGGCCACGATCGCCGCCTCGCTGGCCGGCTTGAAGACCACGGTGTTGCCGGCCACCAGGGCCGGCATCATCTTCCAGGACGGGACGGCCACCGGGAAGTTCCAGGCTGTAATGGCGGCCACCACTCCCACCGGATCGCGCATGGTCAGGCAGGCCTTGCCGGGCAACTCCGAGGGCGTCGTGTACCCGAAAAGGCGCCGGCCCTCGCCGGCGAAATAGTGGGCGACGTCGATGGCTTCCTGCACGTCGCCCCGCGCCTCGGCCAGCACCTTCCCCATCTCCCGGGTCATCAGGCGGGCCAGGGATTCCTTTTCCTTCTCAATGGCCCGGGCTATGGCCAGAACGATTTCCCCGCGCGCCGGGGCCGGGGTGCGCCGCCAGGCCGGAAAAGCCATGCGGGCGGCATCGACGGCCCTGTCCACATCCTCCGCGGCGGAGCGGGGGGCCATGCCCACCACTTCGCCGTTGGCCGGATTGACGCTCGCAAACGTTTCTCCCGAGGCCGCCTCCACCCAATGTCCACCAATGAAGTTCTTGCCAAGTTCCATGCCCTATTCCTCCTAAAACGCTTATCGGTGCCTTAAAAGTTATTTTCACCCTTCGGCCGGGTACCGCTCCCTGCACCCAGGCTTCTGGCCATCATTGGATAGTCAGTATCTTCGACGTCTTTTCGGGTATAGGCACCCCTGGCCAGAACCATGCCACCCTCTCGCCAATTCATATAGCGGCATATGGTGCGAAAGTGTGTGACCAGGGCATCCGTTGCCCATTCATCTTTATCGCCACAGGCAGCAACCAAAGAAAGTTGTTTTGGTGTTTCACGTAATATGGGATTGACTGAAAAGAAACGGTCGACAACCCGCTTAAGCTGTGCCGTCATACCAAAATAATAGACTGGTGTTACCAGCACGATTACATCAGCCGTCAACAAATGTGGGTAAATTTGTATCATATCATCATCTTGCACACATCGCCCATCGTTCTTGCGGCAATGAAAGCAACCAATGCATGGATGTATATCCAATTGCGCGCTATCAAAACGGACCACTTCATTACCAGCCTCCTGGGCACCAACGCTAACCTCATCAGCCAGCAATGCGGTTGTTCCCTGCAAATGAGGGCTTCCTGTGAGAATCAATACCTTCATCACCAATACCCCCAAAGTCTGCAGATCATTATTTGATCACTCTTTTTCACCCCGCAGCCCATGACCCACCCGGGCCCGACCTCCGGTTTGCTGCCCGCGGGCGCCCCGGGCCGGGCCGGGCGCCTGTGGATGCCCGGCTTTTCTTCGGGGCAGGCTGTATCACCCGGCAGGCACCCCGCCCGCTTCGCCGGGTGACGTCTGGTTTTCTTCCCAGTCCTGCAACTCCCTCAATTCGCGAATGGTGCTTTCCAGGTGGTCGCTCATGGCCGCGGCGGCCGCTTCGGGGTCCCGGGCCTTGATCGCCTCGTATACCCTGTAATGCTGCTTGAACCACATGTCCCGTTCGTCCTCGCGTTCCACCAGCTTCTTGCGGGCCGGGCTGTAACAGGCCCGCATCATGTCCATCAAAACGGTCATCAGGTTGACCAGGACCGGATTGTAGGAAGCCCTGGCGACGCAGAAATGGAACTGGCTGTCCGACTCGTCCGTATTGCGGCCCTCCGTGACGTCCATGTCCATCTCGTGGGTCAGTTCGTTGAGTTCGTAAAGGTCGGTACGCTGGGCCCGCAGGGCCGCCAGCCGCGCGGTGCCAGTTTCCAGGATCATCCGGGCTTCCAAGAGATCGAAGACGTTTTTCCGTTCCTTGAGCATGATGGTCGCCAGGGGATCGATCAAGTCGTCGATCCTCACCTCTTTGACATAAGCGCCGCTGCCGGGCGTTATTTCCAGGAAACCCAGCGATACCAGCGCGGTCAAAGCCTCCCGTACGGCGGTCCGGCTCACCCCCAGCTTCTCCGCCAGCTGCCGCTCCGGCAGCAGTTGGTCGCCGGGCGCCAAAACCCCGTCCGCGATCAGTTTCCGGATCTGTTCCACCACTTCCGTGTACACGCGGGTGCGTTTCTTTCTGGCCAGGTCCATGGGATCCTCCCACAACACGAGTAATGCCTGCCGTATTCTAACACAATCCGGCGCCGGGAACCATCGGCGGAAACCGGTATCCGGGCCCGGGACTAGTAGACCTCGCTCTCGAATATCAACCGGTTCCCGGCGAAACGCTCCGGAGAAAAAGCGCTAAGGTCCATGGTCCGGTATTTTCCCCAGCGAATCAGTTCCGACAACCCTTTGCCCGCCGCGGGCGACTGTTGAAAGCCGTGACCGCTGAAACCGGTTATCAGGTAGTAACCCCTTACCTGAGGGTGTAAACCGATGATGGCGTTGTGGTCGACATAGTTGTATTCGTATAGGCCGGCCCAGCCCCGTTCCAGCTTCAACTTCTCGAAATGGGGGGAACGATGGGCCAGGAGCGGCCACACTTCATCGTTGAAAAAGGACCGGTCCAGGTGGAAACTGAAATCAAAACTGCTTTCCCGTTGTTCCGCCAGATGGGCCCCTTCCCGGGCCCCTGCGATTACCTTGGATCCCTCTCCCAGGAAGTAGGTGCCGGATAGATCAAAGACGAAAGGCAGGTCCCTGGGGAAAGGCATGGCCACATCGATACAGTAGACCTGTTTGCGAAGCGGGCGAACGGGTATATCCACTCCCGCCGTCCTGCTTATTTCCCCCGACCAGGCCCCGGCGGCGTTGACCACCACCGGCGCGCAATGCTCCCGGCCGTTGGCCAACCTCACACCGGTCACTTGACCCGTATCGGTCAAAATGGCCTGAACCTTTTCATAAATATAATCCACCCCGAGGCGCCTGGCATGCTTCACATACCATTGCAGGACCGAATAGGGGTCGGCGTTTCCGGCCTCCACATCGAAAACCGCGCCCGCCAAGTCATCGACATTCAACTCCGGCACCAAGCCCTTGACGTCCGAAGGGGTCAACAGCTGTACATTTACGCCACACCTTTTTTGCCGCTTCATATTGTCCTTCAAGATGGACAATATCCGGTCATCCGCCAGGTACAGGTAACCATGCGGTTTAAAATCGATTACCGCCGGTTCCCCGTCCAATGCCATCTCGGTGGCAAAGTTCTTGAAAACCTGGAAGCTGTACCGGGACATCCGGATATTCCCTTCGGTGCCAAACGTCTGACGGAATCCCCCATAGGAGCGGGGAGTGGAGGAATATTCGTACATCCGGTCCTGTTCGAAGACGGCAATGCTTCCGGTATATCCATCCTTCCGCAGGTGGTAAGCCAGGCTGGAACCCATGACGCCGCCACCGACGATGATCAAATCGTGCTTGTCAGCCATAACACCCTCCGTCCGCCGCACTTTCCCGGGGTCGGATCAAAGGGCCACGGTCAGGCCCAGCCCGCGGTCCAGCGCCCGTTCGTAGATTTTTACCGCGCAAGCCATATCCTCTATAGCCAGTCCCAGGTTCATGGCCATGATCCTCTCCCGTCCGTTTTCACGGCCGGCGGCGAAGCCGGCCACCACCTGGCCCAAGTCGACGTGCCGCGTGGGCGCTCCCTTAAAATATCCCACCGTCCGGTAATATTCGAACTGGTTCTGGTCATCCACGTAGAACTTGTCACAGCCCCGCATGGCCGCCGTTTGCCAGGAACTGTCGAAGTCGATGGGTAACGCGAGCACCCCTTCCTTCAACCAGGCCGGTTCGATGGGCGGGTCGGGATCCTTCACAATGGGACAGGCGGTCACCACGATATCGGCATCCCGGACCGCCTCCGCCACGCTCCCCGCAGCGAAGAAACGCGGGCCGGGCAGTTGTTCCCTCATTTCTTCGATGTAGGCGGTCGTCCGGGCAGGATCGATATCGTAGCACCTGACTTCCTGCAGATCGCGCACGAGGGCCAGCGCCGGCAACTGGGTCCGGGCCTGGACGCCGCAACCGATGATGGCCGCCACCCGGCTGTCCGGCGCAGCCAGATATTTGGCCGCCACTCCGCTCACCGCGCCCGTGCGTTGGGCCGTGATCCAGGCGCAGTCCATGACCGCCAGGGGAACCCCGGTTTCCGGACAGTTCAACACCAGCAACCCGTTGATGTAAGGCAGGCCGTAACTCGCGTTGTCAGGGTAGCCGCTGACCCACTTGACCCCCGCCGCGCCGAGGGAGGGCAAATAGGCGGGCATGGCGTGGATAAAGGCGTCCCCCCTGGTATGCAGGCCCGGCTTGGGCGGCATTTGCACCCGCCCGTGGCCCTTTTCCACAAACGCCTGCTCCACCGCCGCCATGGTATCGGCCATCGACAGGTTGACGGCGCGCACATCGGCACCGGATAGATACAACATTTCCTTGCCTTTTTTCATGGCTAAGCCACCTCCCGAAATTAGTCAACCGGAGCACCCATTTACCGACTGAGGCGAGCCAGGGTTCTTCGCCCTTTCCTTTTCACCCAGATAGGCTTTCTTTACCTGTTCGTCGTTCAAAAGATCACCCGCCGCACCGGACAAAACGAGACGCCCGGTTTCCAGGATCATGCCCCGGTGCGCCAGCTTAAGGGCCAACCGGGCGTTTTGCTCCACCAGCAGTATGGTTACACCGCGCCGGTTGATCTCCCGGACGGTTCTGAAGATATCGCGTATAAGCAGCGGCGCCAGACCCAGCGAAGGCTCGTCCAGCAGCAATATCTTGGGGTCGGCCATGAGGGCCCGGCCGATGCAGAGCATCTGCTGTTCGCCCCCCGAAAGGGTGCCAGCCAGTTGCCGGCGGCGCTCGGCCAGCCGGGGGAACAATTCGAAGACCTGCCGCTTGGAATCCCGGACGCCCTGTCGTTCGCGCCGGACATAACCACCCAGGTTCAAGTTCTCCTCCACGGTGAGGGTGGCGAAAATCCGGCGGCCCTCCGGCGCGTGGGCCAAGCCGAGCCGGACCACGTCGTGGGCTCCGATGCCCCGCAGATTGCGTCCCTCCATGGCGACCGTTCCCGACCGGACCGGCAGAAGACCGGAAACCGCCTTCAGGATGGTGGACTTGCCGGCGCCGTTGGCCCCCAGCAGGGTAATGATTTCCCCTTCGCGGACCTCGAAGGAGACCTTCTTGACCGCGTAAACGTGGCCGTAATAGACTTCCAGGTTTTCCACCGCCAACAGGGCCACTACAACTCATCCTCTTCCCGGCCGAGGTAGGCTTCTATGACCTGCGGGTTGTTCTGTACCTCCCAGGGTGTTCCCTCGGCAATTTTCTCGCCGTATTCCAAAACGATAACCCGGTTGGAGATCTGCATCACGACACTCATGTCATGCTCGATCAACAATACGGTGACGCCCTTTTGCCGAATCCACGCAATCAGTTCCATCAGATCCTGGGTTTCTTTCTCGTTTAACCCGCCGGCCGGTTCGTCGAGGATCAACAACTTCGGCTCGGCGGCCAAAGCCCGGGCTATCTCCAGCCGCCGCTGGTCGCCGTAGGGAAGGTTCTTGGCCAGTTCGAAGCGCACCCGCGCCAGACCCACCGCGTCCAGGAGCCGGCCAGCGGTCTCGTTTATCCTGGTTTCCTCGCGCCGCTGGGAAGGTAACCGGAAAATGGCCCCCAGCACTCCCGCGGAGGTGAGACAGTGCTGGCCGGACATGACATTCTCCAGACAGGTCAAACTGTTGAAAAGCCGGGGGTTTTGAAAGGTTCGGGCGATACCGAGCCTGGTAATCCGGTGGGTGGGCAGGCCGTTGATCCGCCGGCCGTCGAAACGGATCTCGCCTTCGCTGGGCGGATAGATACCGGTGATAAGGTTGAAGACCGTAGTCTTGCCGGCCCCGTTGGGACCGATAAGGCTCACGATTTCCCCCTGTTCGATGGCAAACGTCAAGCCTTTGGCCGCGGTCACGCCGCCAAAGAACTTGGTTAGATTCCTCACCGACAAGATTTCCACTGCACCAAACTCCTCAAGTCAACGAAGCCGTGTCTTTTTCCTCGCTGCGGATCTCCTCGCGATAACGCCGGGCCGGCCAGATGCCCTCCGGCCGGAAGAGCATCATGGCGATCATGGCCACGCCGAAAACCAGCATCCTGGCCTGGGTGAAACCGCGGAAAAGCTCCGGTAAGACAAACATGCCGACCGCGCCCAGCATGATGCCGACCGTGGAACCGGGGCCGCCAAGGACGACGATACAGAACATCAACAAGGAAGCGAGAAAATCAAAACTTCCCGGGGCGATTACGGTCATCTTGGCGGCGTAAATGTTTCCCGCCACCCCGGCCAGTCCTGATCCCAGGACGAAAGCGAGGAGTTTCAGTTTTCTCACGTCGATGCCCATGCTTTTGGCCGCCAGTTCGTCTTCGCGGATGTAGTTCCACGCCCGCCCGATCCGGGAGTTTTCCAGTCTCTTGATACCGGCGGCGACCAAGAGCACAAAAAAGAGAATAAAGAAGTAATACTGGAAAGGCTGGTATATGTGAAAACCAAACAATGATGGGCGTCCGATATCGACTATTCCATTCGGCCCGCCCGTTATACCGAATATGTTGTTGGTAAGGGCAATCTGAACGACTTCACCGAAGCCGATGGTTACTATACACAGGTAGTCTCCCCGCAGGTGTATGATCGGCATGCTGACCAGATAACCGAATACGGCAGCAAGAATAGTGCTGACCGGTAACATGACCAGAACGGGAACATGGTACACCGTATTGAGAATCGCGGTACTATAAGCGCCGATAGCAAAGAAAGCAGCCTGACCCAGGTTGAACAAGCCCGCATACCCGACGATAATGTTCAAGCTTAAACCCAGGATGATGTAAATGCCCAAGAAATTAGCCACATCGATCCAGTAATCGTTTACCAGGAGCGGATAGGCCACTATGGCCGCTCCGGCCACCAGGTAGGGAATCCACCGGGCCTTTAGGTCAAGTATCCCGCCCGGCAAGGCAATCACCTCCTCGCGCGTCTATACCTTTTCCGCCACTCGTTCACCCAGCAGGCCCGTCGGCCTCAGGATCAAAATCAGAATGAGGACCAGGAAGGCGATGGCGTTCTGCCAGGACGGCGATATGTACCCCGTGACCAGGGCTTGCAGGAGGCCCAGCAGCAAGCCGCCCACCATAGCCCCCGGTATGTTCCCGATACCTCCCAAGACGGCCGCGGTAAAGGCCAGCAGGCCGTAGTTGAAACCCATCGAGAAGTTTATCTGGTGGTAATACATTCCGACCATGACCCCGGCGATGGCGCCCAGCCCCGAACCGATGGCAAAAACATGGGCGATCATACGGTTAACGTTTATCCCCATTAACCTGGCAGCGTCGTGGTCTAGTGAACAGGCGCGCATGGCCGCGCCAAAATTGGTCATCTGCACCAGTATATAAATGAATACCAGGATGACGAAGGAAAGCACCAGGATCAAAACGCCCATAAGACTAAAAACAACGTTACCTACGCTCCATTGGATGTCCGGTATCAATTTTCCCGGAAACACGAGATATCCGCTGCCATAGATAAGCATCAACGCGTTTTCCAGTACAGTCGAAGCGCCGAGCGCCGATACCAATGGAGCCAACCGCGAGGACTTCCGCAAAGGCCTGTAGGCTATTCTCTCCAACAATACTCCTAGCGCCGCTACCATACAGGCAACTAAAATAAATATCGCTACCAAAGCTATCCACGGACTAGCCACCATGCGGGTTATACCAATGGACGCCACCAAGGTAAAAGCCATAAAGGATCCGACAGTAAAAAGATCACCGTGGGCGAAATTGATTAATTTCATGATACCGTATACCATGGTATATCCCAATGCTACCAGGGCATAAATAGACCCCATCGTCAGCCCGTTGATGAGTTGCTGAAGGAACTGCTGCACGAAGGTCACCTCCCTGCGAAGGCTCCCACCGGCCGGCGTGGTACCACCCACCGCCGGCCGGACTTGAAGCCCAACCGCGTTGCCTACTGCTTGTTGTAAAGGACGAACTGCCCGTTGGCGTTGACGACGTAGGCGGCGTAGCCGAGACCGACCCGATCGCCTTTCTGATCGTAATTGATCGGACCGGTGATGCCGGGGAAATCCTTCAACTGGTTATGCAGGTAATCAGCCAGTTTATGGGGATCGGTGGAGTTGGTTTTGGTAATGGCCTCCACCACCAGACGGAAGGCGTCCGCCTCGGCCAAAGTCCAAATACTCGGCGGGTCGGCATTGTATTTGGCCTTGTAGTCGGCGATGAACTGCTTGGCTTCCGGGTACGGCAGGTCGTTGGGTAGCGGCAGCGAGGTCACGATGACTCCGGTGGCGGCGGAACCGGCCCCTTTGACAAAGCCGGCGTTGTTGTTCGAATCACCGGCCATGATGACCGACTTGATACCCAGGTCCCTGGCCTGCCGGGTCAGCAGGCCGCCGTCGGAAAAGTAGCCTGTAAAGTAAATGACATCCGGGTTGAGATTCTTGATCTTGGTGAGGACGGCGGTGAAGTCCTGCTGCCCCGGTGTTATGGGGCCGAAAAACACCACCTGGGCTCCGGCGGCTGCCAGATCCTTCTGGGTCCAGTCGGCCAACCCCTTGGCGTAGGTGGTGTTGTCATGAATGATGGCCACCGTTTTCTTGCCCAGGGTCTTGGTGATGAAGTCGGCCGCGAAAGCGCCCTGGCTGTTGTCCAGGAAGCAGGTACGGAAAAAGAGCTTGTATCCCTTCTGCGTCAAGCCGACCGCCGTCGAAGAAGGGGTGATCTGCAAGATGCCGGCCTCGTTGTAAATGCCGGAAGCGGCCTCGGTATCCGAGGAGTCGTAAGAGCCCAGTACGGCCACCACGTGCGAGGACACCATGTTTTGCGCCACCAGCGCGGCCTGCTTGGGATCGCCCTGATCGTCCCCCTGGACTATCTGGATCTGTTTGCCCAGGAGGCCCCCCTTGGCGTTGATCTGAGCGGCCAACATGGAAACGGCGTTAACAAAACCGTTTCCCTCCAGAGCCCAGTTGCCGGAAATAGGTCCTTCCACGCCGATCTTAATGGTGTTTCCTCCGTTGTTGGCCGTCTGCCCACAACCGGTGATGGAAACCAACAACACGCCCACGAGTACGCCGGCTACCAAAAACCTCCTCCACAACATCAAACCGAGCCTCCTTTAAGATTGACGAACTCAGCCCCACGTTGGTTCCGATACTTACGATCGTATACAAAAACTCACAACCGCCGTGTGATCCCCCCACGCGCAAAAAAGCACCTACCGTCTCCATCCGTTTTTTGCCATACCACCCCGCTTCCGGTGACGCCGAGGAGACCGAAGACTCAAGACAGGAAAGGCCGGGTTCTGCCGTCAGTTGGAAATGTTTACGTTTTATAACATATACCATCGACCATACCATGGTAGTAATACGGTCGTCCAATGGTCGTCCGCGGTATGACCAATTATTCTATGGGGATATGCCAAAACCCTTCTGGGAAGTTTGTTTTTTTTCGAAAATTTTGCCGAGGGCCAATGGTCGTCGCGCCCGGGCCTGCAACCTCGCGACGGGGGCGTTGTGCGTCGGGGCCCGGCCCCGGTTTGAGCCGTCCCGATGGGACGGGGAATGGGAAAAGGATGACGGCCTTTTTGCGGTTTGGGTGCCCGTCGGAGCACGGCCGGGAATGGCCATAAGTGTCACTGCATGACCGAAGAGGAACAAGGGCGGTAGGGATAATCTAAAAGGGGACCACCCCGGACATCCGTTCTCCTGGTATACTGCGGTTGGCAATCTATGGTGACAGGAGGAAAAGGAGTGATCGAGGTGGACGACATCAATTTTATCAGGTATCTGCATTTCTCGGAAGGCTGGTCTGCCAGGAAGATCGCCAGCACGTTCGGACGGTCTCGGAAAACCATTCGGAAGTATCTGAAGCGGGGGGACCCTCCGGATACTCCCACATAACACGCGAGGCCGCGCCCGAAGCCAAAGTTGGGCGAGTTCGTGGATGTGGTCAAGCAGTGGCTGAAGGACGATGAGGATGCGCCCCGTAAGCAGCGGCACACGGCACGGCCGGATGTGGGAACGTTTAGGGGAAGAGTATGGGGCCGAGGTATCCGAGTCCTAAGGGACCCAGTTCCCCAGTCATGTCCTCCGAAGGAGACCACCAGCTTACGCCAGGCCGATACCGGCCCCCAACTCTGGTTGCCCAGGGATACTGACTGGAGCGTAATATGCCCTATCCTCCTGGCGAGTAAATGCTTTTTCGCCCGCCATGAAACTCATTATCGTTTCGAAACGGGCCTGGGACGCTTCAAAGAAAGACATGGGGGATACGTGGCAACCGGCCTCATTCACGGGTACTTCCCCGCGATTTTGCGGTGGATTTATCCTTCATCTCCCGGTCCATCCGCCGTCCGGTCTGTACCCGCCCGTCGGTGAGGATGGCACGGAAGCGCTGATCAAGAGGGTACAGCCAAATATCCTTGATCGGTTTACTGGCCCGACGGGAAGAGGAAAGCCGCCCACGGCCCTGGCTCCGGCCGACCAGGATCCAGTTGGCGGCGGCGTAAGAGGTTTCGGAAAAGCGCCCTTGCCCGGTAAACGACTCCAGCAGCACCGGACGATAGGCATATCGTTGCTGCCAGTCGTCGGGAAGGCGGTGTGCAACCAGGGAGAGGAGGCTGGAAGCCAGTCCGCGCACCTGCACCCACGGTAAGATTAAGAAACGGCGGTTCCCAACTACTTGGTGTACGTGGGCCTCACGCTCGACATCCGTCCAACCGATAAAACGGTCGCGCGGTGCCAGCTTCAAGGCGGCGGCGCCAAAGCCCAGGGCGGCCAGTGGACGATCACCGTCGTAGGCCAGGTACCGCATCTGGGCTCCGGCCATAGGCCGTCCGCCTAAATAGTGGTAACGCTCCGTCAGTTCGTTCCAAAGCCTGGCTTCGCTACTGCTGGCATTCACCTGCACCAGGTGGACATTCAGCAGATCGCCGCGGGATCCGGAGACAGGCGCTTGTGGGTCGGAGGCAAAGGGAAAAGTGGGTCGCTTGAAACCGTAGTGCTCCGTCGTGGGCAACGGCAGCCAGATGACCCCGTGCCGCTCCATCCGGTCCAAAGCAGTGTAGCACGTGAGGAACTTCGGCTCCCCGTTTGGCTTGACCCAGTTCAGGGCTTTGCATACCGCGTGGGCGATGTCGGACCGTGTGGTGTTCCACACGTCATCGGTTTTCCTGGTTTTCCTTTACACTTAGCCTTCCATCTGAAATAATGGCCTCACGCATTTCTTGAAAGGCTCTGAAAACATTGGGAATGGCCCTTGCAATTTTGGTGGTGCCCTGGTCCAGATCGTCCAATGTCTTTAGGACATCCATCGAAATACCCCTTCCCTTAATGAATGCTCTCTTTACACTTGCACAAATAGAACGTTCTCGAAGCCCTGTTGAAGCCCAGTGCTTTGCTAGTTTGCTTCGGTGATCTCCCGATAAAGATTCTTTGCCTTCGTTCTAATCCCCTCAAGGTCTCTTGCTGTAGGCAAGCCCCGGATGTCACCCATTCTGCCCCTGGTGCTGTTTTCCTCTGAACCGTGAAACTCACTCAAGACGTACCATTCATCCAAAACCCAGAACCCGAGATGATCGAAAAACTGCCCCATGTATTTGCCCACCGGGACGGCCTCGGCGAGACCGGTGTGCGGGCCGGAATAGGTGCAAAAAAGCAAAGCGTATTTTCCGGGCACCCTGGGTGCCGACAACTTAATGCGACCCTCCCTGCGGTAGACGGTGAACCTATCCTTCAAAAACCTCTCCACCGGTTCAGGCGGCCGCCAATTGTACGATGGTGAGCCCAGGCAAACCAGGTCGTAGTCGAAGAAGTCGATCCCAGGAACCTCATCCACCGTTTTCAGGACGACGTCCGCTCCCGCCCCGGCCAGACCATCCTGCACGGCTTCGGCAACTTTACGGGTATTCCCCGTCTTGGACCAGTAGATGACGATGCACTTCATTCTTGTCATCCCCTTTGTATGACAGTCATGTGGTATTGATCAACTGCCGATGCCCTCAAGGTGCCAAATATAAAGGATTGTTCACCCCCGGAACAACTTGGTAGTGATTAATGATCGTCCGGTGCATCTTCTTAAGGCAGACCGCTCACTCCCATGTCGCCCACCTGTCGCCTCCTTGTCAGCGGCAACATGGCTGTACCTCGCCAGTAGATAAAGGGTTGACCAGTGTTCGTTTATCGGATTTCATTGCACGGTAATTCCTGGTAATATAGCATTGCTTTGAAAGCAATTTCGTCTATTAAGGACACATGGGAGCCGATTCGCGCCATCAATAGATTCGCCGGATGCTCGTTGACATCAGGATCATCAGTAGCTTTTTCAACCATTCCAACCTTCCCGAACAGGTCGATCAGCATTCCGCGATACCCCCAAGGGTCCAAACCGGTACCCGTCAAGTCCCAATGCCAGTAATATTCCAGATCAATAACAATATAGTTCTCCAAAACGGGCAAGGCAAAGGCCGCGCTCAACAGCCTGGTTGCCAGTCCCTTCCGCCGCCAGTCCCTTCCGACCTCGATCGCGCCCAGTTCCAAGACCCGGGTATGCCTGTACCACCGAGTGTAGGGAATGGGACGATGAAAGGCAATGTAAGCGACAATTTCCTGTTGCCACCGCGCAACAAATACCAGCCCGGCTTCCATGCCGGCGATGTCGACCAGTGCCGCTTTCTGGCGTTCCGCCGGTCGAAAATGGTCCAAGGATTTGTTCATGGATAATTCGGCGAGCGATTTGGGACTGACTGGTCCCTCCACCGTGACATGGCGTGAGACCCCGGCTTGAACGCCCACTAAGATTGCCGCCTCGGATGCCGACGGCACCAGTACCACCCCTTCCCATTCCTGAACGGCCGCCTCCAATGTGTCCGCGTGGCCGTACCCAAAAGCAACTCCATCAATGCATAGAACCGGGCTTGCCATGGCTAAGGAGGCAAATTACATCAACAGCCCTTCTACGGATAAGTAGCTGTCTGCTAATCCCTAATGTTAGTCTGTACCAACATAGCCACCCACACCGTCCACACTGGCCTTCTTGA
>Ga0078972_1008966_pt1 | contig 20225 bp, 11 predicted proteins | sample YelNatPaOPGAMG01_FD_67568 | JGI IMG/M metagenome (GOLD analysis project Ga0078972, IMG submission 67568) | Hot spring thermophilic microbial communities from Obsidian Pool, Yellowstone National Park, USA - OP-RAMG-01 (SPADES assembly) (version 2) | ecosystem: Environmental > Aquatic > Thermal...
ATCGGGAGCCGATATGCGTCCATCCTCAAACGAGCCTTTCCCAGATAATCAAGCTGATGAGCGAGCAGAATATAGGCAGGGTGTTGGTTTGCTCAAAGGAGAAACTATTGGGGATAATAACACGACAGGATGTGATAAATGCCCTTTATGGACAACGCTATAAGGAGCTAAAGGGAGAACGAATAATTGAGGAGATACCAGCAGAGATAGAGGGACTGCTTCATATAATAGGAGAAATGGCCGCTTCCCAAAGGATGAGAGCATATCTGGTGGGCGGAGTGGTGAGGGATATGATATTGGGAAGGGAGGTCAAAGATTTGGATATATTGGTAGAGGGAAGGGCGATAGAGTTTGCCAAGAAGGTGAAGGAGGAGATTGGAGGAGAGCTTATAACCCATCAGCGATTCGGCACTGCTACATTGAGGCTTCCTGATGGTCTGGAGATAGATTTCGCAAGCGCGAGGAGGGAATTCTATGTAAGAGCTGGCGTCCTCCCCACAGTTGAATCTGGCTCCTTAAGGGAGGATTTGTTCAGGAGGGATTTCACGATAAACGCCCTTGCCCTTTCCCTTCATCCGAGGGAGTTCGGCTATCTGATAGATTATTTCGGCGGATGGGATGATTTGCAGAATAAGAGGATCAGGGTTCTGCATAGCTTGAGCTTTTGGGAGGACCCGACGAGGATATTGCGGGCGATAAGATTGGAAGCGAAGCTGGGATTCAAAATGGATGAATGGACAGAGAACTTGGCGAGAGATGCCGTAAAGGCGCAATCCTTCGCTCCTTTATCCGGCGACCGCCTGCGTGAGGAATTGATACTTCTCTTGGAGGAAAACCCAATCCCTTGCCTTCTGAGAATGGAGGAAATAGGTCTAACTCAAGCAATCTGTCCCAAAGCCAAACTGGATAAGCAAACTCTGAGGAAATTGGAAAAGGAATCCCTTGAGGGTTTGAATATAGAGAAGTGGCTTCTATATCTATTCACTCTTTTCGGGCATTTGAACGAAGATGAGCTGAGGCGAGTAGCCCACAGGCTGAGGTTCACCTCAAACCAAAGAGAGAAGCTACTTTCACTTGCAAATGCAGATTCAGCTTTGCAGAGATTGTCTCTTCCCAATCTCAAAAGGAGCGAGATCTATGAGATTTTGAAGGATTTTCCCTTGGAAACCGTTATCTGGATCAAGGTAAAGGGAGATAGGAGGGTAAAGAGAAGGGTTTGTCTTTTCTTGGAGAAGCTAAAAAATATAAGCCTTGAGGTGAACGGAGAGGAGTTGAAGAGATTGGGAATCCCCGAGGGACCGATTTTGGGGAAAGTGCTGAGGGAGTTATTCAATGCGAAGTTGGACGGGAAGATAAAAACGAAGGAAGAGGAGATAGAGATGGCTTTAAATCTTTTGAAGGAGATAAAAAATGGTTGAAAGATTGTTTAATCTGATATTAGCTGCTCCCTTCTTCATTTTGGGCATAGTTCTCCATGAATATGCCCATGGATGGGTTGCTTGGAAGCTCGGCGACCCAACTGCAAAATATTCGGGAAGGTTGACGCTTGACCCAAGAGCTCATTTCGACCCCTTGGGCGCCTTGATGTTTCTCATATCGGCGCTAATGGGAATCGGCTTCGGCTGGGCGAAACCCGTTCCCGTAAATTTTTATAACCTGAGAAATCCCCGCAGGGACACGATTCTCGTCTCCTTAGCGGGAGCCGGCGCCAACATCCTTATCGCATTCTCTTGTCTTCTCATCTATCACCTTTTCAAGAACTCCGTCCCTCCTCTTTCTAAATGGTTCGCCATAGGGTTCGTCCTCAATCTTTTCCTCGCCCTCTTCAATCTCGTTCCCATCCCTCCCCTTGACGGTTCAAAAGTCCTAATGGCGATTCTCCCTCCACGCTATGCTTATTCCTACGCCCAACTTGAAACATTCGGCTTCATCATCCTTTTTATTTTCATCATCAGTCCCTTTTTTGATATCCTCATCGGCATCTTCCAGAGGCTCGTCAACCTCTTCCTGGGAAGTCCATAAGTATAACAAGGCGAGGTCATCCCCTCCCCTCCGTCATTGCTGGCTTGAGTAAAGGGTTCGAAAACTGAGAAGGGATAAAGAGTAGAAATCGCGATTGTGCAAAAATCAATCCTTTACTAATTTAGGGGGAGAAAAGGATGTATCGTGCATATCAAAAATTAATTTTATAATTTGGGGCTATTTTGATGGTCCCATAAGAGTGGAGAAGACAAATGCCTTATTAAAAACCTATACCCATAGAATCGAGCCTCCCGCCGAAAGGGAGGCGTGGCAATCTCAACCCCTCTGTCATTGCGAGGCTTTCCGAAGGAAAGCCGTGGCAATCTCTTTTTTTATTAGAGGAGAAGAGACACTAACTTGTGTTATAACGATAAGAGATTGCCACGCCTGAACGCTAATGCGTTCAGGCTCGCAATGACAAAAAGGGAAAAGTCGCTTCACTCCTTGCAATGATAGTGGGATGATTGTCATTGCCAGGCTTCCCGAAATGAAACTGTGGCAGTCTTCCCTCCTCTATCATTGCGAGCCTCCCGCAAGGGAGGCGTGGCAATCTCGTATTGAGATTGCTTCGTCGCTACGCTATCGCTCGCAATGACAAAAACGAAGCCTATATTAAAACTTTTATAATTCCCTTGACATATCATCTCTTATCCCGGAAAATCTAAGAGAAATCCATCTCAAAAGGAGGTCATTGAAATGCAAACTTGGTCTGCTTTAGCCTTGCTCTTCCTCGTCTCTCTCGCCTTCTCAGCGAACCTCAACATCATCCCCCAACCCCAATATCTGACCGCCAAGCCCTTCCCCCTGACCATAGAGAAGAAAGCGACGATAATCATCGGAGAAGGTTGCGATAAGAACATCGGGGAAATCCTTGGTGAGGATATAAAGAGCTTTGGCTTGAATGTTGAGGAGATTTCCTCTTCCTTCATTGAGAAAGTGGAGAAGCCCATCGTCTTCGGCATCCCTTCCCTTGATAAGAACATAGCTTCCTTCGTAGAAAAGAAAGGGATAGAGGTTCCTGACCTTCCCCGTGAGGGTTATGTATTGGAGGTGGGCGATAATTATGTAGCGGTGATTGGCAACGATAGGGATGGCGTTTTCTGGGGGATGCAGACCCTTCGCCAGATGCTGAGCGGGGGCAAGGGGAAGATGGAGATTGCAGGAGCGAGGATAGTTGATTATCCCAAGCTCCGCTGGCGAGGGATAACCGATGATGTGAGCAGGGGACCAATTCCCACTCTGGAATATATGAAGAACATCGTGCGAACCCTGAGCGCCTTCAAGCTGAATATGTATACGCCTTACATTGAGCTTCACGCCTTCAATTTCAAGTCCCATCCCGATATGTCCGCTCCCGGAGAGGGCTTAACCCCCGAGGAAATGAAGGAGCTCGTTGCTTATGGGAGGAAATATCATGTTGAGGTCTTCCCTTCCCTCCAATCCTTCGGTCATTCCGATAAACTTCTCAGCAAACCTCAATATCGCCATTTAGCGGAGATTGAGGAAAGCCCTTGGAGCCTCTCACCCGCTTTAGAAGAAACATATAAACTCCTCAATGACCTTTACAACGAATTGGCGGAGATTTTCCCCTCCCCCTTCTTCAACATCAACTGCGACGAAACCTACGACCTTGGTAAGGGTAAAAGCAAGCCGATTGCGGATGAGATAGGTCCCGCCAACCTCTATCTCAGACATATCACCAGGCTTCAGGAGATGCTCAAGAAGAAGGGAAAGAGGGTGATGTTTTGGGGAGATATTGCCCTCCATTATAGGGAGATGATACCGAAGCTTCCTCCCGATATAATCGTCCTCAATTGGGATTACGGCGGAGCTCCCTCATTTGAGTGGAGATTGCAGCCTTTTTATGAAGCGGGATTGGAACAATTCGTCTGCCCCGGCGTTTCCTGCTGGTCTCGTATCTTCCCCGATTTTGAGAATGCGACGGTTAATATAAACAATTTCGTGAGGGATGGAGTGAAGTTCAAGGCAAGCGGAATGTTAAACACGACTTGGGATGATGATGGAGAGAATCTCTTTGGATACAACTGGTATGGGATAGTTTTCGGCGCTGAGGCGGCTTGGTGCGGAGGGAACATTGATAGGGGAGATTTTGATAAGAGGTTTGATAGCGCCTTTTTCGGCTCTCCAACACGGATAGTTGAGGCGATAAATCTTCTCAGCCAGACCAACAACTTTATGGCGCCAGGGATGTCTCCCGATTCCTTCTTCTGGGAGGACCCTCTCCAATCCCTGAAGAGAGCGGACACGATTGACAAGGCTAAGGAGATAAAGAAGAGGGCGGAGAGAGCTCTGGCTATCTTGCAGGAGGATGGAGGGAAGGTGAGGAAGAACAAGACCGCGATTCCCTATCTCGTCTTCGCTGGCAACAGGCTCCTATTCCTTGCGGATAAGATATTGGGAATGGCAGAGGTTTCCTCACTCTACGAATCCGTGCGGGAGAATCCTCAGGGAGGGAAGGAGAAGCTGGATAAAGCGAGGGAAATCCTGCAGGGCTTGATAGACAGGCTCTATCAGCTGAGGGAGAACTACAGAACGCTCTGGCTCTCCGAGAACCTTCCCTTCTTCCTGAACAACAACATAGAAAAATACAATCGTCTCATCCGCTATCTTGAAAGCAAGCGCGAGACGATTTTGAAAGCAAAGGAGGCAATCAGCAAAGGCAAGCAAATTCCGGCTTTATAAGCGTAACAAAATAATGCCAGAGACATTTTAGAAATTCTTGAATAGTGTCAAATGGTATAGAACTTGCTAAAAAAGAAGGGGGTTTTATGTCTTGTCATTGCGAGCCCACCGAAGGCGGGCGTGGCAATCTCTCTTTGGGGAAGGGAAATACGAGATTGCTTCGCTACCGCTCCCAGTGACAGAGGGGTTGCGCTCCTATTATAGTCGCAACGCAAAGGATAGGAAATCCCTAAGGAGTCTCAAATGTTATGGAATTATACAAAGTATTGACAAGAAATTTATTAGGGATATAATGGGGATGTTTAAAAATGTATATATCTACCTTTCTTTTCAAGGACAAAATTTCTAAAGGAGGTAGATTGCGGTGTTCAAAATATTAAACAAAGGAATATCTGGGATAAGGGCAAAGCTACAAAATTATCTTTTCAAAAGAAGCGGGCAACCAATGCGGGATTGCAAGAAGGTTTTTCTGGCTTTGCTTATGTTTATGGGGTTAAATTGCTTAGCGGCTTTCCAGAAAGGCGATTGGGTATATGTAACACCTGATGGAAATGGCTTGCGAGTATATAATGATGATTTGACATCTTATGACCCTGCTAAAAATAGGAAAGCATATCAGGGTGGGGGCATCCTTGATGGACCAAACCCGAAGGACCAGCGATTTTGGAAAATACGCTGGGATGACTTGGTAGAAGGATGGAGCGCTGAGAAAAGCAGAGACGGAACCGAGATATGGCTGGATTTATTTGCGAGATATACAATAGTGAGCGTGAATGCCCCAACTGAAGTGAATGCGGGTAGTGATCTTGGGATTTCTATTACTGTTCGGAACGACGGAAAGGGAAACGCAGGTAGTCTCTTCCACTCTGATTGGAGGACTACCGTTTCAGGTGTGCCTGTTAAAGATATAGAAAGCGGAATTTCTACGGGAGCAACAAAAACCTTTACTGTAAACTTTCAGATTCCCTCTAACACACCAGCAGGCACTTATTACTACACTGTTACTTTTTATCGGGAGATTGATGGAGTCTCAGGGTTCACCAGTAAGGATTATATCCTTGCCTCTGTTACAAATAGCTTCAAGGTCAAGTCAACAAATAATCCCCCCTCTAAACCTTCAAATCTATCACCTGCGAACGGTGCAACCGTGAACACATTAACACCAACTTTGTCAGCTTCATCTTTCTCGGACCCTGATGGGGATAGTCATTCGGCAAGTCAATGGCGGGTTCGTGAATCGGGAAGCAGCAATTACATTTGGGATAGCGGAGAAGACAGCGTTAACAAAACTAGTATCACAGTTCCCTCGGGAAAATTGAGCTATGAAAAAACCTATTATTGGCAAGTGCGGTATAAAGATGGTCGGGGAGCGTGGTCGGATTGGTCAAATGAAACCTGGTTTTACACTAAACAACAAACAACAACCTATACCTTAACTGTGAGGTCCTCTCCTGTTGGAGGCATTACAATCACTGGTGCAGACCCGGATGGTTCAATTTGGCAACAAAACACGGATTTTAGCCGTTCCTATCCCTTAAACTCCGCTGTTGCATTGGCTGCTCCGGATTATTATAATCGCACAGATTGCACTGCTTTGCTTCCTTTCGACCGATGGGAAGGTGTGGACCAAGTTATCAATAATACGAAGGGGATAGTAACTATGACTTCAAATAGACAAGCGACTGTTTATTATGGGCAAGTAAGTAGCCTTGCGGGCGAGGTAGGAAAGCTAAGCATTGAAGCACCCGATGTAGTGAATCCGGGTGAAGAATTCACTATCACAGTAAAAGGACAATACACGGGGACGCGAAGTCAGCAGTGTAAACTTTTGTGGTGCCTGGACATAAATTCGGAGGGGATGGTTATTTCGGAGGATGTAACCTTACCTTCCGGGCAGTTCCAGTTCTCGCGCAAAGTTCGTGCCCATAACGGAGGTTCAGGGCAAACATTTGATAATTCAGTTTATTTGTGGATAGACCGCAACAATAATGGGCAAGTAAACCTAAATGAAATATTGGCAATGGTTAAGAAGCAGATAAAAATCGCAGAGGTTTACCCAGTAACCATTCACACTGATTTTGAAGGGCAGACAAAAATAAAAATCAATGGCACCGAGTACTTAGTGCCAGTAGGAGGGTTAGTAGTTAACTGGGCAAAGGGGCAAACCTACACGGTAGAGGTGCCCGATCAAACAGTGAAAATTGGAGAAACAACAATGACCAAGGGAGCAGAACGAGCAATTTTGGGGAAGGATATCTGGCTGCAATTGATATTGACCGCAGAAAATATTTACAAAAAACTCATCTATAACAAAGATATTTTCGATATCATTAATCCTAACGGCAACAAGTTTGATGTTAAGGCAAAGGGATCAGGACAGATAAAAATAACACCAGATAGATTCGCTATGTTAAGCCTCGATATTTCACCCGCCGGGGCAGGTAGTATAATAATGAAATCAGCCGGTAAAGAACAGGTTATCACCTCACCACTTTGTGCTCTTTTCCCCCTTGGCTCTGAAGTGGTATTATCTGCATCGCCCGGGATAGGTTATAGTTTTGTTAGCTGGAATGTTTCTAACAATAACCCAAATGTGGTAGGGAAGAACGGTTCTGAAATCAAAATAAAGATGGATAGTAATATAAGCGCCACTGCTGTATTCCGGATATTAAATTCTCAAAATAATCAAAATGGTCTGCAATTAATAATCCAATTGCTCGATTTTGAAACAGGGCAACCAATTCACGATGTGATTTTAGATCTGGAAAAACGTATAGATTTACACAAACCCCTTGAGGAAGACTTTAATCGCTTAAAGCAATATATAATAAGGGTTTATACAGACGAGCAGGGAATCGGAAGGGACAAGAACGGGAATCCCCCTATGCTAGATGAGGGATACTACATTCTACGAATTTATCCAAAACAGAGATATCGTCAAGAGGATGGTACAGAGCGCACTTATCTTACCCCTGCTGAAGGAAAAAGGGGCGAAATGAGAGGTACAGCCATAGGGTTTCGCTTGAACCAAAGAGAATTAGAGCTAATAGATCTAAGCCCTTATCACTGGGGGTCTGAATATTGGTTTCTAACCACTGGCAAGAAAGCTGGAGATAAGTTTGATGTAATAGACGGAATAGTTCGTTTTACGATGCGCTTGATTCCTATAAAACTTTCCAATAGCTCGGTTAACTGGAATGACTTTTTCGATAGCGTAAACAATTATAATACTGTTAATAAAGATAAGCGTATACCACCCCACATAGCCTATGCTAATTTTATGGTAGAAACGAGCGGAAACGCAAGTGGAACAGTTGTTAATAAAATGTGTTGGTATGAGATGACCTATAATAACGAGGAATGGGACTACCACGACCACACCGACTCTGGTTTCGGCCCAGGGCAATTAACAGGCACAACAGCTTTACAAGCTGCGGAGTCTTCCAAAGAATTTTCGGTAAAGGTCAATAATTATAAGGCACAGGGAAAAGATGATCGGGAAGCTAGGGGATATGCACTTATTGGTATTTTACAGACCTATGCTGACCCTAAAAGGGGTATCGAAACAATGCTTAATATTTTGAATGAAAAATTTGAAAAAAATAATGCCAGTACCTTGTCCCGTTCTGCCCTGAAATCCTGGCAAATCGCATTGAAAAAATATAACGAAGGGGATACTGACCGTGTAAATAAATGTTGGATAGAGCTAAAAAAGAAAAAGGAAACAATACCATTTGAGGTTCGGGAATATTTAAACCCTATCCCTCTGGAAGCAAGTAATTGGGACGATAATGGCTTAGTAGATAGCGACTTTGATGGCAAATTAGACGGATATGATCCTTACCCTAATGACCCAACCAAGAAGAAAGTTGCTAAACGCCAAGCGTCAGTGGAAGAAATTGAACCCAACGACGAGCCGGAACAAGCAAACGAACTCCAATGGAACTGCGATATGGAGGGCGCCATTTCAAAGGAAGGCGATATTGACTGGTTCAAATTCACTGGCGAGCAAGGGCAAAGCTTTATTGCTCGTGCTGTTCCGTTTGGCGACGAAGAAACCGGCCCCTCCCCTATAGAACCTCTCATTACGCTTTATGATGATAATTTAAATCCGTTAGTTTCCAGTAACTCCGACTGGGCTTGGGATAATCCCTGCGCGGCGATTAAAGGATATAAATTGCCAAAGTCAGGAATATATTACTTAAAAGTTGAAGATGCAGGTCAAAGAGGTGGAGAGAATTATACCTACTTCCTTGAATTAAAGCGACAGCTTGAGGATGATTATGGAGATACACTTGATGCCGCTCAGTTGATAACAAATGGACAAGCTATCACTGGCTATCTTGGGCATGAGGGTGATATAGATGTGTTTCGCATTGAAACTCAAGCAGATTATGTGCTTACCGCTTCCCTTTCTCTGCTTACAAAGGAGGACTATGACCTTAAACTAACTCTTCTGGACGCAAATGGAAACTTTATCAGCGAAGGAGACTGGAGCTTGGATGAAGAATCTCAGCACTCTAAATGGACAATTAATAATATACCATTGAATCTGGAGGGAAGCTATTACCTGTGTGTAGAACCCGCGTTCCCAGAAGAATGCGGGGATTCGCTATCCTATAGCTTAAAAGTTGAACTTCACTCTCTTCCAAAGCCTGCGATTGACACAACCGATATCACAAAGGAATTACAGATGGGAGAGAGTCTTCAGGTTCCAATAAATATTGCAAATCAAGGAGAATTGCCATTAGAATTTCAAATGCTCCTTTCCTCTTCTCAATCACAGGAAATCCCCCAAGCTTTAACGAAGAGAGCTCCGATTTTCGTCCCCTCTGAATTAATCTCGCAAATGAACCAGAAAAGGAGCGATACATCAGAACTTAGCCAATTACCTCCATATATAGAGGAGCATCCTGTGGTAATAATCCCACCATTGGGCGCCAAAAGAGCCCCAATCCAACAGAGAGAAGCTCCAACCGGGATATGGTTGAAATTATTTGAGCGAACAAATGATATACAACAGGACAGTCCCACTTCCTTCTCTCGAATCTGGTATCAGGAAAGCTCGGAAGCTCTTTATTTCCGCGCCTCCTTGGGAGGTCGTCCTTTTGAAGATAGTAAAAATCTGCTTCTGATAGTATTCATCGGATCTTCTCAAACTGCTCCTCTAATGAAAATTGCTTTGCTTGGTCTTGGGCATTCCGATGTTCTTTCCTGGGATGAAACCTCACAACAATTTCAGCAAACAGGTCAATTGTGTTGGCAGACTATCAGCAGTAGCGAATTAGAATTGGGAGTTCCTTGGGAAGCGCTGGGTTTTCCGGGTAATTTCTCGGTTTGGTTTGCTCTCCTCGATTTTCATACCCAGGGCTTAGAATTCGATTTCGCTCCTCAATACGGCTGGTTGGAGATAAATAGAGAGATTTCCTGGGCACAATTGGAACCACTTGGTGGCGAAGTGGAAGGAAACAAGTCCATACCTCTCAACCTTACCTTAGACGCTAAAGAACTTCCACCGGGTGAATACAAAGCCGACCTTTTCATACTCTCGCGCGGTTCTATAGTTAACGATATTCCCGTCAGTTTAAATGTAAAACCACCTCAATTCCCATTTGAGAGCAAGGAAGGGCTTCATATGATTTCCCTCCCCATCTCGCCGGATAAGAAATGGCACGAAATTATGGGGCTTGAGGAAGATAAAATGCAATTGGCTATTTATGACCCAACAGTCCAAAACTACCGATACTACAAGGAGCTATCAGAAGAGGAGAAAGTGCCTAAACCAGGTCAGGGCGTCTGGGTTAAATTGGATAATCCCTTACAAACCACCATCTCAGGCATCCCACCAAAGGGCACGCAACCGTTCCTCATCAATTTGAAGCAGGGATGGCAAATCATCGGCACACCCTGGCAAGTGAAATGGGCAAATATAAAGGTCCGCAAGGATACAGAGGAATTGCCTCTACCTCAAGCAGCTGAGAAAGGCTGGGTTTATGAGGTGCTCTGGGCTTGGGATAGCCAAGCGTGCGATTATCAGATGGTATGGGGCGGCGCCTTGGGTCTCGGCGTCCTGGACACATTGGATACCTTTAAGGGCTACTGGCTGATGGCAATGGAAGATTGTCAATTGGTCATTCCTCCCAAGGACGAAGCAACAAAAGCTAAATCCTCTAAGAGGCAACTTGCAAAGAATGGCTTCGTATTCGGGCTAACCGCTGATGATGGGAAGGTAAAGCGCCGCGTCTGGTTAGGATTTATGACCGCTGATGATAAGAGGAAAGGTCTGCAAGTTCCTCTGCCACCGCCCTCGCCTCAGCCCGCATCACTCCAGATTTACGCCCTCGGCACGAATGGAATTCCGCTCGCAGCTGATGTCCGAGGGAGAATGACGGATAAAATGGAATGGGATATCGTCGTGAAATGGATAGATAGCAAGGAAATCGTGCTCACATTTGATGGCGTGGGATACGCTCCCAAGGGAATTGGTCTCTGGATACTTGATACCGCTACCGGCAAGCGAACTTACCTGCGCACAATAGGAGCTTATAGATTCACGCCATCCCCGGATGAAACGGAACGCCAATTCAAGATAATCGCGGAAAGGGAAATCAGCAGTTCCCCCTGGATTGTGGGATTGAAGGCTACACCAGTGCGTGGAGAAGGAGTGGTTGTTTCCTTCTCCCTCACGAAGCCAGCACAGGTGAAAGTGGAAATCCAGAATCTAAATGGTCAGAGGATAGCGCTTGTAGGCGGAGGGGAATTCAGAGAAGCCGGCGAGCAGAAGTTCGTATGGCGAGGAGTGAACGAAAAGGGAGAAAAAGTGCCTGCTGGTGTATATCTGATTCGTGTGCTTGTTCGGGATGAGGAAAGTCGCCAAGCCCAAGCAATAACGATGACAACGATTAGATAAAAAGGAATTTGGAGGCGAAAGCGAAATGAAAAGAATAAATTGGATTATATCAATAGCGGTAGCAATCTTAATTGCTGGATGTGGCGGAACAACCACCTCCACTTCCCCTCCTTCACCACCGCCAACTACCGATGATATACCACCCACTCCTCCCGCTAATCTAACCGCTATTGCCGTAAGTGCAAGCGCAATAGACCTCAGCTGGAGCCCATCCATAGATTATGGAGGTTCGGGGCTCGCAGGATATGTCGTTGAGAGAGCCACTTCCTCAAACGGTCCCTTCATACCAATCGCCTGGACATCCTCCACTACCTATAAAGATACGAACTTATCCCCTAATACAACATATTACTATCGGGTTCGCGCTTATGATAACAGCGGTAATTATAGTAGCTATTCAAATATCACCTCCGCTACGACCTCTTCAATACCTGACACTTCTCCTCCATCAATAAAGAACACACAAGTTAACCCCGCTCAGCTCGATTTTAAAGGAGGAGATGTCATCATCTCGGCTGAAGTAGATGACCCTTCTGGAGTCTCAGAGGTCTGGGCAAGGCTGCGAAAGCCTGACGGAAGCGAGGAGAATATTCCGATGACTTTAGCAAACAATTATTATCAAGCGAAAGTAACCGCTCAGCCAAACTTACGAACCGACGGAAAGGAAGAGACCTATTTCATCTGGATATTCGCAAAGGATAAAAATGGGAACGAAACGCCCCCGCCTGGCATCCCTCCCGAAGGGTTGATTTTCTCTGTCCTTGCTCCCTTGGCGCCCCCTAATCCACCATATTCTCCCTAAGAAAAATCAAAAAATCTTAGAGAGATACTGGACTGGCTAAAAAAGAAGGGGTTTGTCATTACCCATAGTTGCGAGCCTCCCTTATGGGAGGCTCGCAATATCTTTTTATAAAAATACGAGATTGCGAGCCTGAACGCTAAAGCGTTCAGGCTCGCAATGACAGAGGGGTTGTCATTGCTGGCGTGGGTATAGGTTTTAAAATGGAGAAGGAATAAAAAGTGGAAATAGCGATTTGTGAAGGCATCGTTTATTATCAAAAATATCGAAAATATCGGTTAGAGTTAGGGGATTGGATTTATATAAGAGGAGGAGAAAAATAGCATATAAAAACCTATACCCATAGATGCGAGCCTCCTTTAAGGGAGGCGAAAGCCAATCTCGTTCTCCAACCCTGTTGGGTTGGAGAATGTGTTGGCGATAGCCAATCTTCGTCTTTCGCTCCTCCTTGTTTCAATGCAGAGGATTGGGAAATTAGAAGGAGTCTCAAATGTTATGGAATTATACAATTAATTGACGAGGTTGAATTTTTTAGTTAACATTAAAAATATGCGAGTTTTATTTTGCACTTCGGAAGCATTTCCCTATGCTAAGACGGGAGGACTCGCAGATGTTGCGGGCGCTCTCCCCAAAACTCTTGCCTTGGAGGGGCTTGAGGTTATGCTCGCTCTCCCAAAATATAAGCAGGTGGGCTATCTCGCAGAGGATAAAATATTAATAGGCGATAGGGAGCTTCTCGCGGTGGGCGAGAAGCCAAGTGGGGAAATAGAGGGAGTGAAGACGCTTTTCATCCGACAAGATGAGCTCTATTTAAGGGATTCCCTCTACGGCTATCCCGATGATGCGGAGAGATTTATTTTCTTCTCCAAAGCGGTCCTATCTTTAATTAAAAAATTGGATTGGAAACCTGATATCATCCACTGCAATGATTGGCAAACGGGATTGATTCCCGTTTACTTAAAGACGATTCTCAGGGGGGATGGCTTCTATAAGGACATCGCTACCGTTTTTACAATCCACAATTTAGCCTATCAGGGAAACTTCCCACCCAAAACAATCCAATTAGCGGAGTTGCCTTGGGAGCTTTTCAGTTTTGATAAATTGGAATTTTGGGGGAATTTCTCCTTTATGAAGGGAGGAATCGTCTACAGCGACTTGATAACAACCGTGTCTCCCCGCTACGCTGAGGAGATAAAAACGCCCGAGTTCGGAGCGGGGATGGAGGGCGCCCTCGCCTATAGAGGGGATAGATTAAGAGGTATACTCAACGGGATAGATTACGATGTTTGGAATCCCGCAAAAGATGATTATCTGTTCGTTACTTATGATTCCTCTTCATTAGAGAAAAAGAAAGAAAATAAACATTTTCTTCAAAGAGAGGTTGGACTTCCTGAGAAAGATGTGCCCTTGATAGGAATGGTTTCTCGCCTTGCCTCTCAGAAAGGCTTTGATATACTTTTATCGGCAATGGATGAGTTGCTCCAAAATGACTTGCAGATGATAATTCTGGGCAAGGGAGAAAAGGAGATAGAAGAGGGATTGAAAGAAAAAGCGGAAAAAAATGGGGACAAATTGAAGGTTTTCATAGAATTCAACGAGAAGCTTTCCCATCAGATTTATGCTGGGTGCGATATCTTCCTGATGCCCTCTCTATATGAACCCTGCGGTTTGGGGCAAATGATTGCTATGAGATATGGAACTGTTCCCGTGGTTAGGGAAGTGGGGGGATTAGCCGATAGCGTGAAGGAGTTTGACCCAGAGAAAGGAGAGGGAACTGGTTTTCTCTTTAAGGAATATTCTCCCGAGGCTTTGTCTAATGCGGTCTCAAGGGCATTGCGATTTTATAAAAATGAGAACATCTGGCGGAAGCTACAGGAAAATTGTATGAGGATGGATTTCTCCTGGCGCTCTTCCGCAAGGAAATATATTGAGATTTATAAAGAAGCGATAAATCTAAGAAAGAGGGAGGAACAATGAAAAGGCCGATAATCATAGCGATGATACTCGTTGTATTTATCCTCGCAGGTTGTGGGAGGAAGGTTGTAGCTGTGGTGAATGGAGAGAAGATAACAAAAGAGGAATTGAGGAGCGAAGCGGAAAGGGTTGCGGGTCGAGAGGTTTTGAAAAATCTCATAACGGAAAAAATCATCTTGCAAGCCGCGAAGAAAGAGGGGGTTTATCCCTCAAAGGAAGAGGTGGAAAAGGAATTGGAGTTTCTGAAAAGGGAAGACCCAACCTTCCTCCAAAACCTTCAAAATCAGAAAATGACACTGGAAGATTATAAGAAGCAGATAATCCAGTACTTGGCAGGAGTGAACCTTATAACTAAGGGGATTAAGGTAACGGAGAAAGAGATTGAAGATGCTTTTAAAAAGAACAAGCCGATGTTGGATAGGGTGAGGATAAGGTGGATAGTGAATTCAAGCGAAGAGGAGATAAAGAAGGCAAAGGAAAAGTTGGCCGCTGGCGCCTTCTTTGAGACTGTTGCGAAGGATTCTTCCCAGGATGCGACTACAAAGGATAAAGGGGGAGATATGGGTTATGTTTCAATAGCCAACCTGAGAGCGCTCAGCCCCAAGCTTGCGGATTTGGCGATGACCCTTCCATTGGGCAAGGTAAGCGATATAATAAAGATATCAAATGCTTATGTGATAATGAGGGTAGAAGACAGACGAATAGCTACTTTGGATAATTGGAAGGAGTTTGTGAAAAGAAATGTTATGCTGGAGAAGGCGAATAAGGAAGGAAGGGCGGATAAGATTATGGCGCAAATTTTTCGGGAGGCTAAGATAGAGATTAAAGACCCCCTCTATAAAGGATTGGAAACCAGTATAATGCCCCCACCCTCACCCTGAGCGAATTTATCACTTGACTACCAGAGGGGTAAGTTTATAAAATATATTGGTATGCCTGAGAAAGCGAAAACAGCCAATAAGGAAAGATTACAGAGGGAGAGATTCCTCGCTGCCCAGCAAGGAGATAAGGCAACGAGGGATGCCCTCGTTGAGGAGAATATCGGGCTCGTGCATAAGTGGGCACGGAGATACTACCGTTATGCCCAATCCATCCCCACGGTCTCCTATGAGGATATCTTCCTTGAGGGAGTTTATGGATTGATAAAGGCGATAGACAAGTATAAACCCCAAAAGGGCAGTTTCTCCACCTATGCAACGATTTGGATAAAACAATCAATAAGGCGTTTCCTCCAGAAGGAGAAAGCGCAGCTGAAAGGGAGGGGTTATCTTCCCGTTCAGGAAGACGAAGAGGAACAAATGACGCTTGAGGATATGCCAGCGGAGGAAGAAGAGCTCCCATCCTCTGATTTAGAGAGCCTGAGAAGAAAGATAGAATATGCTCCCATACCCCAACGCTCCAAGGACATTTTGAGAATGTATTTCCTTGAAGGCTACTCCCTAAGGGAAATAGGAGAGAAAATCGGTCTTTCAAAGGAGAGGGTTAGACAATTGATAAAAGAGGATGGAAGGAAGGTTTTAGAGGAATAGATTAGGAGGTGTTAAGGGATATTGGATTTGAAGGAGAAAATAAAGAGAAGAGAAGCCAAGATAGCGATTATAGGGGCGGGATATGTGGGCTTACCACTTGCCATCGCTTTCGCCGAGGAGAAGTTTCCCGTTTTCGCCATTGATAAAGACGAAAAAAAGGTGTCTAAGCTTCTCGCTGGTGAATCCTATATTGAGGATATAACCAGCGAGCAGGTCAAATCCGCTTTAGAAAACGGATTATTGTTTCCCACTACCTCCGATGAGGTTCTCGCAAAGGCTGATGTAGCTATAATCACCGTTCCCACGCCCGTCACAAGGAACAAGGAACCAAACCTCACCTATATAATAGAAGCAGCGGAAGCGGTGGCAAAACATCTTCATCCCCAAATGTTGGTCTCGCTTGAGAGCACCACATATCCCGGCACAACCGAGCAAATACTCTTACCAAAATTAACCAAAGATAATCTTGAGGTTGGGAGGGATTTCTTCCTCGTTTTCTCCCCCGAAAGGATAAACCCCGGAGACAAGGAGCACACATTGAGAAAAATTCCCAAAATAGTAGGTGGAATTACTCCTCAATGCACGGAGATGGGACATCTGCTATATAGTCAGATAATCAATGAAGTCATACCCGTATCTAATGCAAGGACCGCTGAGATGATAAAGCTTTACGAAAATGCCTATAGATATGTGAATATAGCGTTCGCAAACGAGATGGCTATTGTCTGCAGGAAATTGGGGATAGATATTTGGGAGGTTATTGAGGGAGCAAAAAGCAAGGGGTTTGGTTTTCAAGCCTTCTATCCCGGTCCGGGAGTGGGGGGTCATTGCATCCCGGTTGACCCCCATTATTTAAGGTGGCACCTCAAAGGGATGGACCATAATGAGCTTCTTTTGGAAATAGCTGATTCAATAAATATGGGTATGCCGAGCAAGATAGTGGAAATCCTGATGGAGGTCCTCAATGAAGAAGGAAAGCCCTTGAAGGGTTCAAATATCCTTATCCTGGGTGTCACCTACAAGAAGGATATCGCTGATTTGCGTGAATCCCCAGCGGTTAAATTGATGGACATTTTAGCGGAGAAGAAGGCGAATGTCGCCTATTACGACCCTTATATCAGCGAGATTCCCGAGCGCGATTATATTCGTAAGGATTTAAATAGGGAAACTTTATCCTGGGCGGATGTCGTCCTCTTGACCACTGACCACTCCTCTTTTGATTATCAATGGATAGCGGATAATTGCGATTGCATACTTGATACCAAGAACGCATTCAGGAAAGTGAAGAACTGCCGTGCAAAGATATATAGGCTCTAAAATCAAACTAACGGAAAGAGATGATAGAGGGAGGTTTTGAGCTCTCACAAAAGCTAAAAGAGGACTCCCTCATAAGTTCTTATGAAGTTAAGATAGAGGGAAAGGGATATCATTTAGTAGCCTTCAAGCCACCTTTAGATGAAAAAACGAGAGAAGCTCTCCTTGAGATTGGAGAGAAGTTGAAAAGAATTACCCACCCAAACCTCGCCTCCCTCGTTGATATTCATCAAGAGGGCGATAAGGTATATCTTATCTATGAGAAAACAAGGGGAATGCCTTTGAAGGAGCGCTTCAAGCTTCTCGCCCCATTTAATCCATCTGTCGCTGTGGATACCGCCATTGCCATAGGCGAAGCTTTGTCAGCCCTTCATAAGGCGGGATTAGTCCACGGCGACCTCCATCCCGAGAATGTTTTGCAAACCCCAGAAGCACATATAAAGGTTTTGAACGCTGGTATTTTCATTCCCTTTCAAGAATACATTAAGAAGAGTGATTTTTCCTCGCTTATGCTGAGGGCTCCCTATACAGCTCCCGAGATAGCGGGCGGTTCCCCTCCCTCACACCAAACAGACATCTACTCCCTCGGTGCAATCCTCTTTGAAGCCCTCACTGGTTCGCCTCCCTTTGAGGGACCGGACCCATTGGCTATAGTCGTGAAGCAAAACAACGAACCCGCCCCATCTCCGAGGAAGCTGAATCCCGGCATCCCCAGGGCGCTTGAAGGCGTCGTTTTAAAGGCGCTACAGAAGGATTTGGATAAAAGATACTCAACTATAGACGAAATGTTGGGAGATTTGAAGGAAATAAGGGAAGCGCTCCGCTATGGCTATTCCTTGAATTGGTCTCCTATGGATGGGGAGAGCAAAATAGGACGCCCGAGAATTGAAGAGAAAAGGGAAAAGCCCTTCATCAGGAGCGCTGTTTTTATAATCTGGAGCTTGATAGGTTTGGCGCTCATCTTCCTCTTTTTATACGCTTTTTTGGGTTTAGGGGTCCCTCAAGAGGTGGTTGTTCCGGACTTAACGAGGAAGAGTTTAGACGAAGCGAGAACGCTTCTCCAGCAAAATGGTCTGAGGCTGGGCGACATATTGGAGAGGGAAAATGAGGAGATACCAGCGGGATATATAATTTCCACTCAACCACCCGCGGGTAGTTTGGTGAGGAAGGGGAGGAAGATTGACATAATCGTCAGCACTGGGGCTCCTTATGTGGTTGTTCCCGACCTTCGTTCCCTGGATGAGGAGAGGGCGAAGAAGTTATTGAGCGATTTAGGCTTAGCGGTAGGGGATGTAAGTTATGTTGCAGATGAGAACATTCCTTTCGGAGAGGTCGTCTCCCAATCTCCCCCTCCCAACAGCAGAGTAGCAAAAGGGACAATGGTTAACCTCAAGGTCAGCTCAGGTCCGCCCATTGAGCTCACTCCTCCTTCCACACCATCCCCTCCTTCTGAAGGCGAGAAAAAGAGCGCTACTGTGCGGTTTGTTGTTCCTGACAAGGTGGAAAGCCATAGGATAACTATTGAAGTGGAGGATGCTGAGGGAGTTCACACCGTCTATGACAATGTCCATAAGCCCGGCGACTTGATAGACCAGGAGGTAGAGGGAGTGGGCGCGGAAGTCACAATAAGGGTATATATAGACGAGAATTTGGTAAAAGAAGAAGTTCTAAAATGATAGAGCTCTCCGCCTCCATATTATCCGCTGAACAGGGTAATTTGCGAGGGCAAATAGAGAAAATAAAAACGGGAATAGATTCAATTCATTTTGATATAATGGATGGACACTTCGTTCCCGAGATAAGCTTCGGCGCTGGTTTAGTGGAATCCCTGAGAAATTATTTCTCCCTTCCCTTTTATATTCATCTTATGGTTGAGAAGCCGGAAAGATATATAAATAGATTTGCTTTGGCGGGCGCTGATGCCATATATATTCATCTGGAATCCACACCCCATCTTCATAGAGCATTGGAAAAAATAAAGGAAAAGGAGCTAAAGGCTGGAGTTGCTCTCAATCCCGCTACCCCCCTCTCCTCTTTAGAGGAAATATGGGATATGATAGATGTTCTTCTCATAATGACCGTCAATCCCGGCTATGGCGGGCAAGAGCTTCTGCCCTTCACACTGAAAAAGGTAGCTAAGGCAAAAAGGATTATCTCCCAGGAAGGATATGCAACTAAAATAGCGGTTGATGGAGGAATAAACGATATAACAGCCAAGCAAGCGAAGGATGCTGGGGCTTCCGTTCTGGTTGTCGGCTCCTATATATTTCAAAGTGAAGACCCGCTGAAGGCTCTCATAGAGCTTAGAGAGAGCTTGAAAGACTGAAAGGTGGTAAAATGGCTGTTTCGCTGATTTATTCTCCTCGCTATTTATTGCATAACAGAGGGATAGAGCATCCGGAATCGCCCCAAAGGTTAGCGGTGCTCGTTCGGAGATTGCAGAATTCTCCCCTTAAAGAGCATCTTAATTGGGAAGACCCCCCTGAAGCGAGCGACGAAGACCTTTTACGCGTTCATACTAAAGCATACATAAATTTAATCAAAACTCTCTCGTTTATGGGCGGTGGCTGGTTGGATAATGACACATTCGTTTCCTCCGCCAGCTTCAACATCGCCACCCTCGCGGTAGGGGGAGCGATGAGGGCTTTTGAGCTCGCTATAAGGGATGGAGTTCATTCCTTCGCTCTCCTCCGCCCTCCCGGACATCACGCCTCTCGGGATAAAGGAGCGGGTTTCTGCATCTTCAATAACATCGCCTGCGGCGTGAGATATGCTCAGGAAAAACTCGGGATTAAAAAGGTCTTAATAGTGGATTGGGATTTGCATCACGGCAACGGAACCCAGGATATCTTTTACGAAGACCCCAGCGTCCTCTATTTTTCCACCCACCAGTATCCCTGGTATCCGGGAACGGGGAAAGTTGAGGAAACAGGAAAGGGAGAGGGGAAAGGCTTCACTGTGAATGTCCCTCTTC
>Ga0078972_1008967_pt1 | contig 20223 bp, 15 predicted proteins | sample YelNatPaOPGAMG01_FD_67568 | JGI IMG/M metagenome (GOLD analysis project Ga0078972, IMG submission 67568) | Hot spring thermophilic microbial communities from Obsidian Pool, Yellowstone National Park, USA - OP-RAMG-01 (SPADES assembly) (version 2) | ecosystem: Environmental > Aquatic > Thermal...
CTGACCATATCGACCGCCTGCGCTCTAAGCCTTGGTAGCTTAGGATTTAGTGAATATGCCATAGAGGACTCCTTTCCTTACCAGTATACCCTAAGTGTTTCCAAGCTATTGAGACTTTACGTCCCCCTTGATTTTTACCAGCAATTATGCTATAATATGGCCAAGCAAGCTAAGGTTTGCTTTCAATGGAGGGATATAACCATGAAGAAATACATCGCGGCATTCGTCGCGTTGTTGGTAGTTTTTTCGCTTCCGGCTCTCGCCGGCGGCAACAAGAAGAGCGAGGTGGTCCAGGCCCTGACCGAGTCATTTTGCAACAAGGACCTCATGATCACCTACCGTCTCAGAGGTATCGTGGCGAGCACGGCCCTGGGCGGGGAAACGAACAAGTTCTATCGGGGCCGCCCGGTGGACACCTTCGGCGGCGACCCTATCCCCGACCTGCCCGGCCTTCGCCGGCTGAAGGGCGAGAAGATTATGCTCTCGCCTGGCGATGCCGTTAGGGTCCGGAAATTTGAGGCCCCGGACGACAAGACGATCGTCATCATCATCGAGACGGTCGACAAAGTCACTGATAAGGGCAAACCCTACAAGGCGCGCCTCGAGGCCTCAGCGCCAAATCTTTTTCTATACGACATCGGCGAGATCGAGAAGTACATTAAGATTTTCGTCGATGTACCAGGGGCAACGGCCCAGACCCGATGACCACAAGTCCGGTCTGGGCGTTCGCCCACCCTCCTCCCGTACGCGCAATGCTGTAGCGCGTACGGGAGCTTTGTTTATACATAAAAACCGCCCCAGTAGAGGGCGGTAATTATTTTATCTGATCTTTATTCCCGACGGTCCGCGTATTAATTCCAAAGGTTTTTCCGTAAACGCTCCGAATACTGTTGGCCCCGAACCACTGGAGACCGACTGTTCTTTGATGGTCAGCGTAACCGTATTCGTAACTAACTGCTTGCCATTACCGCTTTTATCCGGAGCGCCATATACTGTTATGGTATAAGTATAATCCCCAGGGTTCATTACGTTGACCTTAAATTCCTTGTCTTGCGCTCCAGCAAAATTTACAGACAGTCTCTTGTTCAATATATTGGCCGGCAATCCCGCTCCCCCGGTGATGGTGACATAGTTTGCGTCCGCCAAGACATTCTTGTCCACGTCCCAGGATAGATAGTATACGGTCTTCCCATTTTCCGTTTTCGCTTCATAGTTTATACTTACCCCTTTCTGCATATCCGCGAATTTCTTTTGCGAGTCTTCCTTGCTGCTAGCAATGGCATAACCCAAACCCATTCCCGCCGCGGTCTCTATATTCCCCATCTCACTTAAGATAGTATTCTTAGCGTTGCCGCCGAAGATCAAGTTGGTCCCGATCTCCGTCCCAATGTCAGAAATGAAATTCACAAAGAACGGCAGGTTGTTGTCGTTATAATCGCTAAGCTTTTCCGTAAATTGTCCAAAAACCGTGTCTATGCCCGAATACACAACGGATGCCGGAGAAACTATGCCTTTGCATATCTGAATAACAGGTTTACCGACTCGGTTTGGGAGGGCAGCCGCCCTCTTTTGCACATCTTCCAAGTCAGCTTTGGCTTTGGCAATATCTTCGTCCAACTGCGCAATTTGCGCGGCAGTCAAGTTTTTTGCGGTCTTTTTTGTATTTAGCAAGCTATCGAGCAAATCCGACCGATTCTCGAATTCCGCATTCAACGCGTTATAACTTTGGTCTATTGCCTCCTGCTCCGCGAGGCTGCCCGTACAATCCCTCGGCGCCTTTAAGCCATTACCCAAGGCTATCTCGCTTTGGGCCGCCTGCTGGCCAGCGGCCTGCGCTTCGGCCGCTCTCGCGATCGCGTCTGCCTGCAACACGTAAGGATTGGCATTTCCCGCCCCAATACGGGCGGATTTCGTGTAAAAATCAGGGTCAGTTAATGACAACTGGTCAGGATCAAACCCTAAAGCAGTATCCGCCCGCTGGTAAATGGCGGGTTGAATAACTGATTTGGATAAAGGATTAGTGAGAATACTGTGCAGGACCAACTGATCAGCATTGTCTTTCGCGTTCTTCACGATAAACTGGGTCGTGTAGACCTGTCCCCCAACCGTATCGGCATACCCCTGGAAATCAGTTATCCGGTACTTATTCACCAGGCTATTGACCAAATTGATTGATATGGATTTGGAAGTCTCCAGCAAAGCCTTCACCAACATCGTTTTCCAAAAATCTCTTGTGGCATTGCGATATTGGGAACTCAGATCGTCTAATCGTTTTTGGATGGTGGCTAGCTCGGTTGAATATTGCTGTATTGCCGCTTCGCGCAATTGCCCCTGGATTAGCGTTCCGACCTCTACCTTTTTTGCTGCGTCTAGTTGTCCTTTAACGCAACTGAGCGCATTGTTCAAAGCGGTGATCTTCCCCTGGATCATCAATGCTTCGCCGGTATCGCCGATTAGCAGCTTCATCCCCCCAAAGGACCATTTGCTAACATTGTCCGCGGTATTCAAAGCATCCAAAGCCGACTGGCTATAACATTGGGTTTTGCTTATAGCCGACATCGCGGAACTAAATTTATTCGATATGTCCGACAAACCTAATTTATTGAGAGCGCCGCCTATGACCCCATTTTCACTTGCCGGTTCGCCGATCTGGTTGCTATATATTGGAACACTAGAATCTGACAGACTGCCTGTTATAGCCGAAAATTGTGCCTGAGCAAAGGACGGCAACAAAAATGCCGCGCATAATAAAATGGCAAAAAGTTTTTTTATTTTTTGATTTGTTTTTTTGCTTTTCATTTTCTTATTCCGCGGAAGCGGTCGTAATGTTAGGAGTAAGATTCTCTATCTGCGTCTGCGCCTCTAAAAAAATTCCCAGCGCTTTGGAGACCAATTCAGGGTTATCGTCAGCGTTGGTGTAATTCTGCAAAATGACCACAGCAGCATTGTATTGCAGGATCTTGTTCTTATGCAGCTCGGCCAAAGATTCCGGCGCGGGAAGGTTTTGCAGTTCCGCAATAATGTTTTTCACTTTCTCCAGCTGCGCGTCAATCTTTTTTTGATCCCCGGAAGAGATAGCGGTTTCAAATTCCAGGTTGTTCATATAATTCTGCTCTATGCCGTCAACCGCGTCCAGATATTTTTTTGTCGCTTCCCCGCTGTCAGGGATCGTTTTCACGGTAATCGCATTCAGGCTCAAATTGTAATCTTCCGTGCTCACGCCCAATACCTCGCCCGGATCAATGGCAGGACTCATCGTGCCGTCCTCGTTCAGAATCATCGGACCTTGCTGCTGTGTGTTCGCGCCAGCCACCATCGGCTGAGAAAATTCCGCAGGCTGCACGTATGCGACATAGTGCGGTATGGAAACATCGGACACCGCGACAGAAACGGTCCTGGCCTTTAAGAAACTAAAAAGCTGCGGGTCCTTTAGCCAGGAAAAGCCGACCAGTAGCACGGCCACTAAAAATATCACGCCCAAGTGGCCGAAGTTGATCTGTTGTTTAGCAATAACTGGAGTGTTTGTTTTCGTCATACGATTTCAGTTAATTAAAGCGCGCCAGTCCCGACCATAAAGATCGGATAGACCGGGTAAGGAGTTGGGCAAGTCACGAAAGGTACGGGCGTATATTCGCCCAGCACAAAATTCGACGGCGTAAAAAGATTTCCGTAAGAATAGATCTCGGAAGTAGGAAGCTGATACACCCCGATTACTCCGGCCAATCCGCCGCCGGCATAATTGTATACCACGGTATGCGCGGGGCACGGAGGAAACGGGATCGGTGGGACATAGGCGGTAATAGGTCCGCCAAAAGGCATCATCCCTATGGTCGCATCCGCTTTGTCGGGCATAAAAACCTGAACCGTCAAAAATCCGAGAAGCACGGTAAACAGCGAAATTTCCGCCACTAGATTGAATATCGATTTTCTTTTCATTTTTGTCTCCCTCAAGCGCAAACAGGCTTCGCCCCTTTAGGGACAAATGCCAATAAACTCAAGGTGAATTGTGTTTTTTCTTTTGGTTTCTTGTCTGCTTTTTCAAATCTATATACATTATAGCACATCCGACATTTTTTTGCAATAGCCGAAAATATCCGGTATGATGAATCAGGAATTAAGGTGATGATATGAAAAAAATTATCCTGTTGTCGATGATCTGTGTGTCGACTGTCGCTACCGGATGCAGTAGGCAGTCCCCTGCCGCTTCATCGGTCTACGATCGTGAATTGATTGTGGGCGATAAGATGTTGTCCGCGCAGGTCGTATCTACGCCTGAAGAGATGGAGCAAGGTTTGTCCGGACGCGCTGGCATGGAAGACGGCCAAGGGATGCTTTTTGATTTTGGCAAAGGCGCGACAGTGACGCCGAACTTCTGGATGAAGGATATGAACTTCAGTCTTGATTTTATCTGGATAAAAAACAATAAAGTAATCGGCATAACAAAAAATGTCCCTGCTCCTATTAAGAGCCAGGGACAGAAGATTAAGGACAACGAACTCCCTCTCTACCCTCCCCCGTCGCCGGTGGATGCCGTGCTGGAAGTGAACGCGGGCTGGACGGAAAGGAACAAAATAAAGATCGGAGACGAAGTCCGTCTCCGATAATTTCAAATATCAAATTTTAAATTTCAAATAAATTTCCAATTCCTTAATTTCAAATTTCACCATTCGGGGATTTGATATTCATTTGAAATTTGTAATTTGAAATTTGTCATTCACTGCGGATCGCATCAGAAAGCCTTATCCAATCCTCTATCCTCAGCTCCTGCGGCCTTGCCGCGGGATTTATTTTTAGCTGCGACAGTATCTCGTTCACTTTTTCCTCACCCAGACGCAAGTTGTTCTTCAAAGTGTTATGGATCTGTTTGCGCTTGCCGGCGAAGCAAGCTTTCACTACCTTGAAGAATTTTTTCTCGTCGCTCACGTCGTAGCGCGGCTTGCCAAAAAGTTTTATCTGCAAGACCGCGCTGTCCACTTTCGGTGCCGGGTAAAAACTTCTGGCCGGGACAGCGCGGATAATCTTCGGTTCGCCGAAGAGCTGCACCGAGATGGCAAGGATACTCAAGCCCCCTGGCCCCGCCGCGACATTCTGCGCGACTTCTTTTTGGGTCAGGATGGTAATGCTCTCCGGTTTGTGTTCTGCCGTCATGAGCATCTGCAAAATTTTTCCGGTGATATAGTATGGGATGTTGGCAACGACCTTGTATCCCGATTCGGACCGTAGCGCTTTTTGGAAATCGAAATCCAACACGTCAACGATCTCATAACGAAAATTCTTGAAATCTTTTTTGATGGACTTGAGGATAGGCAAGAACTTAGGATCCTTCTCTATGGACAGCACGAACCCCGCGCGCTCGCACAGCTTGCGCGTCAGGTTGCCTATGCCAGGGCCGATCTCCAGCACCGCGTCGCCTTTACCCACTTCGGCCGCGTCCACGATGTCTTCCAGCGCGACATCGTCCACCAATAAATTCTGCCCATAGGTAAAGTTAGGGGAAAGGTTGTAGCGTTTTAAAATTGCTTTAATATTTTCAGCGTCCATCTATTTATTTATCAACGTTTATCTTTTTAAGTTATTGACAAAAATGGCATAAATGACAAAATTGACAAAAATTAATTGCAGGCGATCCTAAATTTTGTCATTTTTGTTCAATTTTTTAATTTTTGTCAATGCCTAATAGTCCATCTCCTCCACGGTCAATTCCCCCTCCTCGTCGCTGCGGTAGACGGTCTTGTCAGCGGAGCCGAAGAACTGCAGTTTCTCTCGCGGCAAAACCTTTAAAAAACGCGAGGGCTGGGTGGACTGGAAATTGCCAAAGATGCGACGGTGGCGCGCGTAGACCAAAAACAGGCGCTTGCGGGCGCGCGTCAGGCCCACATAAGCCAAACGCACCTCTTCCGACAGTTCGTTCGGTTCAAGCAAGCTGCGCGAATGCGGCATTATCCCCTCTTCCAATCCGACAAAGAACACGTTATCAAACTCCAGGCCTTTGGCGCTGTGCAGGGTCATCATGATAACCGCGTCCTTCTTCTCGTCCTTGGAATCTATCTCGCTAAGCAGCGCCACTTCCTCCAAAAGCTGCTGCGCGCCTTCGCGCCAGGGCATGTTCCTGAACTTCTCCGCCACAGTGAACAGCTCTTCAACGTTCTCCCAACGGGCGTCGCCCTGCTTGCTGCCGTCGCGCAGGAATTTTTCCATGCCGATCTTGACCACCATCACTTTCATCAACTCCGGCAGGCTAAACTTGGCCGGCGTCTCGGTAATGGTCTCCAGCATGGCAAAGAAGTCCTGCGCCGCCTGCCAGGCGCGGGGCTGCAGTTTTATTTCGGAAAAGTCCGCGCGAAAATCCTTTAAAGGCACTTCCTTGTCGCGATTGCCGTATTTTAATATGAATTCGCGGATCACCTGATACGACTTATCGCCTATCCCCCGCGGCGGCTCGTTAATAACGCGCTTTAAACTGACCAAGTCGCGGAAATTCAACACCAGGCGCAAATACGCCAGCATATCTTTAATCTCGCGGCGTTCGTAGAACTTGAGGCCGCCCACTATCTGGTACGGGATGGAGCTTTCTATAAATACTTCTTCCAAAGCGCGGGATTGCGCGTGGGTGCGGTAAAGGATGCAAAACTCCTTGAGTGAGTCGTGCTTTTTGGGCAGTTGGGGCACGCGGCGGGAGCGAAAGGAATTCAGGCTCGCGCCATACATCTTTCTCGCTTTCAAAAATCTATCTAATATAGAATAACCGTCCATCTGCTCTTCAGGCACGTATTCCACTTCGTCGCTCTTGCCCGACGCCAGCGCCACTATCTTTTTAGCCACGAATTCGGCCTCGGCCCGCTCGTCTTCGGTCTCGGCCAAGGTGATCTTCTCCCCTTCCGCATTCTCGGTCCATAACGTCTTAGGCTTCTGTTCGGGATTGAGCCCTATCACTTTCTGCGCAGCTTCAAGGATGGTGCGCGTGCTGCGATAATTTTGCTCCAATTTTATGACCAGACTTTCGGGAAAATCATTCTCAAAACTTAGAATATTCCTAATGTCGCTGCCGCGGAACCCGTAAATGCTTTGCGCGTCATCGCCGACCACGAACAAGTTGCGATGCTCGGACAGCATCTTAAGCAGGGCGTATTGTGCTGGGTTGGTGTCCTGATATTCATCCACCAGGACATAAGTAAAACGCTTCTGATACTTGGCGAGGATCTTAGGGAAGTTCTGGAAGATCTTGACCATTAGCATCAGCAGGTCGTCAAAATCTAAGGCATTCTGCTTGTAAAGACTGTCCTGATAGCGGGAATAGACCTCGGCCAGCCGCTCTCTAAGCGGCGATTCCAGGCCAAGATTTAGTTCCGCGGGCAATTGCAGCAGGTTCTTAGCGCGGGAAATAAGCGCGGAAAATAAAGAGGCCGGAAACCGCTTGGTATCCAACTGCAGTTCCTCGCTAATCTCCTTGATGGCCTTTTGCTGGTCGTCCGTGTCGAAAATGACGAAATCGTTACCATAGCCTAAAACGGTAATCTCCTTGCGCATTATTTTGGCGCAAACCGAATGGAACGTGCCCATAGTCACGTTTTCGGCCGCGCCAGGCAGGCGTGCCAAAAGCGCGTTGAGGCGCTGGCGCATCTCGCTGGCCGCCTTGTTGGTGAAGGTCAGGGCCAAAATGTGCTCGGGATGGACCAGGCGCTTCTCTATTAAATAGGCGATACGATGGGTCAAGGTCTTGGTCTTGCCGCTGCCCGGCCCGGCCAACACTAAAACCGACCCCAAAGGGGCGGTCACGGCTTGTTTTTGCCTGTCGTTGAGTGAAGAAAGGTCCATAACTTAATAATTATAGCACACCCTTTTCTACTACCACCCCTTGCCCTAACCGTATATATGGTAATCAATATATATGGTAATCAATGGCACGACGCGCATCGGTAAGCGTTTTGCGTTAAGCGAGATGCTAAACGCCACCATAACACAATACACGCAACGCTACCGATAAACGTCAGACGCGACGTAAATTTTTCCTCAATAACAAGCCATAATTTATCTTTTTTCCCTAGAAATAAGGGGGAATTGCCTGGTTGTGGATGAATTGCTTGCCCCCCAAAGCTGGCTTTTGCTATTCTTCATTGTAGTTATTTCGTATCATCTATTACATAGATAGTACGAAACAAGATAAAATTAACATATTTATGAGGGCTTTTGCCTTAAGATGATAAGATCATTGGGGGTTTTTTTAAGGCTTTTTAAGATTTTTACCCCTCATAGATATCGCCTCCCCCGCCTTTGCGGAAAACGGTTGGCCGGATAGTAACAGATGGGCACGGGCGCGGGAAAGGGAGACAATATAAAAAAGATCAGATTTTGGCATACGTGGGCAAAGGTCATCTATTCCCGCTTCTCTTTCATCGCCCAGTATTACTCCAAAAAGACGATTTTCAAAGCCAGTAGGCGCGTAGCGCAATTGAAACTGGCGCACGTCAATACTTTTCCCGCCATCCAGCTCAAAAAGCCGGATGTGGTTGATTATTCCGTAAAGTTCTCCAATGAACTGTTGATTTTGATAATAGCCGTGGCTGCCGCGGCTTTTAATGTTTACTTCTTTTCCGGACACGCCTATAACGACAAAAGCCTGGCCGCCAAGTTCCTGGACAATCACGCGGATCTAAACCGCAAGCTGTTCGCCAAAAACAACAGCATCGTCACCAGCATTTCCCGTTCCGGCAGCCTGTTCCCCGTGGCCCAGGCTGACGATTTTGCCGGCCTCAGCGCAAAACAACAATTGCTTGACGAGGCGAGCGCGGACAACGCTATCTTGAGCGACGGGGTATTGGCCAAACCTAATTCTGACAGCATTTCGGAATTGATAGCCAAACAGATTAAGGTCTACGAAACTCAGCCCGGTGACAGCTTGGGCTCCATCGCCAAAGCCAACGGCATCAGCGAGCAGACCCTGATGTGGGCCAATAACCTAACTTCTTCTTTGATAAAACCCGGATGGTACCTTCTAATATTACCCACGGACGGCGTTCTGCATAAGGCCAGCAATAACGACACCATTCCAGACATCGCCAAGAAGTATGGGGTATCCGCGGAAACTATAGTCAGCTACAATATGCTGGACAACCAAGAAGACATAGAACCAGGACAGCTCTTCATAGTGCCCGGCGGCAAGATGCCCGAGCCGCCCAAACCGAAAGTTACGCCAAAGCCCACGACGCCTTCCGCGCCTCAAACGACACAGCCCAAGACCATAAATTCCGGTTCCGGCCACCTCTTCCCCTGGGGATACTGCACCTGGTATGTGGCGAGCAAGGTCTACGTGCCGTGGGGCGGCAACGCCAAGAACTGGCTGGCCAACGCGCGCGCGTATGGCGCCATTATTACCAGCAAGCCCGCGGTCGGGGCCATAGTAGTGACCAACGAGAACTCCAGGTATGGGCACGTGGCTTTAGTGGAAAAAGTTACCGATGATAGCATCTATGTTTCGGAAATGAACTACAGTGCGTTCGGCAAGGTTGATTACCGCTATATCCCGCTCCACAGTCCAGTTATAAAAGGGTATATTTATCCATAACTAATATATGGTAGCCTGCCTGCCGAGGAAGCGGGCTGGTAGCAAGTAGCTCGTAGCAAAACAAAAGACCCTTCCAAAAGGAAGGGTTTTTGGTTTAGACCAAGAGATCATTTAAAGATAATTTTGGACAATTAATGGACAAGCTCATCGCCTGTTGAATATTCTATAAATTGCGATGCAATACGTTTTACGAAGTCAAACGGTTTTGACCTGATCTATAGGACGCAATAATAGGGATATCGTAAGAGTCAGCTCAGCCGATTTCTATCTAAGCCTGTAGACGGGAGTGAAACTTCCGCGAACATATAATCGGCCTCCTTCAGGGCGGTCTTGCTGTCGTAAAATTCCCTGCCGTTCTCGTGCGGTAAGACAAAATCCGCAAAGATCGTTCAGTCCGCTCTTCCGCAACGACTCGTAGAGTTCCTTTTCAAAATCAAAATTTCTCGAACGCCCAACGTATATTTTCATTTGCGTCCCCTACTTGCTACTAGCTACCAGCTACTTGCTACCGGCTGTTCCTACTGCTGCACCACCCCGTTGCTCCAACCCTGCTGTCCAGGCAGGCTCGCGGTGGTAATATTATCAAGGCTATAATTGACCGTCTCGCCCGTAAACAGGTCGCGGGCTGATATCCCAATATCTTTAACTAAGATTGGGCTTTGGTTGACCTGGGAGGCAGAGGGAATTATTCTGACGCTGAATTCCAAGGTGCGGCTTTGGGAGAACACGCCAGTATGCGCGGGCAGATTGCCGAAGTTCCAGGTCAGTTTGCCCATTGACTGGTCATAATTGACTTTGCCCGCTTCCGCGGCATTCACGCTGCCGGGAACGAATCCGTTGGCCGGGATTGACGCGGTAAGCGCGCCGTCGCTATAATCGTTAGTCTCGTTCTTCAGACTTATTTTTACCTTATAAATACTGGCCGTGCCGACTTTTGGCGGCAGGCTGCCGCTGGAGAATTCCAGCAAAGAAGAAGGCGTAATGGGACTGGATATCTTTAAAGTCAGCTTATTGCCTGGCAAAGCGGGATTGTATTCGTTGGAGCCGATCTTGATATCGCTGACAACGGTCAATTTGGTGGAAGAATCGCGCGTTGCCGGATCTTTAACATCGACAGAAAACGACAGCTGGCCGGAGTCCGAAGGGTTAAGCGCGGCGAGATTCGGCACTGACGCCGCGTTCCATAAGATGGTGTTATTACTTACTACCCCGCCCTCGGCCTGGATGGTGGATAAGTCCAGGGCTTTGGAATCCAAGGTCACAATAATGTTAACGGCAGTGGCCGCGGTAGAAGCGTTGTTCTGATATTTTACGTTGAAGGTCAATCGGTCGCCGGGATGGACGACGCTATCACTGCTCGTGTTCTCCAGCTCCTGCGAAACCAGAAGCGGCAGAGCGTTAATGGCCGTGGAAAACGATTTCGTAGCTTGGGTATTGGCCTGCCCCTTGTCGTCCAGGGACTGGAAATCCACGTTGATGGTCTTACTTTCGCCCGGGGAAGCGGAATGGAACGTCCCCTGGATGCTGATGGTCCCGCTTTGCCCGGACGGGACCAAAGACAGGTTCCAGATATTCCCGCCCGTGGTCGGGGTGGGCTGACTGTCCGCAAAGTCAAAACCCGGCGGGAACGTGACCTGGATACGGGCGTTTTTTATGTCCTGGTCGGAATTGTTCTTATACGTTATCTGATACATCACGGGTTGGGCGTTATTGACGCTGTCCGGCCCACTTACGTCCAAAAGCAGGTCCGCGGCCGCGAGCTTAACCGTAAATGACTGGTCTTTAACGAAATCGGAATTGAAGTTGCTGTATCTGTAATGCAGACGCGCGATGAGTTTCTTCTCGTCATTGACATTGCCCGAGGCTTTGGCCTTGACCATCACCACCGCGTTCTGTCCGGGGACGAGGTCCGGCACTTTGAACTGGGTTCCGGAAAGGTTGTCCGCGTTCGGCACGCTGCTGACGTAAACCATCCCTTCGGGATAGATCAGTTCCAACTGCATACCTACTAATTTTTCCTTGTCGTTGTTCTGGATTTTTATCTTATATATTGCATTGGCGCCCACGGGCACGGATTCCTGCGCTAACGAAGAATCACCGACGGAAACGGAAATGTCCACATTGGCCTCAGTTGGCGGCTGGATCGGCCCGCCGCGGAAAGCAAAAAACGCTAACACGCCGATAATCAGCAGGCCGGCGGCGATAGCTGTCACATACCATCGGTTCTCGCGCAAGAACCCTTTTAGTCCGGAAGACTTCGGTTTTTCGCCGCCCGCAATCTGACCGCGCAGCGACTGGTCCAAAATGGGCTGTTCAATGGGTTTTTTTTGGAAATTTTGCTCGTCGTTTCCAGGAAGGTTTTTGGGGGAAGAAGTTTGTAGCGGACTCATAAAAAATATTGACAAAAATGACATAATTGAACAAAAATGACAAAATTTATGGGACCTAAAATTATGTCAATTGTGTCAATTATTTAAATTATGTTCAATAGTATTATACCACGTTTCGGCCTTTAAGGTATTTTTCCGATTTAATGTCACGCTCTAAATGGTAAACAATGAAATTTGAGAGCAAGTCTTGCAGTTCCTGAATGTCCCGCATCGGTTCTTGGGTGAATAGTTGACTGAAAGATGCGTTCTTTATCTCCAGGAATTGCTGGAAGCTTAAAGGATTCACCCTTCTTTGCCCCGACGCTTCCGCGCCGAACACAAACCCGCCTCGCGCGTTGCTAAACGCCATTTCGGGGTTATTTTTCTCGCTAGCGTCAAAATGGATTCCAAGTCCCACGCTTTCCAGGAATCCGATCTTGAACTTGGCTAAACCCGCGTTTAAATTCGCAACCGGGGCGGAATCCAAAAAGGAAAAAAAATCCTTTACCAACCCGAACAACCGCTCATTCTTGTGCTCGTCGGCTGTGAATTTCAACAGCAGCTCCGACGCGTAGAACGCCATATTTACCGCATCCAGTTTTTCCCGAAGCTTAGGGAACACCGCCACTGCCGTCGCACCGATTACCTTGGGCAAAGCCGAGACCGAGGTCACGGTCAGGTCGGTCAAGAACAAAGTCTGCAAAGCGTGGCGCATCTTACTCTTGGGCATTTTGGTAGCCTTGGCTAACACGCGCAGCTTGCCAGCTTCTTTCGTAAACACGGTCAAAATCTCGTCACCCTCCCCGTAAGGCTGACGCTTGATGATTATTGCCTGATAAGATGCTTCTCTTGCCATATATGCCTTACGTTTTCCCTGAGCCGACTAAAAATTCCAAATTACAAATACCAAATGACAAATAAAATCCAAATTTCAAATATCAAATGCAACAAACCGCGGCATTTAGAAATTGGAAATTGATTATTGGAAATTTATTTGAAATTTGTAATTTGTTATTTGGAATTTTTTGGGATGATACTGCAATTGGAGAGGATAAGATGCTGACGAGGGGCGTCCTTTATATTTTAACCAAACCTACCCACACCGCCTTCCCGTCCACCACGCCTTGCGTCTCAAAGTCTGCTTCCACTTCCAGGCTCTTGCTTATCTGATTGACAAAGGTTTTTTTGCGGTCAAACCGGCCAAGCAGCGCGTCCTCTACCTTCTCGTCCGCGGTATTGTAGTAAAGGTCCACTAGCTCGCCCACCGTCAGGCCGCTCTTCTTGCGCAGATCCTGGACCAGCCGCTCCAGATCGCGCGCCAGCCCTTCCGCCTTTAACTCGTCGGTAAGCAAAGTATCCAACGCGATTTTCACGCGCAAACTGTCCTTGACGGCCCAGTTTTCACCCTTCGGCAGCTCGTCGGCCTGGCTGACCTGGTAGACGTTCAATTCCTCGGCCACTATCTTCAAAATTTCCGGATCCAATTCGCCTTTTTTACCAATAAATTTGACCTGCAATCCGGCCAAAGGCTGCCTAACCTTAAGATTCTTTTCTTTACGCAACGACAACCCCAATTCCACTACTTCCTTGACCAGTGCCATATCCTCTAAGATTGCGGTATCAACTGCCGGAGCGGAAAGGTCGGTCCAGTCGGACAAGTGAACGGATTCGTTGCCGGTCACGTCCTTATAGATATAGTCGGCCAAGAACGGCATAAACGGCGCCAGCATCTTGGCGGTCTCGGAAATAGCAAAGCCCAGCACAAGCAGTGACTGTTTGGCCGCTTCGTCATCCCGCTTCATGCGCTCACGCGAGCGTCGCACGTACCAGGTGGAAAGTTCGGTAATAAATTCCGCTATGGCGCGGCTGGCCCGGACCGTGTTGTAATTGTCCATCTGCTTGGTTACCTCGCGCTGGGTCTTTATAAGCAGGCTCACTATCCATTTATCCAGGACATGGTCCAGTTTCAGATCTTCGTATTTCGCGTCACTGGCCGCTTTCTGATACATCCGGTAAAAACTCCACACGTTATACAGTATCAGGCTGACTTTGCGGTTGACCTCCTGCACGCTCTTTTCCGAAAAATCCACGTCATCGGCATTCATCACCGGGCTGGACATCAGGTAAAAACGTAAAGCGTCCACGCCGTATTTTTCCATCACCAGCCACGGGTCGGGAAAATTCCCTTTGCTCTTGGACATCTTGCTGCCGTCCTCGGCCAAGATGGTGCCGGTCGTGACCACGTTGTTGAACGGCTGCTTGTCGAACAGGATGGTGGAGACGACGTGCATCACGTAAAACCAAGCGCGGGTCTGGGCGATGTATTCGGCCACGAAGTCCGCGGGAAAGCGCTGCTGGAACAGTTCCCGGTTCTCGAACGGATAATGCAGTTCGGCGAAAGGCATGGACGCGCTTTCTACCCAGCAGTCTACGACCTCGTTGACGCGCGTCATCTCGCCGCCGCACTTCTCGCACTTCAGTTTGACCTGGTCGATATACGGTTTGTGCAGGTCAATAGATTCAATATTGAAACTATTCGACCTGACATCCGCTGCCGGGTAGACCTCCTGGAAGTTGACGCTTCTTTCCATCAACTCGCTGACCGATCCGACGCAGGTCGTGTGCCGGCAGGACGCTTCCGCGCATTTCCAGAACGGCAAAGCAGTCGCCCAATAACGGTTACGGGAAATGTTCCAGTCCGGCGCTTGTTCCATACTCTTAGCAAACCGTCCGCGCTTTAAGTATTCCGGATACCAGTTAATGTTCTCGTTTAGCCCCAAAAGTTTCGGCTTTATCTTCTGGATATTAACGAACCAGGCCGGTAGGGCATTATAGAACAACGGCGTGCCGCAGCGATAACAGTGCGGATACGAGTGAAGATAATTTTCGGTCCTGTATACCAATCCCTTATCCCTTAGCTCCTTAAGGACTATTTTGTCCGCGTCCTTAAAGAATACGCCCTTCAGATTTTCCGGCGCGTAGTCCAAGTACTGGCCCTTGTGATCCAGCATATCCACGCGCGGCAGATCCTTTTCCCTGGCGAGCTGATAGTCTTCCTCGCCGTACATTGCCGCGTTATGCACTATCCCAGTGCCGTCCGTGGTGGTCACGAAGTCCGCAAGATAGACGCGGTGCAGATGGCTCAATTGTTCGGGACTGACTTCAGGATTGGTTTTGAGATATTCGGCGAAGAACGGATAAAGCGGCTCATATTGCAGTCCTGCCAAAGACCGGCCCGGGAATTCGGCAATAGTCTCATATTCCCCTTCCAAAACATTCAGGCGATCTTTGGCAAGTATATAACGTTCGCCATTCTGCTCCACTAATATATAATTGATATCCGCGCCCACGTTCAGGGAGGTGTTGCCGGGCAAGGTCCATGGTGTGGTAGTCCAGGCTAAGGCATAAGTCTTATCATTAGTAAGGTCGTTGACAATGCGCTGGCGCGGCAGTAGCTTGAACTTGACATAGACCGATTCCTCGGTTATGTCGCGATAGCTGTTGTCCATAGCCACCTCGAAGTTGGATATGGGCGTCTCGCAGCGACTGCAGTAAAGCAGGACCTTGCGGTCTTCGTAAATAAGTCCCTTTTCCCAGATCTGCTTGATGCCCCACCATACGGACTCCATATAGCTGGTGTCCATGGTCTTGTAGGAATTCTCGAACTCCACCCAGCGGCCCATACGGCGAACGGTTTTGCCCCATTCGTTGGCGAAGTTCAAAACGTTGTCGCGGCAGACCTTGTTGAACCTATCAATACCAATTTCCTCTATCTGCTTCTTGCCCGAGATTTTCAGATGTTGTTCCACTATATTCTCTATGGGAAGGCCGTGGCAATCCCAGCCCCAGCGACGACGGACGTAGCGTCCTTTCATGGTCTGATAGCGGCCAAAGACGTCTTTCACCGTGGATCCCAAAATATGCCCGTAGTGCGGCAAGCCCGTGGCGAACGGCGGGCCGTCGTAAAAGATATACGGTTCCTTGTCCCGCGTCTTGTCGAGCGATTTTTCGAATATCTTATTCTCATCCCAGAACTTGAGAATGTTCTGCTCCAGTTTGTTGAAATTCGGGATACCAGATTGTTGTGGTTTTTGGTCTACCATATCGTTCAATATAACAACATAACATCTTAACAAATTAACATGTTATCTTGTTATTTTGTTTAATTGTATATTAATGACTACATTTCTTCCGGCGCTTCAATCCCCAAAAGATAAAGCCCGTTTTTGATAACTTGCGCGGTGGCGGTGATGAGACTGAGCCGGAATGATCGTAACTGCTCGTCCTTTTCCTGCAGCACGGGCGTTGACTCATAGAACGCGTTAAAGGTCTGGGATAGCTCGAACAGATAATTACAGAGCAGGTTAGGAAGATAATCCATGGCGACCTGCTGGAGGACGTTTGGAAATTGGTAAAGCTTGCGGAGAACATTCAGTTCATAAGGTATAAGGGATAAGGAAAAATTATCCACCACCTTTTCCCTATTACCTACCACCTTCCTTAATATCCCATGTATTCTCGCGTGCGTATATTGCAGATATGGGCCCGTATTGCCCTCGAATGACAAGGCTTTATCCCATTTGAACACTATCTCGGTCTTGCGGTTGTGTGACAAGTCAAAATACTTTATGGCAGCCAAAGCCACTATCTTGGCCACGGCTTCCTTGTTCCCCAGGTCCGGATTCTTTTCTTTGATGATATCCAAAGCCCTTTTTTGCGCCTCGTCGATCAAATTCTGCAGAGAAATTACCGTGCCCTTGCGCGTGGAAATCGCGCCCTCGGGCAAACTCATAAAACCGAAGTCAACATGGATGCTATCCTCGGCGGTCGGATACCCCATCAGTTCCAATACCTTAAATACCTGCTTGAAATGATGCGATTGCCGGTTGTCCACCACATAGATATTGCGGTAGAAATCAAACTTGCCCTTGCGGAAGATGTAGGTGGCCAGGTCGCGCGTGGCATAGGTCGTGGCCCCGTCGGACTTGATCACGATGCACCGGCCGAGATTGTATTTTTCTAGGTCTACGTATTGTTCGCCCGTTTCGCCGGTCGCGATAAGACCCTTTGCCCTTAGCGCTTCCAGTACACTAGGCATCTTATCTTCATAGAAGCTTTCGCCCAAGTTATGATCAAAATTCAAAAGTCCGAGCAGCTCGCGATACCGTTCGAAGTCGGTCATGGATTCCATCACGAACCACTGCCACAGCTTGCGGTTCTCCGCGTCGCCCTTTTCCAGCTTGGCGAACTCCGCCTTGGCCTGCTCGTACAGCGCTGGGTCTTTCTCTATGCGACTATTCATCTCCACGTACAGCTTGTTCAGTTCGTTGATAGGGTCCTTTTCCACCTGTTTCCTGTCGCCTAGCATCTTAAAACCTAACAGCAATATTCCAAACTGCGTGCCCCAGTCGCCAATGTGCGTGTCCGAAATGGCGCGGTAACCCAAAAAGCGCAGCGTCCGCAGCAACGAATCGCCGATTACCGCCGAACGCAAATGCCCCACGTGTGGCGGCTTGGCCACGTTGTTCTGGAAATATTCCACTATTATTGTCTTGTCCGCCGCGACCTCAGGCTTGCCGAAATCGTCCTTGACCACCAGCACGCGGTTGAGGTTTTCCAGCAAGGCTTTTTGCGACAAGCGGAAGTTGATGAATCCTTTGGCTTCATAGACTTCGGCAAATGTTCCTGCCATATCCAAATTCTTAACCTCCACCGCCACCTGCGCGGCCACTTCCTGCGGGTTTAGCTTCAGCTTTTTTGCCACTACCAAAGCCGCGTTCGTGGCAAAATCCCCGAATTCAGCCCCGGGCTCGACAATGTCCAAACCAGCCCCTTTAGCATCGAATCCAAGCTTAGCAAAAGCCTCGGCCAGAAGCCCTTTTATATATTGTTTTGATGTTTCACTCGCCATAATTATTGTTTAGATTATAGCACATTTCTGTTTGTTTCACCAAGACATTCACCCTAAACAATCTTTAACCAAATGTTACTATAAATGACGGCCGTCATTTATAGTAACATTCTATTATTTCAACCCGAATCTTTTTTTTAAATCTTTATCACAATCCATCTCATCAACCCTCATTATCCTTATATACTCGATTAGCTTACTTTTCTTCAAATAATCCAACGCTTCCCTATTTAAAGGATAAGGACAAACAAACACGCTTGCCTGCAGTTTGACGAAATGGTTTATCTTCAATAATTGCCTTAGGCGCTCACGATGCTCCCTGGCTTCTTCAGGGATGTCAAAAATGACTAATCTCCATTTTCCGTCCCATGATATGTCTTGTTTCGGCTTTGCTTTTGACAATAGCGCTTCCAAATGGCCCTTTTCCGTAAGCTTTATGAAGCGATCTTTCTTGTGCTTAATGAACTTTAACAAGCCCCTTTTCTCCAGCCGGTAAAAGATTGCTCTGAAGCTATCATAATCACCTTGGAAATACAACCGTCGCTGCAAATCCCTAAAAGACACTAAAGGGATGGCCATATCTTCCAACAAATGCAGTCCAAGTATAATTTTACTTGTTAAGGTTAGATCTTTTTTTGGCATATGTTTATTTCCTTCTTTGGCATAGATCTCTGATGTAAGTATAACTGACGGCCGTCAGTTTTACAAACATCTGGAATACGCTTTAAAAGAATGCTACAATTAGTCCATAAGGCCTATGAAGACCATCGCGAAGAACAGCCGGGCGATCTATGACTACGACATTAAAGACACCTTTAATGCCGGTTTAGTATTGTCCGGGCCCGAGGTCAAGTCCGTCAAATCGGGGAACGTGTCCCTGGTCGGCAGCTACGTTACTGTCTCCCCTACCGGCGCGTCCCTTTTGAATGCGCACATTGGCCCGTACAAATACGCGCCCGACGAAAAATACAATCCCACGGCAAGCCGCAAGCTGTTACTTAATCGCCACGAGATTAACCATCTCCTCGGCAAGGAAAAAGGATTAGTTCTGATACCACTGGAAATATACGTCACCGGAAAGGGCTGGATAAAAATAAAGATCGGCCTGGGCCGCGCGCGCAAGAAAGTGGACAAACGGGAGTATCTGAAGAAGAAGGAAGCGAATAGGGAGATCCGTGGATCAATATAGCCTCTCAATAAGCAATTATGCGTTCTGCGGTTAACGGTAGCGCGACGCGTATCGTCTAACAGTAATGTTGGACACGACGCGAAACGCCAGACGCTTACCGATACCTGCCTGCGGTAGGCAGACGCGCTGTGCTGCCGAACAACGCTTAACGCAACCTGAAACACAATGAAAATCAAAAAAGACCTGCTCTACCTTATAGTCATCATCATTTTGGCCGGGCTGGCCGCGCAGTTTTATTATACCTACCACTACGAACCGCGGCATTTGGTAGCTGTCTATTATAACCGCGACCACGAGCTTAACAAAGAGATAATCAACCTCACCCGTAACGCGGACCAGTTCGTCTATTTTTCCATTTACACCTTTACTCGCTACGACATCAAGGATGCTCTGCTCGCGGCCAAATATCGCGGCCTAGATGTTAGAGGCCTAACTGACAAGAATCAGACCAAAGATACGGAACTGCAGGCCAAAATAATCAAAGAATTGCGCGATGCCGGTATCCCAGTGCTGGAACAGACCCACTCGGCCATAATGCACACCAAGGTTATTGTCACGGACAAAGGTTATGCCTCGGGATCATTCAACTGGACCGCGGCGGCCACGGACTCCAATGACGAAGTGCTGGAAGTCGGCCAAGACGAGCAGATAAGGCGGCAATACCAGGACATCCTTCAGGAGATGTTTAGGAGATATTCCATGGGTGCGGCCATCCAATAGGCAGATGTCAACAAAGGCTTGTTTATCCGTCTTTTACAAAAGATATGATATAATATAGAGGAACTTTTTCTGCCCGAACAATTAACTCCACTGACCATGAATGATTTTTACCAAATGGATGTTTTCTTCTTTGTAACCAGCATTGCCGTGGTCCTGATCGCCGTCATTTTGGCCATTGCCTTGATATATTTGATAAGAATCTTAAGAGACATCAAGCATATATCCAAAAAAGCAAAGGCCGGAGCGGACATACTCGGCGACGAACTGGAAGGCCTGCGAGCCAACGTCAAGGAGCAAGGATTCCGCTTACGCCACTTTTTCCGTTTTCTGAGGAACGTCTATAAAAAAATAAGGGTCTTGCCTAGAAGATTTTAGCCTTCTTGAGGACTTTAGTTAATAATTCGGTGAGATTTTGACCTCGATTGTTGAACCTAAATTCTGATTCTTTTAAGTAAAGGTAGAACTTTCTTCT
>Ga0078972_1008970_pt1 | contig 20208 bp, 21 predicted proteins | sample YelNatPaOPGAMG01_FD_67568 | JGI IMG/M metagenome (GOLD analysis project Ga0078972, IMG submission 67568) | Hot spring thermophilic microbial communities from Obsidian Pool, Yellowstone National Park, USA - OP-RAMG-01 (SPADES assembly) (version 2) | ecosystem: Environmental > Aquatic > Thermal...
TGAGGGGGAATAAGACTCTCACCCTCACCTTTATCCTCTCCCGTCAAGGGAGAGGAAAGAGAGGGCTCTCCCGTCAAGGGAGAGGGAAAGGAGTCACCTTCATGTCAGTCCTCTCTCCCCTCCGCGGGAGAGAGCTACCTTCCTATATCCTCTCTCCCCCTTTGCAGGAGAGAGTTAGAGTGAGGGGGAATAAGACTCTCACCCTCACCTTTATCCTCTCCCGTCAAGGGAGAGGAAAGAGAGGGCTCTCCCGTCAAGGGAGAGGGAAAGGAGTCACCTTCATGTCAGTCCTCTCTCCCCTTGCGGGAGAGAGCTAGAGTGAGGGATCCTTAGTCCAGCGAATGTTGCTTAAAGAACTGCCAGATCACCTCGCTGGCGCTGAACTCCCGTGAGGTCTTGCCGATAATCCTCTCCGGCAGGTACTGCAGCCCACCAGCCCAAGTATGTCCGCCGCCCTCCACGGCATACAGCACCACCTCGGCACCGTCCTTGCAACCAGAATATGCTTCCCTGCGCACCACCGTGCCGTCGGCGGGGTCCGAGTCCGGCAACCTCCTCACCACCGGCCTTGCCGGGCAGCCGTTCTTCTCCACCCAGAACTCCACCGTCTCCGGCACGGAGAGCACAGTGCCGTAGATTCTCTCCCCGTAACGGATATCGCCGCCATTCCAGGGCACCAGCGGGTCGGCGGTGCCGGCGATTATCATGACCGGAATGGGGCGCGTTGGTGACCACTCCTTTACCTTATTCACCGCCAGACTGGCGGCCACTGCGGCAATAGCGGCTATCCTATCTGAAAGCTCACAGCCAAGCCGGTAGGACATCATGCCACCGTTCGAGATGCCTGTGGCATACACCCGTTTAGCGTCTATGTTCAGCTTGCGCGAGAGTTCATCTATCAGCGCCGAGATGAAGCCGACATCATCAATATCCTGTGTGTGGGCGCGGTACCACTCCACACCCCTGCCATCGTTCCAGTGCCGGTCAATGCCATCGGGGTAGACCACGATGAACCCCTCCCTATCAGAAACGGCATTGAACCCGGTTAGTTTCACCATGCCGGCGCCATTGCCCCCACCCCCATGGAGCACTATCACCAGTGGTGCCGGATGACTCAAGTCACAGGAAGCGCCGATATGCACAATATAGCTCCGCCGGAGCCCATCGTGGACAAGCGCCCCGGAGAAATCACGGGAAAGCACCCCCGTGCCTTCTGTTTGCCCGGCGTTCTCTTCAGGTTCATTCGGCTGAGCACCCTGGCTGGTCTCCATCTCCAGCTCACAGCCGCCAGCGAGCACAAGGCCCAGGACAAGAACCAGTCCCGCCAACGGCAGTAACACGTACCTTCCCATTATCACCCTCTCCCTATGGCGCCAGATTATACCACATCTGCCAGGACTCCACCTCAACCCCCGCTTGACAACCCCCGTCGCCATGGCGGATAATAAGTCCATAAGCAATGGCTTATACATCCACACCGCAGTCCGATGACCTCGGTTCCGGGGCAGAAGAGCAGGCAGCGGTATTTGCCGTCCTCGCCGATGCCACTCGTCTCAAGCTGTTGAAGCTGCTCTGCCGCCAGCGTCAGCCCGGTGCCCTGTGCGTAAAGATGCTTGCGGACTTGCTCGGGGTAACCCAACCCGCCGTCTCCCAGCACCTGCGCGTGCTGCGGTCAGCGGGACTGGTGACAGGAGAAAGGCGGGGCTACCGCATTCACTACTTCGTCAACCGCGAGGTGCTGGAAAGGTATCGGCAGCTTGCCCTCTCGGTCCTGACCACGGAAGAGGCTGGTGCCGAGCCAGCGTGCTCTGAGCAGTGCCCGCTGACGAAACGGAGCTAGTACCGATGTCTGCCAACCCCGTACACCACCCCACGGCTGCCGTAGAGGTGCGTCATCTCACCAAGCACTTCAACGGCGTGGCGGCTGTTGACGACATCAGCTTTGAAGTGGCCAGGGGGGAGTTCTTCGGTTTCCTCGGTCCCAACGGCGCCGGCAAGACCACTACCGTGCGGGTGCTTACCGGGGTGCTCAGGGCTGATGGCGGTACCGCTGTGGTGATGGGCTTCCCTGCCGGCAGCCTCAGGGCTAAACAGATGGCAGGTGTGGTACCCGAGATGGCAAATGCCTACACCGACCTTTCTGCCTGGGACAACCTCATGCTGATGGCTGACCTCTACGGCGTCCCCGCCAGCACGGCAAAGGAGAGGGCGCGGGGACTGCTCCAAGACCTCGGACTCCTGGAGCGCAAGGACAGCCTGGTTAGGGCTTATTCTAGAGGCATGAGACAGCGGCTTATCCTGGCGATGGCGCTCATCAGCGACCCGGAGGTGCTGTTCCTGGACGAACCGACCTCCGGGCTTGACGTGCAGAGTAGCCGCCTGATTAAGGAACTGCTGCGCAAGCTGAACCGGGCGGGTAAGACCATCTTTCTGACCACACACGATATGGACGAGGCAAACCAGCTCTGCCAGCGGGTGGCCATAATCAATAAGGGCAAGATCGTCGCCATAGACTCTCCGGAGCGGCTCAGACTGGCTACCGGTCGCAGGCACTCTGTTGAGGTGAGCTTCGAAACCAGCATCTCCGCCCAAGTCCTTGCCAGCCTCCCTGGTGTGAGCGAGGTGCAAAAGCTCGGTGATAAGTACCGCCTGTTCACCCCCAGCCCCGGCGCGGTGGCTATGGCGGTGGTGGAAATGGCGCGCACCATGGGACTCAACATAGTCTCCCTGAATACGCTCGCCCCGTCACTGGAGGACGCCTTCGTAGCACTTACCGAAATGGAGTCAAGACATGCCTGAGCTGAGTCTGCTAGGACAACAACTTCGCCGCTCCCTGACCATCGCCCGCAAGGACATGCGCATCTATTACTCCAAAGGACCGGTGGTCATCTTCGGCGTCCTGTTCCCCGTGTTCCTCTTCTTGGCATTCAGCATCGGCAGGGAGTTCACCATTGACTTCATGATGCCCGGGCTTATCGGCATGGTGCTGTTTTTCACCGCCACCTCCATCTCGCCGGTGGTGGTGCCATGGGAGGCACAGGCAAGGACCCTGGAGCGCCTGATGTCCTCCCCAATAAGGCTCGAGACCATCATTGCCGGCGACATCCTGGCTTCCCTTTTATTCGGAATAGCTATTTCTGCAGTTCCGATAATAGCCGGACTTGTGCTCGGCATAACCATAGCCAGCCCGGCGCTATTTGCCCTCGCCGTAATCGTAGCAGCGGTGTGCTTCGCCGCCCTGGGAAACATTTTCTCCGTGCCACCCTCCAACGTGCCCGCCACAGTGAACATGATCGCCGCCGCGGTGAGGTTCCCGGTGATATTCATCAGCGGCGTCTTCATACCGCTGCAGCAGCTCCCTCACTGGGGACAGTGGATAGCCTATATTTCGCCGCTCACCTATTTCACGGATATCGCCCGGGGCTGCATTCAGGGACAGGCACACCTGCCCCCGGCGGTGGATTTCGCCCTCCTCATCGCTTTCGCTGCTCTGTTCCTCGTCCTTGCCATGAGGCTGCACCACAGGACCATGCCGCGGCGGTTATAGTTTTTCATAGAGCCCTTTGAACGCGGGGTGTCTTGGGTGTAAACCAGCCCCGTTAACGGCAGCAATGCCGGTGACTGTGCAGCCGCCTCCAGTCGTGATACCATATTATCGCGTGGAAATACGAGACCTGCTCAAGGCATTCAAAGCGCTCTCCGACGAGACCCGCCTCAGGATGCTGCTCCTTTTGCTCGACAGGGACGTCTGCATCTGCGAGATGAAGGAGGTGCTCCCACTTTCCGCCTCCCAGCTCTCCAGAAACCTGAATATGCTCCTCGACGCAGGCTTCCTCAGACGCTGGCGAGAGGGCAGGTGTGTGGTCTATACCGCCGACCGTAACTCCGCCAACCCCTACTGCCATATCCTGCTCGACATGCTCGCTGAATCCCTGGGCGACAGCCAGACCATTGTCGAGGACAAAAAGAAACTACAACAGGTCCTGGCACAGAATCTGCGGCAGGGATGAAAATTTTTTTCTTATTGCAGTCTTGCACATTGTTGCAATCCTGCATAAAAGGCGCTAGAATAATCTACAGGGGCCACCAATGAGAGACCTGCTCAAGGTGATGAAATCGCTCTCTGACGGGACGCGGGTGAGGATTTTGAACCTGCTCATGCAGAGGGAATGCTGCGTCTGTGAAGTAATGGAGGTACTGGGCATAACGCAGTCCACCGCCTCACGGGGACTTGCTGCCCTGTATGACGCCGGCATTCTCAAGCGCCGCCGTCTGGGCACCCGTGTGTTGTTCTCGATAGACCACGAGGCAGCGCCGTATTGCCAGGCACTTCTCCATGCGCTACAGAAAGCCCTGGAGAGGGACGAGACATGCCTCAGAGACAGAGACCGTTTGCAGCAGCTCAGTCCTGCGGTGGCTGATTGTGTCAGACACTAGCCGACAGCAAGTCTGGAGATTATGGCAAAGCTGAAATTAAGGAAGGAGGGCTAGACAGATGAGTGCCATAGTGCTAGGGATACTGTTCGTCGTCGGTATACTCGCGGGGATCGTTGGCGGGCTTCTGGGCATCGGCGGTTGTGTGCTCATGATGCCGGCAATCCGCTTCGGTTTTCATTTCTCGCCGGCTCTAGCTGTGGGCACCACACTCACGGCAGTGGTGTTCACCGCCGCTGCAGGAGCGATACAGCACTGGAGGCTACGCAATGTTGACTGGCAAGCTATCAAGTATATAGCCCCCGCCGGTGTGGTCGGCGTCATCATCGGCTCGGTGGTGTTCTACTTTATCTCCAAGTATGGTAAGGTCATCGACCTCATCGTCGGTCTTGCCTTCATCCTGCCGGCAATAAGGATGCTTTACGAGGGCTTCTTCCAGAGGAAGATGCCCGATGTCCCGGGCGACAGGATAACGGCGACCAACGGTACCAAAGCTGGCATTGGGGCTGGAGTGGGCTTCCTCACCGGTATTATCGGTCTTGGCGGCGGCTACGCCCTGGTACCCAGCTTCATCTACATTGCCCGCTCGCCTTTGCGCATCGCCATCGGCTCGTCAATGGCTTCTTTCGTGTGGTTTGCCCTGGTGGGAGCCGCCATCAAAATCTATCAGGGGTTTTCTGACATACCCAGCGCGCTAGCCCTGGGCATCGGTGCCGCCGGCGGCGCTATCCTCGGGGCAAGGCTCGTAGCCCGGTTCAAACCAGCAACACTCAAAGCAGCCTTCGGCATAATCTTCACCTACGTGGCACTGAAATACATACTTCTGTTCTTCGGCATCCAGATATAGTTAGAGTGCCCAGGACCGCATTAACAACTCAAGGAGGCAACGAGATGGCAGAAGAAAAACACTGGGAAGAAGGCATGAAGACGCACGAAAACCTGGTATTCTCCTGCTTCGGCGGCTTATCCAACACTGGCATCACCAGTGCTCTGGCTTGCCTGGAAGCAGTTAAGGAGCTGGGACTGGAGAAAGTCGCCATCGGCTGTCTTGGGGCATTGCCACTTGGCGTCAAGCCGGTGCTGGGCAAGACCAAGGCTGCCAAAAAGGTCATCACCGTTGACGGCTGCAACTTCGAGTGCGCCCGCAAGACGGTGGAGCAGTCCGGCTTTACACCCACCAGGAGCATCGTTCTTGTCAGGGATATCGGCATGAAGAAAAAAGCTCTGCACGAAGATATCGGTGCCGGCATTAAAGGGGTGATGGAGTACGTTTCCGACGAGGATGTCCGCCGGGCGAAGGAGCTCATCATCAAGGCGATAACCGGGCCTTAGGAGCGCATGGCGAGGACAAGATGGTACCGCGGTTGGAAAGTAACGCGATGCTATTACAAGAATACAGCCTGAAAATCGAGTTTCCGCCGTGCGATTTTTCGGCGCAGACGGTAAATGCCATCGCGGAGTTTTCCCAGGATATCAGCGTGGTATTCCCCTATCTCAACGCCATAATTGACGGTGCCACCTACCTGCCCGATTCTAAAATCCTGCGCTTCAGCAAGGAGGGCAAGGTGGTAAACCTCTACCCTCACATGATCGCCATTGCCAAACTCAAGGACAGGGAAGAAGCAAAGCAGGTTATTGAGTCCATAAGGCAACTCATCAACGAGACCTATGCCAGAAGAGACGAGATCTCTCCCAGATATGAGTCCCGCAGCCAGCCTAAAGTGCGGGATATCCTCAGCCTGCTTCCGGGGACGAATTGCAAGCAGTGCGGGCTACCGACCTGCTTCGCCTTTGCCACCAAGCTCCTCAAAGGACAGACCGAGGTTACCAGATGCCCTGCCATGCATACAGACGAATACGCCACGAGGCGAAAAGAGCTCACGGAGCTGCTGGAAAAACGACAAGCGTGACAATCGTGGATACCTGGCGAGTGTTGGCACCCTCCCTGAGCCGGAGACCCTGCTACGAGTAGGGGTTACATTGGGCAGAGTCCGCCATCACCAGACCGGGCACCGATGAGGAGTCGAAGGGCACGCCGAGGAGGGTGGGGAGACGAACAGACCGTAGCAACTGAAAAACGGGGAAAAGGGCGATGATGGCTTATGCAAGGTTTGTGAGAGAGAACTACACTTATATCATACTTACCACGCTGGTCATCGCGGTTGTGGTCGGGCTATTCACCTCCAGTCCTGGAGCCTTCATAAAGCACTTCAACACCCCGCTTATTATAGTGCTCATAGCTGCCATGAGCTTCACCATCACCTTCCGCGACATGGCGGCAGCAGCTATGAATTGGCAGGGCTCGCTGTTCGGAGTGGGGGTGAACTTCGTCCTCGCGCCCCTTCTCTGCTGGACTCTGGCATCGCTGTTACTGCAGAACCACGCTGAGCTAGCTGCCGGGTTCATCCTCATCGGCGTCGTCCCCTGCGCCGGAATGGCGATGATGTGGACCGGTCTCCTCAAAGGTAATGTCCCACTGAGCATCGTGATAGAGGCTCTTACCATGCTTCTGGCGCCATTTGTCATCCCGCCGCTAATGAGCCTGCTCGCTGGCAAATTCGTCGCCGTTAACATATGGTCGATGTTCCAGCAACTGGTCTACACTGTGTTATTGCCGGTCCTGGGCGCCATTGGACTGAGAGAACTTTTGCAGAAACGAATCGACATTCAAAGGTACCTGCCCTTGATGCCTGCTATCTCAGCAAGCGTGGCTGTTCTCCTGATGTTCATGGCAATAAACACCTCCATTCTGCCGATCACCAAGAATCTGGCGGCAGTGGGCCCCCTGGTGGCTGCGGCTGTTCTCTGCTTCCCCATCCTGTTCACTATAGCATATGTGGCAAGCTTCAGGCTCTTCCCCAGGGGCACCAGTATAGCTCTGACCTATTCCTCGGGGATGAAGAACCTGCCCCTTGCCATCGGCATAGCTGCTATGAGCCTTAAAGGTCTTGCCTCCCTCCCCGTGGCAGTGGCTTTCGCCTTCCAGATGCTGACCGCAGTGACCTTCTACCAGCTATTCCGCCGCACCACGCCATAGTACCGCACCACTTAAGCATCCCAGCGCGCTGTCAATTCCGAGCCCCGAGGCTCCCTGATGTGTATCACGGCTTGTGCCACACCACTAGATGTCGCGTAAAACAGATAACAAACTCCCTGCGTGAGCCAGTTCAGATAGATTTGTGACACTATATTAGTGTCATTACGATGATAGTAAATGGACACCGCACAGCGTCCTGTTGACATACGTCCTGCAAGTATAGTACCCTTGCATCCTCATACCCACCGCAGGATTACAAAGATGCAAGGAGGTAGTAGCCATGGCTGTAGATGGTGTTTATGAAGTGGAAATCTCAACCCCGATGGGCAAACGCACCACCAAAGTCACACTGAAGTCCAGTGGCGAGGTACTAAGTGGCACTGTTGCTAGCGAGATGGGTACGGTCAACTTCGACGGCGGAAAGGTGGACGGCAGTAATGTTGCCTGGTCAGTGAGCGTCAGTGGGCCGATGGGCCAGATGAAACTGGACTACTCCGGGAAGGTGGAGGGTGACAACATATCGGGAACGGTTCAGTTGGGGCAGTTCGGCTCGGCGCCGTTCACCGGCAAACGCATTCAATAAAGTCGTCATGTCAGTTGCAGTAGTCTGCAGCTAGAAGCACGGTGCACAACACAAGAAGACCTCCGAAGAGGGACTGCAACGGCTAAATAGCTATGGTCTGTATCCTTTTCTTTATTATGGGCCAGCATGTGCCCAATTTATATTTGGCGGTAACAAAATAGCGTTTTGTGTAATTGGCTATTTTCCAACTGATAGTGCTCGGGCTGTGCTTTGACCACTGTGACTTATCTAGGAGCATTTCTACACTTTGCTTTTGAATTGACTGGCGAGATGAAGCTTGGCATAATTTTGTTCGGGTCCTCAGGTTGGTCGGTGAAAGGGTTGGTGACGAATGCCCAAAAGGGAAGATGAATATTGGGCAAATACCCATCCCCCGTATTGTACCTGTGTAGACTGTACGCGTAGAAGGCTAGCGCGTGGCGGTGCTCGGCGGCGAAGCACAAACCCCGGTTGTACCGTCACTGGCATCATAATAGCCCTTGTTATCGCTATCTTCATCGCGACCAGGGCGTTGTGTCCTGGCGAAGCAGAAAAGCCACACAATGCCGGCAGCAGCGTATCAATAGTCAAAGATGAAGAGCGCCCTGCCAACCCCACCTTTCAAACGTACCATAACAAACAACCTCCTTACGTCAGGACCCTTGGTGGGCCATCAATCCAGTTGGTCAACAATCCGAAGGCAACTGACCCAACGTGGGCTCAACTGGTCGCTTTCTTGCGGTCAGACAGCACTGACCTTAAGCCGTACTCCGTTATCAGTTTTCCCTGCGGCGCTTTTGCCGAGGAAGTCCATAACAATGCAGAGGCATCGGGCATCAAGGCTGCTTGGGTGTCTGTAGATTTCACCGTTGGGGAAGGCCATGCTTTAAACGCCTTTATGACGACAGACAAGGGCCTGGTATTCATAGACTGTACCGGAAAGGACTTCCTACGAACACTGGAAACCATAAAAAACCCCTCACTCGAACGTTCGGAGACGCAGGCCTACGGACATGCCAAGAGCTGGGACAAGGTCGCCTATTTGGAGATCGGCAAAGAACTAGGTCTCATCAGCTTGGAAGTGGCCGATTCACCTGTATATTCGCGGTATGAACAGCATAAGCTCAAAAGGCTATCGTTTGGGTCCAAGCTAAGGGATTACAATCAAAGGGTGGAAGAGTTCAATAGAGAAGTCCAACGGTATAATCAATGGGTAATGGGCAGGGTCCTTTATGAAGGTACCGCTGAAGCCCAAAGGGCTGAGCAATGGTACTGGAGTCTTAAGGCAGAGGAGGCCCGTCTCGAACGCATAGCGAAAGAATTGGACAATGAGGCACATAGCTTAGGCGCCTTTTGGGAACCTTTAGGCATTGTGTCGAAGGTCGAAATTTATTGGTAGTGCAGAACGACTGCAATGGCTGACTTTGCTGGTGTGATGAGGGGAGTCCAATGCAGCACCTTTTTGATATCCCTTGGTCAACGAACGGGCTTGAGAATCGGGGCTTGTGAGCGCTACAATTGTCATATACGGAGGCTGAAATATGAGGTCAAACGATACTTGGACAGGGAAACATCACTGGATACCCCGGCGGGGACCATTTGGGAGAACAGCACCGAGGTTGTGGAGAGCGGCCTACGGCAGCTTGACAACACGTCTGCAACACGACGAGCATGTCGAAGCACATAGGGATACCCGAAGGTATGGGCCAATCGGCGCGCTGAGCCGATACCAAAGCCGCAGATTGGGTAAGCTTTTTTAGCAAGGCACTTAACCCACCTCAGCGAATTCTAGCTTCGGCTATGCGGTGTAGTAATACGTCCTAAGCTGAAAGGATTCAGGCACCCCCGAAACAAGAATAGGGGTTTTGGTGGGTTGCGCCGCCGATGGACCCATGGCTTTCCCTCAGGCATACATCCCGATGCCAACAAGAATGTCGCGCTTGAGCAAGCGGAGATTGAATATTTCGTGGCGTCTGACAGGACACAAGAACTTGAGAACTTGAAAAGGTACCGCTTCGTGAAATTATGTGTGGCTTACAGTTCTACGGCCCTTCAAATATCTGGGTTATATAGAGATATTCACCGCTTAGACTTACTCCTATTCCAGTACGAGTGAAACTGGGGAATAGGATATTTGTTCTGTGTCCAGGACTCTCCATCCAACATTGGACTGTCCACTCAGTAACTTCCTCTAGAGAAAGGTAAGGCCCTGGAATCAATCTCCTCTGTGGGGTTTTTGCTATGTTTTCCCCTCTTGTACTCCCAGGCCGCATACCCCAGCCAAAATCTCTTTCACCGGAAGCTCTTTCGTGCCCAAAGAAATGGTTGCTTACCATACTCTCGCTATGCTCTTCTGCCAGGCTAGTAAGTGCAGGGTCTATTGATAAAGGATTGACACCCTGTTTAACTCTCTCCTCATTGATCAAAGTGTATATTTGTGAAGCTACTTCTTCTAAAGTGCATTGAGTACTAGGTTTCTCTTCTGTAGGTGTTGGCTTCACTGGTGCGGGGGTAGGAGATTGAGAAGATGTTGTAATCGTTCCCCAGCCTTGCTCAATAAAGGTGAGCATTCTGTCCTTGGCGGAGGAGATGGGCTCTATACCGGCAAAGGCGCAGACCAAAGTGATTGCCACTAGTGACCGGAAAACTAGGTTGAAGCTGGGTTTCCTTCACCTAAATCTTGAACTACGAAGCGCTGACATAATCCAGATTAAGAGCCCAGTTTCTGCGAGGAGTAGGAAGGTGCCAATGGCTGGGGTTATCTGATGCGTAAATAACCTATAGCCAGTCCAAGCTATTATGCCTATCCCAGCAATAACCAAGAGACATAACAACAGCTTGGTGATGCTCGTAAGAAACTTCATAGTACCTGGACCGACTCGCATTCCACGAGGCCGCGGCTTTGTAGTCGCTCCATAAGAGTGTTCAGCTCGTGGTCCTGTTTGCTCTGTTTCCCTTGGTCCTGCTTTTTGGCGGGCGCGTTGACTTTCCAGGTCTTGGTGTGTATAGATACGCCTGCAATTTCTACATCTCCACAGCAACAATTCGGCATCGTAATAAAGATTCCTGCCGCAGTTTGGGCAAATCTCTTGGCTTAAAGTCGGCTCAACAGCCGGCCTCTTTGGCTTGATGGCAAACTTCTTACCACACCCTGTATTCGGACACTCCCAAAAATCTCTGTCGATATCATACCTGAGTATTGGCGCCTCTCGACAACGGGGGCAGCTTAGAGTATTTCTGTTACACTGCCAGCATGTTACCTTCTGTGGATTCGGATTCAGTGCGCCGCATTCTCGACACTTGGCCATTATTCCTCTCTGGTGAACCTGCTGAATCATGTCGGCCATCCTCCACCACCACTTTTCATCCCCTAAGAAGTGCCCCCGTTCTTCGTTACCCAGCCTATCGAAAAAAACACAACTAGATTGCAGCCTACCGGAGGGGCACAGGAATGGTTGCGTGTAGAATCTCCTACACCACGAGCACTGAGTGGTTTGGAATATCCTTAGTACGTTTCGCAGTCGCTCGGGAATGGCCGCCTTTTCAACTTGCTCAATAATTTCGGACACTCGAGAGGGCTCAAACTTACAGCCGCAGCGGCGGCATCTCCAGTGTGTTTCTGTTGTCTGTATTACTTCATAAGTCCAGCAAACCGGACACTCGGCGGGACTATTGTCATAACTGGAGCGGCGTACAGGGTCAGAGAGTATTTCATACGCTTCATTAATCTTCTTGAACTTCTCATGTGCTTTTGCATCGGGGTTCACGTCAGGATGATACATCTTGGCAAGTTTGAGATACGCTCGCCTGATTTCGTCTTGCGTAGCATCCTTGCTTACTTCAAGGATTTCATAATACCTGTATCGTCTTGCAAAAGGACGATTTCCCGATTGAGGCATTTCTAGTCACTAAAGCTGATGTTGTCGTGACCACAAACAGGGCAACAAATTTTGAGATACGCTCGCCTGATTTCGTCTTGTGTAGCATTCTTGCTTACTTTAATGGGGAATAGGTATCCACAATCTGAACATCTAATAAACTTCAGCTGGTGCTCATCATTCCACATTATGCTTATGGAGCTGACAACACAGTCCCCAGGAACCCCCTCAAGCCGTCCTGGATAGGGTGCGCCCACTCTAATATCCTCTAGCTCGCCAGTCTGAGGCTCGATGTATATCAAGCCGTAATCAGTTTCAAAAGCGACGACAGCATGGCTTGTTCTGGCTCCCTCAAAATGGACTATGGCATAACCACACCGCATCCCTTGCACAGTAGCAGCGTCGAATATTAGCTTAGCAAAATCGGTACATACGCGGCTGGGGAATTTGTAGTCCAGTCTCCAAGACCTGACATCAGCAAGAAACATCTTGACAGTAAGCAACAGAGGATTGCTTAACTCCATTTGGATTCACCCCCTCGATTATCTTTACAGAGGGCTGTTAGATGCTCTTGTATATAGGTTGTGCTCCACTCTTGCTTTTGTAGGATAAGTTACTGCACCAGACTCCTCTAACTCCCTAGAAGCCCGCTTGATTTCATCTTTGCCCCAACGTCTATTCGGCCGTATTTATCGTGTAGTCAAAATCTGCCTGTATAATACACTTTTGGTGCCGTTCCGTAAAGTACCTATATGGGAGGTCACCTTTGGCTTGCGACCTGACTCACATTTTACACAATAGCGTATTGTTAAGGTACAGTAACATTCGTCCATTCTGGTACATCCACTGGATGCGGTAGCTTTGCTTGGTGCCACCATACAACTGTAATTGACCCCCAACATTCAAAAGGCTTATAATGAGGCTGCTTGAAGCACATCGATGCATGAAAGCTGCGGGATCTTTGGCATCTACGCCCCGGGAATAGATGTCGCCAGAATTACCTTCTTCGGCCTCTATGCTTTGCAACACCGGGGGCAGGAGAGCGCTGGCATCGCCACCGCTGACGGTAAAGGCATCCACATCCATACCTCAATGGGGCTAGTCTCACAGGTGTTCACCGAGGAGGAACTCGCCCATCTGCCTGGCTATATTGCTATCGGTCACACTCGCTATTCCACCACCGGTTCCAGCCGCCCTGCCAACGCCCAGCCGATAATAGTCGAGTCGGGCTCCACTGTGCTCGCCCTGGCACATAATGGCAATATCGTCAACGCCAAGTTCCTCCGCGAGGAGCTGGAGCAGCAGGGCTACACTTTCCACACCACCACCGACTCAGAGGTCATCGGCTACCTCATCCTCTCCGCCACACAGAAAGCGCCGATTGAGAAGATAAAGTACGCCATGCACCGGCTTCAGGGTGCTTATTCACTGGTAATGATGACCAAGGACAAGCTCATCGCTGTGCGCGACCCCATGGGCGTCCGTCCCTTATGCCTGGGCATGATAGATGGCGGCTGGGTGGTCGCTTCGGAGAGCTGTGCCCTCGACCACATTGGCGCCCAGTTCCTCAGGGAGGTCGAGCCCGGCGAAATAGTGGTGATAGATAAACACGGAATCAAGAGCTTTAAGGAACAATGGGAAAATGTCAGGCGGGCACTGTGTATCTTCGAATACATTTACTTTGCCCGCCCCGATAGCGTCATCGAGGGCAGGCTGCTCTACCCGGCACGGCAGGCCATGGGCGCCGTTCTGGCCCGGGAGCACCCTGTCGAAGCTGACCTGGTGATGGGCGTGCCCGATTCCGCCACCGCTGCAGGCATCGGCTACGCACTCGCCTCCGGCATCCCCTACGCCGAGGGGTTAATCAAGAACCGGTATGTGGGGCGCACCTTCATCGAGCCCGACCAGCGACTCCGGGACCTGGGAGTGAAACTGAAGTTCAACCCGCTGTCAGAGACAATAGCCGGCAAAAGGCTGGTGGTGGTGGACGATTCCATCGTCCGTGGCACCACCACCCCTAGGGTGGTCGGCCTGCTCAGACGGGCTGGCGCTAAGGAGGTGCACCTGCGCATCTGCTCGCCGCCTATCCGCTACCCCTGTTTCTTTGGCGTGGATATGGCCACCAGGTGGGAGCTCATCGCCGCCCACAAGACCATACCCGAGATAAGGGACGCCATCGGCGCTGACTCTCTGGGCTACATCAGCATTGACGGACTGATAGAGGCTGTGGGACTGCCAAGGAACATCTTCTGCCTCGCCTGCTTCACCGGCGATTACCCCATCCCCGTCCAGCTCGAGATGGACAAGCTTGCCCTTGAAGTTATGCCTTCGGGGAGACTTAGTGAAGTCGGAACGGAGTGACGCCTACCGCGCCGCCGGCGTGGACATCCCCTCTGCAGACAGGGCAAAGAGGCTGATAAAGCACCTTGCCCGCGCCACCTTCACACCCCGGGTGCTCAGCGAAATCGGCCTGTTCGGCAGCCTCTACCAGCTTGAGGGCTACCGGCAGCCGGTACTGGTCGCCAGCGCCGATGGCGTGGGCACGAAACTGAAGGTCGCCACCCTCCTGGACAGGCACGATACCGTGGGCATTGATCTGGTAAACCACTGCGTCAACGATATCCTCACCTGCGGCGCCACGCCGCTCTTCTTTCTGGACTATATCGCCATGGGCAGGCTGGTGCCGGGGAAGGTGGCCAGCATCGTGAGCGGTCTGGCACAGGCGTGCAGGGCTGTGGGCTGTGCCCTCATCGGCGGCGAGACCGCCGAGATGCCCGGTATGTATCAAGGTGATGACTACGACCTCGTTGGCTTCATCGTCGGCGCCGTGGAAAAGTCAGATATCATAGATGGCAGAGCAATCGTTGCCGGGGACATCGTCCTCGGCCTCCCCTCCAGCGGGCTACACACCAACGGTTACTCGCTTGTGCGCAAGGTCTTCAATATCGCCGATGACCCGGCACCCCTTCGCAGGTATTACCCCGAGCTGGCGCGGACGCTGGGTGAGGAACTTTTAGAACCACACCGCTGCTACTATCACGAGCTGAAGCCGGTGTTACACCTGGTCAAAGGGCTTGCCCACATCACCGGCGGCGGCTTTGAGGGCAATATACCCAGAGTGCTGCCTCCGGGCCTGGCAGTGGAAATAGATAGGAATGCCTGGGAGGTGCCACCGATTTTCAGGCTGGTACAGAGGTTAGGAAAGGTCTCCGATGCCGAAATGTATCGTGTCTTCAACATGGGCATCGGCATGGTGGTCATCTGCTCTCCCGAGCAGGCTACGGAGCTGCTCAAGTGCTTGCCTCAGGCTAAGAAAATTGGTAAAGTTATCCCCGCGAAGGGGCGCAAACGTCTGAGTTTTTCCTAAGGAGGTGTCTCCTATCATGCGTGCCATACTCAGTGTCTCCGACAAGACCGGCCTGGTGAACTTCGCCAAGCAACTTGCCGAACTGAATGTGGAGATTTACAGCACCGGCGGCACCAAGAAAGCCCTCGATGACCAAGGGCTGAAAGTCCATAGCATTTCCGAGCTGACCGGTTTCCCCGAAATACTGGATGGCAGGGTGAAGACCCTCCACCCCATTGTCCACGGCGGCATCCTCGCCCGGCGCGACCTGCCCCGCCACATGGGCGAACTCGCCCAGCTTAACATCAAGCCCATAGATATGGTGGTGGTCAACCTCTACCCCTTCGTGCAGACGGTGACCAAGCCCCATGTCCCCCTGGAAGAAGCGCTGGAGAACATAGATGTCGGCGGTCCCACTATGATCCGCGCCGCGGCCAAGAACTTCCCCTCGGTTATCGTGGTGGTCGACCCGCATGACTATGGCATGGTGATAGAAAGGCTGAAACAGGGTGACCTTTCGCTGGACGAAAGAAAAAGGCTTGCCCAGAAAGCCTTTCAGCATGTCGCCCTCTATGATACCGCCATCGCGGAATACTTGAGGGCCGATGCCGAACTATTCCCGCAGGAGTTCACCATCGGCATGAGGAAGCTTTACGACCTGCGCTACGGCGAAAACCCGCACCAGAAGGCCGCCTTCTACGCCCTCCAGAGCGTGAAAATGAGGGCACCGGGAATGACCGCAGCCAGGCTGCTCAGCGGGCCAGAGCTCTCTTTCAACAACATCCTCGATTTAGAGGCTGCCTGGAACGCCGCCTGCGACTTCGAGGGCCCTACAGTGGCCATCGTAAAGCATAATAACCCCTGCGGGCTGTGCACTAACCCGGATATCGTGGAAGCTTATAAGAGGGCGCTGGCCGGTGACCCGGTCTCCGCCTTCGGCGGCATCGTCGCCTGCAACCGTCCCATTGACGATAGGCTCGCCGCCGAGATAGACAAGACCCACTACGACTGCATCATCGCCCCGGAATACAGTCCCGGGGCGCTAGGGCTGTTCAAGAAGAAAAAGAACCTCCGCCTGGTGGTGCTACCACTCCAGCCGGCAAACAACAATAAGGTGCGCCGGCTCGATTTCCGTCCCGTCAGCGGCGGCTTCCTTGTCCAGGAGGCTGACTATTACACCGAAGAGGAGTTTAAGCCGCGCACCGTCTCAAAACGGCCGCCCACCGAGGCCGAGATGCGCGATATGCTGTTCGCCTGGAAGGCAGTAAAGCACATTAAGTCCAACGCCATAGTCCTGGCCAAGGACAATACCCTCATGGGCATGGGTGCCGGACAGCCGAACCGCGTGACCAGCGTGGAGCTATCGCTGAAGCGTGCTGGCGAACAGGCTAAAGGCAGCGTGCTCGCCTCCGATGCCATGATACCCTTCCCCGATACAGTGGAGGTGGCGGCGCAGGGCGGAGTCACCGCCATAATCCAGACCGGCGGCTCGGTGAGGGATAACGAGGTAATCGCCACCGCCGACAAATACAATATGGCGATGGTGTTCACCGGCATAAGACATTTCAGGCACTAAGGAGGACAATGACCGGAAAGACAGCCAATAGAAAGGCCAGCCCTGATTCAGCCAGCAGCTGCCAGGGACTGCTCCCGCCGGAGGTATTTATCGTCAACAGGGAGAGCGTGCTCGCCACCCGTAGGAAGCTTGATGACCCCGATAAGCTGGCTGAGGCTATCAGGGACGTGAGGAAGATGCTGGAGATAAAGGACACATTGCTCTGGCGTACGGAAATGTCGCCCTGCTGTGGTTCGCTCACCAGCCTCTCCTCCTGCCTTGCCTGTGAGGTGGACCTGCTGCAAAGGACGCTGCGGGCACTGGAGGACGGCGATAAGGAGCAGGCTGCCAGACTTCTCGATGAGTACGCCCACCTGCTAGAGGTCAACCGTGAACCGCCAGAACCCGAGTATCGCTGAACTCGATAGCCTCGTAGAGGCGCTGCCCGAAGGGACGAAGGCGCTGTTTCAGCGCATTTTCGCCGTCACCTTCACCTCGGGTGTGTGCTACCCGCCGGAGACAATGCTACCCTGGATAGAAAGGCAGTTCGGCTCCTGGGAGGCGGTCTGCAATCAGCGCGTCATCAAGATAACTAACCTCATCACCTTCGATGGCGCCATCTTCAACCCTCTCCGCGCCCTCCGCCCCCGACAGTACGAGGACAGGCTCAAAGTCGAGGCAGCCGTCCTCGACCGGGCAAAGGACGACCCGCTAGCGAGCCCGCTCACCGATACCCCGGAGGACCCCTTCGGCAGGATAGAGGGGAAGTACTGCATCACTGCCAGCAATGTTGCCAAATACGACGAGTTCCACGGCCTGATAATCTTCAAGGACTATAACCCGTTGGCCTTTACCAGGGAGAAGGTGGTGGACTACCTCGATACCGCCTGGCGCTGGGCACAGAAGGCACATGAGTATGACCCCTCAGCCAGATATTTCTTCTTTGTCTGGAACTCGCTGAAGAAAGCTGGCGCCAGCCTCGCCCACGGGCACGCCCAGGTGGTGCTGGGCAGGGGCAGCCATTATGCCAAGGTGGAGGCGCTGCGCCGCGCCGCTCTGAATTACCGCCAGCGCTACGGCTCAAACTATTTCGACGACCTCTTCCAGGTACATCGCGACCTCGGGCTCGGCACCGAGAGGGACGGAGTGAGGACTTTTGTTTACCTTACGCCGATAAAGGAGAAGGAGACCATAATCCTTGCCCCCAGCTTCACCGACAAGTCCTTCCGCGAGCAGGTCTATGAAGTACTTGCCTGCTTCCGCGACTGCATGCACGTCACCGCCTTCAATGTGGGCATCGCCACTCCACCCTTGAGCCCCACTCCCGAAAGCTGGGAGGGCTTCCCCGTCATCGCCAGAATCGTTGACCGCGGCTACCCCTGGGACGGTTCTTCGGACTTCGGCACCATGGAGCTATTCGCTGCCAGTATCATCTCCAGCGACCCCTTCCAGGTAGCCCGCGAGCTTAAAGCGACTCCGGTCACCGTTCGTTAAGTATCAATACAGGAGGGGAAACATGGCCAGAGCAGTCATAGTGATTGATATGCTGAGGGGCTTTATGGAGGAAGGTTATCCGCTTTACTGTGGTGCCAGGGCCCGCCGTATCATTCCCAACATGCAGAGACTGCTCGAGGACGAACTGGCTAAAGGCTCCAAAATCTTCTTTGTCTGCGATAGCCATGATAAGGACGACCCTGAATTTGCCATGTTCCCGCCCCACTGTGTCGAGGGCACGCCCGAGGCCGAAATCATCCCCGAACTCTCGAAGTACCCCGGCAAGAGGATACCCAAGAAGACCTACAGCCCGTTCTACGGCACGACGCTGGAGAAGGAACTGGCAGCGCTGAAGGCCGAGGCGGTGGTGGTCTGCGGCGTCTGCACCCACATCTGCGTATTGCACGGCGTCTCCGAAGCCAGGCTCCGCGGCTACACCGTTGAGGTGCCTGTGGACTGCGTCGGCGACTTCGATGAGAAGGCGCACAACTTCGCCCTGGACTATATCCAGCGCGTGCTCGGCGCAAAGCTCACCAGGGCTGTACCCCAAATGATTCGTCGACCGAAATTTGAAATCCCGGACTATATCATCGCCGGCGAGACCTCGGATATATACTTCGTGCGCACCGTGGAGATACTGAAAAAGGAGGGCTTGAACCCGGTGGCCACCATGGAGGTCTTCCCCAGCCGCGCCGGCATCCTCTGCGGCATGGAGGAGGTGAAGGCGCTGCTGGAAAAGGTGCTGCCGGAGGACAACCGTGAGGTCTGGGCGCTTGCCGATGGCGAGCCTTTCGAGCGTAAGGAGGTGGTGCTCCGCATCACTGCCCCGTATCAGAGCTACGGCATTTATGAGACCGTGTATCTGGGCATCCTTTCCCACTGCAGCGGCTGGGCAACGGCAGCCAGGGAATGCGTCGAGGCCGCTCAGGGGATACCGGTCATCAGCTTCGGCGCCAGGCATGTGCACCCCCTGGTGGCGGGCATCATGGACTACTCCGCCATCGTCGGTGGTTGTGCCGGATGTTCGAGTATCCTCGGCGCCAGGCTTGCCGGCATCCAGCCCTCAGGCACCATGCCCCACGCCCTGATTATCATCATGGGCGATACCGCCAGGGCTACCCTGGCTTTCGATAGGCATATGCCGCCCGATGTCCCCCGCATCGCCCTGGTGGACACCTTCAGAGACGAGCCAGAAGAGGCGGTCATCGTCGCCCAGGCCATGGAGGGCAGACTCCAGGGCGTGCGTCTCGATACGCCCGGCGAGCGCGGCGGCGTCACCGCCGATTTGGTGAAGGAGACCAGGGCCCGGCTTGACCTCGCCGGCTTCAAAAATGTCAAGATTTTCGTCAGCGGCGGACTCAGCCCGGAGCGCATCCGCTATTTCATCGAGTCAGGGGCGCCGGTGGACTACTTCGGCGTGGGCAGTTACATCAGCGACGCTAGACCTATAGACTTCACCGCCGACCTGCACGATGTTGAGGGCAAACCCATCGCCAAGCGGGGCAGGATACCCGGCATCACCCCCAACCCCAGGCTCAAGCGCATACTTTGAGCCATGCCCGCAGGAATTGTCAGCGGACTAGTAGCGACGCTCATCGGCTATTTCCTCGGCTCCATCCCCTTTGCCTACATTGTCACCAGGCTGGCTAAAGGGGCTGACATCCGCAAAATAGACACCGGCAACGTAGGCGCTGGTGCCGTCTTCCGCCAGGTAGGCATCCGGGCTGGTATCATCACCGCCATCGGAGATATCGCCAAAGGCTCGGCTGCCGTGCTCATCGCCAGGGCCCTTTCCCTCCCGCTCCCCTGGGTGCTGGCCACAGGCGCCGCCGCATGGATAGGACACATGTATCCCCTTTATCTGAAGTTCAAAGGCGGGCAGGGCGTCGCCACCATCATCGG
>Ga0078972_1008971_pt1 | contig 20206 bp, 11 predicted proteins | sample YelNatPaOPGAMG01_FD_67568 | JGI IMG/M metagenome (GOLD analysis project Ga0078972, IMG submission 67568) | Hot spring thermophilic microbial communities from Obsidian Pool, Yellowstone National Park, USA - OP-RAMG-01 (SPADES assembly) (version 2) | ecosystem: Environmental > Aquatic > Thermal...
GTGGCATCCCGACCCGGCGGAGCGAAGGCGGCCCGTGTTGGCACGAGCTTCAGGAGGGAACCATGTCCGGCGCCTTGACGCTGGAGGGCATGTCACCGGGACTTCTGAAGGTAGCGGAACGAGCGAAGAGAGAACCCAGCGGACGGTTTCACTCGCTGGCCCATCTGATGATGGTTTTCGGATCTCCCGGGAAGTTCACCCCGCGGCCCGCTTCATCCTCCGCTCTGCCTTGTCCAGAATCAGCCGGCCAAGGCAGGGGGGGCGGCCGCGAGGACGGCTCGCTGGCGAGCCACACGTCGTTGGGCAGACCGAGAATCATGACTCTACCGGCATCCAGGGCGTGGCGCGACACCCACTTTCTGGGTATAATCGCCGGCGGAACGCAGGGGGTGGAGGAATAGGTCACGCCGCCTTGCGGTTCCACGGGTGGAGCGGGAGGAGGTAGAAAGGCGAGGACGTCTCATCGGCAGAACCCCCATCCAGCCCATTTTCGGCAAGTTCCCACCCCTTGCCCGTAGAGTCTGCCTCCCGCGGTTCTTCACTCCTAGCTCGCGCTGGGACGCGGTGCAAAGAAGCTCGTCCTGGCTCTCATGCCCGGTGGCCCCCCTCCCGTGAGCCCCCGGCGCGTCCACCCATGGGTTTTCATGGTCCTCATCGCGCCCTTCGGGGTGATGGGCGGTTATCTGAGCGTGGCGGTGGGCTACCTGCTCGTCCACGCCGGGGTGTCGGTGGCGCAGGTGGCGGCCCTCGTGGCGCTCGGCCTGCTGCCCCACACGTGGAAGTTCCTCTGGGCCCCCATTGCGGACACGACGCTCAACCGCAAGAGCTGGTACCTGCTGTCGGCGGTCGTCAGCGCGGCCGGCATCGCCTCCCTCGGCATTCTCCACGACCGGGTCCAGAACCTTGCCCTCTTTTCAGCCATCGTGTTGGTCTCGAACATCGCCTCCACCTTCCAGGGCATGGCCGTGGAGAGCCTCATGGCCCTGACCACGCCCGACGAGGAGCGCGGAAGGGCCGGGGGATGGTTTCAGGCTGGGAATCTCGGCGGGACGGGCATCGGCGGCGGCGCCGGCCTGTGGGTCGCCCAGCACCTCCATCCCCACTGGGTCTCGGGCGCCCTGGTCGGAGGCGTCTGCTTCCTCTGCTGCCTCGCCCTCTTCTTCGTGCCGGAGCCGCCCGCGGACCCGAGGACCGGCGGGCTCGCCAAGAGCCTCGCCCAGGTGGGCCGCAATCTGTGGGGCGTCGCCCGCTCCCGCGTCGGCTTCGTGGCCCTGGTCCTCTGCTTCCTGCCCATCGGCTCGGGAGCGGCCTCCGGCCTCTGGTCCGCCGTAGCCGGAAACTGGCACGCCACGGCCGACGCCGTGGCCCTGGCCACGGGGGTGATGGCGGGCTTCGCCTCCGCCTTCGGGTGCTTCCTGGGAGGCTGGCTTTGCGACCGTATGGACCGCAAGGTCGCCTACGCCGCCTACGGCGTCCTGGAGGCCGCCTGCGCGGTGGCCATGGCCCTGGCTCCCCGCACAGAGGCGATGTACGTGGTCTTCACGATGCTCTACGCCGTCGTGACCGGCATGACCTACGCCGGCTTCACCGCCTTCGTGCTGGAAGCCATGGGTCTGGGCTCGGCGGCCTCCAAGTACAACCTTTTCGCGGCGCTTTCCAATATGCCCATCTACTACATGACGAGCGTGGACGGCTGGGCCTACGGCCGGTGGGGCGCGGGCGGCATGCTCTACACCGAGGCGGCGCTCGGGATGGCCGGGCTTTTCATGTTCATCGTCGTGGTATCCCTCCTGCCCAAGGCCAGCCCGGCCCTCGCCGAGGCGCCGGACTGGCCCGCCCAGGCCTAACAAGACCAGTCTGCCTCACTTGCGGCGAGCCTCACCGCACCGCGCTTCGCCGGTCATGGGGGAGGGAACGCTGGGAAACGGTGTAGGTTGAAGGCTGTAGGCTACAGGAGCCGGCATCATCCTGGCTCATGTTGCATTTCAAGACCTGTCTCCCCCCTAATGAGGCCTTGCCCCTCGCGTCTTGCGTCTCGCGTCTTGCGTCTCGCGTCTCGCGTCTTGCGTCTCGCGTCTCGCCGCCCCCGAAGGCCCCCCCTGTCCTCATCACCTCATCACCTACTCACCCCTACTTCTTAACCTCGATGACGGCGGTTCCGGTGCGCCCGAAGACTTCGGGCTCGTACATTTCCTCGGCGTGGGCGGGGGCGGTGCGGAAGGTGCCGGAGGTGGTGGCCCGGCAGACGTAGGAGAAGGTGTGCGGCCCCTCGGAGAGGCGCGTGGCGAAGAGGAGGACGCGGTCGTCGTGGCGCTCCACGTGGTCGAAGCCGCCGCGCTTCCACCAGGCCGTCCAGTCGCCGGCCTGGGTCTCCTCCTGCACCTGGGCCCGCGCCAGGTCGGAGGCGGTCGTGGCGAACCAGGACTCCACGGGCTCGAAACCCGAGGGCAGCGGGTCGCTGACGGCCACGTAGCGGCGCTCCTTGGTGAGGGAGAGGGTGAGCGTCACCTGCACGAGGTCGCCCGCCTTGAAGCTCGTGGCCGGCGCTCCCGCCTCCCCCTTCTCGCTGTAAGGGGCGTAGCTGCGCTCGATGCGGATCCCCTGGTCCATCCCCTGCTGGAAGAGCTGGTCCGCGGCGTACTTGAGGCTCGCCACGTAGAAGAGGGTCCCCGTGCCCTGCTTGTCGAAGGTGAGGGGCAGGCGCGTGCCGGCGGGCTCCCTGGCGAGGAGTTTGGCCATGGGCAGGTCGGTGAGCCGGGCCTGGGCGGAGCGGCCCCGGAAGGTGTCGGTGGCCAGCGTGTCGGCCCCGAGCTTGACCACGGCCGTGAAGTCGGGCACCTCCTTCTCGTAGCGCTTGTAGTAGTCCACCAGGGCCTCCATGGCGACGGCGTTCTCCTGGGTGTTGCCCCAGCGGCCGTTCTTGCGCACCTTCATGAGCCAGCGCACCATGCCGGGGACCAGGGCCTTTTCATCGCCGTGGCGCACGAAGCTGTCCAGCAACAGGCCCGTGGAGCGCACGTTGGAATTCCAGAACCAGAGGAGGTACGGGTCCGCCAGCTCCTCCACGTGGGCCGTGCCGCCTTCGGGGAGGATGGCGTTGGTCAACCTCCTCATCACCTCGGCCGGCCGCTGGCCCGTCTCGCCCGCCGCGGCCATGGCGTCGGAGAGGTAGGCCAGGGCGAAGACCGGCATGCGGTCCAAATAGCCGTAGAGGCGGGTGATGGTGCTGTCCTCGTTGCGGCCGCCCTCCGCCAGCACCTTGGCGGCGAAGCACTCCCACGCCGTGAAGGCGGGCCACCAGCCCTCGTTGGTGGGCGGCGGCTGGTTGAGCTGCTGGTCCAGAAAGTCGTAGCCCTTGGAGAGGACCTTGGGGTTCACCGCGTAGCCGAGCTTCTGGGCCCGCTGGGAGACGTGCAGGACGTAGCTCGTGAGGTAGGCGGAGGCGAAGGCGCAGGGCGAGCCCTTCCAATAGACGAAGCCTCCGTTCTCGCACTGGTAGGCCTCCAGCTCCTTGAGGGTGGCCTGGGCCGTGTCGTGCAGCTTGGCGGGCTCGATGCCGGGGAGCCGGAAGGCGTCCCCCAGATCCGAGGCCAGCACCAGCGCCAGGGCGCAGGAGGCCCGCTGTTCGGCGCAGCCGTAGGGGTAGTCCACGAGGAAGCGGGCCCCCTCTCCGAGGCCCACCATGGCGGTGGAGGCGAGCTCCAGGTGCAGGCCGCCCACACCGGGCACGACGCCCGCGGGGATCTCCACCGTCTCCCTGGCGGAGGGGTCGGCCTGGCCGTAGGCCGCCACCACCTCGGGCGAAACGAGCACCTCCACGGGGAGCGTCTGCTCGAAGGCGTCGCTTTGGCCCAGCAGTTTGGCCGTCATCTCGATGCGGGCCTTCCCCACCCCGCTGGTGCGGACGGGGAAGCGCACCTCCACCGAGCCCTTGGGCCCCACGGCCACGGTCTGGGAGCCCTCGCCCGCCACCTCCAGGACGCCTGGGTCCAGGCTGCGCATGGTGACGATGGCCGTTCCTCCCTCCTTGAGTTGGCTGTGGAGCACCGAGCCGAAGAGGGCCGTGTCGCCCAGGGCCAGGAAGCGCGGGAAGGCGGCCGAGAGGAGCACGGGCTTGCTGATGCGGATCTCCCGCTGGCCCCAGCCGAAGCGCGAGGCCCGGTCCTGGACAACGGCCATGATGCGGTAGGTGGTGAGGGATTCGGGCAGGGTCACCTCGGTCTTCGCGATGCCCCTGGAGTCTGTGGCCAGCGAGCCCAGCCAGAAGGCCAGGACGCGGAAGTCTTTCCGGACGGGGGTGCCGGGGCCGTTCTCGGCGCCGCCTCCCCCGCCCGCGTCGGCGCCCTTGGGGGTGAGCACGCGGCGGGAGATGATCCGCTGCCGGGAGTCCTCCGTGAGCACCTGGAGGGCCTTATCCACCCACACCCACTCCCGCACCGACGGGGTCTTGTAGGCGGTGAGCGAGAGGACCCCGTAGTCCACCGCCCACAGCGTGACCTCGGCCTGGCCGGGGGAGCCGTCGGGATCGTTCACCTGGACCTGGATGGCGGCCTTCTCGGCGGGCCGGTACTCCTCCTTGTCGCTCTTCACAGCCACCGTAAGGTGCTTGGCGGCGTCCTCCACCTTGAGCTGGACGTAGCCGAGCCGGAAGGCGGGCTTGCCGGGGTCGCTCTGGTCCTTCGTGGTGTAGCCCTCCGTCCTCCCCTTCACGAGCAGCACGGAGACGTAGAGGTTGGGGATATCCTGCTCGGTGATGGGGACCTCGACGGTGGGCTGGGTGCCGCTCAGCTCGAAGGTGCGGCGGATGCGCACCCCCTCGCGCTCCGTGGTGAGCAGGGCCGTGGCCTTCTCCCAGGGCGACTTGATGAGGATCCTGGCCGCTTCGCCCGGCTTGTAGCTCTTCCTCTCGGGCACCAGGTCGATTTTGTTGCTGTCGTAACGCTCCCAGGCGGTGTAGCCCGCCCCGAGGGCGTAGAAGTCCGTGACGGTGGTGGTGGAGCGTCCCTCGGCGTCGGAGGCCGAGGCCCTCAGGAGGTAGTAGCCCCCCTCGGGGAGCGGGATGTGGAGCGCCGCGGGCTCGGCCCCTGTGACCACGTCCCAGTTGCCCCGCTGCACCTCCTTGCGCTCGCACTCCCACGTGTAGAAGCCCTTGCCCTCGGCCCGGCGCACCGAATGCCACTGCACCTGGGTGAGGGTGACGTGGACCGTGACGCCGGCCTGCGGTTGCCCCTCCAGCGAGGCGGCCACCACCGCCGTGTCCAGCCCCTTGTCCGCCTCGGCGAAATAGGGGGGGGTCTTGAGCCCCACGTAGAAGGGCATGGGGTGGAGGAGGAAGGAGGCGCGGCCCGCGATGGTCTGGCGGCTCAGGTCCGTGACCTCGCCCTCGAGGGTGTACCAGTAGGGGAAGCCGGCCTTCGCGTCGGTGGCCAGGTCGAGCACGAGGCGCCCCTCGGCGTCGAGCTTGGCCTCCTCGCGGCGGATGGTCCCGCCCTCGCGCTGGACGGAGGGATCGCGGCCCAGGAAGACGAACTGCTCCGGAGGGAAGCGGTCGGTGATGGCCGAGGGCACCGAATCCGAGGGCGCCTTGCTGAAGGTCCAGCGGACGGGCCGGCCGGCCATGGCGGCGCCGAAGAGGTAGCGGGCCGTCACGGCCCCCTTGAGGGAGGTCCCGGCCACCGGGGGCGTGCCGCCCAGGTCGGCGTCCACGCGGAAGTCGGGCCGCCGGTACGCGGCCACCAGGAAGGAGCCGTCCACCTCCCGCTCCTGCCCCTTCACCGTGGCCTCCACGCGGTAGTTGCCCAGGGGGCCCTCGCCGGGCAGCGTCACGGCCCAGTCGCAGGCGCTCCAGCCGTTCAACTGGAGGGTGCGCTTGTCCACCTCACCGCCCTGGCTGTCCTTCAGGACGATCTCCACCTGCTGGCCCTTGGGCAGGAGCACCATCCCCGTGGCCGTGTCGCTGCGGAGGATGGCCTTCAGGTGGACCTCCTCGCCCAGCTTGTAGACGCCGCGGTCCGCGAAGACGGTGCCGCGGAGCAGGGGCTTGGCCTCCTCCAGGTTGAGCCAGTTCCCGAAGACCCACGGCTCGATGCCCTCGTTCCAGTCGGAGCAGACGTAGGCGAAGTCGCCGTCCTTCTCCGCCGTCACGATGAAGGCGAACCGGCCCCAGTCGCGGTGGTTCCTGAGGTCCGTGCCGTCCAGCACCACCAGACCGTCGCGGCCGGTGGTGCCGGTGACCTTGGCCTTGTTGCCCGGGGTCACGATGGAGACCCTGGCCCCCTCCACCGGGCGGCCGTCGTCCAGCCGCGTCACGAAGACGAGGGTGTTGAGCGGGCTGTCCTTCACCGTGATCCCCAGGTTGGTGACCTGCACCAGCGTGGCGTTCACCTGCGGCGCGCTGGAGCCCGCGTGCCGCGATTGCGGGATCGTGCCGCCGTCCTTCACGGCCGCCCAGACCAGCCCGAAGCCCTGGGGGTCGAGGAACTTGGAGAGGTTGATGCCGTAGAACTGGATCTCGTCGGGAACGGGGTGGAGCTGCCGCTCGGTGGGCGGCACCGGCGGGGGCTCCGAGAACTCCCGCCAGTTCCAGTCGGGCTGAGGTTCGCCCGAGCCGGGCTTGGAGGCCAGCAGGGGCCGGACCTGGAGCTTCTTCACCACGGGCATCAGGTCGGCGGGCTTGAGAGCCGAGACCCACTGCGTCACGTCGGTCAAGTTCCGGGCGCTGAAGGGCAGTTGCGGGCCGCCGGTGGACTCCCACACGCCGTGGCCCGTGCCGAAGCTGGAGAAGGCCGTGGCGTGCCAGTTGGAGATGCCGCCGGCCCAGGTGTAGCCGAGGACCTGCCCGTCGGCCGCCGTGAGGGAGCGGTCCACCTGCACCAGGTAGGAGCGCGCGGGCTTGAGCGAGAAGCCCGCCTCATCGAGTGTGGCCCAGGAGGTGACGTCATAATCCTCCTCCCCGCCCTCCGGCGCGTCACCGCCCTGCTCCTGCCCCTCGCCCTTGTCGGCCGCCTGTATAAGGGCCACCGGCTTGGCGGGGTCGGTCACGTCCCAGACCTTCAGGGCCGCGCGCAGGGCCTTCATGCCGACGCGGGCGCGGAACTGCAGCGGGTTGTAGTCGTCGGGGTTGCAGGCGGAGGAGCAGCGGAAGCCGTTCACGAAGAAGGTGGATTCGAGCTTGAGCGTGTAGGTCTGCTCCTTGTCCGGCGTGGCGCTGCCCTGGAGCCCGGGCGCGGCGCCGTCGATGGTCACCTCGATCCAGGCGTCGGTGGGCGGAGCGGCATCGGTCTGGAGGACCACCAGGTCGTCCGAGGCCGGGTAGCGCTTGGTGTCCCAGGAGGCCGCCCGGGCGAAGGAGACCGGCCCGTCCTCCTTCACCGCGGCGAAGGCCTGCGCCGCCTTGAACTGGAAGGCCTCGATGGACTTCGGGTCCACCTCCTTCAGCCACGCCACGCCCTCGGGGGGCAGCGTCGGTGCGCTCCACTCCCCCGTGTGCGGCCGAAAGCGCAGGTGGACGTGCGGGAGCAGGGCCTCGGCCTTGACGGGCTGGTTGAAGCGAAGCAGGACGAGGAGGGGCGATGAGGACTTTCCCGAGAGGCGGTACCAGCTCGTCCTCAGCAGGCGCACCGTGGGCGTGGTGAAGGAGAAGGTGTAGGCCTTCCCCAGCTTCCTGCCCGAAACCGCGGTGGCCGAGGCCGCCACCGTCACCTCGAAGCGCGTCGAATAGGGCAGGGGTTTGGCGCGGTCGGGCGTGAAGATGAGTGTCGTCGTGCCCGACCACCGGAAGCTACCCGACACGGGGGGCCGGATGGAGAAGAAGGGCGCGGTCACCGGCTCGGGAATGCGCCCGAGGACCACCATGGGCTCCGAGAAGACCACCCGGATCTCATTGACCTGCGCCAGGCTGGCGCTCTCGCCCGTGGGGCCCGCCTTGACCACCGACAAGGGCCCTTCTGCCGCCGCGCTTACCGACGCTGCGGCCAACAGCGCCGCCGCGAGGAAAGTCCTCACCCTGCGTGCCATGATCGTCCTCCCCGGAGCCGAGCCCCGCCTGTGCCCTTGAAACAGCGACAGGATAGTCAAGCCGGCGGGGCGTGGCAAGCGGAGGCGGGGGGTGGGTAGGTGATGAGGTGATGGGGTGATGAGGTGAGTAGGTGAGTGCGTGAGGTGGGCGCGGGGCGGCCTTCGAATCGTCGGCCCACCCTCGTTCCCTACTGTCCCAGTCACCTAGTCCCATCCCCGTCCTGTGCTACCATGCTGTCTGCATCGAGGGAGGCCATGGCGAGTATCGCGGTGATCCCGGGAGACGGCATCGGCGCCGAGGTGACGGCGGAGGCCGTGCGCCTGCTGGAATTCTTCCGCGGCGAGGGGCTCCCGCTGAGTTGGCGCACCTTCGACTACTCCGCCGACCGCTACCTCCGAACCGGCGTGGCCCTGCCTCCCGGCGGCCGCGAGGAGCTCGCCTCCTTCGACGCCATCTTCCTGGGCGCCCTCGGGGATCCGCGGGTTCCGGACATGGCCCACGCCCGCGAGATCCTCCTGGAGACGCGCTTCCGCCTCGACCTCTACGTCAACGTGCGCCCGGTGCGCCTGCTCCACGCCTCCCACACGCCCCTGAAGGACCGCACCGAGCGGGACATCGACTTCGTGATTTTCCGCGAGAACACGGAGGGCCCGTACGTGGGTGCCGGCGGCTTCCTGAAGCCCGGCACTCCGGACGAGGTGGCGATCCAGGAGTGGGTGGCCACGCGCAAGGGGGTGGAGCGCATCCTGCGCCACGCCTTCGAGGCCGCCCGCCGCCGGCCGCGACGCCGGCTCGTCATGGTGGACAAGAACAACGCCCTGCGTTTCGCCTCCGAGATCTGGCACCGTGTCTTCCGGGAGGTGGCGAAGGAGTACCCCGACGTGGAGGCCCGACACCTCTTCGCCGACACCGCCTGTCTCCTGCTCGTCCAGGACCCCTCCCAATTCGAGGTGATCGTGACCGACAACCTCTTCGGCGACCTCCTCTCGGACCTGGGGGCGGCACTCGCGGGCGGCCTGGGCCTCGCCCCTTCGGCCAACCTGAACCCCCAGACCGGCAAGGGGCTCTTCGAACCGGTACACGGCTCCGCCCCCGGCATCGCCGGCACCGGCCAGGCCAATCCCATGGCGGCCCTTCTCACGGCCGCCATGATGCTGGAGTTCCTGGGCCAGGGCGAAGCGGCCGTCCGCGTGGAGCGCGCCGTGTCGGCCTGCATCGCCGAGGGCCTCGTGACCCCGGACCTGGGCGGCGGCCTCACCACGCGCGCCGCGGGCCAAGCCGTCCTGGACCGCCTCTCGAAGGGAGCCGCCTGATGGGCATGACGCTCGCCGAGAAGATCCTGGCCCGCGCCTCGGGCCTGAGCGCAGTTTCCGCCGGGGAACTGGTGACCTGCACCGTGGACAAGATCATGGCCACGGACATCACGGCCCCTCTCACCATCGAGGTCTTCCGCCGCATGGGGGCCACCCGCGTCAAGGACCCTGATGCCTGCATCCTCATCAACGACCACTTCGTGCCCGCCAAGGACATCCGCTCCGCCGACTTCGCGAGGGCCATGCGGGAGTTCGCGAAGGAGCAGGGCATCGCGCGCTACTTCGAGGTCGGCCGCTCGGGGATCTGCCACGCGCTCGTGGCCGAGCAGGGGCTCGTTTCTCCGGGCGAACTCTTCGTGGGCGCCGACTCCCACACCTGCACCGCGGGGGCGCTGGGCGCCTTCGCCACGGGCGTCGGCAGCACGGACCTGGCAGCCGCGTGGGCCCTCAAGGAGCTCTGGTTCAGGGTGCCGTCCACCCTCCGCGTGGAGCTGCGCGGCTCCTTCCGCCCGCACGTCACGAGCAAGGACGCGGTCCTCAGGCTCATCGGGGAGCTGGGGGTGGAGGGGGCGCGCTATCAGGCCATCGAGTTTCACGGCGAAGCCCTCGCCGCCATGCCCATGCACGCTCGGTTGACTCTGTGCAACATGGCCGTGGAGGCGGGCGCCAAGGCCGGCATGATCCCCTGCGATGACCTCACCGCCGCCTACGTCACCGCGCACGGAGGCAGCTTGGACAAGGCCCTCACGCCCGATGGAGACGCATCCTACGCCGCCGCCCTCACCATCGACCTCTCCGCCCTCGACCCGCAGGTGGCCGAGCCCTTCATGCCCAGCAACATCCGGCCCGTGGGCGACTTCCGGGGCCTGCGCGTGGACCAGGTCTTCATTGGCTCCTGCACCAACGGCTACTTGGAGGACCTGCGCGCCGCCGCCGCCATCCTCAGGGGGAGGAGGGTGGCCGATGGGGTGCGCCTCATCGTCACCCCGGCCACCCAGTCCATCTACCTGGAGGCCGTGAGGGAGGGCATCGTGGCCGGCCTCGTGGAGGCCGGCGCCGCCGTGACCACGCCCACCTGCGGCGCCTGCCTGGGCGGCCACAACGGCGTGCTCGGCAAGGACGAGGTGGCCCTGGCCACGACCAACCGGAACTTCCGCGGCCGCATGGGCGACCTCTCCGCCCGCGTCTACCTCGCCAATCCCGCGGTGGCAGCCGCCACCGCCGTCACGGGGACCATCACCCATCCGGAGGAGCTGCCGTGAGCGAAGGGACGATTCTGCGAGGGCGGGCCTGGCTCTTCGGGGACCACGTGGACACGGACGTGATCATCCCCGTCCGTTACTGCAACATGTTCCGCAAGGAGGAGCTGGGGCCCTACGCCATGGCCGGCGCCGACCCCGAGTTCGCCTCCAGGATCGCACCGGGCGATTTCATCGTGGCCGGCGCCAACTTCGGCTGCGGATCCAGCCGCGAGACCGCCCCATTGGCCCTCCTGGGGGCGCGCGTGGGCGCCGTGGTGGCCGTCTCCTTCGGACGCATCTTTTTCCGAAACGCCGTCAACGTGGGGCTGCCCATCTTCGAGTCACCCGAGGCCTCGGCCGCCTGCCGCGCGGGTGACCAGCTCGCCGTCGATGCGGCGCGGGGCCTCATCCGCAACGAAACCCTCGGCCTCTCCTTCGCCTTCGCCCCCTACTCCGCGCAAGTGGCAGAAATCATCGCCGCCGGCGGCCTCGTCCCCTACGTCCGCCGCCGCCTCGGCCTGTCCGCCAAGGGGTGAAGCCGGGCTCACCTCTTCCCAGCGCCCCGCTCTGCGCTCTCGCCGGGGGTGCACCCCGCCGCGGCTGCGCACAGCTCATGTTCCCTGAGTTCGGCCAGGGCGGCGGCGATTCGCCGGATCCCCTCGGCGATGAGGCCCGGCGGCATGTACGAAAAATTGAGGCGCATGGTGTTCGGGTGGCCGCCGTTGGGGAAGAAGGCCTCCCCGGGTACGAAGGCCACGTCCCGGGCGAGGCAGCGCTGGAGAAGCTCCCGGGCGTCCACCCCCTCGGGCAACTCGACCCAGAGGAAGAGCCCGCCCGCGGGGTGCGTGACGCGGACCTGCCCCGGCATCTCCGTTTCGATGGCCGCCAGCATGGCGTCCCGCCGTTCCCGGTAGACCGTCGTGATGCGCCGCACGTCCTCGTTCAGGTCGTAGCGCTCCATGTAGGCCGACACCATCATCTGGCTCAGCGTGGAGGTGTGCAGGTCGGTGCCCTGTTTCAGGATGACGTACTTCTCGTAGAGGGGCGGTTCGGCGGCCAGCCACGCCAGGCGGAGACCGGGGCAGAAGATCTTGGAGAAGGTGCCGAGGGAGATCACCAGACCGCGTTCATCGAAGCTCTTCAGCGACGGGAGCGCCTCCCCCTCGAAACGAAGCTCGCCGTAGGGGTTGTCCTCGATCACGGGGATCCCCCGGCGGCCGGTCACCTCCATGAAGCGGCGGCGCCGGTCGAGCGACCAGGTCCGCCCCGAGGGGTTCTGGAAGTTCGGTACCACGTAGACGAGCTTGGGCCGCCGGCAGGCATCGAGTTTTTCCTCCAGCGCGGCGATGTCCATGCCCTCATCGTCGGTGGGCACCTCCACCCATTTGGGACGGAAGACGTTCCACGCGCCGATGACGCTGAGGTAGGTCGGGCTCTCGCAGAGCACCTCGTCCCCCTCGTCCAGGAACAGCTTCCCCGTGAGGTCGAGCCCCTGTTGGGAGCCGGCCGTGACGAGGATGTGGTCGGCCGTGAAGTGCGTGCCCGAAAGGGCGTTGAGCCGGGCGGCGATCTGCCGCCGCAGGGGCGGATGGCCCTCGGTGGTGGAGTACTGCAGGGCCCTCGCGCCGTCCGTCGCGAGGATTTCCTGCGCGATGGCCGCGAGCCGCTGGCCCGGGAAAAACTCCGGTGCGGGCATCCCCCCGCCGAAGGAGATGACCTCCGGCCGCTGGGTGACCTTGAGCAGCTCCCTCACGTCCGAGGCCTTCAGGATGTCCATACGATGCGCCAATTGAATTTCCATGGGATCTCCCTTGCGCCGGCGCAAACCGGCGCGTTCGTTCAGACGATGGGCGGCGTTCCGCCGGCGGGGCGCTCGTCTGAGCGAGGTCCGGCGGCTGCCGCGCGGTAGGCCCGCACGAGCCGGGAGACCCCCTCCCGGATCTGATCGGGCGCGCAGTAGGTGAAATTCAGGCGGAGGTGGTTCTGTCCGGGTTCGCCCACGAAGGAGGCGTTTCCCGGAAGGAAGGCCACGTGCTCCTCGGCCGCCTTCTGCAGCAGGGCCGACTGGGAGACCCGTTCCGGGAAGGAGCACCAGACGTAGAGGCCCCCCTCCGGACGGCTCCACGTGAGGCCCTCCGGCGCCTCCGCCTGAAGGGCCTCGACCATGGCGTCGCGCCGCCGCGCGTACTCGGCCCGTACCGCCTCCAGGTGCCGCGAGAAGAGCCCCTCCGAGATGAAACGCTCCACCATCCACTGGCCGAGCGTGTTGGAATGCAGGTCCACGAGCTGTTTGGTGAGGGCGAGCTGGCGGACGGCCTGCCTCGGCGCCGCGATCCAGCCGAGCCTCAGGCCCGGGAAGAGGATCTTGGAGAAGGAGCTGAGGTAGAGGACGTAGCCGTTTCTGTCCAGCGCCTTCAGCGAGGGCACCGGATCGCCCCGGTAGCGAAGGTCGGAGTAGGGGTCGTCCTCCAGGACCGGCACCTGGTACCGGTAGGCCAGCTCCAGCAGGTGCCGCCTCCGCTCCAGGGAGAGCACGCTCCCCGATGGGTTCTGGAAGGTCGGCAGGGTGTAGATGAGCTTGGGGCGCTGCCGGGCGAGGAGGTTCTCCAGGAGGTCGGTTCGCATGCCGCCGGCGTCGCACGGCACTCCCAGCAACCGGGCCTGGGCTGAGCGGAAGGTGGAGAGGGCGCCGAAGTAGGAGGGCTCCTCCACCACCACCGTGTCCCCCGGTGCCAAATAGGTGCGCGCCACCAGATCGAGCGCCTGCTGGGAGCCGGAGGTAATGAGCACCTCAGCGGCCCCGCACTGGATGCCGCGGGAGACCATGTGGCGGCAGACGGCCTCCCGGAAGGCGGTCACCCCCTCCGTCGGGCTGTGGAGGAAGATCTCGGTCCCCCTCTCCGCCAGGAGCTTTCGGTGGATCCGGCCCATGGCTTCCAGCGGAAGGAGTTCGGGGGCCGGCAGCCCCACGGCGAACGAGATGACGTCCTTCCGCTCCGTGAGGGCCAGGAGGTCGCGCACCAGCGGGTCGGGCTCCCGGGCGGCGCCATCGCGCGCGAGCTGCAGCCACGGGATGGGTTGCACCGGCCCCGTTCCGGGCTCCTTTGGACGGCGGGCGAGGACCGACGTGCCCCGCCCCACGTGCGCCGCCACGAAGCCGTCCGCCTTGAGCTGCTGGTAGGCGTTCACCACGGTCGTGCGGTTGACGCCGAGAGAATCGGCCAACCGTCGCTCCGGGGGCAGAAGAAAGCCGTCGGGCAGACGTCCGGCCAGGATCAGCCCCTGGATCGCCCCGCTGATCTGGAGGTAGAGCGGCACCGGGCTCTTGCGGTTGATGCGCAGATCCATCGAGGCCCCCTGATCCCCCACTGGCCCATCCAATGACCGTATTGGATGGCCTCATTCACAATGTATCGCCTGACTTTGCGCCGTCAAGGGCCAATTTCGCACGATTGGACCCGTCCAATTTTTTGGAGAAACGGCCATGGGCCTCAACGGCTGTCTATTGACAATGGTTTCGCCCGGCGATCATCCTACCCTCTCAACAGAGACCGAGTGCGCCGCCCCAGAAAAGCCGCTTCACCCCTTGCCGATGGCGGCACCACACCGAGCGCCGTTCCTTTGAAACCTCCTCGCCCCTCTGGGGCTGCAGTCTGTCGAAGACGTCCTCCTTAGGGAAGGAGCCCAGGGGCCCGGTGAGGCGAGGACTTCAGGGGTGCCGAACCGGGGATGCAACATCATGCGAGCGGATAGGGCCGCTGTCCTCATCGCGGCTGAGAAAGGGGGTGTCTCATGGTCGGTGGCAAGAGCCGGAACATGGTCATCGGGGGGGTTCTCCTCGCTGCGCTCCTCCTCACGGGAGCGGCGAGGGCGCAAGGGGCCGAGGAGAAGGGCAATCTGAGCGCATTCGAGAACCACCTGACGAAGAAGGGGTTCGTCTGGCAGGATGGGAAGGTCTGGTTCCCCGACGTTTTAACCATGTGCTGCACGTGCTCGTTCCCGAGCTGCTACAGCAACAACGCGTCGAGCCAATACGGCTTCTTCGCGCTCCCCCCCGCGCCGGGCCAGGACCCCGCGGTGAAGAACCCTTACGCCGAGTGGCTCAGCGGATACCTGCCGCAGGGCTGGAGTTACGCGTGGCGCCTGGAGCCCGACGAGGCGGTCGTGTTCATCGGGAAGACGCCCCCGAAGGTCGAGTACTTTGGCTTGACGGCCTATCTGTACGACCGCTATGTGGCCGGCATGGAGCCGGTGCCCGACTGCACCTACGTGGACGGCGACGGACAGACCCAGCTCAGGGCCCAGCCGCCTTCGGTGCAGAGCCGCTACCCCGTCTTCGCGAGCCTGGGCGACACCATCAACCAGGAGACGATCGATCTCGCGGGGGGGCGCCAGGACCCCTTCCAGAAGAACGTGGTGGTGGTCGTGGCCGCGGACCACAACGTCCTGCGCAAGGTGAAGGACGCCCTGGAGGCGGCGGGCTACCCGAAGAAGAGCATCAACGTCCTGCCCGTGGCGCCGTCCCTCGTCAGGCTGGGGCTGGAGTCACAGAACGACTCGTTCATGATCCTCATGCGCGTGACGCCTCAATCCGGCGACGACGTCAGCACCTACTACTCCCAGCCCATGACCCTGCTGCGCGTGACGCCTTCGACGCCGGTCCCCGTTTCCCAGCTCGCTCCCATCCTGCCCCCGAGGCTCCGCGTGCGCGGCACGGGGAAGACGGAGGCCTACCTGGAGGGACAGGTGGACGCCCTCGGACAGGCCATCGTCGCCTTCTACACGGGCCTCGGCTACAGGGCCAGCCCCGTCAAGATGGCCATCCTCCCCGACGGCTTCAACTGCATCTCGAACATGCAGAACTGCCTCGCGGACAACCGGGACACCATCTACGTCTCTCCGGCTTACGACATGATCAGCCAACGGCTCCTGCCGGGGCAGCCGTCCCTGACCTTGGGGCCCAACGAGTTCCTCGTGGTCTACGGCGTGCAGCACCAACTGGTGCACAAGGCCCTCTACACCAACATCTCGATCATGGGCTGGTACAAGAAGGCGGCGGCCGGGGTGGTGACCGACGCCATGCTGGCGAACAGCGCGCAGGACTATCTCCCCGGAGCCGATCCGGTTCTCTACGCCTTCCAGATCACCCGGTCGGACGGCGACAACTGCACGGACCCGCAGCACTGCATCAAGCTGGGGTACGGTTGCGGGAGCGGCATCGCCACTGACGAGCCCGTGGCCCCCATTTTCCGGGCCTACCTGGAACCGGGCAAGAAGGTCGGTCCCTCCAGGGGGGAGGTCGTCATCGACCACGTGCTCAAATTCAGCCCGGCGCAATAGGAGCGCGCGGCCAAACGACCATGCAAGCATCGGGCCCCCTCCTGTGTTGTAATAGCTGCTCCGGGACCGCGCCGGCTGGCGCGGTCCCAAGGAGCAGAACCCACCCGGCTCGGGGCTCTCCGCATCGGAAATCGGTCCAGGGGGAGCTCCGGAATCCGAGGTGCTATCTATGAGGAGGTTCTGACATGGCCAAGATTCCAGCGTTTGCGGCACCCTCGCCCAAGGCGCCCCTGGCGCCCTACACCATCGAGCGGCGCGAGCCGGGGCCCCACGACGTGCTCATCGACATCCTCTACTGCGGCGTCTGCCACTCGGACATCCACCAGGTCCGGGACGAGTGGGGCGGCTCCCTCTTCCCCATGGTGCCGGGCCACGAGATCGTCGGGCGCGTGAAGCAGGTCGGCGCCCGCGTGACCCGGTTCAAGCCGGGCGACATGGCCGGCGTCGGCTGCATGGTGGATTCCTGCCGCGACTGCGATCCCTGCCGCCGAGACCTGGAGCAGTTCTGCCTGAAGGGCTGCGCCTGGACCTACAACGGCACCGAGATGGACCGCAAGACGCCGACCTACGGCGGCTATTCCACGCAGGTCGTGGTGGACGAACGCTTCACCCTCAAGGTTCCCGACGGGCTCGATCCGGCGGGTGCGGCTCCGCTCCTCTGCGCCGGCATCACCACCTACTCGCCCCTGCGCCAGTGGAACTGCAAGCCCGGCGACAAGGTCGGGGTGGTGGGGCTCGGCGGCCTGGGCCACATGGCCGTCAAGCTCGCCGCCTCCATGGGCGCCGAGGTGACCATGCTCTCCACCTCCCGCCGCAAGGAGGAGGACGCCCGCAGGCTCGGCGCCAAGGGCTTCGCCCTGACCTCCGACGAGGAGACCTTCAAGAGGCTCGCCGGCACCTTCGACCTCATCATCAACACCATCTCCGCCCCGCACGACTACAACAAATACCTGGGTTTGCTAAGGGTCCAGGGCACCATGGTTCTGGTGGGCGTGCCGCCCGAGGCGGTGCCCGTCCACGCCTTTTCTCTCATCAGCGGCAACCGGAGGCTCGCCGGCTCGCTCATCGGCGGCATCAAAGAGACCCAGGAGATGCTCGACTACTGCGGGAAGCACAAGATCGTCTCGGACGTGGAGGTCATCCCGATCCAGAAGATCAACGAGGCCTACGAACGCGTCGTCAAGGGCGATGTCCGCTACCGCTTCGTCATCGACATCGCCAGCCTGATGAAATAGGTAGTGCCCATCCGGAAATGGCCCTTCCGGGATGGTTGGCGGCTACTTCGCCTTTCCTGGCGGATCCGGGCGGGGGGAACGGAAGATCACCGCCCCCGCCCCCGCCGTCGCGGGTGGACCGCCGCGGTTCAGAAACTGGGAAGTGAGGCGCGGGTGCGTCAAAGGTTCTCCCCGCGCTATCACCAGAGAAAGGGGAAGGACCATGCGGACGGAAGGCAAGTGGACGGCAGGCCTTGCGATGGCCGTTGCGCTCTCCTTTTCTTGCGGGGCGCAGTCCGTGGATCCGAAGGGGGCCATGGTCGCCTTCGTGGAGGCCGTCGCGGCACACGCGAGGGCCGCCGAGCCGGGCTTCGGCGTCTTTCCTCAGAACGCCGCCGAGCTGGGGCAGGATCCTGGGTACCTCGCCACCGTCACGGGCATCGGCCAAGAGGACGCCTTTTACGGGTACCAGGGCCCCGGAAAGAAGACTCCGGAGAAGGTGACGGAGCAGATCGAGTCGGACCTTGACCGATTCGAAGCGGCGGGCAAGCTCGTGCTGACGGTGGACTATCCGTTCCGGAACCGCAACAAGCCGGCCTTCAGCCGCTCCGTGCAAAAGAAGATCGATCGCCTCTACAGCCTTTCTGCGGAGCGCGGATACGTGCCCTACGCCACCGTCCTCAATCTCGACTGGCTGACCATGAACCCGGGCCACGCGCCCTCTGCGAACCACGGCGGTATCGCTGAGTGGTCCCAGGTCACGAGTTTCGCCTATCAGCTCCAGCCGTCGCGAGGCCAGAGCCGGAGTGGTTTCCTGGCGGCCCTGGGAGCCGCGGGCTACGACCTCTTAGTCCTGGACTACAGCTTTGACGGCTCCGATGCGGAGGCCTTCACGCCCGCCGAGATCGCGGATCTCAAGGCCCAGTGCGGTGGAAAACTCCTCGCCTACGTCTCCATCGGTGAGGCGGAAGACTACCGCTGGTACTGGAACCAGGCCTGGGACGCGAACCACGACGGCAAACCGGATCCGGGTGCGCCGGCATGGCTGGGGCCGGAAAACCCGCAATGGCCGGGCGACTACCGCGTGCGGTTCTGGGACCCCGCCTGGCAGGCCATCGTCTTCCAATACGTGGACAAGGTGATGGCACAGGGCTTCGACGGAGTGTACCTGGATACAGTAGATACCTACGAATACTGGGAGCGCCATCCCTCCAAGCTTCAGGAGGCACGGGCGCGGCCGGGTCAAAATTCCGCCGTGGAGACTCCGGCGCTACGGCGCAACCAGCGGGAGCCCTGAGCACAAACACTGCAGAATCAGAAGCGGGTGAGCCTCCAGCGCAGGCCGGGACCGGTGACGGCACTCGGGGCGGTGAGGGGCACCCTGGCCACCTCCCGCTTGCCTTGCGTGATGATGAGTGTCCCCACGGGCGCTCCCTCCTGGAGCGTGCGACCCAGAGGGGCGGCCTGCACCTTGGCGTCGAAGGCCAGGCCAGGCCAACCGATGACCGACACGGCCTGGGGCGCCTTCACCTCGATGGCGGCGCTCTGCCAGGGCACGTGCACCCGGGCCACGGTCTGGCCCGCGGTGATCAGCGTCTGGGCCCTCAGCGCGGGAGTGGCGGTGTCGATCAGGGCCCGGACGCTCTTTAAGACGGTCTCCAGTACGCTCACTCCCTGCTGGCCCAGCACGGCTCCGATAAGCAGGACCTTCTGCCCGCCCACCTTCCGCTGTGCCGCGAAGACGAGGCACCCCCCCGCCTGCGGCGTGGAGCCGGTCTTGATCCCCACCACGCCGTCGTGGCCCACGAGGGCGTTGACGTTGTAGGCGATCCCCTGGACGGGCAGGGTCACCTGGGGCATGGCCACGATCTGCGCGAAGATGGGGTTCTTCATGGCTTCGAGGGCCAGGGCGGTCTGGTCCGTGGCGGTGCTCGTGGTGGCGGGAGAGTCCCCGCTCGCGTCGGCGTAGTGGGTGTGCTCCAGGCCGAGGGCCTTGGCCGTGTCGTTCATCTTGGCGACGAAGGCGGGCAGGCTCCCGGCGTCCCACACCGCCAGCGTCGTGGCGATGTTGTTCCCCGACGGGAGCAGGAGCGCCTCCAGCATCTGGATCTCCGTGAGCTGCTCGCCGGCCTGCACCTTCACCACGGATTGGTGGTCGGCTTTGTCCGCCTGGTAAACCGCCACGTCGGCCTCGGTCATGGTGACGGAGGGGCCCGTCTCGCCGATGCCCAGCGGGTGGTCCTTCAGGATGATGTAGGCGGTCATGATCTTGGCCACGCTGCCGATGGCCACGGGCTGTTCACCGCCCGAGCTGCCGAAGCTGCCCGAACCCTGCAGCACCATGGTGGCCTGCCCGTCTTCGGGCCACGGGATGGCGGGCGCCGTGCCGGGGATCGTCAGAACCTTTTGCACCGAGGGCTCCAGGCGCAGGCCGGGCACGGGGCGCAGGAGCTGGAAAACGAGGATCGCGATCGCCGCAAGGATCACGGCCAAGGCAAGGAGGCTACTCTTGCGGATAGTCAAGTTGGACGGCTCTCTCGATTTCATGCGGCTCTCCCTCTGCTGGTGGTCTCTCCATGCACTCGGCCCTACCGCCCGAGGCGCGGGCGCCGCAGCATTTTTGTAGGGGCGCTCTGCCTTTGCTGCGGCCGACACGTCCGAAGGGCGGATTATACGGCCGCCGGTGGCGCGCGTCACGTGGGGTCAGGCTTCGCTCATGAACCAATCCAGCCATTCTGCGGTCTTTGCCGCTCGTCTTTCCATAGAGCCACGATCCCCAAAATCCGCGATCGAATGGTCCTTCCTTCGGCGGCGCAGGGCGCACACGGCGGAAAAGCTTTATCGCCCGAACGGGGAGGGGCTTCTCTTTCGCGTTCCGCTGGCGAAGCCAGGCGGAGCGCTCGATTGGCCTTTCGGGTCTTTCGCGTTCCGCTGGCGGAGCCAGGCGGAACGCTCGATTGGCCTTTCGGGTCCCTCCCCGCTCCAAGGGCTTGGCCCGCTGGGCCTCGTCCCGCCCTGGGCGCGTTCTTCCCCCGGATACAATCCGGGGTCGAATGCCCCCAGCCCCAGAGCAGGCGGCTG
>Ga0078972_1005756_pt2 | contig 20201 bp, 15 predicted proteins | sample YelNatPaOPGAMG01_FD_67568 | JGI IMG/M metagenome (GOLD analysis project Ga0078972, IMG submission 67568) | Hot spring thermophilic microbial communities from Obsidian Pool, Yellowstone National Park, USA - OP-RAMG-01 (SPADES assembly) (version 2) | ecosystem: Environmental > Aquatic > Thermal...
ATTTCATAGACAGATTTGCCCGTAAAATAGTTGTATCTGTCTACGGGAATAATTTCGAGCCAATAAAGAAGAGCGTAGATTTCCCATCTATTCCAGAGTGGGTTTGTCTGCACGATGGAGGATTTTATCAGCCCGATAGTGGAGGTTTCTTCGAAAATGATACATATATCCCACCATATTGTGAGTATCCCGACAGGCAGTTTGCCAAGGTAGTGGTATCCGTCAGTGTGCCAGTTGGGATTAGCCGCTCTGTTGTAGTGGAGACCATAGGCAGGGATGGAAATGTTACTTTCAGGGGAGCAAAGGATAATTTGGATATAAAGGATGATACGACTGTGGATATAGAGATAAACCCGATTTCGAAAATGAATATCTCTGTATTAGAATTGACAGATGTTACCAACTCGAAATCAGAACCAGCCAATGCAGGAAAACTCAAGGCGTATTATTTCGAACGCGGAAAGATGGTAGATGGGAATAGAACGAATTATGCTACACTCATTGGTGAGCAGGATGTCTCGAGTGAAAAGCCTGTATCATTGGAGTTTGCATATTCCGGGCAGTATAGCGAGTATAACTATAGCGAAAACAAGAGCTATCTATATCCCTCGCTCTTTGGTTACTATAGAGGGAACAATGACGCCATTTCTTTCATTATGCCCGGGCTTGCAGAATCGTTTGGTTTTGGACTCGAGCCGGGTGGTTCTTATGAGGCTACGGTATATGCCGCGATGAGGGAGAAGATAAGACAGAATCCCGTTTTGACCTCTGTTACACCCTCTGAGATTATTTACACTACACAAAAGGACCCTTATGGGCAGGGTGAATATGGTAATTGGAACTGGATGTATGGATATGTTTCGTATATTCACGGATTCAATCCATCTGTAATAAAGGTAGTAAGGGTGAAGATTAAGCCCGACGATACAGAAAATCCCTTTATTTTCAGTACCGACCCGCAGAATGGGGAAAACCCGTTCGGGAATGAGGTATACGATATTGGTAGGTTGGCAGGGATCGAGGATGAATTCTATATGGGATTCAAGGCAATTCCTCTGACTCAGTTTGATGCAAAGAGCATCCCTAAGAGTAGTGGTGAGGTAAATATATGGATGGAGATCGAGACAGTAGATGGAAAGATTTATAAGACAAATGAGGCAAAGATGAAATATTCTATCAATAAGGCATCCAGCAATGGGGATGCAGGGTATATTATCGATGGGGGATTTTAGGAAGATTCTGATTTTCTCAAAGGAGGTATAATGTGGAAAAGGTAAGAGTTGGGATTACAGGCTCTGGTTTTATAGGACAGGTTCATTTCGATGCATTTTCGAGGGTAAATGGGGCAGAGGTGGTGGCTATTGCAGATGTGGACAAGAAGAGAAGGGAGTCATTTGCAAAGCGAAATAATATCAAGTATAGATTCGAATCCCTGAAACAGATGGCTGAATCAGATGAAGTAGATTTGATTACTCTTGGGGTCCCAAACTATCTACATAAGGAACTTGCTATAGAGTGTATAAAGAACGGAAAGCATGTGGTTATCGAAAAGCCGCTATGCCTGACTCTTTCTGATGCAGACGAGATTATAGAGGCGTCCAAGAAGTATGAGCGTTTTGCATTTTATGCCGAGGAGTTGTGCTTTATCCCTAAGTTCGTGAGGGCGAAGGAGATCGTGGATGCAGGAGGTATCGGTAAGCCATATATGATCAAGGAGTGGGAAAAGCACGCAGGTCCGTATTCGCCTTGGTTTTTCAAGAGAGAGACTGCGGGTGGTGGTATAATGATGGATATGGGATGTCACGCTATCGAATTTGCAAGGTGGTTTCTGGATAAACCAAGAGTAAAGAGCGTGTATGCTCAGGTAAACCTCGTTTTACACAAGAAGATTACAAATCTGGATGACAATGTAATTATTCTGATAGAGTTTGACAACGGGGTAATTGCCAATCTCGAGGCGAGCTGGGCATTGAAAGGTGGTATGGATAGTGTAATGGAGTGCTACGGAACGGATGGGGTAATCTATTCCGACCTCTTGAGAGGTGGCGGAGTGAGGTGTTTTTCGGAGAAGGGATTTGGTCCAAATCCATCGGAGAGCAGAGGCTGGTCTTTCCCGGAATATGATTGGAATTATCAGAATGGATATCCTCAGGAGATGCAGCATTTTGTAGACTGTATTTTACATAATAAGAAGCCAATCGAGTCGGCTGAAGACGGGAAGGTAGTCCTGGAGATTATGATAGCCGCCTATCTGAGTGCGGCAACGGGGAGAAAGATTGAATTTCCCCTCAAGGTACCATATAAATACAAGTATCCAGTCGATCTCTGGTTATATCCTTTGAAGAAGAGATAGGTTATTATTGACAGTAGAGGAGTATCTATGAGACCATATGGAAATCAGATTGTTAGTGAATTCATAAATTGCCGCTCCGATTTGAATGATGAGAAGGCAATTACAGATATGGTAAAAAATGGCATAAATATATGCCGACTCGGGTTGATAAAGGTTGTGAGTCATAAATTTTCACCGGTTGGGCTTACAGTGATAGCAATCATAAGTGAATCTCATGTAGCAGTGCATACATTTCCTGAGGCGAAGCACGCATCCATAGATATATATACTTGTTCGAAGACACCCGAACCAACCAATGCACTTTTAGAGTATTTCAAGAAGCATTTAAAGCCTCAGACTACAAGGACAATCCGGGTCAAGCGGGGAGATGAATTGGAGATAAACGATACAAACTGGATGATTTCATATGGATCTATTGGTACCGAGACGAGGTATCATATCAAAGAGAGAATCTTCTCGGGGCAGTCAAAGTTTCAGAAGATTGATATTATACTGAACGATAGTTTTGGAAGGATGCTATTCTTGGATGATGATGTCCAGATTGCAGAGGTTGGAGATGACGAGTACAACGACGCCCTGGTACATCCTATTGAGGAGGCAGGATTGATGAACAGGGTTGCTATTCTGGGTGGAGGGGATGGTGGTGTGGCAAAGGAGCTCTTAAGACGGGGTGCAAAGGATATATACCTCATAGATATCGATGAGATGGTAGTTGCCGCCTGCAAAGAACATCTTCCTTCCATTTGTGGGGACGCATTCGATAATAAGAAGGTAAAGGTCATAATAGATGATGCAAATAATTTCCTTGCCAATTACCACGGTTTTGACTCCATAATATATGACCTTACCCTTCATCCTGAGTGGCTCACAGTGAAAGACAGGGATAAATTCCTCAATGATATATTTGCAAAGATAGCAAAAAATCTGAATAAGGGCGGAATGGTCTCAATCCAGTGCTGTGATGTTTATGATACTGAGACCATTGAATTATTGAAGGGTATCTTAAAGAAGAATTTCAAACGGATATCTTTTACACCTGTATTTATAAAGCCATTCTGTGTGGAATGGATGTTTGCAAGTGCAATTAAAAAGTAGGGAGGTGTCGAGTGGATATTAACAAGATCTTCAAGTATTCCTGGGAGTTATTTGTGAAGGACATAGTCCCTCTCATAGTCGGTGGCTTAATAGCCAGTATACTCGGTGTAGTTACCCTTGGGATACTGGCAGGTCCTCTATATGGTGGACTTGTAAAGATGATAATCAGGAGGGTTAGGGAGAAGAGACCCGCAGAGATAGGTGATGTCTTTTCTGCAATGGACCAGTTTGGGACACTGTTTATTACTTCTCTCGTATTGACTATTCTGATTATCCTTGGACTGTTTCTATGCATAATTCCGGGTATTCTTCTTGCCACTATATGGCTCTATGTCTTCATCTTCATCGTAGATAAGAAGATGGGTATGGGAGAGGCTATGTCGGCGAGCAAGGATCTCGTATCACGGGTGGGTCTGGGTATGCACCTTGTGATGATTCTTGTATTTGGAGTAATATCGGGGTTACTCTCTCTCACTTATATAGGTGGGATTGTGGTGTATCCATTTATACTCGTGGTTGTAAGTGTAATGTATTTTCTATTCAATGGAGAAGAGGCTCTTCTTGCCGGTGCGACAGGGAAGGAAGTGGTTAATCTATCGGCGCCGTCATCTTTTGATACCTATTCCCCAAAGGAGGTAGTAATATCCCCTGTTCCTCCCTCAGTGACGCCACAACCCAACCCCGTGGCTTCCCCCGCAGTTGAGCGCAGGTCAGCAACAGCTGTGTGTGCCAGTTGCGGTAATAAAGTGAGCACTGCTGGCGCCTTTTGTACTGAGTGTGGGGCGCCCCTCAAACTGGTGTGCAGCAATTGCAAGAAGGAACTTGCATCGGGAGCGAGATTCTGTCCTGGTTGTGGCTCAAAAATAGAGATGTAGTTTTACTCCTCTGATGGGATCTTTCTATAGATAGTCCTAGTGGCGATGCCGAGTAGTTTTGCGGCGAGGTTCTTATCCCCCTTTGTCATTTTGAGTGTCTCTGTTATAATCATCTTCTCAATCTCCTCCAGTGGTACCCCGAGGGGGATATTCAGCTCTTTTCTGGGTATTAATTCCTGTCTGTCTAAATCCTCAAAGTCAGATGGGAGCAGTTCCTCCCCTTTGCACAGGATCACTGCCTTTTCTATGGCATTCTGAAGCTCTCTTACATTCCCGGGCCAGTTGTATGACTGTAATATATTGAGTGCCTCCGGTGAGATGGACTTGATCGACTTATTATATTTTCTGGAGAATGTGTTTATGAAATGCATCGCCAGAATTGGGATGTCCTCCTGCCTCTCTCTGAGGGGGGGTATTCTAATAGTAAATACATTTAGTCTGTAGAAAAGGTCAGCCCTGAATTTACCCTCCTTAACCATCTGTTCAAGGTCCTTATTGGTAGCGGCGATGAATCTGATATCCACCTTCTTTGGTTCTCCGCCTATGATATCGATAACTTTATCCTCTATGACCCTCAAGAGTTTTGCCTGAAGTGAGAATGGCATCTCTGATATCTCATCGAGTAGTATTGTACCTCCATTTGCGAGTTCGAATTTACCTTTCTTGTCTTTATCCGCACCGGTAAATGCCCCCTTTGCGTATCCAAATAGTTCACTCTCAAGGAGGTTTTCAGGGATTGCTGCGCAGTTGATAGGGATGTATTCATTCTTTGATCTTGTACTGATGCTGTGAATATACCTTGCTATGATATCCTTTCCTGTCCCCGATTCTCCTGTGAGTAAAATGGTCGCCTCGGTTTGGGCAGCAGCCCTCGCCCTGTTCAGGACTTCCAAAAATATCTTTGAATTGCCGATTATCTGCTGATTCTCCAGATTGCTGAGCCTCTCCTTCAGCCGCCTGTTCTCATTTATCAGAGCCTGCCTCTCCAGAGCCAGTCTGACTGTCTTAAGGAGTTGATTCTTATTTACAGGTTTTGTGATAAAATCATATGCCCCCTTTTTGATAGCCTCGATAGCCGTCTCAATGGTGCCGTATGCGGTTATCATAATGAACTGGCAGTTGTACTGCAATTGAATAATCGATTGCAAAAGGTTCATCCCCGACAGGCCGGGCATCATCAGGTCAGAGATGACCAAATCTATGTTAGTATTGCCCAGAATCTTGATTGCCTCATTTCCATTCTGAGCAACGGATACAACATATCCCTCCCTTTTGAATAGTTCCGTTAGGGTGTCTCTGAGATTCAGGTCATCTTCTACTATGAGGATATGTTCTCCCATTGGTTGTCCTGAGAACCATCTTTACTGGTCAGCTCTTCGATATCCCGTAGTCTGAAGAAGTCTCCAGAGTTTCTGACCGTAGCCTCCATTATAGTCTTTCTATCAAATGCCTCAAGTATTACCTCTTCCATATTTGAAACAGGGACGAACTTCATAGCCTTCCTGATCTCTTCAGGAATCTCTTCTATATCCTTCTTATTTTCTGCTGGTATGATGACCCTGAATATCTGGTTCCTGTAGGCGGCGAGCGCCTTCTCTTTCAATCCCCCAATAGGGAGTATCCTGCCGGAGAGGGTAATCTCACCTGTCATAGCCGTATCACTCCTCACAGGGATGCCTAAAATATTTGAGAGGAGGGCTGTAGCGATAGTAATTCCAGCGGATGGACCCTCCTTCGGGGTGGCCCCCTCGGGTATGTGTATGTGATAGTCTTTACTGTTTATAGTGGCTACACTAATACCAAAGTGTTCTGCTATATACTTCACATAACTGAATGCCGCTTTTACAGACTCCTTCATTACCTCTCCGAGTTTACCTGTAATGGTTATTTCGCCTTTACCGGCATAGGATATGACCTCTATGGAGAGGACCTCTCCACCTGAATTTGTCCAGGCGAGTCCATTGGCTACACCTACAGGGAGTATTGTATGTCTCAACTCCCTGTGATAACGGGGGATACCGAGATACTTCTTGAGGTTGGAAGAATTAATCTCAAACCTACCCTCTTTATAGTCGTTCTCAACTATCTCTCTCGCGAGTTTGTGCATCAGATTCCCTATCTCCCGCTCCAGATTCCTTACCCCTGCCTCGCGGGTATACAGGTGAATTATGTCGTTGATGGCATCATCTGTTATGGATATCTCATATTTATCAAGTCCATTGAATTTTATCTGTCGGGGTATAAGGAAGTTACGGGCAATCTGTAACTTTTCATAGTCTGTATAACCAGGGATTCTGATTACCTCCATCCTGTCAAGCAGTGGGGGTGGGATAGTCTCGATGTTGTTCGCTGTGGTAATAAACAGGACCTTTGAAAGGTCATATCCAAAATCAAGGTAATGATCGTGGAATGAATTGTTCTGCTCGGGGTCAAGTACCTCGAGGAGGGCAGCGGCAGGATCACCCCTGTAGTCCTGAGCGAGTTTGTCGATCTCATCTATCATAAAGACAGGATTGATCGTCTTTGCCTTCTTCATTGCAGCAATGATCTTGCCAGGAAGGGCACCGATATATGTCCTCCTGTGTCCTCTAATCTCAGCCTCATCTCTCACACCGCCGAGGGATATCCTTATGAAATTTCTCCCTGTGGCACGGGCGATGGATTTTCCGAGGGAGGTCTTGCCAACCCCTGGTGGTCCCACAAGACACAGGATGGGCATCTTTGGATTTTCACTCAGTTGTCTGACCGCCAGATAGTCAAGGATGCGATCCTTTACAATCTCAAGTCCGTAATGATCCTCGTCCAGTATCCTCTTTGCCTCGTGAATATCCTTCTTCTCCTCCGAGACCTCTGTATATGGGAGGGAGATAATGAGGTCCAGGTAGTTTCTAACCACAGTTGCCTCAGCGGAGGAGGGTGGCATCATCTTTAATTTTGTGAGCTCTTTTTCTGCCCTTTCCCTTGCCTCCGGGGTAAAGGACTTCTCTTTGATTATCTTTTCGAGCTCCTGTATCTCTGCCTTGAAGTCATCCTGAACTCCGAGTTCCTTGTTGATGGCATCTAACTGTTCTCTCAGGTAGTACTCTCTCTGATTCCTCTCTATCTGCTTCTTGACCTGATTCCTGATCTTCCTCTCTATATTTATGATGTCGACCTCTGCCTCTATTATCTCGTATAACTTCTCAAGCCTCTTTTCAAGGCTCAACTCCTCGAGGAGGTACTGTTTGTCCTTCAGATTCTTTATGTTTACAGAGTTGGCAATGCGGTACATAACTTTTTCAGGCTCGGTCTCAAAAGTTGAAAGCGTGGGTATGTCTGGTTTGGCCCTATCCAACAGGGTATTGTAGTTGTTGTATGAATCAAGGATTAGTTCAATGAGTGCCCTCTCCCGCTCGTTTAAATCTCCGCTAAATGGCGGTATCTCCTCTACATCAACTGACCAGTAATCCTCCTTTCTGAGACTGAGGATCCTACACCTGCGGATTGCATCCACGATAATCTTGAGGGTCTGCTCCGGTGTTCTGGTAATGTTTACAATTTGTCCTATAATTCCGGTTGTATGGATTGTCTCTATTGTTGGTTCGAATTCCTCGGCATTGATCTGCAACGAAAGGATTATCTTATTCCTGTCAGTCCCTCTGGACCTACTTGTCTCTATGGATTCGATAGATAATTTTCTGCCCACCAGTATTGAGACAGTGGTATACGGGAATATGACCACATCTCTCAAAGGTATGAATGGCAGGTCTGTATGCTCTTTTAATTCGTACTTAAACACTTTTTGCATCTCTCCTGCTTAAAATTTCTATTGGATAACCACCATTCTTAATGATCTCTTCATCTATGGTTATGGTGTTAACCCCCCTTATAGAAGGCAGATAGAACATTGTCTCAAGTAGAGCCTTTTCTATGATCGCCCTGAGCCCTCTGGCTCCGGTCCCTTTGCTGATGGCTATGCGGGCTATCTCCTTGAGAGCCTTTTCAGTGAATCTGAGGGTGATATTCTCTGCCTGAAAAAGTTTTATGTATTGTTTTATTATAGCATTTCTTGGTTTTGTGAGGATATCGATAAGGGCAGCCTCATCAAGATCGTGAACCGTGGCTATTACGGGTAATCTGCCTACGAGTTCCGGGATCATCCCGAATTTGATAAGGTCTTCAGGTGTGATGTGCTGTAGTATGTCTCCAATTCTTGTAGTCTTTTTGGATATAACATTGGCACCGAATCCGGCGGCACTGCTCGTAAGTCTCCTTGCAATAATATTCTCTATCCCGACAAACGCACCGCCGCAGATAAAAAGTATATTGGTTGTGTCTACCTGAATGTAATCGTGCTGCGGGTGCTTTCTGCCACCCTTTGGAGGTACATTAGTGATGGTCCCCTCTAACATTCTGAGTAAGGCCTGCTGGACACCCTCGCCAGAGACATCCCTTGTAATAGATGGAGAGTCAGCCTTGCAGGCGATCTTGTCTATCTCATCGATGTATACAATACCCTTCTCTGCCTTTTTTATGTCATCATTTGCATTAATCAGGAGTGCGTGGATTATATTCTCCACATCGTCCCCAACATAGCCGGCCTCTGTGAGGGTTGTTGCATCTGCTATGGCAAAGGGTACTTTCAAGATCTTTGCCAGGGTCTCTGCGAGAAGGGTCTTACCACATCCTGTTGGTCCTACGAGGAGTATATTGCTCTTCTGGAATTCCACATCCGGATCCTCATCTACCTCCTCCTGACTTATCCTCCTGTAGTGATTGTGTACTGCCACAGAGAGCATCTTCTTTGCCCTTTCCTGACCAATAACATACTCATCCAGGATTGACTTTATCTCCCTTGGGGTGGGTATATCATTCAAGTAGTCCATCTCGTTATAAGGGTCGTAGTCATTTATGATGGCTTCACACTGAATGATACACTCATCGCAAATACTCACCCCGGGGGCGGAGATGAGTTTTGAAACCTCTCTCTCACTCCTTCCACAGAAGGAACAATATTCTATTTTACCTGATCTACGGTCGTTCAAAAAGCACCTCTTCTATTTAGATGTCTTTCTCGTCGTATAGATGCTATCTATAATCCTGTACGCCAGAGCCTCCTCTGCACTCATAAAATAATCACGCTCAGTGTCTTTTTCAACCTTTGATATATCCATCCCGGTATGCTTTGCTATAATTCGGTTTATTACCCCCTTTAGCTTTACGATCTCCCTGGCGTGGATCTCTATATCAGTCGCCTGACCCTGAACCCCGCCTATGGGCTGATGAAGTAGTATCCTGCTGTTGGGGAGGGAGAGCCTCTTACCCTTTGTACCAGCGCAGAGCAATACCGCTGCCATAGAGGCCGCCTGACCAATGCAGATAGTGCTTATATCGGGCTTTACATATTGCATAGTGTCGTATATTGCGAGCCCTGCTGTTACCGAACCACCCGGGCTGTTAATATAAAGATAAATATCTTTATCGGGATCCTCTGATTCAAGAAATAGGATCTGAGCTATGACTACATTTGCTGTATCATCGTCAATAGGTCCCCCTAAGAATATGACCCTGTCCTTCAAGAGCCTGGAGAATATGTCGTAGGATCGTTCCCCTCTACTAGTTTGTTCTATTACAAACGGGATTAGTGATGTCATAGAATCTCTCCCTTTTTATTCAATTACTATCTTTGATTCGTTGATAATAAAATCCTGAATCTTATCAAATTTCAGGTTCTCCTTAAGTTTCTCCAGCAGGTTGTTCTTTTCATAAAATGCCTTTATCTTTATTACATTCTCCCCGGTTTCATCAGAGATCTTCTTGAAATATGCCTCAATATCATCGTCTGTGACATCAATCCCTTCCAGTTTACCAATGGCTTCAAGTATAAGGTATTTCTGTATCTCATAAGTAATCTTATCTCTCACCGAGCTTGATACGGCGTCTCGCTCTTCCTTACTCAACTTTCTACTAGCTGATTGTTCCATATCCTGAATGTACCCTTCTATTGACTTCTCTATCATAGAAGGGGGAACCGGGAATGGATTTCTATCAATTATCTCTTTGAGGATGCTCTCAAACCTCTCTGCCTTCTCCTCATTCTCCTTGCGCTCCAATATCTTGTTGTATATATCTTTCTTGAGGGCATCAACGGAGTCCATCTGCAAGAATTTCTTTACAAACTCGTCATTCAACTCCGGCCTCTCGATTACCTTTATCTCATCGATCCTTAACCTCATCTTTTGATCTGAGTTCTCGTCTACCTTTACCTCGACCTCTTCATTCAGCCTCTTGCCCACGAGGGCATCTATGATAAATTGACGGGTCTTTTTCTCGTTTAATTCGATGTACAATGGTCTGTTTACCATCTTTTGCTCAGGGTGGGATGTAATCGTTATTTTCAGCAGGTCTCCCTTCTCTACGACCTCTCTATCAGAGGGTCTGGGATTTGAGTATTTCTCGATGATCTGGTTAATTAGGTTATTCACCTCCTCCTCTGTTACCTCCACCTTATTCCCCTTTACCTCGATACCTCTGTAGTTAGATGGGACTATAACTGGTTTTACCTCAAAGGTATATTCGAACCTGAGGTTGTTTTCTGAGAGAATGTGCTCTGGCCTGATTGGCGAGACCACCTCTAAATTGTTCTCCTTTATATATTCATCAATAAACTCCTTTTCGATACGGTGTAATACCTCTTCCCTGATAGCCTCTCCATAGAGTCTCTCAACGATCGAGCGAGGGGCTTTTCCGGGTCTGAAACCCTTGATTGCCACATTCTTGATGACATCCCGGTATGTCTTCTCGAGTTCACTTTTGTAATAGTCGAAGTCGATCTCCGCAATAATCTTCTTTTCGATCTGACTCAGGTCTTCTGTTCTGATCTCCTTTGCCTTTACATTCATAGAATTCTCCTTTGATTTAATGTAATGCGAGAGGGGGGAGTTGAACCCCCACGGTTTCCCGCCAGATCCTAAGTCTGGTGCGTCTGCCAGTTCCGCCACTCTCGCAAAACCCATATACATTCGCGCCCGGCCCGACTCGAACGGGCGGCCTTCGGATTCGAAGTCCGACGCTCTATCCAGTTGAGCTACGGGCGCAAAAACAGAATAACATAGATAATTATAAATTTGACTATTGTCAACTTTTTAGAGTTTCGTTTAGGTAAAAATAGTATTCAGGGCGAATATTTTATAGGTATTAAATGAAAAATTAGGATGAGTGTCCATTGTACCTGGCGAAAATACCACCTATAACTAAATTTTTACGATGGCGTAAAAATTTCACTTGACAGGGGAGGGGTATTTGTAGATAATCTATATTTGGACAGATGTCCAACTTAAAATGAGTAGAAGAGTTGTAGCCCCTTTAAGAAGAGAACAGATCCTCAATGGACTCTATAGAAGTATTGTGAAGAAGGGGTTTATGAAGACCTCTATCACGGATGTTTCAAGGCAGAGCAGGGTGGCACGGGGGATAATTCACTACTACTTTACCAGCAAGGATGAGATGATAACTGAATTGATGCGACAGTTGAGCGAGAATTATGTAAACGGTCTCAAAAAGTACATAGGTAGATTCAAGACCCCCGTCGAGAAGTTGAATGCCTTTGTGGATTACCATTTATTGAGGGATATGGAAGACCTCTATGGTCTTATGGCGGTCTGGATTGAGTACTGGGGGCAGAGTATAAGGGATAAGAGGGTAAATAAAATAATATTTGAACTGCAGGATGGGATAAGGAGGCTTTTGAATGATATTATAGAAGAGGGAATAAAGGAGGGTTATTTCATTGAAGGGAATAGTAAGGCTGTAGCGGCAATACTTTTAGGGGTTATAGAGGGGACGATGTTGCAATGGAGGGTAAACAGCAAGTCGGTTAATTTGAGTGAACTATATCAGGAGTTAAAGGACATTATTAACCTGTTTAAGAAGAATTAAGGAGGATTTTATGGATAAGAGGTGTGAATTGAAGGATCCATCTCAACTTGAGAATTTCGAGATCGATCTTGTGGATGGTAGGCTTGTGGCGAGAAAGACAGGGGAGATGCCCGAAGAGGCGTTTGCTTATGTCCAGAAGACCGTAGATAGATTCAACAAATTTAAGGTGGTGGGTTATTTCAATGGGGCGAGGTCTGTATCCTTTTTTGCACCTCCCCTGCCATCTAAGGCGGGTAAGAGGGAACTGGTATACAGGCTGAGAAGGGTCTATCTAAAGGAGAGGATACCTGCAGCGGCCACACTGGGTATTACTTATGCCTGTCAACTGGATTGTTTTCATTGCTCCGCCCAGCTCTCCAAAGACCCCAATAAAAACTGGCTGACGACCGAGCAGTGGAAGAGGATAATCTATGATACTGTTGAGATGGGCTGTACCAATATTATCTACACAGGGGGAGAACCCCTCATCAGAAAGGACATCTTTGAACTGGTGGAATTTGTGGACAAGGATAAGGCTACAGTTATAATGTTTACGAATGGAGAACTTCACACTGAGGAGAATCTGAAAAGACTCAAAGATGCAGGTATATATGCTATTTTCATAAGTCTGGACTCTCCCTATGAAGAGGAGCACGATAGGTTGAGGAGGAGGCCAGGTCTTTATAAGAAGGTTATGCAGTCCGTAGAGACCTGCAAGAAACTGGATATACTGGTTGGTTTCTCCTCTTATATTACTCACGACAGGTATATAAAGGGGGAGTTGCACGACCTTATGGAACTGGGAAAGAATGTGGGTGTTTGTGAGATTGTGTTGTTTGATGCAGTCCCTACAGGGGCATTCTTGAGGAAGACGGATATCCTTCTCACCCCCGAGGACAAAGAGGGGATAATGCGGGATACATTAAACTATTTCAAGAAGCCCGAATATCCAACTCTGACTGCCCAGGCATATGTCAATTCTCCCATCTCAATGGGTTGTTTTGCGGCATATAACCAGTACTATATGACGGCATATGGGGAGATGACGCCCTGTGATTTTACTCCTATCTCCTTTGGGAATGCGGCAGTGGAGGGGACCAGAGTGGTCTGGGAGAGGATGACTAATCACCCCGCATATAAGAAGAGACATCAGATGTGCAGGATGCAGACGCCTGAGTTCAGAAAGAGGTATATCGATAGAATCCCCGATGGTGCTATACTCCCTTATCCGATAGAGTTGTTAGAAGAGCAGGATCAAACTGCAGTGGGTAGTAAATAACCGATTCTTCCGTCTCTTAAAATAAAGACATAATAAGAGTGTGATTTAGCTTATATTATCAACTCGATTTTCATATCGGAACAGGGGATAAACTCTCTGACCTTTTCAGTATTCATATGGGTATAGATTAGTTTATAAAGACCAGGCTCAAGGTTTTTCAGAACCTTCTTATCATCCCCGAATAATATGGCTCCGTATCCAGGCTTCAGGCTGTATAACCTCTCCAGTGAGAACTTAACAGGGATATTTGATGGCTTTGTAAATCTTGTACTTATTTCTATTGTGAACTCAGGTTTTGGTGAAAGCCCCACCGGCAGTGAGTCTATATACTCATAAGAGGCAAATACGAGGGAATATCTGTTCTTTGCGATCTCCTCATCGCCTCGCAGGAGTTGTAGACTCAGGATGAAGTGGTTGGGATTGGATATGTCGATTCCATCAATCTGAATGTCTCCTATCCTGTTTACGGAATCAGGAGGTGCATTTATGCTGAATTCCCATTCTCTTATGACCTCCTTTCCTTCGTCAAGGGGATGAATTGCTATAGTGAAATTCTTACTCTCGAGTTGTATAAACTGGTTCTTTATACCCTCATTGAAACCCTCAGGGTCTGACTTGATAATGAAGGTATCTTTTGTCTTCTTGAGGCTCACTTTCAGTTTTAATCCCTCTTCATTTTTGTGCAGGTCATTTACTACATATAATGGGATAGTGGCGGCCCCATTGAAGATCCCTGATTTTACCAGTGCTATAGGCTGGATTGGGCCGTTGTATTCTAATAACTGCTGGAAGGCTATGGTGGGTTCTCTATTCTCCGAGAGGGTTGCCCATGTGATACCCTCCCAGTAATTATTAAACATAAAGTAGAACATTACACCTGTCGGGTTGTATTTGTGCAACCTGTAAAATTCGAAGTGGGACTTCAACACAAACGCCTGATATAGTTGAGAGGCAAATACCCAGTCTAGATATCTTTCATAACGAGATGTCTTCCCTATTCTTGCAGATAGAAGGGGTAGTTGACAGCAGTGGAATGCCAGCCTTCTATATGCCTCTTCATTTTTTGGTGGCCAGAATAGTTCTTCGTATTTCTTGTATATATTCTTCTCGGATGAGAACTGTGCCGCCTGTGCACCGAACTCAATGGGCATAGGTTCAACCTTGCTATCGTACAAATCGAGTATGTTGCCGGTGTACCATCCATAGTAGTTTGTCGAGTTAGTGTATTCATTCCCGCTGATATGATACGGGATAGATGGCTTATATGCCTCTACAGTCTTTTTGATCTCCTCATCGAGTATTCTGTTACCACTTCTGTCAATCATAAATGGTGGTATCTCCCCTTCCTCAAAGGCATTCTCGGGAATAACTGTCTCTCCGGCGTCAAAATTCCCGAAGGTGAAGAAGGGCTCATCGTGCATAGACCACCATACAATAGACGGATGATTCTGATATTTCATAAATGATTCGACAACCATCCTTTTGATTACATCTATATTGGAGGTGATCTCCTCATCCCCACACTCCCTTTTGAAACGGGCTATATTGTATTCCCACACCAGAGTAAACTCCTGAAAAATTAGAATCCCTGCCTCATCCATCATCTTATAAAAGAGTGAGGGCAGGAGGTGGTCGAGGACTATTACGGCATCCAGGCCCGCCTTCTTCAGGAGGGCTATATCCTTCTGGATAGTGTAGGAATTGATTCTGGAGAAGTATATGGATGGAATGATATTTGTCCCCTTAAGGAATATTCGTTTGTTGTTTATATAAAATTCCGCCTTTTCACTGGTTTTCTCGAGTCTTACCTCCCTTATTCCATAGGCAGTCTCGAAACAGTCGTAGTATCTTATCACTCTGACTATCTGCTTCTCCTTTTCTACCTTCTTTCGTTTGGATTTAGAGGGTTTCTCAACCTCGATCTCTTTCTCGGTCTCCATAGTATCGGATATGGAGAGTCTTATGTCGTAGAGATTTGGGCTACCCAGTTCAGGGTGAGAATAGGGCCACCATAGATGAGGGTTTTCTATCTCCTTCTCGAATATAAATCTAAAAAACCCCCTCCTTAAGGTAATCCTGTGTTTGAATCCTATCTGATGTTCAAAACCCCTCCCTTTGAGTTCGGTTATGAGATAAAAGTCCCTTATTCTGTTCCCATAATTTCCAATGTCAACAGTGAATCTGAGGGTGGCTCTGTTTTCAGAGACCTTAAGGGTATCAATCCTGACATTCTCGAAGGCTATCTCACTGGTTCCGATGATTTCGACTGTGTCAACAATCCCACCAGTACCCATTGTTTGAGCCGCTTTGTCGTCAAGCATAATGGAACCGGGCCTTGTGTCGTGGAAGTTGAGTATGCCCTTTATCCATACCTTCTCAGCGAGATTTGTCGCATTCTGGTCCGATGCAGACTTTATACCGTAGTCGTAGGGATTCTTTACTTCTAATAGCAGTATATTCTCCCCTTCCTTGATAAGCCCGGTGATATCAAACTGGAATGGGTTGAAGTATCCCTCGTGGCTACCAAGGAACTTCTCATTGAACCATACCCTTGCAAAGTAGTCCACCCCATTGAACCTCAACAGGAATCTCTCGTGTCTCCTCAAAAATTCGCCATCTATCTTTATCCTCTTTCGGAAGAATACCCAGCCATAGAAGTCCTCGAGAGAAGGGTCTTCTCTGGAGTAGTTTATAGGTACCTTGCAGGTCTTCCACTGTGTCTTTTCATCTGTATCGTTGTAAGTGAGGCAAGCAACCTCCTCCTCGTCCTTCATCAACCTGCCATCTATATCTGCCTTATAATACCAGGGATTTTCGATCACCTTATATTCTACGGGGTTTTGAAAATCCTGTCTGCTATAGGGGACCTCATATATGGCTTCACACAGATGGGCGTTGGTTGAGTTGTTGAAGATTGAGTTTGGCATAACCTTCAGATCCTTCTCCATCTCAACCCTGACCAGAGGTGGGTCGACTATCCCGTTGCCCCCTATCTCGATTACAGACCTTTCAGTAATAGGGGTGTAGGCAAAGGTGGCTACATTATTCGATATGACAGGTATTCCAAGATGCCCATCTCCTGACTTGATTACCAGTCTCAAATCATCGGGCTTCTCTGGTCCTATGTGATTTCCTCCGTTGTCATAGAACTTTACATTGAAGAGGGCGGTATCACCGACTCTCAACCTTGCTTCCTTAGGGGTTACTTCTACTACGGGCATAAAACCTCCAGTATTATAAAAAAACTCCGAAGCCCCCATCTATTACAAAATTTTGCCCTTTGCAACAGATTTGAAAAATATTTTGTATACTTTGAAATATTGCTATATATGAGGTGTAACTCATTCAGGGAGGGCTGATGTCTCAGTCAGGAAGTCTTAAAAATGTTATATATCTGGTTCTATCCATATTATTTGCAATTATAATTGCATATCTCTTAAAATCTGGTTCTATTGGTGATGAAAGTGCCAGAAAAGAGGTCTCAAATAATACACTTTTGGATGAGAGGGATTATATAAAGAGATGCCCCATCTTTGATGAAAAGAAGGGTTTGAGTCTGATTAGGCTGTCCTTGAATTGCGTGGATAGAGAGTATCCAAACAAGCCAAACTATGTATTTGAAAACGATGAAGACCTCAAGCCCCCAAGAGAGAATACGCCCGCATTCTTCGGGTGTTATGACTGGCACTCGGCCGTTCACGCCCATTGGTCAATGGCGAGGATATTGAATACATATCCGAATATTGCAATAAAACAGGACATAATCGATGTACTGCGAAATCATCTAAGCAGGGAGAATATATCAAAGGAGATGGAGTTTCTGTCAGAGAGCAGGAATAACATATTCGAGAGACCCTATGGATGGGGATGGCTCCTCAGACTCTCTTATGAACTCAAAAGGAGTGAGATTGAGGAATTGAGAAACCTCTATCATAACCTCAAGCCCCTCTCTGATATGATTGCCGGTAAGTTTATGGAATACTTAGGAAAATTGAGTAGACCAATCCGTGAGGGGACCCATCAGAACACCGCATTTTCAATGATACACCTCTATGACTATCTCACGGCTATTAATGAGGTATATCTCAGAGGGGAACTGGTCAGCATTGCCACTCAGTTCTATTTTGAGGACGAGGATTGTCCCATAAATTACGAGCCCTCAGGAGAGGATTTCATATCTCCCTGCCTTGTGGAGGCGGATTTGATGAGGAGGATACTGCCAAAACAGGAGTATCTCAGGTGGCTTGACAGATTCTTAAAGTTAGAGAGATTGAAGAGGTCTTTAAGCCCTGTATCCATCAAGGCAGCCGATGATCCGAGGATATGTCATCTCATAGGACTCTTCTATCAGAGGGCATCAGACCTTAAGGGTATTATATCGGTCATTCCCGATAATGACTTCAGGAAGAGGTTTTTTGAACAGAAGATGGATGAGAATTGCAGCGCTGCAGAGGGCTATATATCCCGTTCGGGTTATGGCGGAGAGCACTGGCTCGCCTCGTTTGCTATCTATTTTTATACTGATGCTACAATCAGGTAATATAAATGGATCAATTCGTTGAAACCCACCCAATTATAAATTCTTCCTGAACACCGCTACCTTCCTGATCACACGGGATAGTTGATACCCAGTGGTCGGTCCAATCAGGGAAATAGCAGCGATGAAGTGCAACAGTTCCTGGTTGGGAGTTCGAATATACCCAGCCAAGAGTCCTTAGTTTAATTGTCCCAGCTGGGCAATTTCCAATATCTACCATATGATCATCCCAATCAGGGATATAACAATCAACCACCTTTGTCATACCTCCATAGTCTTTGGTAAATAAGTAGCCCAGTATATATTCCTTCTGATAATCCGAAGGGGGCATTGCCGTAGTAACCCAGTGGTCATTTCTATTTGAAGAGAAATAGCGTGTAAGAGCAATTCGCACCTGAGGTGAGACTGGTTGTGGATTTGTAGTAACAAGGACTTCACGCACTACGATATATCGTTTTTGGAAATTCTCATTCGGCTGTAAGTACATATATGTTAGATAAAAGCGATCAATCCAGGACCTACTACCATTAGGCGCCATAATACTTGGGTATCCAATAAGTTCGCCTGTCTGGTCACGATTGAGCCAGTTCTCATCCTCTACTACCATAAGGGGCTCTCCAAGTTGCTCATTGAAATCGACTCCATTATTTGTAAATCTTAGTCGTACTCCACCAAATCCAACATCAACGACTATCAAGGCTAATCTATCAGCAGGCTGATAATGGCTTACGGAGGTACCGAACCAACCTATGATAGTTGTATTCCCTCCAAGCCCAGGCTGGGAGAATGAGCCATTGTACCACTTTTTCCAGGTCCCAGGTTTTCCTCCATCCTGAAGCGATGATATAGCAACCCCGGTACCAGCAGATTGATTCCAATCATAGAAATACATCCAGTATTTATCTCTCCAACGGATAACGCTCAAGTCTCCAGCACCAGTTTGTTGACCATCGGTAGGCTGATCTGTTCCAGTTAATACCTGATTATTAGGGTAATTAACCTTTACGAATGTAAGTCCACCATCATAAGACTCGGCATAAGCCCCTGATTTGTGAGTCTGACCATTATTAGCGTAATTACACTTCATCTCAGCGTGATACCAACCACGAATGATATTGCCATCAACTTCTACTGAATTGAGCCATGCCCCGCATTCATCAAATTCTCCTGAAGGTCCTTTATCCATAACGACAGGGCCACCTGAGAGTGAGAGATTATCTGGTGAAGTACCTATCAGCCGATAAGTTGTGCTATTAGCCGAATATGCATATATACCATTCGAAGATTTCATTCCAAATAATGGATTATCGGCTGGACTTGAAACCGGCCCAATAATACGAATAGTCTCACCAACCCGAAAACTGAGACAACCAACACAGAATTGTCCACCCACACAGTTTGAATTGTTGCAAAGGCAGTTTGTGCAACAGGTATTACCGCAACTTCCACAGTTTTTGGAGTCATTTGTGAGATTTGCCTCACATCCATTACTCCACCAACCATCACAGTTACCATATCCAGAAGTGCATACACAGGTATAATTTGAACAGATTGCATTGGCTCCGCAACTCCCACAACTCCCACCACATCCATCATCTCCACACTGCTTATTCGTGCAGTTCGGAGTGCATGATTTACACTGTCCATTCACACATCCGTACTGACAGGCTATATCGTTATACCCATAGACACAATGATAACTCTGGCAGATGCTTGAGCCTGTATAATCCCTTAGAGTAGTAGCATTCACACAGTAGTCTGCAGGTACACTATTACAATTCCCACAAATTCCGCCACATCCATCATCCCCACACTCTTTGTTTGTACAATCTGGTGTACAATTACTGCATTTACCATTAGAACAGCCATACTGACAGTGTATATCCGAATAATTGTAAACACACTTATTGCTCTTACAGAGACTTGTTCCATCATAATTCCTCAAAGTATTTGCATCTACGCAATAGTTTGCTGGCACATTATTACAACTCCCGCAACTCCCTCCACATCCATCATCCCCACACTCTTTATTTAAGCAATTAGGTGTGCAGTTCTTGCACATCCCGTTCTCACAACCATTTAAGCAATCCTTATCATTATACCCATACTCGCACCTGTCATTTACACACTTACCGCTTGTATCATATACCCTCAATTTCTTACTAT
>Ga0078972_1008972_pt1 | contig 20200 bp, 18 predicted proteins | sample YelNatPaOPGAMG01_FD_67568 | JGI IMG/M metagenome (GOLD analysis project Ga0078972, IMG submission 67568) | Hot spring thermophilic microbial communities from Obsidian Pool, Yellowstone National Park, USA - OP-RAMG-01 (SPADES assembly) (version 2) | ecosystem: Environmental > Aquatic > Thermal...
TTCTTGTTGGCTGATCCCAAGTGCCTGGGCTTGAATGTGACGCTCAGCAAGGTGCTGGCTGCCGAGACCGCCCTGGTCAACAATTTCATCTGGAACGAACTCTGGACGTTCCGGTCAACCGCCGCGGCCTGTGGCTCCCGCTCGGCCTCTGGGGGAGAGGGCCGGGGCGAGGTGGGTCCTGGACGTTTTCAAGGTTCGTGGTTTGGCCGATTCGGCGCAGTAGCCCGCCGGTTCCTGGTCTTCAACGGCATCTGCGGCATTGGCATCGGCCTGGCGGTGCTGTTGCTGCATCTGTTCCACACCTGGCTGGGGTGGAATCTGTATCTGGCCAACCTGCTGGCCATTGGGCTGGTGACGTTGTGGAATTTCATCCTGAATGCAGTGCTGACCTGGGGCCGAGAGCCTGATGAAATTAAGCCCTTGCTGGAAATGGCTGCTGGCAGGCCGATCACCACGGCCAGGCGACCAGGTTCCCAACTGCCAGCAGCAGCGCTGGGTTTGGTGTTGCTAACTGGGGCTTCATTTGGGGCTGCGGCGGGTGTAGAGTTCGAGGGCCGTGGAGCTGTGTGCTACAGAGGTTTTGACCTTAACGGCGGGGTTCGATTCGAGCAGCGCGACCAGATCGTGGTGACGATAAAGGACTGCTGCTGGTGCATAAGGAAGACACCTCAAAGCTTCATCCTGGACGGCACTAACCGCTTGATATCAGGTGAGACTGTTTTGGCGTCAGACCTGACCAACTTTTACCAGCTAACCGACGTCAGCAATCTGACTGGCTGGCGCCCGGGCCGCACCGATGTACACCGATTCGTAGCGAGGGTGGGGCCGGGCTCCATTCCATTTGATATCACTGACCCGAAGCTGTTGATTGTGTGGTATGCCTTCGCCTCAAGCTGCTATTTTGCAACAAACCGAGAGCGCTACCTCTATCCTCCTACGGTGCTGGACAGCCGCTTCTATGCGGAAGACTTCCGAGTGGCTTCAGAGTGGGAGCTCAGTGAGAGGCCACCTCTCCTGCCTAGGGAAATTCACTTTGGTGAATTCTACAATTTCCACAAGGCCCAGACCGTTGTGAGCCTGGATGAGTTGCGCAATGTGCCTTCGCCGGCAGGCCACTTTGTGGTGGAAGAGTTTGCGGCCTACGACCGGCTCGCAGTTCCGCGGCGTGCTTGGACGTGTAGTTGGGGCCGGCACCCGTTCGATCCCACAAGGGTTGTACCGACCAGCGAGATAACAATTGAGATGAGCGAGTTTCGCCCGCCCAGCACGGTGAGTTTTCGGCCCCGTATTCCCGGGCCGGCTATTGTGTCGGACCTGCGCACCATTTGCAGGGAGACGCCATTCGGTGTTGGATTCGAGCGCGTTTCGGATTGGCCACCGTTGGAGGCATCGCTGCTGAAGGCGCGGAGCCTCGCTGAAGCGCTGGCCGGCGCCAAGTGCCACAGGACACGCGCTGGTGGGAGCAAGGAAACCACGATAGCCGCTGTGATTTTGGGCCTAGTGCTGTGGCCCGGGATAATTTGGCTGGCGGCTCGGAAACGAGTACGCCTGTCAATCGACCAAAACGAACACGATCAAACTACTGATAAACCATGAAGACCATCATCCAACTGAAGGGCTACAAGACCAGCAGGGACGGAGCAACCTGGCAGCGTCTCGGCGGCAGAGTTCAGCAACGTTGCGCAAAAGCGGTGGCTCTCTTGTTGTTGCTGGAGTGATGCCTTCTCGGTACGGCATACTGGCCTCCGCCCCCGGTGCTCGGGTTCGGTACGGGGACGACGATGTTCGATTTGCCGTGCTACACGCCGTGCACGATGCAGTGCAGGCAGGTGTGGATGCCCCCTGGCCGGTTCGCTGGGTGTAGGGAGCTTGTGGGAAGTCGGTACGTGTGCTGCCCTACCCTCTATACAGGGGTTGTGCAGGCCCAAGATGGGGTCTGCCACGAACCCCAAGGGTCCATTTGCCAATGCCATCTGTATGGTCGTCCTTATGAAGAGAACGTCATTGACATGCCCTGTTTCTACCAAGAACCCATTTTCTAAGCACTGAGCTGCTGAATCCTTCTCTGCACCCACGGAGGCCTGGGAGGGTGTCGTGGCAAAGTTCCGGGGTTGAAGCTCAGCCAGGCCGGAGCGTTGAAGTAGAGCAGGACCCATCGGGGCCACCGGGTCCACCGTTAGAACACCCGCGAGCCCCGTAGCGGGTGCGCAAGATAGCCAAAGCTTGGAAGACGCCAGACGGTAGGGCCGGGGCGCCGCTGGGGTAATCTGTTGGGTCGGTTCAGAGCTTGCTCAACCCAAACGAGGAGATTACCTGACTAACCATCACAGATGTGCCGGCCGCGGGCATGCTTGTGGTGGAGCGGAGGCGGGCTCAGGAGGTGAATAGCGGTAGGCCCGCTGGGGCTAGAGTGAGCCCGACGAGCAGAATCATTAGTCGGTGCAGCGAGGCAGTCATCCCGCTTTTATGGGCGGCTTGCCTGGTCTGGCTGGTTCCCCTTCGGACGGCGTTCGAGTTCAACAGTTGCGAAGGGTACGAGTTGATGAAGGGGCTGCTGTTTAGCCTGGGCTACAGGCAAGCCCCGGAATTGTGGAATGACCAGCCGCCACTGCACACGCTGCTGTTGGAGGTTCTGTTCAGGCTGTGGGGGCCGTCAGCCTACGCAGCCCGGTTGCTGCAAGTTGTCTTTAGTAGCCTGCTGCTGTGGTGCTTATTCCGACTGGTGCACATGCAGGTTGGCTGGTTCGGAGCGGCTGCGGCGGTGGTACTGTTGGTGGTCTGTCCGGTTTTTATCCCGCTGAGCGTTGGTGTGATCTTGGAGTTGCCGGCGATGGCGGTGGGCATGGCCAGCGTGCTAGCGTGGCAGTATTACAGCAGAAGCCGCACAATCCGGTGGGCCGTACTGTCGGGCGCTCTGATGGGCTGGGCGCTGCAAATCAAGCTCACGGCTGGACTTTGGGTGGTGCCGCTGGTGGTGGACTGGGCAGCAGGCTGCTGGAGCAAGCATAGGGGTGACCCATCTGGTACGGCCACCGGTGCAGGTGGGGGCGCCGACCCCAACCCGGTGGAGCCTGGGAAAGGGGCGGGCTGGTGTGAGGCTTCGGGGTCGGCCGCGCTCCGTGCCCACTGTTGTGCAGGGCTGGGCTGGTTGGTGGCCTGCGGGTTGGCCTTCGGGATGGTCGCGACGCTCTGTACAGAGCGCTTTGACGTGTTTGTTCAGTCGCATTTCTCGGCGGGGACTCTGGCTGCGGGTTCGGCAGCAGCCTTTACCCCCAGGAGTTTGCTTGAATGGCCTGAGCTGGTCGTCGCCTCTGGCGCAGGGCTGGCGCTACTTGGCTCAGGGGCAGGCAGGCGCCTGGCGCTCTCAGCGGTAGCGTTGTGTGCTGTGCTGCTGTTGGTGCACTTGGCTCACCGCCCGTTCTGGCCGTATTACATGCTTCACTTTGCCATAGCCCTGGCTTGGTTAGGCGGGTTAGGCTTGGGAGAGTGTGTTCGAGGCCTACGGGGCTCCGGTAGCAACCACTCTTTGGTCAACTGGTTGGCGATAGGGGCTCGATGCTTGGCGCTGTCAGTGAGTGCTTCACTTCTTATGCTGCATGGGCCGCACCGGGTTATCGCAGTGCTGCAGCAAGTGCGCAGCGCTAGGGCCATTGCGAGCAACCCGGCAGTAACGTTCATGCGCCAGTACCGAGACCGGACGCATTGGGTATTCACTGACCGGGTCATATACGCGTTTCACATCTCGGCTCCCGTCCCACCCGAGTTGGCAGTCGTGCCAGGCAAACGGGTGTGGTCAGGTCAGATCACCTCGGCGGACATTTTGTCTGCCTTGGCCCGGTATCGCCCGGAGCAAATCGCGCTGTTTGGGCCCCTTGGCGGAGAACCGGAGCTTTTGTTGGAGCCTCAACTGCTGGCGTTTATTCAGTCAAACTACTTTCGATTACCCGATGCGCCGACGCCGGGCCTTTACCTGTTGCGATCGGCTTGGGGCCAGCCGTAGCAGCCAACCGCACCAGGCGGGAGGGAGGACCTTGGGCGATGAAGCCATTCGGTAGCCAATGCGCGCGTCGCCCTGGCGGGCCTGGGACTTTCGGCTTCAATCGCTTTGTTTGGGGTTGGGCCGCCATGGACAACCGTAAAGGACTGGTGTGGTCGGCGGTGGCGGTGTGGCTGCTGCTGCTAGCGAGCGGTGTGCCGTTGTTGGGCGTGTTGCAAGCGCCCATCCACGGCGATGTGCGGCTGTACCACCAAGTGGCTAAGGAGGTCTGCGCCGGGCAAATGCCTTACCGCCATCGGCACTTGGAGTATCCGCCTTACGCGGTTGGACTGTTTCTTTTGCCCCGAGCCTGTGCGACCGCTGAACCCGACTACCAACAGGCCTTTGCGGCGCTGGTGCTCTTAGCCGATGCCCTGATCAAATACTTGCTGTTGACCAAAGGTTTCGAACAGGCCCGGGGCTTGAGCCGATTCTTGCCCTTGGCTCTGTATGCTCTGACGGTGCCGTTTATCCGGTATTTTTACCTGCAACGGTTCGACATTTTTCCTGCGGCGGTGACGCTGGCAGCGGTGATAGCCGGTGCGCGGGGTTGGTGGGGCTGGGCTGGGGCATGGGTAGCGGTGGGAGCCGGTTTGAAGTTGTATCCGGCCCTGTTAGGCCCGGTGCTGTGGGTGGTAGCCTGGCGGCAAGGGGCTGGGAAACGGTTTGCCGTTGGGGCAACCCTGGCCCTGGCGCCGTTGGGGCTGTTGAGCTTCGTTCTACCTTGGTGGCGGTTCTTGGCGTTTCACGGCGAACGGGGTTTGCAGGTCGAGTCGCTCTACGCTGCGGCGGTGTGGTTAGTGCATCGGCTGGCTGGCGTGCCGGCTGGGTGGGTGGGGGTCAAAGCGTGGACCGAGGTGCAAGGGCCGCTGGCCCAAGCGCTGGTGCCGTGGGCCAAGGGGCTGATGTTAGTGGCCACGTTGAGTTCGGTAGCGTTCGGATGCTGGGTAGCTGCACAGGTGCGGACTTGGAGCCTGCCCCGGCTGGCGCGGCTGGCGTTGGTGCCGCTGGTGCCGTTTGTGGCCTTGAACATTGTGTTCAGCCCGCAATACATGATCTGGCTGTTGCCGTTGGCCTGTTTGGGGATGTTGGAGGGGCGGAAGTGGCCGATGCTGTGGATTGCGTTGAGCACGGCGGTGGTGCCGGTGTGGTATCCCTCCCCACAGTTCGTCACCGGGTTCAGCCTGGCGCAGACGGTGGTGTTGCTGGGGCGCAATGTGGGTTTGGTGGTGGTGTGGTTGGTGTTGGTGTGGGACTGGTGGCAGCTAGCCAGGCAACCGAGCGCAGTCGAGCCCGGGGCTGAGCCGCTCGCATCCGCCCAGCCACCGCAACCTCAGGTCAGCTAAACCCAATCGGCCCTCAGCGCCGACGCGGCTATCCCGGCCTCAAGCAGTTCACCAAGCCAGCGACGGTCGGACTCGATCCGGTCGCGTGCCGCCCGAAGGCGACACCAGCTCGACGTGGCCATCGATGAACCCGGCGCAACTGCGGCCCCCATGCCGGCGCGCCAGTCGGTCTGCCGCCTCACCCGCCGCACAGGCCCCGTCGTTAGGGAACTGCTCCTCGAACAGCAAAATCAGTTGGCGCCTGTTCCTCAGCCGTGCCGGGTGCAGCTTCTCCAAATGCGCATTCATGCTGTAGCTGTAGGGATACTGCCGATGCGCAAACTGCCGGTCAGCCGGGCATCGCAGTAGCCCGCTGCCCCAGCCCGGCACAAAGCCCGCCAAACTGCTCTGGTCCAACCACCGCTCAGGCTGCCAGTAAATCCAGTCGTTGGAATGCGGCTGGCCCAAACGCGCTGCCCAAGGCAGATGCTCACGCACCTGCGCATACTCCGCAAAGCCAGCCAGTAACCGCCGCACGTTTTGTTGGCAGACCTGGCGTTTGGGTAAGTCCAGACTGCGGGCTCGCCAGGCCCAAACTGCCAGCGCCAACAACGCCAGCCCAACCATCAACCCCAACAGTTCCCGCAAGGTAAAAGCCCGTTGCCTAGCCCCAGATCGCTGCACGCGAGCTGCCGAACCAGATCCAGGCTTTGCCAGCGCTTGGGCGCCGACCCTGAAGCTTGGCGCGGCTGCGCGCTTCATGGCGCCTTGACCGTGGTTCGTTCCGTCAACCACTGCATGTCGCGGTCTTGAGGCGAGGTGTAAATTGGCACCCCGGATAAATGTTCCCCCGGCACCAACGGCGGTCGGGTGGTGGCCTCCAGCCACCGACGCTGCTCCACATGCCCATCGGCAAACACCAGGTTGCCTGCCCCACCATGGTAACTGGCCGGATAATCCACCACACTGTAGCGCACCGTCATGTCCACCGCAAAATACCCGTCGTTGATCGAGTCTTCCCGCTCATCCACAAATACCCACGTCTGCGACGGGTCCCTAATCTGCCCCAACTTCCGATACGTCACCCACCCCGGATCCTGCCATATCCCAAACCCGTTCAGATAACAGTTCATCGACATACTCCGCACCCGACCGCTACGGTCGCCCGGACACCGATACACTGCCGGGTTCTTCACATACACCCCAATCGACCCAAAGGCCGCATACTCCGGCCCCACCAACAGGCTGGTGTTGGTGCCGTCGGATTTATCCCCGGCTTCGTTGGCGGTCCGCAGCCAGCCCGCCACCCAACTGGGATGCGCAGCGTCCCGGCCCGCTAGCTCCCCATCGCTATTGGGTGGCAACGCATCGTCGTGATCGGTGATGAACAGGCTCCAGCCCAGGTGCAGTTGCCGCAGGTTATTGCGGCACTGAATGGACTGGGCCCGGCCCTTGGCCCCGGCAAGCGCGGGCAACAACAGTCCAGCCAGCAGCCCGATGATGGCCAACACCACCAGCAGCTCCACCAACGTCAGACCCCGGCGGCCTGGGGCTTGAGCCTGAGCTAAGCCGATCATCGGCTACAGTGTAACTGGTATAGGCCGGGGATCAATCCTGCAGCTTGGTGGCGGCGGCAAAAATCCGAAGCAGCAAGCCCAAACCACCAAGGGAATCCCAAGGCCCCAGCCAGCGAAAAATTCCTAACGCCTGAAGGACCCATGGCTGGCCAGATGCCTCGAGCACCGGTACCGGAGGCTGGCAGCGTGCTGTGTCGCGATTGGTGATCCGCAAACCGTTCGCACTACCGAGCGGTCCATCGACCACCGGTCCGCGATTGCCTGACGAGCGGGCACCCCGCGAGCTGATCGCTGGGTTCTAACCCGCGAACGTCACGGACACCCGGACGCAGCAATTGTCCCCGCCCGCTGCGGGTTGGAAGCCGGCGACAAGCCGGCTGACAACCCGCGCTACCGAAGCCGGTGTCGCAGCGCGATCCCACATCAAGGCACCGCGGAGCGGTGCTCTGAAGGTAGCCGTGGGTTTTAACCCACGGTTCCGGTGCAGCCCAACCACATGCGTCGCGAAGCGGCGCGTGAATGCATCCTGCATCCAGTTCAGGCGTCGCTGCGCGACGCCATATCAATCTCAGCTCGTTGTTCACCGTGGCCTAAAGCCCAAGGCTACCGTCACGCCGTCGCACCGCGACGGCCCAGAGCTAGCATCCTGGCTCGTCCATCGGCACCCACCCGCACCCGTAGCCGCCGGCATGAGTCGGCAGACCTTCGGCCGGCGGGCAGCGCGCAGCGGTGCGACGAAGGACCGGAGCGGGTGCCATGGGTTGAGCTCCGGCGCCCAGTCCGATCGGTGGCGACTGTATAGCCGCCGACGTCAGTGGGCGCAGGGCAAGAAACTGGGGGTGCGCCAGAGCGGTCGCGGGGCGCAAAATGCATTTGACTGAGCTCGGCGCCCGGCTATGCTAGGGCCGTGATGAGATTGTGGGACATCCGACTGCTGGGACTGGAGGCCCTGTTGCTGCGCAGGGCGGCAGTCGGGTGTTGACGAAATCGGTCGATTTCGCACCCCACTGCCGCAAACCCTGGCGGTGGGGTTTTTTGTTGAGGTTGCAGCCCCCGCCGCCCTGGAGCAAAGGAACGACAGGTTATGAAAGCTCAACGGATCATCATCTTCGACACCACGCTGCGGGATGGCGAACAGTGCCCGGGCGCCTCGATGAACTTGCGTGAGAAGCTGGAGGTGGCCCGGCAACTGGCCCGGCTGCGTGTGGACGTGATCGAAGCCGGGTTCCCGGTGATCAGCGAGGGTGACTTCACCGCCGTGCAGACGATCGCGCGGACCATCAAAGGGCCCATCATTGCCGGTCTGGCCCGGTGTGTGCCCAAGGACATCGAGGCCGCTGCCGCAGCGGTCAAGCCCGCCGGCAGCCGGGCCCGCATCCACGTGTTCCTGGCCACTTCAAAGATCCATCGCGAGTTCAAGCTCGGCAAAGCGCGCCACGAGATCCTGCGTCTGACGGTCGAGGGGGTGCGCCGGGCCCGGGCGCATGTGGCGGATGTGGAGTTTTCGCCTGAAGACGCCTCCCGGACTGAGCCGGACTTTTTGGTGCAGGTGTGCCAGGCCGCCGTGGATGCAGGCGCTACCACCATTAACATCCCCGACACAGTGGGCTGGGCCGTGCCGGAGCAGTTCGGGGCTTTGATAGCGCATCTGCGGTCAGCTGTGCGGCAATTCCAGTCTGGCCAGGCCATTATCAGTGTGCATTGCCACAACGACCTGGGCTTGGCGGTGGCCAATTCGCTGGCGGCGATCCGGGCGGGCGCGCGCCAAGTCGAATGCACCGTCAATGGCATCGGCGAACGCGCTGGCAACGCGTCGTTGGAGGAGATCGTCATGGCGCTAAAGACGCGGCGGGATTTCTTTGGCGAGCTGGTGTGCGGCGTGAACACCCGCGAGATCCTCCGCTCGTCTCGATTGGTGGCCCGCATGAGCGGGCTGAGCGTGCAGCGGAACAAGGCGATTGTCGGTGAAAACGCTTTTGCGCATTCGGCCGGGATCCACCAAGACGGCGTCCTCAAGAAGCGCGAAACCTACGAGATTATGGACCCGCGCGAGGTGGGTTGGGGCCAAAGCGAATTGCCCCTGACCAAACATAGCGGTCGGGCTGCGCTGCGGGCGCGGCTGCGGCAGCTCGGCTTCCAGTTGACCGACGCCGAGCTGGACCGGTTGTTTGTCCGGTTCAAGGAGATCGGCGACAAGAAAAAGTTTGTCTATGACGATGACCTGATCGCTCTGGTCGAAGGGCAGATCACCGAGGTGCCTGAGACCTGGGTGCTGGACTACTTGAGTGTCACCTGCGGGAACCAGACGGTGCCGACCGCTACCGTGCGGCTCCGCCGCATCGGCCAAGGCCAAGAGCCGCCCCAGGTGTTCCAAGACGCCAGTATCGGCGATGGCCCGGTAGATGCGGCTCTCAAAGCGATCGATCGGTTGACCAAAACCCGCGGCCGGCTCATGGAATACAACCTCCGCGCTGTCTCGGCCGGCAAGGACGCTCTAGGTGAAGTGACCGTGAAGGTGGACTTTGGGGAGGCTGAACCGGTGCCGGGCCGGGGCGCCAGCACGGATGTGATCGAGGCCAGTGCGCGGGCTTACCTCAACGCCGTCAACCGCTACCTTTACAACGGGCGCCAACGGTGCCGCGGCCGCCCACAGCCTTGATCCCCGCGCACCGCTGAATGGCGTGGCGCCGCAGAACGCTGGCTTCAGCCGGCTGCCTGCGCTACCCTACCGCCGCTCGATGCGGTGGCAGCGGCTTTTGAGTGTGGGATCGGAGGCATCGACCTTGCCTCTGGGACGGTTGTTGGAAGCCCGCGGTCTGCGACAGCCCGCGGGTTGGCTGCTTTGGCGTCTCGGCTGTGTCCTGGGCTGTAAGCTCGAGCGCAAGCCGGCGTGGGTTGTGTCGCTTCATGTCAGTTTGCTGCTGAGCCTGCTGGTCAGCACCGGCTGCACCACCTTTTACGGCAAGGGCATCCAATACGATATTCCCCACCAATACGCTGCGGGCAGCCCGGAGTTTATGCGCAACCTCGGCAGCCTGGTCGAGCCGGGTATCCTGCTCAGCAACGCAGTCACCACGCTGCTGAACGGGGACCAGATTTTCCCGGCCATGTTGGAGACGATCCGCTCTGCCCAACGCTCGATCTGTCTGGAAACCTACATCTATTGGTCGGGGCAGATCGGCCAGCAGTTTGCCGATGCGCTGATCGAGCGGGCTCGGGCAGGGGTGAAAGTGCACGTGCTGATTGACTGGATCGGTTCGCGCCACTTGGACTTCCAGCTCCTGGAGAAGATGCGGGCCGCTGGGGTGCAGGTCGAACGCTACAACCCGCTGGTGTGGTATGCCTTCACCCGTCTGAACCATCGGGACCATCGGAAGCTGTTGATTGTGGATGGCCGGGTGGGCTTTACCGGCGGGGCGGGCATTGCCGACCAGTGGCAAGGCAACGCCCGTAACCCCTCCGAATGGCGCGACAGCATGTTCAAGCTGGAAGGACCTGCCGTGGCCCAAATGCAGGCGGCCTTCATGGATAACTGGATCAAAACCACCGGACGGGTGCTGGACGGCGATGATTATTTCCCGCCCTTGGAGCCGGCGGGCACCTACCCGGTGCAGGTGTTCAAAAGCTCGCCCCGCGAAGGCACGGAAGACATCCGCATGATGTATTTGCTCTGCATCGCGGCTGCACGGCACCACATCCGGTTGGCGGCTTCCTACTACGTGCCGGACAAACTGACCACGCGGGAATTTCTGGAAGCGCGCAAGCGCGGTGTCGAAGTCGAGATCATCGTGCCCGGCGCCAAGACCGATGCGCGCATCGTCAAGCACGCTTCGCGCGGTCGGTGGGGGCCGTTGTTAAAGGCTGGCGTCCGCATTTACGAATACCAGCCCACCATGTTCCACTGTAAACAAATGATCGTGGACGACGTGTTCGTGTCGGTCGGCTCCGCCAACTTTGGCAACCGCTCCTTCCGCCTCAACGACGAGGCCAACATGAACGTCTATTCGCGCGAGTTTGCCTTGGAACAAATCCGCATCTTCGAGGAGGACAAGACACGGTGTCGCGAGGTGACTTACGCCGATTGGAAACGGCGCTCGCTCTACAAGCGGTTCATGGAGCTGGTGACCGCGCCGTTCCGATCCCAAATGTAGCCGGCCCGGCCAGGCACAAGCCCAGCGGACGCCTACCGACTCTGATCCAGGGCACCCTCACCCAGGCCGCATGCCTGCTCTTGAGCTAGGACGCGGCGCGAAGGCACATACTGGGCCGCAAACTGGCGTCGGAACTGGTCGAACGTGCCGGCGGCCAGGTGCATGCGGATATCGGCCATCAAGTGCAGGTACATGTGGCAGTTGTGCAGCGTGAGCATGCGTAACGCCAAAATCTCCTCTGCATGCAGCAGGTGCCGCAAATACGCCCGGCTAAAGTGCCGACACGCAAAACAGGTGCAGTCCGGTTCAATGGGACCAAAGTCGGTCTTGTACCGGGCAGCTTTCAGATTCAGCACACCGCGCCGGGTAAAGGCTGCGCCGTTGCGCCCCACCCGCGTGGGCAGTACACAGTCGAACAGATCCATGCCACGAGCCACCAGCTCGACAATCTGAGGGGGCGTGCCCAAGCCCATGGCATACCGGGGCAGCTCAGCAGGCAACAGCGGCACCGTCAGCTCCACTGTTCGCAAGGTTTCCCGTTGCGGTTCGCCCACGCTCAGGCCCCCAATGGCGTAACCATCGAATCCCATGGCCACCAGGGCCCGGGCACACTGTTCCCGCAGCTCAGCCCGGGTGCCGCCCTGCACAATCCCAAACACCGCAGCGCCTGGTGCCCGGGGCTGTGCCCGACATGTGGCCGCCCAGCGAATGGTGCGTTCGACTGCTGCACGCACCTCCTGGACCGGAGCGGAGTGTGGCGGGCAGTCATCGAAGCACATCGCTATGTCCGATCCTAACTCGCGTTGGATCGACATGGCTTCCTTGGGCCCCAGAAACAGCCGCGCCCCGTCCAAGTGCGACTGGAACTCGACGCCCTCGTCACGAATCGTGCGAATCTTCGCTAGGCTAAAGACTTGGAACCCGCCGCTGTCAGTCAGAATCGGCCCTGGCCAGCTCATAAACCGGTGCAGGCCACCTGCGGCTCGAATCACCTCCAGACCCGGGCGCAGGAACAGGTGGTAGGCGTTGCCCAAGATGATTTGTGCGCCCATCTCGTGCAACTCACGCGGGTCGAGCGTCTTGACCGTGCCTTGTGTGCCCACGGGCATGAACGCCGGGGTCTCGACCACCCCGTGCGGGGTGGTCAGTCGCCCCAGGCGCGCTGCGCTGTTGGGATCGGTCTTCAGCACTTGAAACATGCGCCGCCAAGTCAATGACCAGACGCCCAGCTTGAACAGTTCAAAACCGGCTCGGCACGCCCGCTCCGATGCTCAAAACAGACGGCAAGGCAGGCTGGGGGGCCGGCCGTCGAACCGCTGCACCGGCGCCAGGCCTTCGCCGCCGGCCTGTCTGTGGCCCGCGGGTGCTGCGGCGCGTTGGTTCGCTCAAGGCTCTGCCTATTTCTTCGGGCGTGTTGATGTTACGCCGCAGCAGCTCACCGAGATGTAACAGCTCCGCTCGCAACACCCATAGGCAGCCTACACTCAAAGCCCGGACGCGAGCAGCTTTGACCAGCAGGGCTGGTGGCCGAACCGTTCAGTGTGTTGGCCGTTCGGAGGCCCGCTTGATCCGATCGATTGCGGCCTGAGCGGCTGCACGCTCACGGCGGTCAGCCGAGGCAAGGGAAGCGCGGAGCACGGGCAGGGCCGGGATGGCTGGGGCGTCCATTTCAGCCAACGCACTTGCCAGGGCCACCCGTCGGGCGCCGTCGGCCTTCTCATATTCCTTGATCAACACAGGCAGACTGGCCTCCGCGTTGTATCGGGTCAGGCGCAGTAGGTTGAAGGCGTTGCGCCGCATCCGATCTTCCGGAACCGGCTGGATCGCACGGGTGCGCCAGGCCCTGGGCAGTGGCAGCCGGTGGTAAACCCATTCACACAGCCGGCTGAAAACCGAGTGCCGATGCTCGAGCTGCCGGACCAGAAACGGGATTGCCTCGGGATTCAAATCCCCTCGGCTAGGCTGGGCAGTTCGATGTCCAACGCCACTTGCATCGCATCCTTCGGGGTCCGCCACGGCTTGAACCAGTGGGCCAGCGGCTTGCCGTAATAACTCACGGTAGCCGGGGCTGGGTTGCCAAAGATACCAAGATAACCGGTGATCACTACCGCCAAGACGAACACCGCCACGACAGCATGATGATCCGTTTTCTCATATCGCACGCATTTGACCCGGACCGAAAGTGCCTTGCCCAAAAACCACCACGCAACCCTTGGCGTGCAAGCCCCTCGCCCCCAGCGCGGCCCCACAGAGTCGCACGTGCTGAGTCGGTCGCGGATCCCCTCACGTCGCAGGGCTACGAGGTATCGTCAGTGCGATTGTCCTTTGGGCCCAGCATGGGTTTCGACATGGCGCACAGCGAAGCGTTCAAACTCCAAGACACCCAGCGTCATTGTCCTTCGGCCTGGAGCCTTGGATTCACCAGCCCTGAGGCAGAGTTGGCACTTGCGTGGGGGTGCTCGGGGGATGAAGCGTCACGGCGTGCGGCGGCTGTTGCGCAAGGACCTTGCGCACCTCAACCGCCCATCGTGCGCTTGGCGCGACTAGTCGGATGCGCCCGCACCTTTGGGTAGCCTGGTCAAGGCCAACGCTTGGGTCTGCCTGCTAGATGGCCTCCTCGACTACAGACGGTCGATCCGGGTCGCGCGTGATCAGATAGCCCCGCTACTCCAGCAACGCCTCAAGCCGGTCGCTACCATGGCTGATCGCAAACCGATGCTCTGCAGTGGTGATGGCCACCGCTTGCAAGAACCGGATTTGTCTGCCCCTAAACTCAAATCGGTTGAGGTCTTCCGGCAAGAAACGGGGTTCCACAAAGAGGAAGGCTGACAGGTCGGATCCACCTCCAAGCTCGCCGCCGAATGGTACGGTGTGATGTAGGTCGAAGAAGGTGCATTGAGCGAAAGGGTACTCCGCCGTCAGCTTCAACAGGCCGCTAGCCCAAAACTCATGCTGCTCAATGCCCATGATCAACTCGATGTATGGGGCAGCCGTGCTGCCCTCAGGCACCACCATCGGCAAATCGCTCATCCCACCGGGCACTAATACCACAAAGTCTCGCTGGCCCCTACCCGGTCGGTTTCGGCGGTCCACTGAAACTACCTCTCCAGCTCTAAGCCCCCCAGCTCCGAGCTTCGACCCCGATGCTCCATGCTCCATGCCCCGTGCCCTAGTTCGCGCCAGCGTTTGGAGTGCCGCAGCTTAACCACCCAGCGCTGCGCTTCGCTTGCCCCACGGCTGGTGGCCGCCGCCTTACGTCGGCGGCTACGGTTGACCGCCTCGGTCTTCCGTCCTCCGTCTTCAGTCTTCCGGACTCCATGCTCCATGCCCCATGCTCCATACCCCATGCCCCAGTTACTCGTCCGGTGTGGGCCCTGTCGCAGTGGGCCTATCGACTGAAGCTAGCGAATAGTTCTTCAGGTGATACGGTGGCGGTGCCGACTTTGCCCACCACCACGCCCGCGGCGTGGTTGGATAAGACTGCGGCCTCGATGGGCGAGGCTCCGGCGGCAATGGCTGCGGTGAACGAGGCGATCACGGTGTCGCCCGCGCCAGACACATCGAAGACCTCGCGGGCTACCGTGGGGATGTGTAGGGGCGGTGCGTCGCGCCGACATAGCAGCATGCCTTGGTCGCCTAAGGTGATCAGGAGCAAAGCCGGTCGCAGCTCCGCCAACAACTTCTCGGCCACACGGAGCAGCGCCGCATCCTGCAAGGGCGCCCCTGAGCGTGGGCCGTCGGTGACGTTGGCCATTTCGAACGCTTCCTTCCGATTTGGGGTAAGCAGCGACACGGCGCGCAGGTCCAGCCGGTGGACCGGTTTGGGATCGACGCTCAGCCATACTCCACGGGCGCGGCAAAGTCGTTTCAACTGGTCCAGCAAAAGCTGCGATACCACGCCCTTGGCGTAGTCGGTCACAATCACCGCATCGGCTTGGGCCACGTGCGGTTCCAGTAGCCTGAGCAAGCGCCGGGTCATCGCCGGGTCAGCCGGTTGGCGGGTCTCGCGGTCCACACGCACGATCTGTTGTTGGTGCGCTACCAACCGGGTTTTGACAGTGGTAAATCGGCTCGGGTCAACCACCAGCCCAGCACAGCCCACCCCTTGGTCCAGTAGGAGCCGTTTGAGCCGGCGCCCGGAATCGTCTCGGCCTACCAACCCGAACAACTGCGTCTGAACCCCCAGGGCCGCCAGGTTCCGCGCTACGTTGGCTGCGCCGCCGGGCATGAAGCTTTCATGATCGAAGTCAAGGACCGGCACGGGCGCTTCGGGCGAGATGCGCGAGACACTGCCCCAGATGAAACGGTCCAGCATCACGTCGCCTACCACCAGAATCTGCGCCTGCCGCATAGCCGTGAGCAGACGGCGCACCCGATGGATACCGACCGCAGCATTCACACTGGATTGGATCTGCGTGGAAGTATTTGACAGCATCGAATCAGCTCCAATGGCGTCCAGCCCATGGCCAGTGGCTAGTCCAGAAAGGCCGTCAATGGACTGGTGGGTCGGGCGGTGTCCGAAGGCGAACACAACCCAATCTCATAGGCTGCACGGCCCGCTTCGACCGCCGCCTTGAAGGCAGCGGCCATGCGCACCGGATCAGCCGCCACAGCAATGGCCGTGTTCACGAGCACAGCGTCGGCCCCCATCTCCATCGCCTCGGCTGCGTGGCTTGGAGCGCCCAAGCCTGCGTCCACCACCACCGGCACGGTGGCTTGTTCGATGATGATCTGGATTTGGTCTCGTGCGCGCAGGCCTCGAGCTGAACCGATAGGCGAGCCCAGGGGCATGACGGTGGCGGTGCCCACCTCCTGCAGGCGCTTGGCCAGCACCGGGTCAGCATTGATGTAAGGCAACACCACAAAGCCTTCCCGCACCAAGATCTCAGCGGCGCGAAGGGTCTCGATCGGGTCCGGCAGCAAGTACCGTGGGTCAGGATGAATCTCCAGTTTCACCCACTTGGGTAACCCGGCTGCGGCGGCTAATCGGGCCAGGCGCACGGCTTCTTCGGCGTTCATGGCGCCGCTGGTGTTAGGCAGGATAAGGTATTTTTGCGGGTCGATGTAATCCAGCAGGTTAGCAAACGGGTCCTTCTTACCCGTCAGGTCCACCCGCCGCAGCGCCACGGTCACCAGCTCGGTGCCGCTGGCCGCCAGGGCATCGCGCATGATTTCCGGCGACGAGAACTTACCGGTGCCCACCAACAGGCGGGACCGGAAGGACCGACCGGCGATGACCAGCGGTTGGTTTTGCTGCATCGGCCACAACATGCGGTCTGGAAGTTGGATTGTCGAGACGCCAACAGCTCTGGCTGAGGCCTGAGGGGCCTGGCAAGCTTCAGTGGCCCGGGACCGGCGCACTGCGGGCCCCAGTTAAGCGACCGGCGGAAATTTTGGTTGCCGGCGGTTGAAGCAGTGGATTGTATCCGGGCGCCACGGCATGCAATGGGTGCAGCACTATAATCCGCTGGGTTACCCGGTGTTGTCCACCGCGGTGGCAGGGCTGCCGGTGGTCGTGTTGCTGGGCGCGATCGCTTTCCTGCGGATTCGGATTCACTGGGCCGCGCTCCTTGGCCTAGGGGTGGCGCTAGCGGTGGCCTTGGGGGTTTACCGCATGCCTGCCGACGCGGCGCTAGCCAGCGCTGCCTACGGGGCGGCGTTCGGGCTGTTTCCTATCGGCTGGATCATTCTGAACATCATCTTCCTGTATCAACTGACAGTCCGGCGCGGCCTGTTTGCTGTGTTGCGCGACAGCCTGGCGCGAGTGGCACCCGACCCACGCGTGCAACTGATTCTGATTGCGTTTGCTTTCGGCGGGTTTATCGAAGGCATGGCTGGCTTCGGCACGCCTGTGGCCATTACGGGCGCAATCCTCATTCAGTTGGGGTTCCGGCCTCTGCACGCCTCGGGCTTAGCGCTGATTGCTAACACCGCCCCGGTGGCCTTCGGCTCGATGGGTATCCCAATCACCACCTTGGAACAAGTCACCGGCCTCGATGCCTTGAAAGTCTCGGCCATGGTCGGTCGCCAGTTGCCGTTTTTCTCGGTCTTGGTGCCGTTTTGGGTGGTAGCAGCCTTTGCCGGCTGGCGCGGGCTGCGCGGGGTGGCCCTGGCTGCACTGGCTGCCGGGGTGGGGTTTGCCGTGCCGCAGTTCTTGGCCTCGAACTTTCACGGGCCATGGCTTGTGGACGTGATTTCGGGTGCTTGTTCGATTGGCAGCACGGTGCTGCTGCTGCGGGTCTGGCGGCCCAAGACAATTTGGACACTCAACGATGGCCAGGCCGAGGCTGCCGCCGATCCGCCGGCACCACTGCCTGCCACCATGCACGCCTCAGCAGATGGAGCGGCGGGCCGAGCCCATGCGCGCAGGGAGCGGCTGCTGGCCTGGATGCCGTGGGGGGTTTTGACGCTGTTCATTTTGGTTTGGGGCACCCCACAATTCAAACGCGCTGCGGATGCGCTGTTTGCTCCCAAGGTTGCTGTGCCGCACCTGCACCAAGTGGTGGTGCGGGCTTATCCGGTGGTGCCCCGACCGACACCGGAGCGGCCCACACCACCGGAAGCGGCCGAATACAAGCTGAACTTGGTGTCAGCCACCGGCACGGGCATCTTGCTGGCCGCAGTGCTCTCAGGCCTGCTGATGGGGCTGCCGGTGCGGGTGCTGTGGCAGACCTACTGGCAGACCTTGGTGCGCGTGCGGTTTTCACTGTTGACCATAGCGGCGATGTTGGCTGTAGGGCATGTGACCAAGTACTCCGGCACAGACGCCACCTTGGGCTTGGCCCTGGCGCACACGGGTGTGCTGTATCCATTCTTTGGCGCGTTGTTGGGGTGGCTGGGGGTGGCGCTGACCGGCTCGGACACTGCCTCGAACGTGTTGTTTGGTAGCCTGCAGAAGATCACCGCCGAACAGACCGGGCTGAGCCCGGTGCTGATGGGTGCGGCTAACAGCAGCGGTGGTGTCATGGGCAAGATGATCGATGCCCAAAGCATCGTGGTGGCCAGCACCGCCACCCAATGGTTCGGGCACGAGGGCCAAATCCTGCGTTATGTCTTCTGGCACAGTGTGGCGCTGGCCAGCTTGGTGGGCCTTTTGGTTTTGCTCCAGGCGTATGTACCGCCGTTCACTTACTTGGTCGTGCATTGATGTGCGGTGAAGTTAGCGTATGGAACGGTATCCGGACCTGCTCAATCGCGATGTATTGGTGACCGGCGGCGCTCACGGGTTGGGCGCAGCCATCGTCCGAGCTTTTCATGAACAGGGCGCACGCACCTACTTTTGTGACCTGGACGAACGAGCCGGCCGTGCCCTGAGCGACGAACTAGGCGAAGGCGCCTTCTTCCGCAAGGTGGACTTGCTCAAGGAGGACGAGATCCGACAGTGGATCGACAGCATCGGCGCGCATGACAATGTGATCCGTGCCTTGGTCAACAATCCGGCTGCAGATCCGCGCATTCCCCTGGAAAGCATGACCGCACGGGCCTGGGACAATCTGTTTGCGTTGAATTTGCGCGCCTATTTCCTGACCTGCCGCGAGGCGGTCAAATGGATGGGTGAAGGCAGTGCCATCATTAACCTGGGGTCGGTGGCTTTTCATAATGCCCCGGCGCACATGAGCGCCTTTGTCGCTAGTAAAGCCGCTGTGCTGGGGCTGACCCGCTCCCTGGCCCGTGAGCTGGGCCCACGCCGCATCCGGGTTAACGCCGTCTCACCCGGCTGGGTGCTCACCGAACGGCAAATGCGTGACCCGCCCTCCGTCGGGTTCAAACGCCAGCTCCGTCAGCAGCAGTGTATCCCGGACCTGTTGACGCCCGACGAAATCGCCAGCGTGGTGGTATTCCTGGCCAGCGAAGCCAGTAGCGCCATCACTGGCCAAGAGATCTTAGCTGACCGCGGCTGGGCTCATTCCTGAGCCCGCAGGCGCGCTACTAGGCAACTGACAATCGGCCAGACGCCAGGTGCAATGAACGGTCTGCGGATTGTCAATCCGCGATTGGCTGGCTCGCGCCCGCTCGCTCGGCCCTACGGGCCTTGCCCTCGCTTCGCTCGGGCAATCCCTTTCGCCGCTTCCCAAGCGGCTCAAGTCGGCAGACTACCAGTCTGCGCTACCAGTGGCCGCCCCGACGGGGCGGCGGTATATCAGCCCAGGGCAAGCGCAGCGCCGCCCTGGGTAGGCACGCCGCCCACACCATTTCCAAACATCCTCCGCAGTAGCCATCAGGCCCAAAACGCACCCAGAGAGCCAGGGGGCCGGCATCTCCAATCCAAAGCGGCGTCAAAGCTGCCGCAGTCCAAAGGCTACCGCTACCGGGTTGGCGCTCGCATGAGTGCGGAGCGTAGGGCATGGGGCCAGGACTTGGGAGCTGGGAGCTCGAAGCTCGGAGCTGGGGCTCGGAATGGGTTTCGGTGGTCCGCCGAAAACCGACCGGCCGCCGAAGGGTCCTTTACTCGGGAGCTGCGGCTGAGCAACCGCAAATAGGCTGGACCGCAGCCACAGCGAATGATTTGCGGATTACCGTTCCAACGCTACTAACTTTTCCGTAAGTGGTTGACTTGTACGTTTCATACCCCTGGCTAGCCTCCGCGGATTCAAAACCTATTCGTATCCGTCCACGCTGCAACCAACAGCCCCACTGCTCTGCTGCCACTGTTTGCTCAATTACTCAGCTTGCAACCGTTGCCCCACCCAGGCACCCAATCCAAACGAGCCTTCTACCGCCGCATCTGGTGCCCAGTGGTAACCCTGTGGTATATGATCTGGCAGCGGCTGTGCCCCCAGCACACCCTAGCCGCCGTGGTGGCCGATGCCCGCCGCGGCGGCGCTGATGCGTTGCGGCCTGGGGACAAACCCCTCTCAGCCCGCCTGCGGTCCAACGCCACCACCGACTTTTGTAAGGCGCGGGCCAGGCTCCCTGTGGCTTGGGTGCAGGACTGTTTCCATCCGATGGCCCAAGCCTTGACCCACTTGGCCACAGGTGCTGGACAAGACCAGGCGCTGCCGGTGCGGCGGCTGGATGGTTCCACCGTGCGGCTACGCCCCCATGGCGATATTGCCCAGCAGTTCCCACCTCATCGCACCGGCCACAGACCCACTTACTGGTGCTTGGCGC
>Ga0078972_1008974_pt1 | contig 20196 bp, 15 predicted proteins | sample YelNatPaOPGAMG01_FD_67568 | JGI IMG/M metagenome (GOLD analysis project Ga0078972, IMG submission 67568) | Hot spring thermophilic microbial communities from Obsidian Pool, Yellowstone National Park, USA - OP-RAMG-01 (SPADES assembly) (version 2) | ecosystem: Environmental > Aquatic > Thermal...
CCCCAAGCCAAACAAACTTTTCCTGCTTGCTGGCCCCCACTGAGTCCAGCCGGACAACGGCTCATCCGACCCCACCGGATACTTGGTGCGTCAGCACTGAGCCCCGGCGAAAAGGCTTGACAAGGACGGCCTCCTCGGATATACTGGGTGCTAATCACATACCGTAAAGACTGTGAAGGGGAGCGGCCCCGCCGGATACGCTTTGAGAGAGCCGGGTCAGGTGCAAGCCGGTGCGGAAGGGGCGGGTGTCTGGATCGCCCCGGAGTCGGCGGGTCGAACGGGTTTTCCCCAGTAGGCCGGTCCGGGTGGTCAACCCGTTATCAAATGAGTGTCTACTCCTGACACGAAGCGCTTCCTCGGTGAAGAAGCAGGGTGGTACCGCGCAAGGTTGTAATACCTCTCGTCCCTGGCAGTTGAGACATGCTGCCGGGGGAGAGGTTTTTTGGTTTTTCCGGTAACCTGCATAACGAATCCGTATAGTCAGGGGAAGGGGGAGCTACATGGGTCTGGTCATTTATCTTGACGGTTCCCTGGTGCCGGAGGAGCAGGCCGTGGTTTCGGTCTTCGACCACGGGCTCCTGTACGGGGACGGGGTCTTCGAAGGGATCCGGGCGTACGCGGGCCGCGTCTTCAAGCTGACCGAACACATCGACCGCTTCTACGAGTCGGCGCATTCCATCATGCTGAAGCTGGATGCGACCAGGGAGGAAATGGCGCGGGTGGTGGCGGACACCTGCCGGGCCAACGGCATCCGGGACGGGTACATCCGCCTGGTGGCGACCCGGGGCAAGGGCGACCTGGGGCTGGATCCCCGCAAATGCTCCAAGGCCACCGTTTTCTGCATCGCGTCCTCCATACAGCTTTACCCGGCGGAGCTGTACGAAAAGGGCATGGCCATCGTGACCGTGCCGACCCGGCGCAACCTGCCCGAGGCGTGCAATCCCCGGGTCAAGTCGCTCAACTATCTGAACAACGTCCTGGCCAAGATCGAGGCCGCCCAGGCCCAAGTGGCGGAGGCGGTCATGCTTTCCAGCGAAGGCTACGTGGCCGAGGCCACCGGGGACAACATCTTCATCGTCAAAAAGGGTGTTCTCTACACGCCGCCGGCTTCCATCGGCATCCTGGAGGGCATCACCCGCAACACGGTGATGGACCTGGCCCGGATCATGGGAGTGGAGGTCCGGGAAGCCCTCTTCACCCGCCACGACGTTTTCGTCGCCGACGAGTGTTTCCTGACCGGCACGGCGGCCGAAGTGATCCCGGTGGTGGCGGTGGACGGCCGCACCATCGGGGACGGGCACCCCGGTCCGGTGACCCGCGACCTGATCACGCGTTACCGCGACCTGACCCGGGCCGAGGGGTACCCGATATAGGGGAAACGCAGTGGTTCATCAGGAAGGATGGGGAAGGATGGGTATAGGCATGCGCAGCGACGAGATGAAAAAGGGGCTTTCCCGGGCCCCGCACCGGTCCCTGTTCAAGGCCCTGGGGTTTCTGGACGCGGAATTGGAACGGCCCCTGATCGGGGTGGCCAACGCCCGGAGCGAGGTCATACCGGGACACATGCACCTCGACACGGTAACGGCGGCGGTGAAGGACGGCATCCGCCTGGCCGGCGGCACTCCCCTGGAGTTCGGCGTCATCGGCGTTTGCGACGGGATCGCCATGAACCACCCGGGGATGAAGTATTCCCTGGCCAGCCGGGAGTTGATCGCCGATTCCGTGGAGGTCATGGCCCGGGCCCATCCGTTTGACGGCCTGGTGCTGGTGACCAACTGCGACAAGATCATACCGGGGATGCTCATGGCCGCCGCCCGGCTGAACATTCCCACCGTGATGGTGAGCGGCGGTCCCATGCTGGCCGGCCGGTTCGACGGGCAAAAGGTGGCTCTGAGTGCCGTGTTCGAGGGGGTGGGCGCCTGCCAGGCCGGCCGGATGAGCGAGACGGACCTGCACCGGCTGGAGGAGGAGGCCTGCCCCGGGTGCGGTTCCTGCGCCGGCATGTTTACGGCCAACTCCATGAACTGTCTGGCCGAGGCCTTGGGGCTCGCCCCGCCGGGGAACGGCACCGTGCCGGCGGTCACCTCCGCCCGGCTGCGCCTGGCCAAGGAGGCCGGGATGCTGGCCGTGCGGGCGGTGGAAAGCAACTTGCGGCCGCGGGACATTCTCACCCCGGCGGCCTTCCAAAACGGCGTGGCCGTGGACATGGCCCTGGGCTGCTCCACCAACACCGTGCTGCACCTGCCGGCTGTCGCCAAAGAGGCGGGCGTGGCCATCGATCTGGACCTGTTCAACGCGGTGAGTGAACGCACTCCCAACCTGTGCCGGATCAACCCGGCCGGTCCCCATTTCATGGAGGACCTCGACGAGGCGGGCGGCATCCGGGCAGTCATGGCCGAGTTGGCCAAGAAAGGTCTCGTGGATACAGGCCTTCCCACGGTGACCGGGCGCACGGTCGGGGAGAACATCGCCGGCTGGCGGGTGCGGCGGCCGGAGGTCATCCGCCCGGTGGACCAACCGTACAGCCCCACGGGCGGCATCGCCATCCTGCGGGGCAACCTGGCCCCGCAAGGGGCGGTGGTCAAACGGTCGGCGGTGGACCCCGGGATGCTGTACCACCGGGGTCCGGCCCGGGTTTTCGACTCCGAGGAGGAAGCCTACGCGGCCATCGCCGGCGGGCGCATCGACAAAGGGGACGTGGTGGTGATCCGCTGCGAGGGTCCGCAAGGGGGTCCCGGCATGCGGGAGATGCTCACCCCCACCTCCACCCTGGCCGGGATGGGTCTGGACCGCGACGTGGCCCTGATTACCGACGGGCGCTTTTCCGGCGCCACGCGGGGGGCGGCCATCGGGCACGTATGCCCGGAAGCGTTCGCGGGCGGGCCGCTGGCCGCGGTGCGCGAAGGAGACACCATCGTCATCGACATCGACAACCACCGGGTAGACGTGCAGTTGTCAGCCGAAGAGATCGCCGCGCGTCTGAAGGAGTGGCGGCCGCCCGGGCGGCGGCTTTCCGGCTACCTGGCCCGCTACGCCCGCCTGGTCGGTCCGGCCTCGGGCGGAGCCACTTTCGAATGAGGGGGAGAAGCCGGTGACAGGCGCGGAGATACTGGTCAAGGCTTTGAAAGAGGCCGGGGTCGATACCATCTTCGGTTATCCCGGTGGTAAGGTGCTGGCCATTTACGACGCCCTTTACGACGCCGATATCCGGCACATCCTGACGCGGCACGAGCAGGGGGCCGCCCACGCCGCCGACGGGTACGCCCGGGCCAGCGGCCGCACCGGGGTGTGCCTGGCCACTTCCGGGCCGGGGGCCACCAACCTGGTGACGGGCATCGCCAACGCCTATATGGACTCGGTGCCCCTGGTGGCCATCACCGGGCAGGCGCCGACGTCGCTCCTGGGCACCGACTCCTTCCAGGAGGCCGACATCACCGGGATCACCCTGCCCATCACCAAGCACAACTACCTGGTCAAGGACGTGCGGGACATGGCCCGCACCATAAAGGAAGCCTTTTACATCGCCGCCACCGGCCGGCCGGGCCCGGTGCTGGTGGACATTCCCGCCGACGTGGCGGGAGGGGCGGGGGAGTACGCGGATCCCGGGGAACCGCGCCTTCCCGGCTACCGGCCGGAGCCCGCGATCCGGGAAGAGGATATCCGGGCGGCGGCCCGGCTGATCCTGGCCGCCGAGCGGCCGGTGATTTACGCCGGCGGCGGCGTCATCACGTCGGGAGCGGCTCGCGAACTCCTGGCCCTGGCCGAATTGCTTTGCGCCCCGGTTACCACCACCCTGATGGGCATCGGCGGTTTTCCCGGCGATCACCCGCTCTACCTGGGCATGCTGGGTATGCACGGCACCCGGTATGCCAACTACGCGGTGACCGAGTGCGACCTTTTGATCGCCGTCGGGGCGCGTTTCGACGACCGGGTGACCGGCAAGGTGGAAACCTTCGCCCCGGAAGCGAAAGTCGTCCATATCGACATCGATCCCGCCGAAATAGGCAAGAATGTGCGGGTGGACGCCGCCGTGGCGGGGGACGTGAAGAAGGTGCTGAGGGCCCTGACGCCTCTTTTGGCGGCCCGGGTCAGCGGTGCCTGGCAGGAAAAGATCGGGCGGTGGAAACGGGAATATCCGCTGGAGTATGAGAACGGGGGCAAGCTCAAACCCCAGACCGTCATACGGGAGATCTACCGGGTGACCGGGGGCAGGGCGCGGATCACCACCGAGGTGGGCCAGAACCAGATGTGGGCGGCCCAGTACTTTACCTTTACCCGGCCGCGTTCTTTCATCACCTCCGGGGGGCTGGGCACCATGGGTTTCGGCCTGCCGGCGGCCATCGGCGTGCAGGCGGCCTGCCCGGACGAGACCGTGTTCGACATTGCCGGCGACGGCAGCATCCAGATGAACATCCAGGAAATGATGACGGCGGTCGACTACGACCTGCCGGTCAAGGTGGCCATCATCGACAACGGCTACCTGGGTATGGTGCGGCAGTGGCAGGAGCTTTTCTACAACCGTCGCTACTCCCATACCGAACTGGCCAACCCGGACTTCGTGAAGCTGGCCGAAGCCTACGGGGCCGCCGGAGTACGGGTGTCCAAGGCCGCGGACGTGGCCGGGGTCCTGGAAGAGGCCCTCCGGACCAGCGGCCCGGTGATGATGGACTTCGTGGTCGAACGGGAGGAGAACGTGGTGCCCATGGTGCCGCCGGGGGCCTCGCTGGAAGAGATGATAGGATAGGGGGTGGCCAAGTGCTTCACACGCTCGCGGTCCTGGTGGAGAACAATCCGGGTGTGCTGGCCAGGGTGGCCGGGCTGTTTTCGCGGCGCGGCTTCAACATCGACAGTCTGGCGGTGGGGACCACCGAAAACCCCACTATCTCCCGCATGACCATCGTGGTCGAGGGCGACGACCAGACCCTGGAGCAGGTGGAAAAGCAACTGCACAAGCTGGTGGACGTGATCAAGATCAACGACCTGACCGCGGAAGAGTACGTGGGCCGGGAACTGGTGCTGATCAAGGTGGCCGCCGACCCCGCCGCGCGGGGGGAGATCATGCAGATCGCCGACGTCTTCCGGGCCCGCATCGTCGACCTGGGACGACGGACGGTTACGGTCGAGTGCACGGGGGACGAACGGAAGGTCCGGGCTTTCGAGGAATCATTGCGGCCTTTCGGAATCAAGGAACTGGTGCGCACCGGCCGGGTGGCGGTGCTGCGCGGCTACCGGACCACCTCGGCCGACGGCAACGGCCGGAACAGGAAAGGGGAAGAGGATTGATGGTCAAGGTTTATTACGATGCGGACGCCGATCTGGGCGTCCTGGCGGGGCGCAGGATCGCCGTCGTCGGATACGGCAGCCAGGGGCATGCCCAGGCCCAGAACCTGAAGGACAGCGGACTGGACGTGGTGGTGGGGCTGCACGCCGGCAGCCGCAGCCGGGAGAAGGCGGCGGCCGACGGCCTGGCCGTGGCCGATGTGGCCGCGGCGGCGTCCCAGGCCCAGGTCATCCAGATCCTGGTACCGGACGAGATCCAGGCCCGGCTCTACAGGGAGGAGATCGCCCCCCACCTTACCGAGGGCAAGACCCTCATGTTTTCACACGGCTTCAACATCCATTTCGGGCAGATCGTCCCGCCGCCCGGGGTGGACGTCATCATGGTGGCTCCCAAGGGTCCCGGCCACATGGTGCGGCGCATGTACCAGGAAGGGGCGGGCGTGCCCTGCCTTCTGGCCGTGCACACGGACGCCACGGGGCGGGCGCGGGATACCGGCCTGGCTTATGCCCGCGGCATCGGCGGTACCCGGGCCGGGGTTTTCGAGACGACCTTCAAGGAGGAAACCGAGACCGACCTCTTCGGCGAGCAGTGCGTGCTCTGCGGCGGGATCAGCGAACTGATCAAGGCCGGCTTCGACACCCTGGTGGAGGCCGGCTACGCCCCCGAGATGGCCTATTTCGAGTGCCTGCACGAGATGAAGCTGATCGTCGACCTGATCAACGAGGGCGGGCTTTCCTGGATGCGCTACTCCATCAGCAACACGGCCGAATACGGCGACTACACGGTCGGGCGGCGCATCATCAACGAGGCGACCCGGGCGGAAATGAAAAAAGTGCTGGGCGAGATCCAGGACGGCCATTTCGCCCGCCGGTGGATCCTGGAGAACCAGGCCGGCCGCCCCGTGTTCCAGGCCATGGCCCGCCGGGAAAAGGAACACCTGATGGAAAAAGTGGGGGAGAACCTGCGCAAGATGATGCCCTGGCTGAAGAAACACTGACGCCCGGCCGGGCGAAAGGGGGGTCCCCGGCCCGTCGGGAGGCGGGCTGGGGTAAAAAAGGGGGGCCAAAATGGAGATAACTGGTGCCAAGGCCCTGGTCCGCTGTCTGGAAGAGGAGGGCGTGGAGGTCGTCTTCGGCTATCCCGGCGGGGCCATCCTGCCGGTGTACGACGAACTGCGGGCCTCTTCCATCCGTCACGTCCTGGTGCGCCAGGAACAGGGCGCGGTGCACATGGCCAACGGCTACGCCCGGGCCACCGGGCGGGTGGGGGTGGTCATCGTCACTTCGGGCCCCGGGGCCACCAACGCGGTTACCGGCATCGCCAACGCCTACATGGATTCGGTGCCGGTGGTGGTGATCACCGGCCAGGTGCCCACCGGCCAGGTCGGTACGGACGCCTTCCAGGAGGTGGACATTACCGGCATCACCATGCCGGTGACCAAACACAACTATCTGGTCAAGGATGCCGAACAATTGCCGCGGGTGATCAAGAACGCCTTCCACATCGCGGCCACGGGCCGGCCGGGCCCGGTGCTGATCGACCTGCCCAAGGACGTGTCCCTGGCCCGCATCAAGTTCGATTACGGCGGACCGGTGCAACTGCGGGGCTACAAGCCGACCTACCAGGGGCACCCGGCCCAGATCAAGCAGGCGGTACGCCTGATCATGGAGGCCGAGCGGCCGGTCATCTACGCCGGCGGCGGCATCGTCAGCGCCAAGGCGTCCGGGGAGTTGCTGGCCCTGGCCGAGACGGTCAACGCCCCGGTCACCAACACCCTGATGGGTCTTTCCGGTTTTCCCGGCCGGCATCCCCTCTTTCTGGGCATGCTGGGCCTGCACGGCTCCCGGGCCGCCAACCTGGCGGTGACCGAGTGCGATCTCCTGATCGCCCTGGGGGCGCGTTTCGACGACCGGGTGACCGGAAGGGTGACCGGTTTCGCCCCGGACGCGCGGATCATCCACGTGGACGTGGACCCGGCCGAAATAGGCAAGAACGTGCGGGTGAACGTGCCCATCGTGGGCGACGTCAAACAGGTCATGCAGGCCCTTTTGGCGGGCCTGAAGAAGAAGGACAACGCGGCGTGGCTGGCGCGGATCGAGGAACTGAAAGCCGCGCACGCCCTCACTTACCTGCGGGACGAGAACGTCCTGCACCCCCAGCACATCATCGAGCGCATCTGCGAACTGACCGGCGGGGAGGCCGTGGTGGTCACCGACGTGGGTCAGCACCAGATGTGGGCGGCCCAGTATTACCGTTGCGCCCTGCCGGGAGGCTTCGTCACCTCCGGGGGCCTGGGTACCATGGGCTACGGCCTGCCCGCGGCCATCGGGGTGAAGATGGGCGCGCCGGACAAAACGGTGGTGCTGGTGGTGGGCGACGGCGGCTTCCAGATGACCATGAACGAACTGGGCACCATGGTGGAGCAGGGCGTGAACCTGAAGATCCTGCTTTTCAACAACCGCCGTCTGGGTATGGTGCGCCAGTTGCAGGACTTCTACCACGACCGGCGGAAAACGGCGGTGGATTTCACTTTCGACCTGGACTTTACCGCCTTGGGCCGTGTGTACGGGATCGCCGCCCGCACCGTGGCCTCGGAGAAGGAACTGGACGAGGTCCTGCCCCAGGCGCTGGAGGCGGACGAACCATGGCTCCTGAACTGCATGATCAATCCGGCGGAGGACGTGCTGCCCATCGTTCTGGCCGGCAGCGCCATCGACGAGGCGGTGGGATGACCGCCGCCTGCTTCGATGGGTGACCGGGAGCCGCTTGCAAGCGGGGTTCCCGGGAAGTATTCCGCTTCCCCGCGTCCCGGGACCACCGGAGACGGGCCGGGGTGGAAAGGACGGGGTTTCTGTTGCCGATGACGGTGACCGAAAAGATTATCGCCCGGCACGCCGGAAGGGACGCGGTGGCTCCGGGCGAGTTGGTGAACGTGCGTTGCGACGTGGTTCTGGGTAACGACATCACGGCGCCTCTGGCCATCGCCGAGTTCGAGCGGACCGGGGCCGCCCGGGTGTTCGACCCGGACCGGGTGGTGCTGGTGAACGACCACTTCGTGCCCAACAAGGATATCAAGTCGGCCGAGCAGGCGAAGACGGTGCGGGATTTCGCCCGGGCCCAGGGTTTGACCCATTTCTACGACGTGGGCAACATGGGCGTGGAACACTGCCTGCTGCCGGAGCAGGGCCTGGTGGGGCCCGGCGACCTGGTCATCGGGGCCGATTCCCACACCTGCACTTACGGCGGGATCGGCGCCTTCGCCTCCGGGGTGGGCTCCACCGACCTGGCGGCGGCCATGGCCCTGGGGGAGACCTGGCTCAAGGTGCCGGAATCCGTGAAGTTCGTCTATCACGGCCGGCCCGGCCCCTTCGTGGGAGGCAAGGACCTCATTCTTTACACCATCGGGACGATCGGGGTGGACGGCGCCCTCTACCGGGCCATGGAGTTCACCGGCGAGGCCATCGCCGCCCTGTCGGTGGAGGGGCGCCTGACCATGTGCAACATGGCCGTGGAGGCGGGGGCCAAAAACGGGATCGTGGCGCCCGACGACACGACCCGGCGCTGGGCCCGGGAACGGTGCCAAAGGCCGGACGGGTATCTGGCCAGCGACCCGGACGCGGTTTACGCCCGGGTTTACGAGTTCGACGTGGCCGGCCTCGAGCCCCAGGTGGCCTTTCCCCACCTGCCGTCCAACGTGCGGCCGGTGCGCGAGGCCGCGGATGTCCGCATCGACCAGGCGGTGATCGGCTCCTGCACCAACGGGCGCATCGAGGACCTGCGCCTGGCCGCCGGGGTGCTGGCCGGGCACCGGGTCCACCGCGACGTGCGCCTGATCGTCATTCCCGGCACTCCGGCCGTTTACCGCCAGGCCATGGACGAGGGCCTGGTCGCGGTCTTCCTGGCGGCCGGGGCGGCGGTGAGCACACCCACCTGCGGTCCCTGCCTGGGCGGGCACATGGGTATCCTGGCCCGGGGCGAACGGGCGGTGGCCACCACCAACCGGAACTTCGTGGGCCGCATGGGGCATCCCGAAAGCGAAGTCTACCTGGCCAACCCGGCCGTGGCGGCGGCGTCCGCCGTCCTGGGCCGGCTGGCCGATCCCCGGGAGGTGGTAAGCGATGCCCATTGAAGGACGGGCCTGGTGTTTCGGCGACAACCTGGACACGGACGGCATCATTCCGGCCCGTTACCTGAACACTTCCGATCCCCGGGAGTTGGCGGCCCACGCCATGGAGGACGCCGATCCCACCTTTGCCGCGGGGGTGTCCCCCGGCGACGTGGTGGTGGCCGGCCGGAATTGCGGGTGCGGCTCCTCGCGGGAGCACGCCCCGCTGGCCCTGAAGGCGGCCGGCGTGGGGGCGGTGATCGCCCCGAGCTTCGCCCGCATCTTCTACCGCAACTCCTTCAACATCGGGCTGCCCATCCTGGAATGCGCGGAAGCGGCGGCCGGGATCGAGGCGGGCGACCGGGTGCGGGTGGACCTGGAGAGTGGGCTGATCGTGAATCTGACCAAGGGCCGGGAATACAGGGCCCAGCCTGTGCCGCCCTTCATGCAGCGCATCATCGCCTGCGGCGGGCTCATCAACTATGTCCGGGAGCGGATGGAAGGGAAGGACAAGACGTGAAGAAGATCGCGGTACTGCCCGGCGACGGCATCGGGGTGGAAATCACCCCGGCGGCGGTTACGGTGCTTCAGGCGGCGGCCCAAAAGTTCGGCCTGGATCTCGTGTTGACCGAAGGGTTGATCGGCGGGGCGGCCTACGATGCCGCGGGAACACCGCTGCCGCCCGAAACGGTGGCCCTTTGCCGGCAAAGCGACGCCGTCCTTCTGGGGGCGGTGGGCGGACCGAAGTGGGATACGCTGCCCCCGGACCTGCGACCGGAACGGGGGGCCCTGCTGCCCCTGCGCAAACTGCTGGGCCTTTACGCCAACCTGCGGCCGGTGCGGGTCTTTCCGCCGCTTGCCGGCGCCTCCAGCCTGAAGCCGGAGTTGGTGGCCGGGCTGGACCTGGTGGTGGTGCGGGAGTTGACCGGCGGCCTCTATTTCGGCGAGAAGAAACGGGAACGCATCCCCGGGGGCTGGCGGGTGGTGGACACCCTGGAGTACACGAGCAGCGAGATCACCCGGGTGGCGCGCCTGGCCTTTTCCCTGGCCGCGCGGCGGCGGGGACGGCTCACCTCGGTCGACAAGGCCAACGTGCTGGAGAGTTCGCTTCTGTGGCGGGAGATCGTGGCTGACCTGGCTCCCGAGTATCCGGGCGTGACCGTGGAACATATGTTCGTGGACAACTGCGCCATGCAACTGGTCAAGAACCCGGGCCAGTTCGACGTCATCCTCACCGAGAACATGTTCGGCGACATTCTGAGCGACGAGGCCTCCATCCTGGCCGGTTCGCTGGGCATGCTGCCCTCGGCCAGCCTGGGCGGGAACGTCGGCCTGTTCGAGCCGAGCCACGGGTCGGCGCCCCGGCACGCCGGCCAGGACAAGGCCAATCCCATCGCCACCGTCATGTCGGCGGCCCTGCTGTTGCGTTACGCGCTGCAGGAAGAGGAGGCGGCCGCGGCCGTCGAAGCGGCGGTGGCCGCGGTGCTGGACCAGGGCTACCGGACTTACGACATCATGCAGCCGGGGATGCGGCAAGTCGGCACCCGGGCCATGGGCGAATTGATCGCGGCCGCCGTGGCCGCGGCATAGGAGGCAGGCGGCGTTGGGTCAGATCCAGATCTACGATACCACCTTGCGCGACGGCAGCCAAAGCGAGGGTGTCTCCTTTTCGGTCGAGGACAAGATCCGTATCACCAAACGCCTGGACGAGATGGGATTCCACTTCGTGGAAGGCGGCTGGCCGGGGTCCAATCCCAAGGACGCCGAGTATTTCCGCCGCATCGGGGACGTTCCCCTCAAGCACGCCGTGGTCGCGGCCTTCGGTTCCACCCGTCGCCCCCTCGTGACCTGCGAAGCCGACGCCAACCTGGCGGCGGTCGTGGCCGCCGGGGTGTCCGTGGCCACCCTGGTGGGCAAGACCTGGGACTTTCACGTCACCGAGGCCCTGGCCACCACCTGCGAAGAGAACCTGAAAATGACGGCGGAGTCGGTGGCCTACCTGCGGCAGAAGGGCATGCGCGTCTTCTTCGACGCCGAGCACTTCTTCGACGGCTACCGGGCCAATCCGGAATACGCTCTGGCCTGCCTGGCGGCGGCCGGGGAGGGCGGGGCGGAGGTCCTGGTCCTGTGCGACACCAACGGGGGGCGCTTGCCCCACGAGGTGGCGGAGATCACCCGGACGGTGGCGGAACGGATATCCCTGCCCTTGGGGATCCACACCCACAACGACGGGGAACTGGCCGTGGCCAACACCCTGGCCGCGGTGCGTTCGGGGGCGGTGCAGGTGCAGGGCACGGTCAACGGCTACGGCGAACGCTGCGGCAACGCCAATTTGTGCTCGGTCATCGCCAACCTGGCCCTGAAGATGGACGTGGAGAGCATCCCCCGGAGAAACCTTTCACGTCTGACCGAGCTTTCCCACTACGTCAGCGAACTGGCCAACCTGCCGCCGGACGGTCACCAGCCTTTCGTGGGCGCCAGCGCCTTCGCCCACAAGGGGGGCATTCACGTCAGCGCGCTGTTGAAGAACGCCCGGACTTACGAACACATACCGCCCGAGGTGGTGGGCAACCGCCGGCGGGTGCTGGTATCGGAGTTGTCCGGTCTTTCCAACCTCCTCTACAAGCTGAACGAGCTCAAGTACAGCCCGGATTGGAACGACGCCGACCGCCGGCGGGTGGTGGAGGAGATCAAGGAACTGGAAAACCAGGGCTACCAGTTCGAAGGGGCGGAGGGTTCCTTCGAGTTGATGGTGCGCCGGGTGTACGAGGGCTACCGGGAGCCCTTCCAATTGGAGAGCCTGCGCATCATGGTGGAAAAGAGGGAGGACCTCCCGGTCCAGACCGAGGCGGTCATCAAAATGCGGGTGGAGGATCAGGTGGTGCACACCGCGGCCGAAGGCAACGGTCCGGTCGCCGCCCTGGACAACGCCCTGCGCAAGGCGTTGGAGCACGTTTTTCCGCGCATCCGGTCCATCCAACTGGTTGACTACAAGGTGCGGGTGCTGGACGAGGGAGAGGGGACCGGTTCGGTGGTCCGCGTCCTGATCCAGTCGACCGACGGTACGGCCTCCTGGGGTACGGTGGGGGTGTCGACCAACATCATCGAGGCCAGTTGGCAGGCCCTGGTGGACTCCCTGGCCTACGGCCTGCTGAAGGGCGCCGACGGCCGGGAGTGACGGCCTTGGAGCGTCTTCTGGCCGAAATCCGGATCATCAACCTGATCAGCGTCGTCGACATCCTGATCGTGGCCTTCGTATTCTACCGGCTGGCCCTGCTCATCCGGGGCACCCGGGCCACCCAGCTCCTCAAGGGCCTGGTGATGCTGGTGGCGGCCACCACCGTTTCCAGTTGGCTGCACCTGTACACGGTGAACTGGCTCCTCCGGCAGGCCATGACCGCCCTGGTGGTGGCCCTGCCGGTGGTGTTCCAGCCGGAGTTGCGCCGGGCGCTGGAAAAGCTGGGCCAGGGCGACTTCTTCGGCGGGCGCCTGATACCGGTCACCTCCCAGCAGCGGGTGGTCGACGAACTGGTCCGGGCCGCCGGGCGTCTGGCCCGGCAGCGGTGGGGGGCCCTGGTCGTCCTGGAGCGGTCCACGGGCCTGACGGAGCACCTGGAAACGGGGGTCCGCCTGGACGCCCTGGTTTCGGCGGAGTTGCTGGTGAACCTCTTTTATCCCGGCTCCCCCCTGCATGACGGGGCCGTCCTCATCCGCGCCGGGCGGGTGGCGGCCGCCGCCTGTTTCCTGCCCCTTTCCGCCAACGACGCCCTGCCCGCCGAGTGCGGCACCCGGCATCGGGCGGCCCTGGGCATCAGCGAACAATCCGACGCCGTGGCCGTCGTGGTATCCGAGGAGACCGGGGGGCTTTCCCTGGCCCGGGACGGGACGCTGATCCGTCTCGCCGGGCCGCAGGAACTGGCCCGGCGCCTGGCCGAGGCCTTGGCGCCGGCCGAGCGGGGCGGCTTTTTGGCGCGCCGGCGGGGCTGATGTGACACACCGAATCACGCTTTGTGATCGGACAACGCGAACCGATGGCGTAGACGACCCGCCGGTTGATCATTGGACCCGGAAGGAGGTTCTTCCGATCAAAAGGGTGGCTGTATATTGCGGATCCAGTGCGGGGAAGGACCCCGCTTTCGCCCGCGGCGCCCGGGACCTGGCCGGGGTGTTGCTCCGGAAGGGCCTGGGGGTGGTTTACGGCGGGGGAAACGTCGGTCTGATGGGGATTCTGGCTGACGAGATGCTAAAGGGCGGCGGGGAGATCGTCGGGGTCATACCGCAGGGTCTGGCGCACCGGGAAATTGCGCACGAAGGGTTGACAGAACTGCGGGTGGTGGGCTCCATGCACGAACGAAAATTGCTCATGGCCGAGATGGCGGACGGATTCATCGCCCTGCCGGGAGGAACGGGGACTTTGGAGGAGTTGCTGGAGGCCTTGACCTGGACCAAGCTCGGCATCCACGCCAAACCGGTCGGGGTGCTCAACGTGGGCGGGTTCTACGATCCGCTCGATGATCTCCTGAACAGTCTGGTCCGGCACGGCTTCCTGAAGGAAGAGCACCAAAGGTTGCTGGTCATGGAGCGGGATCCAGCCACGCTGGTGGAGAATCTGGCCGGGATGGAGGAGGACCTGCGAAGCTACAGGTTCTAAAACGCCATATTTAGAATGGTTTCCTTTGTCCTCCCAATGTCGGAGGGGTCCTTCAGACTGAACAGTACAATATGGATCAACCTTTGCCGGCAACTCTGCCTCGAACCCTACGACCGTGATTCGCTACTACAGCTGGTTCGAGCGCGGCGGCTCATCGTGCTTTTGTTTTACTCGCTCGGGTGAGGCCGGATGTCGGGCATGTTGAGCCACCCGGCCAAGCCGGGCGGCAACCACCGCTTTGGCCGGCAGGGGGCCAGGCGCCGGAGGCGCGAAAGGACCAACTGCACGTCGAGACCCTGCGGACAGTTGTCGCTACAGCGGCGGCAACCGATGCACGCCCATAGCAACCGCTCCTCCAAAGCCTCGCTTACCAGGGAGAGTTGCAACAGCCGCAAAACGGCAGCCGGTCCGGCATTGTCCAGGGGAGCCAGACAGGCTGCCGAACAGCGGCCGCACTGGTTGCATCCGCGGACGGTTGCCGTGATGACCGGGAACAAAACTCCCAAATTATTAAAACACAGTCTGTCGAAGACCGGGTCCTTGGCCAAACCGGCCGCTCCCTCCGGCGTCAGCATTCTTTGAAGGGACTTGGTCCCATTTCCGCCAACCGGCGGACAAAATCGGCCATGGCCGCCGCCAGAGACCCGCCCTCCCCGATGCCGCAGGTGAGCACACGCACCCGCTCCGCTTCTACCTGCATACTACGGAGGGTTTCCTGTAATTTGGCCATCCGGGAGGCGGCGAGTTCACTGCCGCGTCCGTAATGGCACTCATCCGGCCTGCAACCTGCCACAATGACCCCGTCCCACCCGTTCAAAAGAGCATCGTTGATCCAACCCATATTGACCGCACCGGCACAGGGAACGGCCACCGGTAGGACATTGACCGGATAAACCGTGCCGTCCAGGGCCCGGTAGGCATCGTTAGCACACAGGAAAGCCATTACCCGCACCTCTTCACCGCCGGGAGACGGGCCCTCCAGGCAGGCAGCCACCTCCCGGCTGCTGAAGCCCGGCAGGCAGATGCACCGCAGGGGACATCCCCCCTGGCACACGCCGCAACCGCGGCAAGCGGTCCCATTCGGCTCCGGATAGCCGTCCCGGTCGAGGGTTATGGCCCCGTAAGGGCATTCCTCCAGACAACGCTTGCAACGATCACATTTTGTTTTGTCCAATAGGGGCCGAAGCGCGGACCTCTGGTCGAGGAGGGCCAGACATTCGGCGCTTGCCGCCAGGGCGCTTTGTATGGCGCCGCCGGCGTCCATGGGCCCCTGGGCGCTGCCGGCCACAAAAATGCCGGCCCGGCGCCCTTCCGTCGGCGAACAGGGCAAATGTCCGGGCACGAAGCCGAACCCATCCTTCACCAGACGGTAACTGTCGGCTATGGGTTCCGGTACCAGGCCGGCCGCCAGAACCACCAGATCGGCCCGTACCAGCACCCGCCGTCCGCTCAACGTGTCGGCCGCCGCCACCTCAAGGTCGTCCGTGGCCTCATTGCGGGCCACCCCCAGAGGATTGCCGCGGATAAAAACGGTACCTTCCTCCATAACCTGCCGGTACATCGCTTCCAGGTGACCGGTCACCCGCATATCCATGTAAAACACGGTGACCTCGGCGTCCGGGTAGGCGTCGCGTATATAACGGGTCTGTTTGAGGGTGACCGGGCAACAGATACCGGAACAGTAACGAAGATGCTTGTCGTCGCGGCTGCCGGCGCACTGGATGAAGGCTCCCCGGCGGGCCGGGCGTCCGTCGGCCGGCCGGATCAGCCGTCCGCCGGTAGGCCCGTTCGGACTGGCCAGGAACTCCAGGTCCATGCTCGTCAATACACCGCTCAGCCGGCCGTAGCCGTACCGTTCCAGGGTCGCTACATCATAGGGGGCCGTACCGGTAGCTATGACAATAGCCGCCACATCAATGTTGAAGCTCTTTTCCTCTTTTTTCTCTAAATCGATGGCCCCGGCCGGACAAATCTCCACACACCTGCCGCAGGCCGGGCCCCGGCACGCCTGCCCGTCTATGGCGAATGCCTGGGGATAGACCGCCCCGGCGGGGGAGAGGACGGCCTTGCGCCAGCCGGGCAACCCCTTTGAAATATCCGTGACCACCGGGCACACCGCTTCGCACCTGCCGCAGCCGGTACACTCCTGCCCGACCAGACGCGGATACTGCCTGATGTTCACCTGGAAGTTCCCGGCCGTCCCGTGGACATCTGCCACCTGGGCCAGCGTATGGACGGAAACCCGCCCGCTCTGTAGCAGGCGCTCGATCTGCACGGCCAGCCCGCAACGGGGTGCACAACCGCGGGGGTAGTAGCGGTGGAGTTGGGCCACACGACCGCCCAGCCAGGGCCGCTTCTCGACCACTACCACTTCCACACCGCCCCGGGCCAGATTCCCGGCTGCAGCGAGCCCGGCGATGCCGCCGCCCACCACCAGCACCCGGCGGTTCCACTGCGCCGCCTCCGGGGTGACGGAGCCGGAAGCCGCTTTCAGCCTGGCCACCCCGAGTTTAAGCAGGGAGAGGGCTTGGGTGGTAGCCCCGGCCTGATCGCCGGGGTGGGCCAGGGCGCACTGCTCGCGCAAATTGCAGCGCTCCACCAGGTCGGCGGCCAAACCCGAGACCGGAAGGAGGTCAAAGCTCTCCGGGTGGATGGCTGGTGAGCAGGCGCCGATCACCAGCCGGTCCACCCGCCCGGCGTTGATATCTTCAACAACGGAAGCGAGGTCGCCGGGGCGACAAAGGGCGGTAAGCACCCGCACTTCGCTTACGCCCTTCCACTTGACTACTTTGCTTTTTAACCTCTCCAGATCCACCTTCTCACTAATCCGGCCGAAACACCTGCAGAGGTAGACTCCAATACCCGCCGGCATCACGAATCCTCCTCAGGCCGGGGGCCGGCTCAACGCCGGCCCCCGGCGGCCTCAGTCGTCATTTCTGGTTTTGAAGGTGAAACGCTCGACGTTTCCGTGAATATCCATAACCGTCCAGCTAATTTTGTTACTACCAACCAAAGGGATCAATTTGGCGGGATAATAACCCAACTGGTAGGGCAGTCGTGTTTCAATCGCGCCGTGCGGACAAGACTTGACACAGGACATGCAGTCCCAGCAGTCGCGTTCCGAGCGGCAATAGGCCTTACCGCTTGCGGGATCCAGCACCATGAGGTCGCCCGGGCAAATCAGCACGCACAATGTTTCTTTTTGGGCCCGGCAACCATCACATTTTTCCGTTTTTACCCGTGGTGGCACCGTCAATCGCCTCCTCTTGCATATTCAGGGTTTCGTCCGGTCCCCGGGCACTATTTGCTCGTAGGGGCGGGTAAAAACCAGTATTTCTCCGGTTCCGGGATCGCGACGCGAGTTAACGAAGCAATCGAGTTTCTCGTCGACGCCGGGGAAATCGACCCTGTTCTGCCAGCCAGGCCAGCGGGTCTCCTCCCGGAACAACAGGTGGTGGACCAATACTTCGGCCACGTCGAGCCGGTCAATGACCTCGTGCGCTTCCATCAATTCGTGGAGGTCACGCGCGATCAGGTATTTGGTCTGCTCCTTCAGCAGGGATAGGTGCTTCTTGGCATACTCCAGGCGCTCCCGGTTCATGCGGTAGAACTGGTGCACGCCACCCGCGTATTCGTCCATCAACCGCTGCATCCGTTCCTCCATTTCCCGGGGCGCTACTCCGTCGCCCTCCCTGGTTTGACGGAACATGGGGGCAAAGACCCGTTCGACTTCCGCGGTGAGTTGGCCTTCGTCAACATGATCCCGCTCCCCGGAAGAGGACAGGTAGCCGACCGCTCCCCGCGCCGCCAGCAGACCCTCAGCCGCACAGCCGCCGACGAATTTGTTGGGGACACCGCCGCACACATCGCCGCAGGCAAACAGACCCGGCAACGTGGTGGCCCGGTTCTGATCCACCCAATAGCCGCTCATGGTGTGCCCGCCTACGATATAAGGGTCGCTGCCGTATACCTCGATGGGCTCTTGGGTGATATCCTGGCCGCGGGCGGCCAGAAAGAGGACGAACGAGGGCCTTTCGTTCAGGTAGTCGGTTTTCAGGTCGCGAACGTGCTCCGGCTTCATGTGCCGGGTGTCTACGTAAACCGGGCCCCGGCCCGCCAGCCATTCCTCCATGGGGGCATTGGCCCGGATGTACCGGGGAGCGGCATCCCCGCCCAGATGGGCATAGCGTTCGGAGAGGATTTTCTCCCCTTTGGCGTTGATCATGGGTGTCTTGTAGCCCACCGAGATGGTGTCGATCGGTCCGTTGAAATCTTTGGTCCGCACGGCGCACCAGCGCATCTCGAAAGAAGTCATTTCCGCGCCGGTCCGGATACCCATGGCATAGCCGGTACCGACGTTGAAGGGCGAATACCAGAGTTGATGATGGCTGTCCACACCGTCGTTGGTATACGGTTTGTAAAGGCCGGCCGCGCCGCCGGTGGCAATGATGGTAGCCCCGGCCCTGACAACGTAAAACTTTCCGTCACGAACGCCAAACCCCATCGCCCCGATGACCCGGCCGCCGCTGAGCAGATAGTTGGTGGTCACTACCCGGTTCAGGACTTCGCAGCCGTATTCACGCACCTTCTCAGCCAGGATGACTTTCATCTCCGAACCGCGGATGGTAATGTCCCAGCGGCCCCGCGCCAGATATTCCTCGTCCTCGTCCTTTTTGATGGGCAGTCCCCAGGCCTCCCATTCCTCCACGGCCTGATTCAGCAACGCGGCCATGGACAGAGTGAGGTCCTCCCGCAGGATGCCGCCCGCCTGGGCCCGGCTCCACCGTACCAGGCTCTCTACACTCTCGTTTGGCTTAATATACGTATTGATAGCATCCATACCGCCGGCGAGACAGCCGCTGCGATCGATATGGGCTTTTTCCATCAGGGTAACCTTCAAATCCGGGTTTTGTCGTTTTGCCTCAATGGCGGCGTAACAGCCGGCGTTTCCCGCACCGATAATTAATATATCGGTGTCACGATATGCCAACTCAATGTCTCCGATTTTTGTCGGTATTTTTTCTGACAAGCTTAAACCCCCCTCGGTCAGTATTGGGTTTACCGGGTTATGATCCGGTTATTTCCATACCATGAAACCGCCCCAAAGAGGCAGTCCGTTCAGGGCATACCAGGGCAACATAATGACGACGAAGTATATCAGGGTTGCTATCATGATCGGTATGCCCACCCTGGCATACGTTTTCATGTCGAAAGAACCGGTCCCGTACGCGATGACGCAGGCCGTCACCTGCGTGGGGATAATGAACGAGAAACTGTCGAAGTTGCCCACCAGGAGAGTGAAGGCAACAGGGTTCAAATTCAGGATCTGGGCCAGGGATATGAGCACCGGTGCCAACATGGCCACCGCAGCCACGTTGCTGAGCATGAATATCCTGATCAGGGCCGTTAGAACAATGGTCCCTACCAGAATGAACAGGAAAAACTGCCCTTTGAACATTTGGGCGGCAAAACCGGCGATCCACTCCGCGAGGCCGGTACTGCTGATGGCGGTGGCCAGCGACAGGGCGCCCGCCAGGAGAAGCCAGGTGCCCCACATCGTCTTTCCCTGGATCGTGCGCCAGGGTGTGGGCAGCAGGCCCGGTATGAAGAAGACGCCCACCACGATCAATGTAGCAAGGCCGGTGTTGATCTTGGTGTAGGGCTGAGCTATCCAGAGCAACACGGCAATGGTGAAAACACCCAGCACCAGCCACTCCAGACTGGTCATCCGGCCTATGCTCTTTTTTTCCAGGGCGATAAATTCGCTCCCACCGGGCACGGAAATGTCGCGCAGGTTCATCGTCCGTTTGACGATCAGGTAAATCAGGGGCACCAGGCCCAACAGGGGCCATTGTAACACGAACCACTTGATGTAGCTTATCTGGTAGCCCAGAACTTTGTCGAAGAGACCAGCCATAATCACGTTGGGCATATGCGAGGTGAGGAGCATTATACCGCTGACCATGGGGAAATAGCAGAGGCCGGTCATGGCCAGGGCCCCCCTCGCCCTGCTTCCCTCCGGCGTATCGTCAAACAAGTCCATGATACCCTTGACGATGGGCAGGTTGACTGCGGACCTGGTTACCGCCGCCGGTATAATCACCCCGAGGGCCAGGTTTACGCCCACCAAACCCTTGATTATCTGGTCTACTTTGGGTT
>Ga0078972_1008975_pt1 | contig 20194 bp, 12 predicted proteins | sample YelNatPaOPGAMG01_FD_67568 | JGI IMG/M metagenome (GOLD analysis project Ga0078972, IMG submission 67568) | Hot spring thermophilic microbial communities from Obsidian Pool, Yellowstone National Park, USA - OP-RAMG-01 (SPADES assembly) (version 2) | ecosystem: Environmental > Aquatic > Thermal...
TTTCAGACTGTGAGTTTGCTCACTTTGTCACCAGAGTGCGGCCTTTGGAGTGGAGCATCATATTGAATAATCTGCGCGGAAATTGCAGATCAGCGAGTCGTTCGAGACTTTTGCCTTCGAATTGTTCGGCCGCTGATCTGACTTTTGCATCTCTCCCCTGGTTTGGCGACGAAGTCGCCCCTTTTCAGCGCGGCGCGACACAGGGCCGAGCTTGCAATTAACGCCTTTAGCTCGCCGCGATCCTTCGGCTGCGGGTGCGCCGCGCTGAGAAATATGCGGGCCAACGCCCAACCGACGACGGGTGCAGTGCGGCGCTGCTCAACAATCGAGTCGTTATTTGGGGCGGGTGGCGGGCGGCACGTAAGTTTTGTGCCAGTAAAACTGCCAAAGCCGATCCAGTTTCACGGTCTCGACGTGGCCGTCCATGCACGACATGTTGACCGCGCCCGGCAAGGGTTGGCCGGGCTGCATGTTCTTCGGGGCGGCCCGCGGGCTTAGCACGCCGTGACGCGCGATGCAATAACGGCCCATCCCGCCTGCGGGTCCATCGCCTTCGTACAAGTTTCGAGCCGGACTGTCTGTTGGGTTTGGCCATGCATCGACCCACATCGCATCGCCGACGAACGGTGTGAGTGCCGGCATGGGAATCTCCGCCTCACGCGCAAGGACTTTGCTCTGTTCCCAACTCAGGTCGTAATAAAGCCAGCCGTTGTATGAATAACTGCCCTGATAGCCAAGGTTGCCGTTTGTGGGCCAAATCCATGTTTCGTCTGCGGTGCCATAGTAAGGATTCAGCGGGTGCCTGTTGATCCGTTTGCGGGGTTCGGGCGCTGTTGGGCAGTATCGAACCAGATGCACCTTGCCCTGATAATCCATCAACTTCGCCATCCAAAGGCTGTCCCCCTGATCGTAGGGAACCGAGCGCCCGTAATCGGTCACATACATCGAGTGGGCAAGGACCAATTGCTTCAGATTGCTTGTGCATTTGACCTGCTGTGCCTTGCTTTTGGCCCGGGACAACGCTGGCAAAAGCATCCCTGCCAGAATCGCAATAATCGCTATCACCACGAGAAGCTCGATCAAAGTGAACCCCGGGAAATCGGCCTCGTCGTGAGCACGGACCTTCGTGTCCGCTGATCGACGATTGCCGACCGAAGAACCCACAGGAATGTCGCCGCTTGATTGACCGTAGGATTTCCACGGGCAAGTCCCAAATGCGCCTGTTCGAGTCGCTTGTCGGCATCGGATTTGGTCAAAAGGCAGGTTCTTCATAATCCGTTGTGTTTCGTATGTTTGTTTCAATCGGTGAGATTGTCAATTCCCGGCATTGGCACAGGACCGCGAGGCCTGCGAGGCCGCGATCGGAGTCTGCTGACCGAATCATCGTTTGCGTATTGGGCAGGTGTGGCGCGTGTTAACGTCGTTCCCAACCTCATTTTTCTGCCAACAATTTTTCTGCCACTGATTCCTCTGCCAATGATGTTTCTTCGATCAAGATTTCTGCTCCTTTATTATTGCCCTGCAACAATTCTGATTTGGGAGAAATTCCACCCGAGCGTTGGGGAGCGGGACGTCATTTTGGGTCAGGCTGCGGCAGTCTCACAATTGCCCCGCCCCTCACAATTCCCATTGCCACATTTGTCCGGGTGTTTTGGCCCGTGCCGTCAAATTGGATTATCCCGGCGATTCCCTGCCATGGGGACAGCTTCAGGAGAGCCTCGCGGACTCGGGCGCGGTTTGGCCCGCCCGAGTTAATGGCAGCTATTAGCAAACGAGCGGCGTCGTAAGTGAGTGCCGCTGCGTGATCCGGGGCACGCCCTCGAGCCATGGTGAATTCCCGGATGAAATCAGCGGTTGCCGGGTTTTCGGGATCAGGCATAAAAAGTATCGGCAAATGAACTCCTTCCGCGTTAGCACCGGCAAGGGCAAGAAACCGCGAACGCGCCATTGCATGCGTCCCGAAAATCGCGCAACGCGGTTCACCGTCATCTTCTGCTGTTTTTGGGCGGGAGTTTGCGGAGTTCGAAATCGTCCGGAGCGGCGTGCCGGTGCCACGGCACAGACGCATTCTTGCGGCCTCGAGCAGGCGTGCAGAATCCTCCGGACCGGCCACAATGAGCAAAACAGTCTGGCGGGACTTTTCCAGAGTTTGTTCGAGAGCAGCGATACGTTCGAAGTACGATTCCATGCCTGGCGGCAGCTCGAGTCTGTAATCGGGGAGGCGTCCGCGCAATGAGAACTGTTTCATCACCTCGCGCGCGGTCATTCGCGATTCGTGATCGGTGCAACTGAGCATTACGATCGACCGGGTGGTTTTGAGATCGGCCCGATTCGAAGCTCCGGCTTGCAGCGTCCGGAACACGTGATCCACGAGTACGCGTGCGATTGCGTCGTCCGAGGGCGCGCACGCGAACGCCCATGAAACCCCGGCAAGCGTGACGGACTTGTCGGTTGCGACGGGACTGACGAGTGGCAGCTGCGCTTTGGCCACGACTTGTTCGGCAAGGTGGGTTGAAGCTGAATCGACCGAGCCCAGAAGAGCGATTGGGTTTTCTTCATAGACCATGCGCGCAAGCAGTGACACGCCAGTACCCCAGGGATTGACAGCCCAACGTGGAACCAGTCGGAAAGGCAGGCGGGGTAACTGGGAGTTGCCCGGTGGAACCGGCTTTGAAATCTCGGAGTTCGCATTTTCAACGGCGAACCTTGCGGCCCACCACAAATCGCCGGTGAGATTGTCGTCAAGGTTTGTTGGGCCGAACCATCCGATTTTGTACTCGGACAAATTGGTGAAGTTAGCTACGGGGCCCGGGTACTCCAAAGTTGCGTCGCGCAGCCGCATGTACGGCGGGGTTTGTGCGGCTTCAAGCTGCGAAACCAAGACTGACAGCATCCAGACCATGGCCGCGATCAACACGGACGGCACTGTGATCGCGGTTGTGTTCGGGCCGGCTTTTGCGCGGGTGTTGGGGCACTGGGTTGTTTGGAATCGGTTCATCGGTTGGGACCGGGTCTGCGAGCCGGTTCAACCTCTGTCAAAGATAATTCCTGCGGCGATTCTCACGGCTTTTCGCACAACCCCACCGCATTTTTCGGTTGGATTGGCGGCCTGAAATTGTCCCAGTTCGGCCGGGTCGGCCAGGTTGTAGCGTTTGCCAAAGAGTCGTTCGACAATGTCTCCGCACATTGTGCTTCCCATTTCCTTGACGAATTGATCGCAAAACTTGCGAGATGGACCGAGGCATGCGCGCCAGCCGGCCCAGTCGTCGAGGCGTTCCCGACCGAACACGAGGCCCATGGCAATCAGGCATCCGGTAACTGCGCCACAAGTTTCGCCGCGCTCGGCAATGCCGGGCATGGCCGTCAACGCTTTCACGAACGAAGGATCAGTGAGGCCAAAAACCTCGTTCAGAGAAAGGAAACTTGTCTGCGCGCAGTTGTGGCATAACCGCATGTAGTACTCGGCCTTGTTATCGACCAACTCGAGCACCTCGTCTCGGGGTCGACCTTCGGCGGGTGGCGCGGGCTGGGCAGGCGTTCGAGTTTGAGCTTGTGTGTTTTCGGATGTGAGATTGTTCGGCTGCCGGCCTGAATTGCATCCCGAGAGTACGATGGTTGCGGCCGGGACAAACGTTGTACCGAGAAAGTCACGGCGGGTCACAGACTCGGGCTTCCTGTGATGTCGCTGGTATTTCAAGGCGACTTCACCTGATGCTGGCCTGTTCGCGTTCGACGCGCGGTCTTTCGATGACCGGCCCGGATGGAATGCCCATGTCTTCCCTCGAGTAATACTTCCATCTGCCGTTTTCGTATCGTGCGAGGAATACCTCGCCTGCGTCGTCGAGGGCGGCGCTGAGAGGGATATCACCGGTAACGCCCGGGAACGGATCTGGGCGGTGTGCGAGGACATCGCGGATTTTGGCGCGGTTCAGGCCGGCGGTTTGGATTGCCCAGATGAGCATGTTCATTCCGTCGTAGGCATGGGCGGCGTAGGTGTCGGGTTCAACGCCCCAGCGTTTCTTGAAAGCCTCTCTAAACGCGTCGAGTTTCGGGTCTTTGCGATCGGGGTTCCACGGGTAACCGCAAATGACGCCTTCGGCATTTGCACCGGCAATCTTGAGGAATTCATCGCAGACTGCGCGGTCGGAGGAAAGGAAAGGTTGTGTCCAGCCCCTTGCGCGGATTGCGTTGAGCACGCGCGCTGCGTCGTCACCGTTCCCCCAATGGAAAATGACGTCGGGTTTGTATCCCGCGATCCGGTCCAATTGCATATCGAATTCCTGTGCGCCGACCTTGTAAGCCATCTCGATTACGACGGGCCGGTTGAGTCGTCTGCAACTGTCGCGAATCTCGCGAACGCCAAAGCGCCCGTACCGGTTGCTGGAACGGATGATTGCCGGGCGTTTGAAATCCATTTTCCTTATGGCGTAATCGACAAGGATGTAATTGAGCTGCCGGTCGTCGCCGATGCAACGGAAAACCCATGGGATGTTGGTCTCGATGTACGTTGGGTCGAGATCGCCTGGGGTCATCCAAGGTACTTCGATCTTGAGTGCGACGCGGATTGCTATGTGTGTGTTGGCCCCATCGATCCCGCCTACTATAGCCCAGACGTTGTCCTTGTAAGCGAGGTGGATTACTTCGCTTCCCGAGGCGCCCCAGAGCGCATTGTCATTTCGGACACAAAGCTCAAAAGGAATCCTGCGTTTCAGATAACCACCTTTTGCGTTTGCTTCTTCGATTGCAAGGCGGCAACCGCGCAGCATGGCAATGCCGAGCGCTTCTTCGTTGTGGCTTTTGCCACCGGTTGCGACGGACACTGTTGGCATGATTGGTCCCAAAAACCCGATTTTTACTGTGTCCACATGTTCAGGCTCTGGGATGCCACGTCCGGGGCCCGCATATTCCATCTGAACGAGGAAGTGCTCCTTGTAAGGTTTAACTGCTCCGTAGGGTTCGACGTCGGCGGAGGAACGCGCATAATTCATGTTCGTTTTGAGTGGCAAATCCGGTTTGCCGTAGTAACCGACGTCAATGCGTTTGAGTATAGTTTCGATGTCGAGCTTTGCAGTTTCCTGGGCGACGAGCATGCCTGTCAGGCAGATCGCCAGTGCGGCCGCAAGCGTGGCCGGGAAAGCTCCGCACAGGCAGCTTTCCCAATTCATGCGGGGCGCATCGCCTCGAGCGCCAAACTGCCTGGTCGAAATCCTCGGAGTTTGCAGTGTTGTTCCAAATGGGAAGGTTCCGGCAACAGAATGAGCCGGCCGCGGGTTCTCTCCCTTTTCCCCGTAGCATTTGGTTGCATTCATTGTTGGACCTAGAGTTGGTTGGTTTGGTTAAATCTGGGGGGCTCTACCTTGTTTCGGTTTGCGCCACGCTGATGGTCGGCTTTCGAAGGCGCGGGTAGTAGCCTTCGCCGATGCCGTGGCCGACACCCTTTGAGGTGCCAGCCCAGACGTCCGGGCCGTCGAAGTCTATGCAGATTTGGAAGTTGTGGGGTACGTTGTAGCCGGTATCGACGGTTTTGAGCACCTTGTTTTCTCGCATTATGACGGCCTTACCGGTTTTGTTGTTGCCGTCGGAGGTATAGGTGACCCATGTGCATGTTTCTGCGTCCATGCAAGCGCCGAGGCCCTTGTCGGAGCAGAACCATGCTTCCTGGCCGCTGCGGGCTTTGAGGTTGTTGTTGAAATTGCTGGGCAGCCCGCAATCGTGATCGAAGTATCCGCGCCAATTGCGCCCGTCGTACCTGGCGCATCCGAAGTAGCTGGAAACCCAAAGAACCTTGTCAACGTAACTTGCGCCGGTGGTTATCACGTGAACGTTTCCATCGTCACGATAAAGGTCGATTTCCATTTCGCCGTCCGGATCGAGGTAGGTTTTCCAGTTCTCGGTTTTCGTGTCGAACTCGAGTATGCCGCTGCCCCAAACGGCTAGGTGGACCTTGCCGTCACGGTAGCAAACGTTGTAGTTCCAGATTTCCTCCATGGGCGCGTTCTTCTCGGTGAAGATGTCCCATTTGTCTTTGACGGGATCATATCGACTTGCCCCGGCAGTGGTGGCACACCAGACATGATTGTGGTCGTAATCGAATGCGATTGCATACACAACATCGTTGACGAGACCGCTGTTGAGCTGATGGAAATGGTCGAATCGACCGCCACTGAATCGGGCAAGACCGCCACCGAACAGGCCCAGCCACACGTCGCCTGTTTTTGGGTCAATTTCTATTGCTGTGACGACACGCCATGGCAAACCGTCTTTCTCGCGCCAGGCTCTGATCTTACGTGTCTTCTTGTCGTAACACGCAAGACCGTCTTCCGTGCCTATCCAGATGCATTGACGGGCCGGATCAACCTTGATGGCGAAGATATGATCATTTGGCAGGCCGTCCTTTGTGGTGATCTGCTCCCACTTGGTATAGACGTAAGGGAGGCCGAACTCGTTGTCGGTTTCAGGGTTGGCTGCGCCGAAGGCGACCTGAGTTTCAGGCGCGGCTATGAACACCAGCAAGGCGAGGATTTGGGGTTTTGCATTCGCTAGCATAGGCGCTTCTCTCATGGTTGGAGGTTACAGAGTCTTCAGGTACTCGATCAAGTCATTTAATTGATCTTTGGTCATGTCGTTGGTGACGCCATGTTCGTCGTACGGATTATATTTAGTCCAAATCTCCTCGAGAGTCCACGCGATGCCATTGTGCAGGTAAGGCGCGGAATCGTAAATGTTGAGCAACTGCGGCGAATCGAATTTCCCGTCGCGGTCGTAGGGGAACTTTGTACCTACGTCATGAATCCTGCCGTCGGTGTAGAGGGGCGGCGGGTGACAGGTGATGCAACGGTTGTTGACCGGTATAGGGGTGCCGTCGTTCTTGCGGGTGCGCTCGAAAATGATCTTACCGCGGCGCTGAGCCTCAGTGAGGTCTTCGCCGAGCTTGCGGTAGCGATTCGGCGGGCGTGGAATTGAGCAAAGATAGTAATGCAAATCATCCAGTTGCTCGGTGGTGAACGGCTGAATACGGGTGATGAATACCGCCAGGCGTGGCCCGCATTGTCGCCGGAGACTGGGGTTGATGCCGGTCCATTTGTATGGTGCCATGTCGTTGATTCCGCGGAGCGTGCGGTTGTCTATGGGGCCCATACCGATACCGTCGTCTTCGATGTCGTAAACGATGTTGTCGATGTGGCCGTCCGGGTGGCAGGTGCTGCATGAGAACTGGCGCCTGAATGTAATACTGGCGTTGTGGAAGAGCTTTTCGCCACGGCGCCGTTTGGTGAGTTCCCCTGCGCCGCCGAGGTCAATCCGGTGAACAGCTTCAAGTTTTGCAAGGTCTATGGCCGTGACCGAATCATCAAGCATGCTTGCGACGTAGGCGGTTGAACCGTCCTTGGACACGGCAATGCCGCGAGGGCAGGCCGGCACAGCGATGCTTTTGACCAGGAACTCGGATGATTTGCCGAGGTGATTTGGGATGACGCGTTGGCGTTCGTATGTCGAGCTGTTCCGGAGCATTGCAACAAGTTTCTCGAGATCGACCACGCCCACGCGGTCAGTGCTGCTGCTGGTGACAAGGGCATACTTGCCGTCCGGCGTGATCGACACATCGCAAGGGTCGGGGAAATAAAGGTTGTTTTGATCGAGCAGCACCTGGTCTGCAGTTCCGTCGCGCCAGATGATTCCGATGCCGTTGGTGATGGTCCAGCCGCGGTTGATACGCGTCATCGGCACGAGGTTTTTTGTCCTGAGCAGCGTGATGACGGCATATTCGCCGCTCGGATGCCATGCAACGCCCTGGAGAAGATTGGCTGCGGGCAGCACAATGCGATCGTTAACAACGGCCCTTTTAACATCGATCACCGTTACCTCGGACATGCTGGGCGTTCGGTCAGGGACAAAACGCGACAGCGCGTGCGTTACAAGCATCAGTTCGCCGTCGGGGGAGATTGCGAGTGACCATGGCGATCTGCTCGCCGACAGCCGTTTGATTTCACGGAGAGTTTCGATGTCAATGACCGAGATGCTGTCGATTGACGTGTTCAAAACATAGAGAAGCTTCCCTTGCGGGTCCACCAACACGCCATGCGGTTCATCTCCAACCTCGATTGTTGCGATCACTTTTTGCGACTCCACATCGATCACGGACACAGAATCGTCGAGCCGATTGGAAACAAACGCCTTTCTGCCGTCCGGGGTGAAACAGACGTCGTTTGGCTGGCCGCCGACGGCAACCTCGGCGACTTTGGATTGGGTGACCGTATCTATGATTGCCACCGAGGCCGAAGCCTCGCAAGCGACCCAAAGCTGTTTGCCGTCCGGGGTCAGACAGAGGTTCAATGGGTTTTTGTATGTTGGTTCTTCGGCCACATCAGCTTTGGGTGGTTTCGTCGGGTGCGCGATTTTTTCCACCGCTTTGTCATAATCAAAGTCGCCGTTGCCTTGTCCCTGGTGGCATTGCAGACAGACTTTTCTGTCAACAGCCCGAAGACCGTTTTGGCGGGCTGCGGCCTTGTCCCGCATTATTGCCTCGGTTGAGTACTCACTGCCAGGGCCGTGGCATGCCTCGCACTGGACACCATCCCGCACGTCAAACGTGTTCAGCCGTGCCGAGTCGTCCCTGCCTGCAGCGGTGCTGTGGCACTTCAGGCACTGGTCGGCTTCTTGCGGGTTGCCACTGATTCCCTTTTCTTTTGCGATCTGAAGGCTTTTTGGCGTGCCAAGTGTAGCCCAGGCTTGCGCGTGTTTCGACAATCGCCATTTGCTGAACTGGAAGTTGAACATCGGCCCGGTGTGACAAGCCGCGCATTTCATGACGCCGACGAATTTGAACTGGGAAGTGGCTGTCTCGCTCTTCGCTGAACCGGAATCAGATTGCGAAGCCTTTGGGGTGGGGTGTGCTATTGTTTCCCATGCGACGTCCAGTTTGAAAGGCTGGGTTTTGAGGACAGCTTCGTGGGAACCTTTCGTGCGGTGGCAAATGTAGCAGTCATCTTTTGACGGCATCCTGAGTCCGGCCGCCATGGCTTTCATGCGATCCTGCATTACCTCGGCGGTGGCATATTCGCTTCCTGGTCCGTGGCAAGCCTCGCATTGCAGGCCATCCTCGAGATGGAACCCCTCGCCTCTTTCCCAATTTTCGGCTTCTGCCGCAGTAGTGTGACAGCCGAGGCACATTTTGGCTCTGTATGGTTCCTCGGTTATACCGCTCAATTTGGTGATTTCCTTGCTCTGTGGCAGGGAGAGTGACGCGTAAGCCTTTGCGTGGGCGCTGAGGTGCCATTTGCTGTACTGGAATCCCATTTGCGGGCCGTCATGGCATGACCCGCAAGCTTTGGATCCGATGTAGATTGGCTCTTTTGCCGGGCCTTCCATTGCGGCAAAGCAGGGTTGCCGTGCCGTGATTGAAAGGCACATCAGAACGCAAAACGCGATCGATCGGCGTTTCATTGTTTGCCCTGGGTTAGTTTGAGAATTTGGTTGGCCTGGACATCTTTCAAGACGGTTGTGCGGCGATCCGGCCATGCTACTTCGACAAGCTCGGCTTTGGCGGCTTTTCCAAGTCCGAAATTCGGTCTCGGATCGCTGCATGTCAGATAGCCGTTCACACCTATAACTGGCTGGATCATGGTCATGCCGTTGGCCCTGACTGTCACGGTAGCGCCAATTGCGATTGCACCGGTATCGGCTCGCAAGGGCACGACCTTGAGCCAGTTCAATCGGTTGCCGCCGTCGTTGCGCAGGAGGTGCGGCGGTTCATTCAACGCGTTCACAAGAATGTCAATGTCACCGTCATTGTCAAAATCGGCAAAGGCAGCGCCGCGCCCGACGTGTTTGCTGTCGAAGAAACTGCCTGATTTGCGGGCCATGTCTATGAACCTGTCCTTGCCATTCCAGCGGGCGATCACGGCTTCTTCGACGTAAAGGTGATGCGGGTCGCCGTTGGCTATGAACAGGTCGACGTAACCGTCGTTGTCGTAATCGTTCATGAGCCCGCCCCAACCTGTGTATTGTCCGCAAAGAACAGCGACGCCTGACTGAGTCGTTACATCGACGAACACGCCTTTGTTGATCTGCAAAAGAAGGCAACTGTAGCCCATGTCGGGGATCAGGAGATCGAGGAGACCGTTGCGGTCAAGATCGGCAACAAACGGGCCCATGCTTGACACGCCCTGGCCGCCTTCGCCGAAGGCGGTTCCTGTCTGGGCAGCCATGTCAGTGAAGTGGCCGGTGCCGTCGTTGATCCAGAGGTTGTTCGACATGGCATCGTTGGTGACATAGATATCCATATCACCGTCGCAGTCAATATCGCATGCTACGGCGCCCATGCCGCGGCCGGTTGGTTCCCAAAGTCCGGCCTCTTTTGTCACGTCGGTGAAAGTGCCGTCACCGTTGTTGCGATAGAGGTGATCAGGCAGGCCGGGGTAGGAAAGCGGTCCCGGGAAATTGTCGGCTTTGTAATAGGCACCGGTGCGCTGGAACGCGCCCTTGTCGTATTCGAGGTAATGGACGACGAAGACATCCAGCCGTCCGTCGCCGTTGTAATCGAGCCATGGAGCGGCGAGGGACCAGCCGGGGCTTGTGAGCCCGGCTTTTTCGGTGACGTCGGTGAATGTGCCGTCTCCGTTGTTGCGGTAGAGAATGCAACGCCCGTAGTTGCAAACGAAAAGGTCGAGGTCACCGTCGTTGTCGTAATCGGCGGCGGAAGCGGCCATTCCGTAGCTGTCTTCGTATCCGGCCACGCCGGCCTTGTCGGTAACGTCGGTGAAGGTGCCGTCGCCGTTGTTGTGGTAAAGCGCGTTTTTGAGTTTGCCTTTGAGTGATCTGCCGCGGTTGTCGTTGATATCCGGGTGCCAGCGCCCGTTGACGAAGTAAATGTCCATGAACCCGTCGTTGTCGTAGTCGAACACGCAACTGCCGGGGCCGGTGGCTTCGACGATGTTGCTCATCTCGAAGTCGCCGAGGCTGTGCTTGAACTTGATGCCTGCGGATTCGGTTATGTCGGTGAACACAGGCCAGTTGGCCGGTTCGTCAGACCTCGGACTCGAGCAAAACGCGGCCATGCCGATAGTGGCCAGCGTGGCAATCAGACGGTGGATTCGGATGTTTAACCTTGTTGTTGTTTCACACATGCAGGGTGCTGTTGTAAGCGGTCATTTGTCTTGTGCAACGGCATGTTTTCCATCCGCGTGTTCTTCTGGCATTGCAAACGCAGCGCCAAGGTCGATCCATTGGATTATGGTCTGCAATTCCTCCGGAGCGAGAGCGCGTGTTTTGCCCTGGGGCGGCATTTTCATGACTTTTCTGGCAGGGCGTTTTTGGTTTTCCGTGGTGTTGTCCCACGGGCGGGCTGTGTTCGTGCCGAGCAGTTGCCACACAAGCCAGCTCGTGCGGGCTCGTCCTTGGTCGATGTACTTGCCCCGCTTGAGCAAGGGAAGCGACTGCAGGTTCGGGTTCTGATTATCTTCAGGGGTCATCAAGGCAGAGTAAGCGCGCTCGAGGTCGGCTTCGGAAGGTCGTTCGCTTGAAAGCGGCAGAAACAAGGGATTGTTGCGGTTTCCGTGGCAGTCTGCGGAGCTGCAATAATTCATGAAGATTCTGGCGACGTCCGCGCGGAAGACAACCGCGCGTCGTTTCTCGGGTGGAAGCGTCAACTTGTTCGAAGGGCGTCTGAGGGCAAGAACATACTCGTTTTCGGGGACAAGCTCGGGGTCTTCGTGGCACCCGATGCAACCGCGTGTTTCCTTGGGCTGGACCCAGGTCCAGCCGCTTGTTGCCAGCGCCAATCCGTGTTGATCGAGTGTCTGAAGGAGGATTGGCGTGTTGGCAGGCACCTCGACGTTGAACGATCCGTCGGCCTCGACAGGCGCCTCGCCGATGAGGCGGCGTGGAACCGGCAGCATGCCTTTTGCCGTCGCGGGAGTGTACGTGTTTGTTGTTTGGAGAACGCCCTCGACAAACCTGACACGCTTGATCGAGCCCGGCGTCAAGTGCGGCTGCATCATGTCGTTCGCAATGTACGAGTTCATCCCGTAAAACACGCCGGTTTTTGCCGTTGTATCGACAACGGTCGAGTGGCCGTCCGGGCTTTTGCGCGGTCTGAGCGGACGGGCTTGGAGGTCGTCATGGTCCGGGTTGTCGAATACCTGTCTGCAAGCCAGTTTGTCCGCATCAAAGACGAAAACGCCTGCGGTGCCTTTGCCGTCCGCAGTGCGTCTCGAGACCAGGAGTACGTTATCGTGCAAAGGGTACGGGTACAGATAGACGTGGTCCGGGTCGTCGGTGAGTTTCCGGTAGGTGTAATGCGGGCGTGATTCGTGGACACACGCCAGTTGACCTGCAAGAGCCGGGCTCGGCTTGTCGGATTCAACAAAAACCACAAGACCATTTGCTGTGGCGCATGGCATGTCTTTGAACCGTCGGCCATGTTCTCCGGCGTAAAGTTCGACGTCGGCTCCCTCGATGTGAATGGCAAACAGACGCACACCGTAAGCCTCGCCCGGCTCAGTGGGATGCTGCTCAGCGGCATAGATCACTCGTCCATCCCACATTTGAAACGGGCTGAAGTTGTTGTTTGGGTTGTAGGTCAGCCGGCGCAATTCCGTTCCGTCCAATTTGATGTTGTAGAGGCTCGATGAGGCCGGCAGCCCGAGCTCGCTAAGTGTGTTTTCGCAACCAACATACGCGATTGTGAACCATGGCTGCGGCGAATCCAAAGTAAACAGCGTTGAAAGGTAAATGGGATTTCTTGCTTCCTGTCCTTCGGGTGTTATGGGCCGCAGACCTGTGCCGTCCACACCGATTTCGTAAACCCGCCAGTGTGAATTCAAATCTTTCTTCCCAGCGAACAGCACCCGGGTGCCGTCGAGCGAAATGTCCGGATCGCAAGCCGAGTGAAATCCCTCGGAGAGGACTCGCGTCTGCCCGTCGGGTGACACGATCACCACGCGCGCTCCGAGGAAAGAAGGCTGCAATCCCAGCGGTCGATCCAATGCCGCCGTGATAGTTTCCTGGTTGCTTGCTTGGTTTCGGGACGAAACCGGCACTTGTGTCAAAACCAAGGTCGGGATGTTGGAGGTCGGGGGTTCATCCTTGCTTTGCAACGCCATGCTGGCAGGTGAAAGGATCGATGCCGAAATCAGGGTCACAGTTGCCAAAACGATCTCGCCGACAAGCCGGAAACCTCGAATCCACGGCACGAGCGCAGAGGAATCTATCTTGACGCCTTCGAGCTGGGGTTTCTGGCATGGCGGTTTGTTCCGATCAGCGGGTCTTTTGGCTGGCATGGGTTGGTTCCAGTCTGACATGCAACCGTGGATTTTATATATCAGCTTCCTTCGCGGCAGATCACAGCCTGAGCTTCGATCTCGACCAGTAGGTCGTCTCGGCAAATGCGCGCCTGAATCCCCGTACTTGCAGGGTAAGGGTCCAACCCGAGCGCATTGTAAAACTCGGTGCGCACATCGTTGAACTCCGCATAATCCCTTTCAATGTCGCGCAAATAGCACGTCGTTCGAATCACATCGTGCCAGCTCGCCCCTTCGTTGGCAAGCAGTCTGGTAATGTTCCGAAACGTGCGCCAGCACTGAGCCCGAAAATCGCCCGGGTACAGTGTCTCCCCTTTGGCTCCCACGCTGGCCGTTCCGCTTATGATCAGCAGAGTTATACCATGAGGAAAATCGAGACGCAGCCCGCGACTAAAAGCGCTCCCGTAAGCGCTTGCTTCGTTGAGAACTTCGGGCGCGCAAATGGCGCGCTTCTTGATCAGCGATCCGTTCGCACGCGTTCCCGACAAAATTGCGGCGGGAGCAGGTCTCTCCCCGGGTAACCCGAGAGCAATGCGCTCCGCTCTCTCGGCTTCGGAGTACGAAGAGCGTTGGAGATGCTCATGGGACAGGTTTTTTCGATTGACGCGACGACGGTGCAAGATCGTTGATGCTCTTTTGATTGTCATGCTTCGTGTGTTGGCTATTGGCGTGCCAGAAACCTCATTTGGGGGGAATGGTTCTGCGACTCCAAATGACTGGACCTGATGCTTCGCAAAAGGTTCCAACAACCGATTTAGCAGCAACGATTTGCATCAACCCAACTGACGATCCGGTTGGCAAGAAGGATTAACCCCGTGTTCTTCCTCGAATTCCGGCGACAACTGAATTGAAGAGTAGTTGCATTATGCCACGGTGGGACAATGGCACCCTTGCAAAACGGCAACCCCAAGATTAACAAACTGTAATGTAAGCGTGAGGGCAAAGTTAACAATCCGGGTGTCTGTTCTATTTGGAAAGGCGAATCAGGTGTCGCCGGACCAGGAAAAGAAACAAAAATGACAAAACACGGAACAGAATTATGAAAAGAAAAACAATCGCATGGTTGCTGGCTGTTGGTCTGTTGGTGGGTGGTTCAAGTGCGCTTCTGGCACAAGGCGGTCCCGGCCCGCACGGGCGCGGGTACGGCGGCCCACCGAAGTCTGAACAGGAACGATCTGATCGCCGGGCAAATTGCCCATGGGCAAAAGACTCTCGCGGACCCGGCCTGAAAGGGCAAGCTCGAGGTCAACGCGGCCCCGGAGACGCAAAAGGGAAAGCGCACCGACGCGGGTTGCGCGATGGGACAGGTCCTCGAGCTCAGGGCGGGAACTGCCCTTACGCGGGCCAACCACCTGCAGACAAGCAGCAGTAAGGAACTGTAGCCCGTTGTCAATCTGAGCAGATGCAACGTTCGGGTGGCTCGACTGAAGCCACCCGAATTGTTTTAGACCGCAGTTTGCAGTTTTGTTTGTGCTGAATTCGCTCCACTTCTGTGCGGTTGTCTGATTGACTGGTGACGAAGTTGCTTGAGCGATGGATAACAAGAACACAATGACAGCCGAAGCAGCAAACGCACCTGAAGAACGGCCGGCGGACTTTGTGCGCGAAATCGTGGCAGCAGATATCGCCGCCGGGAAATACAAAAAGATCACAACCCGGTTTCCTCCCGAGCCAAACGGCTATTTGCACATCGGCCATGCCAAGTCGATATGCTTGAACTTCGGCATCGCCCGCGAGTTCCACGGGGTCTGCAACCTGCGGATGGACGACACCAATCCAACCAAGGAGGACGTTGAATACGTGGAATCGATCATTCGCGATGTGCGATGGCTGATTGCCGGGTGGGCGGATGACAGGCTTGGTTTGAAACGGGTTGGACAAACCCCCGCATCTGTTCAGAGCAACGGGCGTTCCGACTTCTACATCGAGCCGGTTGTTGGTTGCTGGCCCGCCGATGCTTCTGTCGAGCCGTTTTATGCATCGGATTATTTCGATCAGCTCTATTACTACGCCGTCGAATTGATCAAGAAAGGCAAAGCGTACGTGTGCGATCTGAGCCCGGAGGAAACGGAAGCTTACCGGGGAGCGCCAGACCGTCCGGGTCGGGAGAGCCCTTACAGGAACAGGTCTGTGGCAGAAAACCTCGATCTGTTTGAAAGGATGAAAGCCGGGGAGTTCCCTGATGGCACAAGAACGTTGCGCGCGAAGATCGACATGAGCTCGCCGAACATATGGATGCGTGACCCGGTGTTATACCGTATCAGGCATGCTGAGCACCATCACACGGGCAACAAATGGTGCATCTACCCGATGTACGATTTCGCTCATTGCCTGAGCGATTATCTCGAGGGAATCACTCACTCGATTTGCACGCTCGAGTTCGAAGTGCACCGGCCATTGTACGACTGGATTCTTGAATCGCTTGAACTGCCACGACCACTTCCGCACCAGTACGAATTCGCGCGGCTGAATCTGGCCTATACAATCATGAGCAAACGCAAGCTACTACAATTGGTCCAGGAAGGGCGCGTGAGCGGCTGGGACGATCCGCGCATGCCCACTTTGGCGGGCTTGCGGCGGCGCGGCGTCACGCCGGAGGCAATCCGCAGATTCTGCTATCGGATCGGGGTTACCAAGTACGACGGCCTGACGGACATGGCGTTGTTCGAACACAGCGTTCGCGAAGACCTTAACCAGCGGGCACTGCGGCGGTTGGCCGTGCTGCGACCGCTGCGGATGGTAATCACCAATTATCCCGAGGGCAAAGTCGAGGAAGTTCAGGCTGTCAACAACCCTGAAGACCTGTCGGCAGGTACGAGACCCGTGCCGTTCAGCCGTGTCTTGTGGATTGAACACGATGATTTCATGGAGAACCCGCCGGCGAACTATTACCGGTTGCGACCCGGCGGCGAGGTCAGACTCAAGTACGCCTACATCGTCCGGTGCGACGAGGTCGTGAAAAATGCCGAAGGGCAAGTGGTCGAACTGCGGTGCACTGCCGACCTGGATTCCAAGAGCGGCGGTCCCACTGCCAATCGAAAAGTCAAAGGCACAATCCATTGGGTGAGTGCTTCCCACGCAATTCAGGCCGAGGTCCGGCTTTATGACAGGCTTTTCAGCGTACCCGAGCCTGATCTTGCGGGCGGCAAGCTGACCGATCACCTCAACCCGCATTCGCTCGAGATCGTCAGTGCAATGCTTGAACCTTCGCTGCGCAATGCCAAACCCGAGGAACGTTACCAGTTCGAGCGCCTTGGGTATTTCTGCGTTGACGTGCCGGATCCGATCGCCAGCGCAAACGAAACTCGCCCGCCCGACCGACTGGTGTTCAACAGGACGATTACACTCAGGGATTCATGGGCGAAAGAGTCTCGAAAACCGCCGGCACAAAGACGATGACGATGTTTAACCCAACGATTCGTGGACAACAGCGTTCCCATCCATAAGACTTTCCCGAGTTTGGGCCAGGCCGCACTTCTCGTCTTGGCCGTAATCGGGATACAAATGGCATACGGCGTCGTTTTCGGGACCGTTGATGCGGCCTTGAGAATTGCCGGAATAAACATTGGAACACCATTGGTTGCCCAACCGCTCATCCTCGCGATAACAAACATCGTCGCACTCGGTCTTCCTCTGATTTTTGGCGTGCTGTACCAGAAGGCGCGGTTTTCGGAGGTCTTGCCGCTGGGAAAACCACAGTCGCCATTGCTCGTTTTGGCAATCATCGTCACCGCCGTGGGCGTGGTGGTGTTGAGCTCTGAAGTGGACAATTTCACCCGGATGTTCTTCCCGCCGCCGGACTGGGTCGCCGAGATGTTCGGGCATCTTGCCGACGCCAAAGCGCACCCGATCCAATCAGGTTTTCTGCTTGTCGTTGTTGCGCCGGTGACGGAGGAGTTTTTCTTCCGGGGATTGATTCTCCGCGGCCTGTTGAGTCGGTACTCGATAAGCCGGGCGATCATCTTGACGGCTCTGCTTTTCACCGCACTTCATCTGAACCCGTGGCAGTTCTTTTCTGCGATGCTGCTCGGGACGTTGCTTGGTTGGTGGTTTGTGCGGACAAAGACTTTGACGGTTTGCCTCCTTGGCCATGCGATTGCCAACGGCATGGTATTTGCCCAGGCGTTCATGCCATTCGAGATTCAGGGGTTCAACAGCGACCCGGCGTCGGCAAGGTCGGGCCAGTTGCAGCCGCTTTGGTTCGACGCGACCGGTCTTCTGCTCTTTCTGGGCGGATTGCTGACGTTCCACATTGCCTGCCGTCGCGACACAAAGACCAACGCCTTGGTCTCAGCTTGAGCTGCATACATATCAGCGCGGCGCAGCCGGAACCGAACGTTCGAGGCGTAACCATTGCGCTGGTTGTAGGAATAGCGCTGTTTACTATATTGAGAAATCGATCGTTTTTGCGAAGATTTTCAGGCTGCGAGTTTGCTCAGTTTGTCATTATCCGCTTCTCTGGCAGCGAGTAGTGCGGTTACCACAGGGTGGTCTTCGAAGTGTTACATTAGATAGTCTGCCCGGGACCAAATGTGGGGACAGACACGGAGTTTAGGCGACCGGATTTTTGGCCCGGTGGACCTGTCCAAGCGCGGGTCGGACGGTCCAAGCCGGCTGCGGCACCCGGATATGGGGACAGGCACGATGTCCGATATGCCGATCGGGAACGTTCAACTCTCAACTTTCAACTGGGTGACCGAAAGGGCGCATGGTGCCCGGGAATATGGGGACAGACACGAAATTTGTGCGACCGGACTCTTGGCCCGGGTGGACCTGTCCAAGCGCCGGTTGGGTGGTCCAAGCCGGCCCTGGCACCCAGATATGGGGACAGACACGATGTCCGATATACCCGGTCAGGAACGTTCAACGTGAAACGTTCAACACACAACTTTTAACGGGGTGACCGAAAGGGCGCATGGTAGCCGGGAATATGGGGACAGACACGAAATTTGTGCGACCGGACTTTTGGCCCGGTGGACCTGACCAAGAGCCGGTCGGACGGTCCAGGCCGGCTGCGGCACCCGGATACGGGGACAGACACGATGTCCGATATACCCGGTCAGGAACGTTCAACGTGAAACGTTCAACTCTCAACTTTTAACGGGATGACCGAAAGGGCGCATGGTGCCCGGGATATGGGGACAGACACGAAATTTGTGCGACCGGACTCTTGGCCCGGGTGGACCTGTCCAAGCGCGGGTCGGACGGTCCAGGCCGGCTGCGGCACCCGGATATGGGGACAGACACGATGTCCGATATGCCGATCGGGAACGTCCAACGTGAAACGTTCAACGCTCAGCTTTCAACTGGGTGACCGAAAGGGCACATGGTGGCCGGGATATGGGGACAGACACGGAATTTGGGCGACCGGGCTCTTGTCCCGGTCGACCTGACCAAGCGCCGGCCGTATGGTCCGGGCCGGCTGTGGTGCCCAGATATGGGGACAGACACCATGTCCTATATACCGAACAGGAACGTCCAACGTGAAACGTTCAACTCTCAACTTTCAACGGGGTGACTGAAAGGGCGCATGGTGGGCGGGATATGGGGACAGACACAGAGTTTCGCCGACCGGACCCTTGACCCGCCGGACCTGTCAAAGTGCCGGGCGAGCGGTCGAGGCTGGCTGCGGCGCCCAGGGCGGGATATGGGGACAGACACAGGATTTCTTTTGGTAGCAGATATGGGGACAGACACGGTATTTTGGAGGCCAGAGCAAATAGAGGGACAGGCACGATGTCCGATATACCGACCAGGAACGTTCAACTTGCAACGTTCAACTCTCAACTTTCAACTGGGTGACCGAAAGGGCGCATGGTGGGCGGAATATGGGGACAGACACAGAGTTTCGGCGACCGGACCCTTGACCCGCCGGACCTGTCAAAGCGCCGGGCGAGCGGTCGAGGCTGGCTGCGGCGCCCAGGGCGGGATATGGGGACAGACACAGGATTTCTTTTGGTAGCAGATATGGGGACAGACACGGTATTTTGGAGGCCAGAGCAAATAGAGGGACAGGCACGATGTCCGATATACCGATCAGGAACGTTCAACGTGCAACGTTCAACTCTCAGCTTTCAACGGGGTGACCGAAAGGGCGCATGGCGGGCGGAATATGGGGACAGACACAGAGTTTCGCCGACCGGACCCTTGACCCGCCGGACCTGTCAAAGCGCCGGGCGAGCGGTCGAGGCTGGCTGTGGCGCTTGGATATGGGGACAGACACGGTATTTTGGGGCCGGAGCAAATAGAGGGACAGGCACGATGTCGGCACGATGTCCGATATACCGATCAGGAACGTTCAACGTGAAACGTTCAACTCTCAACTTTCAACTGGGTGACCGAAAGGGCGCATGGTGGGCGGGATATGGGGACAGACACAGAGTTTCGCCGACCGGACCCTTGACCCGCCGGACCTGTCAAAGCGCCGGGCGAGCGGTCGAGGCTCAGGTCTCCTGAGGCCGTGGAATTAGTCTGACCCCGTTCCTGAAACCACCAAGCGATGGATTCCGCGCGTAACCCATTGATTTCCAATACTGCTACAGGCGCGGTGGTATCAGGAAAATTCCACGGCAGTTGTAGTCACAGCCTCGGAGTCAGGAGTTCTGAGGCTGGCTGTGGCGCTTGGATATGGTGACAGGCACGGTGTTTGGGGGCCGGAGCAAATAGAGGGACAGGCACGATGTCCGATATACCGATCAGGAACGTTCAACGTGCAACGTTCAACTCTCAACTTTCAACTGGGTGACCGAAAGGGCGCATTGTGGGCGGGATATGGGGACAGACACGGTATTTTGGGGCCGGAGCAAATAGAGGGACAGGCACGATGTCGGCACGATGTCCGATATACCGATCAGGAACGTTCAACGTGCAACGTTCAACTCTCAACTTTCAACTGG
>Ga0078972_1008976_pt1 | contig 20192 bp, 14 predicted proteins | sample YelNatPaOPGAMG01_FD_67568 | JGI IMG/M metagenome (GOLD analysis project Ga0078972, IMG submission 67568) | Hot spring thermophilic microbial communities from Obsidian Pool, Yellowstone National Park, USA - OP-RAMG-01 (SPADES assembly) (version 2) | ecosystem: Environmental > Aquatic > Thermal...
CCAAGACCGAGCATTCCTGATAGAAAGGAAAGAACCCCAATTCCTGAAACGATAACAACACTTTCAATCATCCGCTTCTCCTTATCTTGGCATATTTTTATTTAAAACATCCGTCCTCTCTCCGAAGAGGTCAATCGGAACAAACTGATAATTTTCTAATTTCCTTATTTCAAGCAACTCCGAAGGAGGGGTATTGAGCAAATTCCTTATCAATTCCTCTGCCATCTTTTCTAATCTATTAATGTCTTCCGCTTTCACAGGATTTCCTGCAAATCTCGTTTTTTTCATTTTTCCTTCCAGTTCTGCCATTTCTTTTGGAAAAACTCCCTCTTTGAGATGGACGGAATACGTCTCTCCTGTAGAGATTCTCTGGACAATAAATCCATCCCCTATTGAATTGTCAATCCGCAGGGTCTTGAAATTTATTCTTGCTCCTGTCAGGTACATAACAGCATCCACCCAGCAGGGACCATTTTTTGAAACTGCTCTCAAATCTGTTCTGTCAATCACACCATCAGGAAAGAGGAGTTTTAAAACATCCTTTAATTCTATGTAGGAAATTACCAGTCCATCGCACAAATGTCCATGGAACTTAACAAGGTCTTTCAATCCAATCTCTTTTGTCTTCACCGCATATCTCCCAAGAGCACTTTCCGTATCCAGAACTTTTATTGATTCATTATACTTTGCCTTTTTAACCCATTCGGGATAATACCATGAATAATCCTCGTTCAAATTTCCCCCAGAAACCAACAAAAACAATATGAAAGATATCATAGTTTTCATTTGTTTTTAAAAAACAATCTTTCCAAAAAATACTCCAACCAGTGTTCCAAGGAGGATGATGGTGGGGACATAAACCAGGGCTTTCTTAATTCCGAATACCCTTGCTATTGCAAGCCAGTTGGGCAGGCTCAATCCCGGTCCTGTAAGAAGGAGTGCAAGGGCTGGTCCTTTGCCCATTCCAAGCTTCATGAGGGTGTCAACAAATGGTGCTTCTGTCATTGTGGCAAAATAACTGATAGCTCCAATCATGGTTGCAAGAAAAGAAGCTAAAAGACCGTTTCCTCCAAGCCAGTTTCTTATCCATTGCTCAGGCAATATCCTTCCAATAATTCCAACAAGAAATACCCCCAGCAGGAGCAATGGAAAAATTGTCTTGACAAACCACCATGTTTCCCTTAACCAGTTTTTCATCATATCCTTATCCAGTGTCATTAAAGCGTATATCATCGCGAGAAAAGTAAAACCTGCCCATATCAAAATCTTGTAGATATAGACACCCGTTCTCACAAGATAGTTTGGCAATAAAAGTGATAAGAGTATAAGAATTAAAAAGACTAAATGGGGTATTTCAATAAATTTTTCCTTTGAAGTTTCTGCTTCCACAACATCTCTTCTTTCTTTTCCAAAAAATAATGTCATAACCCATCCCACAACAAAAGCCATAAGGAGTGCAGAAATTATTCGTGATAACACCATCTTTGAACCGAGGATGCTTCCTGTATATGTGAGGGCGAGGATATTTGAAGCTGGTGCTACCCATAATACAATGAAAGCCACTCCCACTCCTGCTCCGCTATAATAAAGTCCGCTTGCCACAGGAATAACTGTGCAGGAACATGCAGCGAGGAAAAAGCTCAAAATACCTGCCAGAGAGAAGGAGCTTGTTTTACTTGCGCTCTCTCCGAGATGGTTTATAATAGCAACCCTGTTTATAAATGTAACCATACCTCCTGCAAGGAGGAATGCAGGAACCAGGCAGGTCAGTATGTGGGTGGCAATGTAATCCTTTAAAGCGAGGAGTCCACCACTTAAAAGATTTTTTACTAATTCCATTTGCTTACTTTTTAAAGGCGCTCAGAATCTTTTTAAGTTCTTCCACACTTGGAATTTTTCCCTGAATTATAACTTTATCATCAACAATCACTGCGGGTGTAATTTTCACCCCCCATTTTGCGAACTCTTTTGGGTCGTAACAATGAGATATATCCGCAGCAAGGCTCAACTGGGAACAGGCATTTATCACATTCTCTTCTGTTGCCTTACACCTCGGACATCCTGCTCCCGCAACAATTATCTTCATCTTACACCTCCTTTTCTATAGAATAGTTCAGTTTTTACAATATAGATACACATAATAAATTTTGTCTTTTCCATATCAGCCTCCTTTTTTTCTCATTCCAATAACACACATACCATTTTTCCTTAATCCCAGTCGTTTTTTCAGGTTTTTATCATCCTCTCTGAAGATATCAGAAGGTATAGCCTCAATTGTTTTGAATAGAAATTTTAAAAAATTTTCTTCTGGCTTTAGCAGGCAATACATCATCCACTTTCCTTTTTTGCACTCATTTACTATTCCCGTGTATCTTAAAATTTTTAGATGCTTTGAGATATTCGTCTGGTTCTCTCTTAAGGCATCCATTATCTCGCAGACACACAGAGGAACTTTCGCCTTTAGAAGAATTCTGACTATTCTGAGCCGTGTCGGCTCTCCTACTGCTTTAAGTATTTCTGCATATCTTTTCATTTTCTTATATGCTCCTATGGGCATATATTACTCTATAGAAATTTTTTGTCAAGAAAAGTCTAAAACTCCCCCACATTCTCTAACGGGTGCTCGCTGAGGAGAATAATATAGACCAATCCCTGTTACTCTCTGAGAGGGCTCGTCAAGACTATGTTCATTTCTGGTTAAAATGGGTTGTGTCTATTTGATATCGCAATTTTTTGAGAGCGAGGTAGCAAAGGATGAAGAGAAATAATCCATCAGGAAAAGAGGGATAGGTGCTTGAACATCCACAGCCTCCTTCTCCTTCCGATAGACCTATTCCTATTATAGTTACGGATGTCTCTGGATTATCTTTATCATTTGAGGTGATAAGTATTGTCCCCGAGTAAATTTTCTCTTCTTGTGGAGTGAAGTTAATATCCGCTGAGAAGGAACCACCTGAAGTGATTGATAGAGGAAAACTTACTGGTTGAGGCATTGAGCATTCATCAGGAAGTTTTACATTTTCTATAATTAGGGTAGCCTCCCCTGTGTTTTTTATCGTCAGCTTCTGAACCCCTGTTTTTCCTATCTCTACCTCTCCAAAGTTCAAAACTGATGGCTCAAGGAAAATTTTTGGGTATTTCTTAATTCCCTTTCCAAGGAGAAACACTGCTTTTTGAGGATATAATGGGTCATTTGAGTTTATAATGAGGGTATCAAAATATTCCCTCTCATATTTGGGGGAGAAATCAACAGCAACGGATAGGGAATTTGCAGGGGTAAGGGAAAAGGATGTAATCGGGGAAGAGAAGGCTTCAGGCAGTTCTAAAACTCCATTCAGGTTTGAGTTTCCATTGTTTGATATTAAGAATTCCATCCTTTTTGATTTGCCTGTTTCAACATCTCCAAAATCCATTATGTTTTTATCCACCTCAATTATTGCTTTTAAAATTCCCACACCAACAAGAAATACATTTATCACCCCCTCATCAGGGTCATTGGAGATAATGGTCATATTTCCAGCATATACTTTTCCTTCATCAGGGGTGAATCTCAAGGTAAATATGAACATCTCTCTGGGGGATATCTCAAGAGGGAAGGGTGGTGGATATACCAGGGAAAAGCCAGCCGGAAGAATGATTGAACTTATGATAAGAGGATTTATGCCCGTATTATAAACTGTAAATGGAAGTTCCGAGTAATCTCCTGCAGGAATGTTGCCAAAGTCTATGGAAGTGGAAGATATTTTTATGTCAGGATATGGTAAGGCATATCCAGTAAGGGAAATGGTTTCAGAGCCCCCATTGCTTGAAATCGTTATGCTATCCCTGTCGTTTCCCCCATTCTGTGGAAAATATCCTATTTCTAATTCAAAGTAATCATTTGGCGAGAGGCGGAAAGGAAGAGAAGGTTTATTGAGAACGATGAATTCTCCTGATGAAGGATTTGAAATATCTTCAATTATCAGCGTTTCATTCCCCTTATTACTTATTTTAACAGATTTTGTAACAGGATACATGCTGAAAATACTATCAAACCAGAGTTCTTTTGGTTCAACAGATAAGAATGGACCAGATGGTGAAGAATGAAAATAAAGTTTTATTGTCATATTATTTTCCAGGACCGGGTTATTATAAGAAAATTGCTGACCATTAGATGGTGAGAGCTGAACACCGACACTTGCTGACCCTCCCTTATCATAATAGGAAGAGCCAAAGTAAACATCATAATAACTGAAGGCTATTTTTTCAGGTTCATCTTCATAAAAAATAACCTCAAAGGTTATTCCATCGCATATATCCTCCCAGCACAGGTACCAATGGGGAAAATCCTTCCACTCAACAACAAATCTTCTTGAAGGAGGCTCTCCTGTGGTCTTTGTGTATAATCCGCTCTGGTATGTTGGAAGGAGGTCATCCCAGTGAGGAAAAATTCCTGTTTGAACATATTTTGACGGAATGATGGTGTTGTAGTAAATTGAAGATGGGCTCCCAAATGTTATATATCCATTGTCAGATACATAAAAAGATGTCCAGGTCATACCATAAAGATTCACCGGGAAAGGGGGAATGATTTCTGCAGATTCGTCATCGTATAAGGTGATTTTAGTGCCGTCTGACGCATCTATCCATTCAAATGGAGACGAGGAATCAAAGGAATAGTATCCGCTTCCTATTCCTATTTTTATTTCTGTTGAAGTTATAGAGTTTGAAAATGTAAGGACCTTTGTCCCTGATGAGGAGGGATTATAAATTCCGGAGTAAATACCATCCCCTGAAATTTCATCTGGAGGGGTTCCGTCGTCTTTAAGGGTTATACTTCCATCAGGAGTTGAAACCCTAACATTACCTCCAGGATTTGAGCATTTTATGTTTACTGCTTCAAGGGATATAGATTGAAAAGGATAGATTTCACCATCTCTTGGGCTTTTTATATAAAATACCCTTTCGTCAGAACAAAGGATTGAGCCTTTTGCATTTACAAGTTTTCCTGTTATTGTTTTATTTTCAAGGGATTGAATTTGCCTCCCACCAGCGAGGATTAAATTTCTTATTTCATACCATTTAAGCGAAGGATTGTATGATGAAATGAGCCCAGCAATTCCAGAAACAAATGGCGTTGCCATAGATGTTCCGCTGAATTTCTCATACTCACCACCAAGAACTGTGCTTAATATATCAACTCCAGGGGCTCCTACATGAACAGTTGTTCTCCCATAGTTTGAAAACCATGCGAGGTTTCCATTTTTGTCAATTGCTGCGACCGCTATCACATTGGGAAGGTTATAACTCGCGGGATAGAGAGGATAAATAGCATTGTCTGCACTTGAATTTCCAGCAGCAGCGATGCATAAAATCCCTTCTTTCATAAGTTCTTTTATAGCATCCATGAGAGCGTATGAAAACGACCTTCCTCCCCAGGAATTGCTCGTTGCAATAACATTTACCCCTTCCCTTTTCATATTGAGGACATACTCCATTGCCATTATTGCACCTGCCAGGCTTCCACCTCCATAAGCATCCAGAAATTTAACGGGCATGATTTTGACCTTCCAGTTCACTCCAGTTACACCTGTTCCATTGTTTCCAACAGCACCAATTATTCCTGCAACATGGGTGCCATGGGAATGGTCATCCATCGGGTCTGATGGGCTGGAGCAATAATAATAAGGGTCAAAGCACAGGACATTTACTCCATAATAGTCGTCAGCAACTCCATTATCGTCATCATCGTAGTTGTTGCCTGGTATTTCGTATGGATTTGTCCAGATGTTCTGGGCGAGGTCGGGATGGTTATAATCAACGCCTGTATCAATTACCGCTATAACCACATCTCCGCCTGTTGTAATGTCCCATGCAAGCGTGGCATCTATGTCAAAACCGTTTGTGTTCTCAAGCCCCCATTGTTCAGTAAAATACGGGTCATTCGGAGAATTTAAAGCATAATATTTATAGTTTGGTTCAGCATACTCAATGAAAGGATTGGATTTGTATTTTTTTATTGCTCTTTCAACATCCTCTCTTATTTTTATGAGTTGTAATCCCTCAACAATTTTAAAATTTCTTATAATCTCTCCTGAAAGCAAAGAATGGACCTCTTTTATCTTTTCCTCCTTAACTCCTTTTTTGAAGCGGACAATAATCTCACCTTCTATATATGGAAGGTCCTTTGCATGAGCATTGCTTATAAAAATTACTAAAGATAACAGGAAATAACCCAACCTTTTCATAAAAATAGTATAACATTTAAAACTTTCGGAATCAAGGTCAATTTTATAAAGGAGATAAGGTAATAGGTCAAATAATTTCCTTCAAAATTTTTCCCAGCGTTGAAATCAGAAATAAAAATGATATCATGAAAAAATGCGAGTTATATTTTTTACTGGAAAGGGGGGTGTTGGCAAATCAACGCTTTCCTGCGCTACTGCTGCAAGAATAGCAGGTAATGGAAAAAAGGTTGTTATTGCGAGCCTTGACCTTGCACATAACCTCAGGGATATACTTGGTGATGAATTAAAAAGGAAGAATATCCACATAATTGAGTTTGACCCTGATTCTGAATTGAGAAAAACATGGAATGGTATTTACAAATTTATCAAGGATTTTATTGAAAGCCAGGGTCTTGAGGAGGTTTATGCTGAAGAAATGGTTCTTCTTCCAGGGATGGAGGAGGTGTTATTTTTCATTTCTTTGCTGAAGATAATTGAATCTAATAAATACGAGGTGCTTATCGTTGATGGTCCACCCACTGCGTCATCCCTTAAGTTTCTGAGCCTTCCTGAGACTTTTAGGTGGTATAAAAATAAGTTTTTCAGCAGGGCTTCAAAAAGGTATATGAAGGTTAAACCCATTATGGAAAAATACTTTTATACTCCTCTTCCTGACAAAAATTTTATAGAAGATGTGGAGATGATATATGAAAAAATTTTAAATCTGCACTCCATTTTGAAAGACCCATCAAAAACCTCTTTTCGCATAGTCACCATTCCTTCCGAGATTGCCTTCAAGGAGACATTAAGGCTTTATTCTGTTTTATCCCTTTTTGAATATCCAGTTGATGGAATAATATTGAACAGGTTTTCAAAGGATGACGAAATTTTTAACAGATTAAAAACCGTTTTTTCACCCCTTCCCATAATGGTTCTTGATGAACTAAAAGATGAACCACTCGGGCTTGATTCTCTCAGTTATATAGGGGACAGAGTTTATAGAGATTGGCAACCCGATGATTTTCTTTCACACAATCAGCCTTTTAAAGTAGTGAGGAAAAATAGTTCAACTACAATTGAATTTTTCCTTCCTGGAATAAAAAAAGAAGAGATAGAAATGTGGATAGATGGGAATGAACTCGTGATAAAATCTGGAGCCTTTAAAAGGGTTATGTTTTTAAAGTTAAATGGGAAAATGGATGTAGGCGAAGTGAATTTTTCCGATGGATGGCTGAGGATTTCTCTTTTAAAAGATGTATAAGGAAGAAGAAATACTTCAGGAAGTCCTTGAGACCGCGGGAGATTTTTTCATAAGCGGATTGAAATTTTTGAGGGCTGTGTCAAAGATGATTTCGGTCATCCTTCAAAAGTCGGGAAAGGGCGGGGTTTCTGAACTTCTTTCCATAAGTCTTATCAAGTTTTCTAATGAGATTGAGAGGCTTCTAAAAGAGCCGAATGTAATGAGAAGCAAAAAGAAGGTGAGGAAGAAGAGGGGGTTTAAAAGAATAAAGTTCTAAAAGGATGAAATCTAAATTTGCTTGAACCTTTTATAAAATTTCATATTATTGATTGATATGTCAGTCAGAAATTCAAAAAAAATTGAGGAGAAGAGGGAAAGCATCATCAATTCTGCAATAAAGGTTTTTGCGAGGAAGGGGTTTGAGAATGCGAGGATTTCAGATATAGCAAGTGAGGCTGGCACAGCATACGGGCTTGTCTATCATTACTTTGATAGTAAGGAAGAACTTCTTAAGGAAATAATAGAGGACAAATGGGCTCTTTTTTTAAAATCCATAAAGGAGGTTGACGAAAAGGAAAATGGTTTCAGGCAAAAAATTATAAAAATAACAACCATTCTTTTGGATACATATAAGAAATTTCCTGAACTTATGAGGGTTCTCGTGGCTGAATATTCCCGTTCACCAAGGCTTATAAAGGAAGGGGTTAAAAAGCCTTTCCTTAATGCGATTAAGGTTTTTGAGGGTATTATAAAGAAAGGTCAAATGTCAGGAGAGGTTAGAGAGGATGTATCTCCCCTGATGGCAAGCCTGATGTATATGGGAGTTATTGACACCATATTTACCCTGGCTGAAATAGATTATAGAGGTAAGTTCACAAAAAGCCTTAAAAGAAGGGCTGAAGCGATTATTGACATTTACCTTAATGGATTATGTAAAAAATAAAAGGAGGTTTAAAAATGGATTTTGAACTGACAGAAGAGGAGAAGGCTTTTAGGGAAAGCGTATATCAGTTTTCAAAGAAGGAGATCGCTCCTGAGAGTTCGAAACCGGAGTATGATGAAAAAGGAGAATTTCCATGGGAATGCTGGAGAAAGATGGGGGAATTCGGGTTGTTGGGTCTTCCATTCCCTGAGGAGTATGGAGGACAGGGTGCTTCTGCGATGATGACAGTTCTCGCAAAGGAAGGATTTGCTCTTGGGGGTGCTGATGCGGGTTTGACTCTCTCATGGGGAGCCCATACCATTCTCTGTGGTGTTCCTATATGGAAACTCGGAACAGAGGAGCAGAAGAAAAAATACCTTCCAAAAATAGCAAGCGGCGAGTGGATAGGGGGATTCGCTCTCACAGAGCCAAATGCTGGTTCCGATGCTGGTTCAGTTAGAACCTACGCTGTTAAGAAGGGAGATAGATTCGTTCTTAATGGCTCAAAGATATTCATAACGAATGGTCCAATAGGAAGGGTGTTTGTGACCATTGCTGTAACCGACAAAAGCAAGGGACCATTCGGGATAAGCGCTTTTATTGTTGAAAGCACTTTTAAGGGGTTCAGTGTAAGCAGAAAGCTTGATAAACTTGGCAACAGAACCTCTCCAACTGGAGAACTTGCTTTTGAAGACTGTGAGGTTCCAGAGGAGAACCTTCTCGGACCGATTGATATGGGTTTTGCTGAGGTCGTTAAATACATTTTTATGTGGGAAAGAAGCTGCTTGCTCGCTCCTGCAATTGGCTCAATGGAAGCAGGAATAAGAAGATGTATGGAATATGCAAGGGATAGAATTCAATTTAAGAAGCCAATTCTGAAATTTCAGGCTGTTCAGAAAAAACTCGTTGAGATGAAGATGAACCTTGAGGCTGCGAGACAACTTGTTTACAGGGTTGCATGGCTCCTTGACAGGGATATTCCAGCTCTTGTTGAGGCTTCCCTCGCCAAACTTTTTGTTTCAGAAGCGGTTATAAAACAGTCCTATGAAAGCCTCCAGATATTTGGTGGTTATGGATACATAAAGGATTTTCCGGTGGAGAAAGGATACAGGGATGCGAGATTAGCCACAATAGGTGGAGGAACATCGGAGGTTCAGAAGTCAATTATAGCAAGGGCTTTAATTCAACTTTCAGGAAAAGATATAGAATAGGAGGTAGTCATGGATTATGAATTAAAAAATGACGAAAAGGAATTATTGAATTCCTTTAAGGATTTTGTGAAGAAAGAAATTGAACCGGTGGTTGAAAAAGTTGAAGAAATGGGGGAGGTTCCGAAAGAGGTTTTCCGAAAACTTGGCGATTTTGGTTATTTGGGATGCTTTTTCCCGTATGAATATGGTGGTTTAGGACTTTCTCTCGTTGTGAGTTCCGCACTGTGGGAGGAGCTTGCAAGGGTTTCTGCATCTATATTTTTAAGCGCCAATGCAAGTATATTGTTATGTGCCAATACAATAAATGTTGGTGGAAACGAGAATATGAAGAAAAAATTTCTCCCACCACTCCTCAAAGGAGAAAAAATAGGTGCTTTCTGTCTTACTGAGCCAGATGCCGGTTCAGATGTTGTTAATATAAAGACGAATGCGAAGAAGGTTGAAGGAGGATATGTTTTGAATGGAAAAAAGACATTTATTACAAACGGTCCTGTTGCTGATATATATGTTATATTTGCAAAGACCGATAAGGAGAAAGGAAAACGAGGAATTTCAGCGTTTGTAGTTGAGAGAGGAAGTAAAGGATTGGAAACAGGAAAGCCATTTAAAAAACTCGGTGTGAAGGGAAGTCCTACCTCCGAAGTTTACCTTGACGAAGTTTTTGTCCCTCAAGACAACCTTGTGGGCAAAGAAAACGAAGGTTTTTATTATGCAATGAAAACCCTTGAAACAGGGAGGATTGCGATGGCTGCCTTCTCGCTGGGTATAGCGCAGGCGTGTCTTGAAGAAAGCATAAAATTCGCTTCTGAAAGAAAGGCTTTTGGAAAAACCATCGCTCATTTTGAAGATATAAGTTTTAAAATCGCAGAAATGAAAACAATTGTTGACGCAGGGAGGCTTCTTCTTTATAAGGCAGCATGGCTTAAAGATATAAATGCTCCAAATGCCAATGAGTTCGCTTCTATCGCAAAACTTTTTATAAGTGAAAATGCAACAAGGATTGCAAGCGATGCGGTTCAGATACACGGAGGATATGGCTACATTTCTGATTTTAAGGTCGAGAGGCTTTATAGAGATGTAAAGCTCGGAGAAATAGGAGAGGGAACGAGTGAAATTCAGAGAAGGATAATATTCAAGGAAATGCTAAAGGAGTACGGAATAGAGATTTAGATTATGAAGAGGGGATAGGTGTGAAGCGTAAGGCTTAAGGTGATAGGCTATATATAATAGTTATTTTGAAAAATTTACCTCTGTGATGGTGGGTTATATTGTATTTACCTGCTAAATAGTATATATCTAATGGGGCTGAAAAATGCAAAATTGTAGTTTCTATCTTATCTTTCATTTTGAAATTTGCAATTAGAAATCCGTTAGAATATTGCTGCAGTTCCAATTCGGGCTTAAGTATTCTGTTTGACCTTTTTTACCAGTTTGATAAAATGGATATGATGATTAAAAATGCGAAAGTTTTTATTTTGACCTTGATTCTTTTTCTTTCCTGCGGGGAGGAAGCTGAGAAAAAATTGAGGCATGAACTGGGTATCCCGGATGACGCTAAAAAGGTTTTGATAATAGGGCAGAGCAGTCACATTGACCCCGACTGGATTCTCACCCTTGATGAATACTATGAAAATTTTGTAAGGAATATAATTCTTTCATCTCTTGATTATCTTTCTCTATCAAAAAGCCATTATTACTCACTGGCTGAGACCCTCCTCATAAAAAAATTTTATGAAGAAAATCCGAATGGGAAAAGAGATGAACTTAAGGCAAGGATAGAAGAGGGTCGGTTTTTTATACTCGGTGGGGGTTTTTCAACTCCTGATACCCTCGTTCCTGATAATGAGGCAATAATTATGAACTACTTTTATGGAATTGATTGGTTGAGAAAAAATATATCAAAGGATATTAAGCCGATTACTATGTGGCTACCCGATGATTTCGGGCATTCTCCACTTCTTCCTGACCTCGCTCAATCTCTTGGTTTCAAATACGCAGGGTTTGCAAGGGTAGATGGACTTGGGACAACAATACAGGAATTCGGGGAAGGGATTACGAGACCATCTAACTCTACTGCTGAAATTCTTGAAAGGGAAAGGGCGATAGATTTTATCTGGAAGGGAGTTAGGGGGAGAATTATTGTCCACTGGATGCCATTTTCACTTTACTGTGAGGGAGATGATATAGACATAGGAGGGCAATCTCTTCCAGGGGGTTTCCTCGGGGTTTATCTCGGTTTTGACAGGGATTTTACAAACTCAAAAATTAAGGAATACATTGAGAAACTTGAGCCCATAAGTCCCACACCATATATGTTCCTTTCTATAGGCTGTGATTATACACTTCCAAAAAAGAACCTTTATCTCTATGTGAAAAGGTGGAATGAAGAGATGTTCAAAAAGACAGGGGTGTGGGTTGCAGTTGGGACATTTGAAGGTTTCATGAAACTTGTTGAATTTCACAGAGATAAACTTAAGGAGTTTTCCTTTGACATAAATCCATATTTCATGGGGTTTTATGCCTCAAGGGGTTATCTGAAAGAACTTCATAAAAAGGCTGTAAGTTATGCCCTCTCTTTAGAGTCATTAAATGCCATTCTGAAAATTCTTGGAATGGAAAGCAATTACAACACATTTGATATATGGGAGAAGATAGGATTTTCAACCCATCACGATTTTGTAACAGGCACATCTCCATTAAGGGTTGTGAAGAATGAGCAGATTCCTGTTCTTAATCAGGTCATTGATAAATCGTCAAGGGTTTTGAGTGAATTTTTGAATAAACTAACAGAAAAGGTGGACACATCCGATTTTTCATTTCCAGTTCTTTTTTTGAACCCCTATCCAGGACCTATTTCTTATTATTTTGAGTCAGAGGATAAAGAGGGGGTATTTAAGGAGAAAGGATTCTATTCCATTGGTGATTCGGGATTTGTGTATGCAGAGGGTGGAAGGATATATGGAGAGGTCAGAAGTATTCCCGCCCTTGGATACAGGACTTTTGATTTAAAACCTGTAGAATCTACTCCTCCTTTTGAAATAATTTCTTCTATTATTTCAACGCCATTTTACAGGGTAGAAATTAATGATGAGCCTCCATTTATAAAAGCGGTTTCAAAAAACGGAGAGAAAATTCTTGAGGATGCTGGAATTATTAAGGTTTACCATGACGACGGTGGATTATGGAGAATGGGAAATGAGATGAAGGGGTGTGAGTTTAAGGAAAAATCGGAGATTTCCATTTCCGGAAGATTTTCTTCCTTCACCACTCCACTCACATCCGTGATTCAAACAGAAATTTTTTATCCAGAAAATTCCCTCAGGGTTTCTTATCTGTTCTTCAGAAGCCTTCCTTATATAAAAGTCAGGGTGAGTGGAAAGGCAAATAAGAGGGAAACAATTACATTTTCACTCAAAATCCCGTTTTGTAAAGATGGTGGGTGCCATTTTAAGACAAGCGTCCCACTCGCATTTTTTGAAAGACCTTCCCGGAAAATTTTCAATCCCACATTCTGGTCAGCAAACGGTGGAGTAATTGTGGAGTATGGGGGTAAAAAAATGGTTTTGGTTTTTAACAGGGCAACCGGTGTTAAGTGGGATGGAAATGGAACTGTGGAGATAATAACTCACAGGAATGCTCCTGCTGAGAAGTGTGAATCCCTAGGACTTGTAAACGAAGAGACAGGGATTGACCCTTATCCTCACACCTTTGAAATAACAATAATTTCTGAGGACTCTTTGACCGATGAAGATGCACTGTCCGAAATTTTCTCTATGAATTTTCCACCCATTTTCCTGTTTCCTTCTGTTAAAAAGGGCGAGTTACCTCCTGAAATTTCTCTCCTTTCAGTCAGTGGATGTGCCCCCACAATTTTTAAAGTTTCGGAAAAGGGATTCATAATGAGGGCGATAGAAATCCAGAATGAATGTAAAATATCTACAAACCTTGAATTAGAAACAGAGAAAAGTATAAATTCTATTGAAGATGAATGCGAGGAGTGTAGAAGCATTGTTAAAAACTTTGTGTTTAGGAAGAAATGAAGGATAAAAACACTATTTTTAAAACTCTAATTGAAGTGACGATAATCCTCTGCCTCGTTCTTATAGCTGTTTCAAAGAGGTATTTTGAGTTTATATGGTGGAAATTCTTTATAGTTTACATAGTTTGCGCTATCGGATGTTTGCTCGGGCTTTATATGATTATTTTTAAGAAATGGGATTTCACCTTCCGTTACAGAATTCTGCTTCCGTTCAGCCTCCTCACATTTTTTTCTCTTCTTTCCTTTATATGGGCTTACAACTGGTATAAGGGGTTCAGACTTGTTATGACATTCAGCGCCGGGGTGGTTCCGTTTTTATTTATCCTTCTATTTTATCAGCCGGAAAAATATTCTCTCAGGAGAATTCTTTTTGTTTTAACATTTATCTCCGCCTTTACAGGGTTTTATGGAATAGTCCAGTATCATCACCTCTGCGAACTCCTGAACAAATTTTCTTTCAACCTCCTTGGAATCTTCCTTATAAAAAATCCATCTGCTCATCCTATATGTATCCTTCCTGCTGATCAGTATGGTCAAGCAAGCCCAATTTCTACATTCGGGCTTTCAAACTTCGCTGCTGAATACACAATAATGGCTCTTCCCGCAGGGTTTATTCTTTTGATTACGGAAAAAAGATGGATGAGCCTTCTTTCCGCAATTCCCTTTTTACTTGCCCTCTATTATCTCATTATATCAAAAAACAGAGGTGGTTATATGGGATTTCTTTTCTCCTTCGCATTTGGAATAGGGTTTATTGTTTTAAAATTTATCAAAGACAGAAAAGTTTCTTTTTTATCCATTGCGAAATATCTTGTTCCTTCCCTCGCCATTTTTGCACTTTTCCTTGCATTTCATCCATCAGGTAAGGGGGCGGTAAGCAAGTTCCTTACATCCTTTGACCTGAATCATCCAACCGTTCAGACAAGATTGCATGCCTGGAAGAGTGCCCTTGATATGATAAAAGACCATCCATTGCTGGGTGTTGGAATTGCAAACTATGAAATATATTCCTGGAAGTATCAGACAGAAAAACTTGAAAAGATGACGCTGGCGACAAATACGAGGGTTGACAAAACTCATAACGAATACCTTCAGGTTCTTTCAGAACTTGGAATTATAGGATTTGGACTTTTTTTGTGGCTTCTTTTTGAGATAGGAAGGAGCATACTCAACGGGATTTCAAAGGGGGAGAACATCTTTTATGCCCTCTCTTTTGGGATGGGTATCATTGCAATTCTGGTTGATTCTCTCTTCGCATTTCCACTTCAGTTTCCTGCAACTGTGGTTCATTTCTGGATATACGCTGGCATTATCACGAAAATGGACCCATCCAATCAACCTATTAAAGCCACAGAGCGAGTTTATGCCTTTTTTGAAAAATGGAAAAATTTCGTGGCAATAAGCCTCTTATTCCTTTCGTTTATATGTATGGTCATTTTTTCATACCTTTCCTACAATATGGTAAATGCAGAATGGCACTATAGAGCAGGGCAATTTTTAAAACTTATACCAAAGATGAGAGCAGCCCTCAAGGAATACAATCTTGCACAAAAAGCTGAACCATTCAATGAAAGAACCTATTATGACAGGGCATTTGTGAGGTGGAAACTCGGAGATTTTGACGGAGCCATTAAGGATCTGAAAAAATGTCTTGACTATGTTCCATACTTTGGAAAGGCAAGAAAGGAATACGCAACTATGCTCTTTCAGGTTGGAAGGCAGGAGGAAGCTCTGCGGGAATTTTCCCTGGCAGCAGAAAATCATTATGTGGCAAGGCATTTTATTTACTCATACATAGCCATAATATACATGAACCAGGGAAATCTGCGAAATGCATTAGATTATGCAAGGGAGGCGGAAAAATATTTGCCTGAGAATCCAGCCCCCGATGATGCACAGGCTTTTTTCAACATAGGAACGGTTTATCTGAGCGTCGGAGACCTTGACACAGGAAAAAAGTATCTTGAGAAGGCTATTGAGATAAATCCAAATGAAACCTCCGCTCTTGTAAATCTCGGCGCCTATTACTTAAAGAACGGAGATTTCAAGAATGCTCTTTATTACCTTGAAAAGGCTAAGGAAATGGGTAACGATTCTCCCCATCTTTTTTATAATCTCGGTGTGGCATATTTCAAAACCGGGAAAAAAAATTTAGCAGAAGAATTTTTGAGAAAGGCTGTATCAATGAGACCTGAATTTATGGACAGAATAAATCAGGATGCAGAACTGAAGAAATTGCTGGAGAAGGGGAGATGAGAAGTGCGGTGTTTTTTTTAATTTTTACATTTTTACTTTCCTGTGTAAAAGAGGGTGTTGTCCAGAATGTTCCTGAAAATAAAAATAATGTGGCAGTTTCTTCTGAAGAAGAGGTTCCACAGCAAGAGGAAAGTTCGGGTAAGAATGAATCCGAAGAAACTCCTGAGGAAGAAAATGTAGAAAAATGGCAGATTGATGTTTCAGACATAATAGACCTGATTGAAGAGGAGGAGAGCGCAGAAACAATTGATAAAATCATTTCCCTTCATCCGGAGTATGATATTCCAATGATGGTAAATGAGAAGGTTAAATACTTCATAAGATATTTCAAAACTGAGCAGAGGGATAAGTTCAAGAAGTGGCTTGAGAGGTCTTCAAGATATGTTGATATTATGAAGAAAATTCTTAAAGAAAACAACCTTCCTCAGGACCTCGTATATATGGCTTTGATTGAAAGTGGTTTTAGCACCCATGCCTATTCCAGAGCCCGTGCCACAGGACCCTGGCAGTTCATAAAATCAACGGGTAAGAAGTATGGGCTCCGGGTGGACGCATGGGTTGATGAGAGAAGAGACCCTATAAAATCTACAATAGCAGCCGCAAAATACTTAAAAGACCTCTACGATATATTTGGCTCATGGTATCTCGCAGCAGCAGGATATAATGCCGGTGAAAAAAAGGTCCTCCGGGCTATGAGAAAAGGGAAGACAAAAGAGTTCTGGGAATTAGCAGAAACGAGGTATCTCAAAAGAGAAACGAGGGACTATGTTCCAAAACTTATTGCTGCTGCAATAATAGCAAAAAATCCTGAGATATTTGGCTTTAAAGACCTGGACTACGAAGAACCTTTCACATACGAGGTTATACCCCTTAATTTTCCCATTGACCTTTCTCATGTAGAAAGGGAATGTGGAATTCAGATGGATGAGATAAAATTTTACAACCCAGAACTAAAAAAATGGTTTACCCCTCCGGACAGAAAGGTATATGAATTAAGAGTTCCGGTGGGAACTTCTGAATGGTGTTATGAAAAATTGAGAGCAATTCCTGAAGAAAGAAGGTTGAAATTTAAGAAGTATATCGTTCAAAAGGGAGAGACAATCTCGCTTATTGCGTATATGTTCAATGTGAAACCGGAGGAGATAAAAGCACTTAACAGGATAAGGTCAAATATTATATCTCCGGGAAGTGAAATCCTTGTCCCCGTTCACGAATGGGAAAAACCCAGAAAGGTCGTTTTTTCAAAGAAGGGGAAGAAAAGGTTCAGGGAGGTAAATATTGAAGGGGTAGAGCATATCTTTTACACTGTTCAGAAGGGGGATTCTTTATGGAGCATTGCAAGGAGATTTGGAGTTTCCGTTTCAGATATTAAGAAGTGGAATAATATAGATAAAAAGATATTTCCAGGCGATATTATCCTTATAGTTCTTTCTAAAAAATCAATGAGAAATTCCAAAATCTATACCGTAAAAAAAGGTGATACTATTATAGAAATAGCAAAAAAATTTAATGTTTCAGTTGAAGAATTGAAAAGGATAAACAACCTTAAAACCCACAAAATTTATCCGGGTTTAAAACTGAAAATCCCGGAAAGGGATACTTGAAACAGGATAAAGTAATAAAAGTGCTATCTGGTAGGGGTATTTTGGTTTTTCTTTTTTAAACAGGGGTAAGAAATTTGAGATTTGTTGTTACAACTGAAATTGGAATTTTCGAAGAAATTGAAAAATTTTTACCATGGTGGATAAGGGTCACCAGTGTAAAGACCTGTATTTTTTACATCGTGCTTAAATTTTGGCCAGGGGAGGAGATTTGGAGGAGGAACTGGAGAATTGGTTTTTATGGCATAAACTCCTTCTCCCCCTACTATAATTTCTAATTTTCCATCTCCATTTATATCGCTAAGAAGGGGAGGGGAAATGATATCATAAGTTTTAATTTTCCATTTTTTCAAAACCGAACCATCTTGTCCCTTAAGGATATATAACCATTCCCCGCTGCTCACAACCACCTCTATTTTTCCATCGTTGTTTACATCCCCTATCACTGCTGAATTTTCTGGTCTAATATCAATAGGTGCTTCCCACAGGAGTGAACCATCCTCTCCATTTAGAACATAGTTTCTACAGAATATCTCGAGTTTTCCATCACCGTCTATATCTCCTATAGAAATGAAGAGGCAATAATTATATTCCTTTCCATCCGCTTTATGAGAGTAATCCCACAGGAGTGAACCATCCTCTCCGTTAAAAACGCGAAGCTTTTCATCGTATGAATCCACAATTACTTCTATTTTATTATCACCATCAACATCTGCAAGAGAAGGAGAGGATGTGGCAATACCATTTGTATGGAATTCCCATAAAACCGAGCCATCTTCACCATTTAAGGCAGAAATGGTATCATACACACTAACAATTACCTCCAATTTTCCATCATTATTTATGTCTCCTAAAGATGGAGATGATGTTCCGCATCTCGTAGCAATGTTCCTAACCCATAAGAGTGAACCATCCTCTCCGTTTAGAACTGTGAGGGCACACCCATTATCTTTGAAAGAGAGTACTGCCACCTCCAACTTTTTATCCCCATCTATGTCCCCAAGCGAAGGGGAAGACCATGTTGGAGAATTTATTGGATATGACCATATTATTGAAGCATCTTCACCTTTGAGCGAGTATACATTTGGAGTTTCGTCCGTAGTCGCTATAATTTCAGGCTTACCATCGTTATTAATATCACCAATGGCAGGTGAGGGTCCTCCTATAATATCTTTATAATTGGTAATGGGCCAAGGTGTCCCGTGCTCTCCGTTTAAAATATAGAAAGAAGATAATGCTGAAAAAACAACTTCTAATTTTCCATCCCCTGTTAAATCAGATGAGAGAGGGGAAGAATATACCAGAAAACCCTCTCCATATGCCCAGAGGAGCTCCTTGATTACGAACCAATGATAAACAGCTTCTTTTCCATTTGGTGTGTAATTTCCAGCTAAATCATAGCCCCTCACCTTTAGTGTATGTTCTCCATCTGGAACATCCGTAAGTATATAAGGGGATGAACAAACAGCCCATGAATTGGAATCAAACTGACATTCAAACCTTGTACAAGATTCTTCTGCGCATTCAAATGTAAATTCTGCATAAGAGCTTGAGACATTAGAAGGATAGGAAAGGAACCTCACAGCAGGAGGGGTAATATCTATAAGCCATCTATAGAATAATGGGGTTGAGGTGCATCCTTCGGGTGAGGTTGCCATGAGTCCAAATGTGTGTTCACCTTCTGATAGACCTTGATATATCTTTGGAGATGTGCAGAGATTCCATTCTCCCGAATCTATTTTGCAGAAGAAAGTTGTATTCTGTGCTGAAGCCACAAACTCAAAAGATGCATCAACAGAATTTGTTACTTCTGGCGGATAGGAAAGGAAAGAAAGCTCCACATCGCACCTCATTTTTTCCTTATCACAACTTATAAGAACCAACCCTATAAAGAATACTGAAAAAAAGCAGGTCTTATTTATTAACAACATTTTCTTCATTAGTAGTCTGGATCCCATTTGTGATAATCCCTATCAGAGTTACCCATTGCAGGACCTTGCGGAGGGTCATTCTCATTCCCCCAATCACCCCACATTCCCTTGAAATCTCGGACAGTAAGGTCATACGGAAGTTTTGAAGATTTCTCTATACTTATAAGGGTACTAAATGAATGAATATCATTCGAATAATAGGGAGCTCCTTCATCATCTAGACATTCATGGGCACACACACCATACCTACAACCGGATTCGGGACACCTACAGAATGGACCCGGGTAAAGACCATGCGTACCCTCACCCACATATGCAATTGGTCGCTCCGGAACAACCCCTTTTGGGGTATAAATAAACCATTCCCATCCATTATTTCTCCATTGAGAGCAGTAATATCTCACCTGTCCCCATTTTTCTTCCCCGTCACTCGGGTCGTACCCATGTTTGTGGTAATGAAGCTTATATATTCCTCCTGGATAATTATCGGAAGGAAGGTGATCATAAAAAGCACCAGAAGGGGAGTCAACATATACACATAACCACTCCCAGTCTCCTTCATGGTCAGCTATATTATAATCCACATCTGTGTCATTATAATCAAAAAGAAGATAATATTGGATCCGAAAAGCATTCGGGGATGTTATAGAGTTTGGAGATACATTAATATATTCGCTATTTTCGGTCTGATTTATTAAGTGCCCATTCGCAGAGACATATATTCCATATTTAGACCAATCAGCAGGTGGGGAGAAATTAGGAAGATTTTCATATGGAATACTTTCT
>Ga0078972_1008977_pt1 | contig 20190 bp, 16 predicted proteins | sample YelNatPaOPGAMG01_FD_67568 | JGI IMG/M metagenome (GOLD analysis project Ga0078972, IMG submission 67568) | Hot spring thermophilic microbial communities from Obsidian Pool, Yellowstone National Park, USA - OP-RAMG-01 (SPADES assembly) (version 2) | ecosystem: Environmental > Aquatic > Thermal...
ACTGGTTTCAATATAAACTTATATTTTTCAAAATCTATCATAACCAATATAATTTATAACAATTCTAAAAATATGCTTTATCTGATTCGGATAATTTTACAATACCAGGATAGCCACCTGTATGGATAAATAAAATATTATCTTTTTTTGAAAAAGTTTTCTTTCTTATTAAATCAATAAGTCCTCCAAATGCTTTACCTGTATAAACTGGGTCTAATACAATGCCTTCCTTTCTACCCATTATTTTCATTGCTGATAAAGTTAATTCTGTGGGAATTGCATATCCTTTTCCTATATACTCATCGTAAATGGTTATTCCAGAGTTATGCTCTTTCTTTAAGTTTAAAACATTTATTACTTCTTTTATATTATTGTAAATTTTTTCTACTAATTCATGTTTTTTAAATAAAACACTTATTCCTATTATTTCAATCTGAGAATCTGATAAAATTTTACCTACTTCTAAACCAGAATGAGTTCCTCCAGAACCACAGGCTATGACAATATAATCTATATTTAATTTATCCTGTTTAATTTGTTTTAAAATTTCAATAAAACATTCTACATATCCTAATGAACCAATTCCACTTGCTCCACCTAATGGGATTAAATATGGTTTATATCCAGTTTTTCTATAATTATCTGCAATTCCTTCAGCAATCATTAGTACTTTATTGAAATCAGAACTCCCTGCAAAATAAATTTCAGCACCAAAAATTTTATCAAGTAAAAGATTGCCTTCTAATAATTCACTTGGCTTTCCACTTAATACTAACACACATTTCAACCCAAGTTTTGCACAAATTCCAGCAGTGATTCTACAATGATTTGATTGAGGGCCTCCTATGGTGAATATTGTATCATATTTATTTTTGATAGCATTTAACATCAAATACTCTAATTTTCTAACCTTATTTCCGCCTAATGCTACATTGGTTAAGTCGTCTCTTTTTACAAATATCTTAGGTCCATTTAAGAATTTTGTTAATTTATTAAGAAATTCTATTGGTGTTGGTTTATCAAAGAAATTAAATCTATTTACTTTTCTCATATTATCTCCTTCATTTTTGCTTATAATTTTTTAATGCTTCTTGTGCTTCTGCTGTTCCTATTTTTTCCAAAGCTTCCACTGCAGAAGAACGAACGGACATATCCTCATCTTTTAACGCTTCAATTAAGGAAGGGACTGCAGATGAACCTAATCTTATTAACGAATTTTTTGCAGATAAACGCACTTTATTATTTTCATCCTTTAACGCAGAAATAAGAAATAAAGATATTTCTCTCTTCTTTTCTTTTTCCAATAATGGACCTATTTTACCCAATGAAGAAGCAGAAGAGCATCTTACATCTCCATCTTTATCTTTTAAAACTTCAAGCAATTCTGGAATAATCTGATTTGCAGTATAAGAATCTCCAATTTCTCCTAATGCAACAACGGCTGCTATTCTAACATCTTTTTCTTTATCCTTTAAAGCATCTATTAAAGATGGTATACTTTCAGAAACAGCAGGAATAGTTTTTCCAATTTTACCCAATATAAAAGCACAAGAAGTTCTAATTTCTTTATCTTCGTTCTTCAAGCCATCTTTTAATGCTGGTATTCCTTTTTCTCCTATTTTTATAAGAATATTCTTAACTTTTGTTTTTATCCAATCGTCTTTGTCGTTTAAAAGTTTAATAATAGAAGGGATAATTTCTTTATTGCTATAACTTAATTTTTCAAGAACAGAAGCAGCATTGAGAGAAGTAGATAAATCTTTTAATGCTAAAATTAAATATGGTATGGATTCTTTGGAAAAATAAGTCATATTGCCTAATGCTTTTACTGCATTATTTTTTACATTAACATCTTCGTCCTTGAGCCTTTCTACAATAGCAGAGAAAACCTCTTTTGAATTTAAATTTAAATTTCCCAATACAGAAACAGAATGAAATCTAACATACTTATTTTTATCTTTAGTAGATGAGATTAAATCAGAAATCCCTTCTTTGTTAAGTGAAATTATCTTTAATAATGATTCTTCAGCAGCAGAACGAACAAAACTATATTCATCACGGAAAGCATTAATTAAAGAAGAAATGCATTCTTTTGCATTAACCTGCATATTGGAAAGTGCCTTAACAGCAGATACTCTAACATCTAAGTCAGGATCATTCAGTATAGGCATTAAAGCAAAAACTATTTCTGATGACATTGGGTCTATTTTAGAAAGAGAGTTTACTACATTTAATCGAATATTTTTATCTTTGTTTTTTAATTCTATTAACAATTTTGGGATAGCCTCTTTAGCATTAGGCCCAATCTTTCCTAATACTTCTATTATTCCACATTTCATATCTTCGTTATCAAAATATTTCATGATAATTTCTACTGATTCTTTATCCTCTTTCCCTATTTTTGAAAGTGTTTCAATAATACTTGAACGGACTATTAGACTTTTATCTTTCAGGTTTTCTAAAACTATAGGGATAACTTCTTTAATAGAAGGACCAAGTTTACTAAGTATATACATTATTTGAAATCTAACTTGTTCATTCTCGCTTTTCAAAGCATTAACAATCTCGCTAATATTTATACTACCTACTTTTATAAGTGCGTCCCTAGCAGATGCACTTACATCCTTTTCTCCATCATTTAAAGTAGAAATCAATGCGCTTACTACTTCTTTAGTTGATGGTTTTATCTCACCTAAAATATATGCAGAATGAACTCTAACAAATTTATTTTCATCTTTAAGCGCTGAAATTAGATAAGGTAAAGCAGGCTGTCCTATTTTAATAAGAATATCTTCTGCAGAGGTTCTGATTTCTAAGTCTTTTTCTTTTAAAGTAGAAATTAATACTGGAACTGATTTAACTCCGAGAGTTAGAAGGAGATTACTAGCCTCATAACGAATTTTTTCATCTTTACTTTTTAAAGATTCAGCAATCTGGCTAATTAATTCCTCTTTTGATTTATTATCAAGTTTAGATACTTCCTGTAGTGCTGAAATACGTTCATTAGAATCATTAGAGATTAACCTTTGACTTAAGGAAGCACAGCCATAAATTAAAAAGCATAATGTAAATAAAAAATAAAATAACTTATATTTCAAATTTATATTTCTCACACTTCCCTTATATTTATGCAGTTTTATAATTCTTTTACTTTCTTCCTACAACGGTAATTTTATCTCTCTTTTTTCTTTAGAAGATTTATATATTGCAAGTATTACTTCTACTGCTTTTCTTGCATCAATAGGATTTACTTCTGGTTGTTTTCCTTCTAATAATGCTTGTGCAAATGCTTCTATTTGTCTTTTGTGCCCCTCATGCCCTATCTGAGGAGTTGCAGCTCCTATTCCTTCTTCTTTCTCCTTCTTTGCTAAGTCTTCTTCTCCTATAAAATGCCATTTTGTTATAGTATGATCTTCTAATATAACAGAGCCTTTTTCTCCGTGAATCTCTAATTTTCTAGCAAATCCTGGATATACAGATGTGGTTCCTTCAATAACTCCTAATGCTCCATTTTTAAACCTTAGTATTGCTACAGCAGTATCTTCTACTTTTATATTTCTTACTAATGTATCAGTATAAGCAGTTACAGATGCTACATCTCCCATTAGATATAGCAACATATCTACACCGTGAATTGCCTGATTCATCAATGCTCCTCCACCATCTAATTCCCATGTTGCCCTCCATGCTCCACTTTTATAATACTCTTCTGAACGATACCATTTGTTGTACATATCCCCTAATACCAATTTACCGAATTTTCCATTATTTATTGCTTCTTTAACCTTTTTTTCTCCTTCAAAAAACCTGCTTTGAAATACACATGCTAACTTTTTACCGGTTTTTTTTGATACTTCTATCATTTTATCTATCTTTTCAAGAGTAACTTCTATAGGTTTTTCTGTTAAAACATGTTTTCCTGCTTCCATAGCATCTATTGCATTTTGCATATGTAACCCTGAAGGAGTTGTTATTGTAACCACATCTATATCTTTTCTTTTTAACATTTCTTTATAATCTTTATACCATGCTACTTTATACTCTTCTCCAAATTTTTTTGCTTTCTCTTCCACTATATCTGCAACTGCTATCAACTCAGCATTTGAGCAATCTTTAATGCCTCTTATATGATTGACTGCAATACCTCCACAGCCAATCACTCCAAACCTTATTTTATTCATTGCTATTACCTCCTTTTTTCTTCATCTCTTGCGAAAGAAATCTTGCGATAATCTCTTTTGCTCTCTTAACTATATCTATAATTATAATACAAAATTATTTTGATAATGTAAAGAGGATTTTAGGGAGGTTAAATCTTAAATATAAATGCACAGGAGGGAAGGAAGCGCATTCATACTTTTCTAATAATCTGCTTTAGTCTCCCTTCGGAGCAAAATGGTTAATTTGATATGGTGGAGCTGAGGGGAGTTGAACCCCTGACCTTCTCCCTGCCGAGGAGACGTTCTCCCAACTGAACTACAGCCCCTATTTAAAGTATAACATTTTTAACAACTTTTGTGAAGTTTATTTTTATATTAAACCTAAACTGCCATAAATATGAAAGAGACTAAAGATTTTTTAATTTATTTATGATATAATTACTTACATAAAAATGCAAGATTTTACTGAAGGTAACATATTAAAACAGGTTATAAGTTTTTCTTTGCCTTTATTAATTGCAAATTTCTTACAGTCATTTTCAGGTATAATTAATATTATATGGATAGGTAGAATGTTAGGACCGTCTTCAATTGCTGCAGTTACCATATCAATGCCTATTGTTTTCTTTTTAATATCAGGTATAATTGGTTTAAATATAGCCACCAATGTTATTGTTGCACAGGTTTACGGTTCAAAAAATATGAAACTAATGGAAAAAGTTTTTGCTAACTCATTGATGACCAATTTATTTTTATGTTTAGTTATTTCTATATTTAGTATTTTTTTTAGTGGAAAGTTACTTGATATGATAAACGCTCCTAAAGAAATAAAACCAGAAGCTCAATCATTTTTTATTGTTGTTTTAATAGGTCTTGTTTTTCAATTTACATACAACTGGTATTCAGGAGCATTAAGGGGACTTGGAGATTCTAAAACACCTCTTTATATCTTGATAGTAAATACTATTTTAAATTTTATATTTGTTCCTATCTTCATTATTGGTTTTGGACCAATCCCTAAACTTGGGATTGTAGGAGCAGCAATAGCAAATATCTTATCAAGTTTTTTAAGTCTTCTTGCATTATATTTTTATACTATAAGGATAAATCCTTTCTTTAACATACAAAAATGGGATTTTACAGTAGATTGGAAGATTATAAAAAAGGTATTTACAATAGGTATACCTGCTTCCCTCCAGATGGTAATAGTATCATTTGCAGGAACAGTAATCTCGTATTTGGTTAATAAATTTGGCACCAATATAATAGCAGCTTATGGTATTGGAATGCAGACTGACCAATTAGCCTTTTTGCCAGCTATGTCTATAGGAATTGCTATTTCTTCAATGGTTGGACAAAACTTAGGAATTGGAAAATACGACAGAGTTAAAAAAATTTTTCATTACTCTGTTACTCTTTCACTGATTATTTCTTTTATTTTCTTTATTGTAATTTTCTTTTTTCCAAAACAAATTGCTTCACTTTTTACAAAGAACACAGATGTTATAGGTTATGCTGTAGGTTATTTAAAGATTGTAAGTTTTACATATATTTGTTTTGCTTTAATTTTTGCATTACAGGGAATTGTAAGAGCAGCAGGAGATACTTTAGCGATGTTAATTTTAACTATTATTACAGTTGTTATTTTTAGACTTCCATTAGCATATTTTCTATCAGAACATACAAGTTTAAGACAAAATGGGATATGGGTTTCTATATTAATAAGTACAGTAGCAGCAGTTGTGCTAAATTATTTGTACTATATAAATGGTAGATGGAAAAGAATAAAGATAATTCACTCAATGTAGAAGTAAAAACAGTAACTATTTTTTCATCCACGGATTTGTAGAAGGGTCATTATACATCTTAAATTGATAATACATCTTTAGTCTTTTTTTACCTTTAAGCAAATCTTTGATTAAATCATCAAAACATTTTGATAAATCTTTTTTTTGTTCCAATAAAATTTTTAATCTGCCCTTACATTTTTCTATATGTTCCCTTGAACAATCCTTTCTCTTTATTTGCTCTTTCATGTGATAAATTTTTAAAGATAGTATAGAGAGTCTATCAATAATAGAACCAGGTGTTTCTGAATTTAATGGAGTAGTCTTACTGGTTTTAATTTTAAGTTGCGTTAAGTAATCTAAAATATATTTATCTATTTCTTCTACTTTATCTGCTCTTCCTTGATTTGTGGCATCTATTGTGCGTTTAATATTAGCAATTTCTGAGTCTGGAAGACTTTTTGCTCTTGCTTTGTCCTCTTCATGCCATAAAATACAGTTTATAACAATGATGTCATTGATTAACTTTTTAAAAGGGCCTTTTTCTTTTAAAGTTTTAAGTTTTTTCTTATTTTTATGCCATAAATATAAAACTTTATTATAAATTTTAAATAGTTCCTTTGAATTCATAAATTTATATTACCATAAAAATATTGAAATTTCTATAAAAATTTTTGTATTTTTCTTCTTGACAAAGATATTTTAATATTGTATAATTTCAAAAGAAATATTTTCAAATGAAAGTATTTAAAAAGGGGGAAAAATGAAAGCATTATACAATTTTAGTGAAAGGATGAGATATTTGTTTCTTCAAATTTTTCCTCGTTTAGATAAACAACTCTTTGTTTATGGGGGAAGTATATTTAAGGAACAACTTACTTTATCTCAGATTAAAATTTTACTGTTATTTAATGATTGCAACAAATATAAAATGTCTGAAGTAGCAAAGTTGTTATATATGCCTCTTCCAACAGTTACACATGTGGTTGACCAGTTAGTTAAAAGTGGATATTTAAAAAGGAGTTTTGAAGAAAAAGATAGAAGGATTGTTTATATTGAAATTACAAAAAAAGGCAAGAGTGTTTTAGAAGAGTCAAAAAAGCACATGCATAATAAATTAAGAGTATTATTTGAGGCTATGAATAAAGTTGAAAGGGATAAGTTTTTAAAAATTATGAAAGACTTTATTACTATATTAGAAAATGTTGGTCAGAGGGTAGAAAATAAAATAAATAAGATGTTAGTAATACCCCTTTTTGTTTTTTTAACTTTATCTGTTTCTGCTTCAGAGAATTTAACTTTAGATGAATCTATAAAGTATGCTTTGGAGCATAACCCGAAGATTTTAATTGCAAAGGAAAAAATAAGAGCAGCAGAGGGAAATTTAACAAGTGCGGCTGCATTACTTTACCCATCGTTATCTGCTATTGGCACATATACTCGTTCTTCTTATTTATCAAAATTAACCTATGGTGACTATATGAAGATTCCGGTTCTTGATTCAAAGGGGATGCCTACAGGAAGCTATGTTCCTTTTCAGTCATTTAGTTTTTCTTCAGATAGAGAAGGAGATGTTTATATTGGTAAGATAAGTTTGCAGTATACTTTATTTTCCTGGGGAAGATTACAGGCAAATTATGAGATAGCACTTACAAATAAACTAATCAATGAAGAAGAGTATAAAAAAACTGTTATAGATGTTACTTTTGATGTAAAGAAGGACTTTTATACAATACTTCTTGTAAAAGAAATGTTAAATGTTTTACAGAAGACAAAGATGTCTTTAGAATCACATATTAAAGTTATAGAAGAAAGATACAATGCAGGACTTGCTTCTAAATTTGAAGTTTTAAGGACAAAGGTTCAGCTTACCAATTTAGAACCACAAATTACTAAAGCAAATAATCAGTTAGAAATGTCAATAATTAGTTTTAATACCAATTTAGGTAGTGAAACAAACGATAAGTTTATTCCTGTTGGGAAGTTGGAATACCAAAAGGAAGATTTTGAATTACAGAAGTCCATTGAAGATGCTATAAAGAATAGGAATGAAATAAAGCAGATGGATTTAAGGAAAAAAATAGCAGAAGAAAGTATTACATTGGCAGTTTCAGGTTATAGGCCTTCTGTATTATTAACTGCAAACTATCAAGCGAATAGAGGACAGCAGTTGCCTCCAAATGATACTATATGGCAAAGTGGTTGGGATATTGGAGTTGTATTAAATATACCAATATTTGATGGATTTAATGCAAGTGGTAGGTATCAGGAGGCAGAGAGTAATTTAAATCAAGTGATTTTATCAAAAAAACAACTTTTAGATTTAATAAGTCTTGAAGTGAAATCTTCATATTTAACATTAATAAGTGCAGAAAAAACTATTTTAGCTCAATCAGAAAATATTAATGTTGCAAAGGAGAGTTTAAATATGGTTAAAAAGCGATATGAAGAAGGCTTAGCAACAAATCTTGAAGTTCTTGATACTGAAGTAAGTGTTTTACAGGCAGAACTTAATTATTTACAGGCATTGTATGATTATAATATATCTAAAGAAAGATTAAAAAAAGCAATAGGAGGAGAAAATGCAAAATAGATTTATAAAGATAAGTTTAATAACAATTTTTTTATTGGGTTTTTTAGGATGTGGCTCAAAGAAGACAATTGAAACTACCACTTCGGAAATAGAAGGTATTCCTATATTGACTACAAAAGCAAGAATATCAGATATAATGGATAAAATAAAATTAATAGGAACTGTAGTTCCTTATGAGCAGGTAGTTTTATATCCTAAGGCGTCAGGTAAATTATCTAAATATACTGTTAATGAAGGTGCTATTGTAAATAAAGATGATATAGTAGGTTATATTGATAGAGATGAACCTGGTTTGGAATTCTCTCCCTCACCTGTAAAAAGTCCTATTTCAGGTATTGTATTAAAAAAGTATCTTGATGTTGGAGCAACTGTAAGTGCGGCTGTTTCTTCTGTAAGTATGGCAACTCCTATAATTTCAATAGGAGATATAGATAAAGTAAAAGTTGTTGTAAATGTAATAGAAGGAGATATTGGTAGAGTAAAGGTGAATCAAGATGCAGAAGTTACATTTGAGACATATAAGGATAGAATTTTTAAAGGGAAAGTAGAAAGTATTAGTCCTATGGCAGATTTAATGAGTCATACAAGTAAAGTAGAGATTGTTATTGATAATAAAGATAAATTAATAAAACCAGGACTTTCTGCTGAAGTTAATATAATAACAGGGTATCATAAGAATGTGGTAGTTATTCCAAGAGATGTATTGATAAGAAAATCAGGCGAAACTTATGTTTTTGTAATTATTGATGATAAATCTTATAAAAGGAATGTAAAAGTAGGATATGATGATGGTAATATATTGGAAATAAAAGAAGGATTGAAATCAGGTGAAGTTATTGCAGCAAGTGATTTTAATGTTTTACAGGAAGGTTTAAAAGTAAAGATAGGGGGAGAAAAATGAAATTTACAGAGTTTTTTGTTAAAAGACCGATAACAACAATAATGCTTATGCTTAGTATTGTTGTAGTAGGTGTTATGAGTTTATGGCAACTAAAAATCGACCTTATGCCTGAGTTAAAGTTTCCTAACTTAGTGGTTGTTACTGAATATTCAGGTGTAGCACCTTTAGAAATAGAAAAGTTATTATCTAAGCCTCTTGAGACTGCTATAAGAACTGTGCCTGGTATAAAAAATGTAAAAACAAGTTCAAGAGAAGGATTATCTGTAGTAAATGCAGAATTTACATGGGGAACTAATCTTGATGATGCAGCAAATCAAATAAGGGATAGGATAGGACAGATAAAGAAATATTTGCCGAAGGATGCATCTGAGCCAATTATAATAAAGATGGAGATGAGTTCTATACCAGTAGCGTTTATGAGTGTTAGAGGCAAAAAGAGTTTAGAGATTTTGCAAAAGATAGCAGAGGATACAATTCAACCAAAGTTGGAGAAATTAGATGGGGTTGCAGGTGTGTTGACTATGGGAGGAAGAGAAAGAGAGATTCAAATAAATGTTGATAGAAATAAATTAGAAAAATTAGGATTATCATTAAGTCAGATAGTAATGAAAATAGGAATGGAAAATTTGAATGTTTCTGCTGGCAATATTAATGAATCTGCAGAAACGGAATATATAGTAAGAGGAATTGGAGAGTTTCAGAAAATTGAGGATATAGAAAATACAGTAATTGGAGTAAGAAATAATATCCCTATTTATTTAAAAGAGGTTGCTACTGTTATTGATGGCTTGGCTGATGAGAAAGGAGCATCCAGGTCAAATAGAATGACAGCAGTAAGTATAATAGTTCAAAAAGAATCAGATGCGAACACTGTAGATGTTTCTAGACGAATTAAAAATATTTTACCTTCTATAAGAAAAGAACTACCGGAGGGCGTTACATTTGATTTTATATTTGATATATCAGAAATCGTAGAAAATTCCATAAGAGCGTTAGAAAGAAGTGCTATAGAAGGTGCTATTTTAGCAGCAATTATAATTTTTATTTTTTTAGGCAAAGTGAATCCTACATTGATTGTGTGTATATCAATACCAATATCATTGCTTATAGCATTTGCTGCAATTTTTTTTGGAGGTTATACAATAAATATAATGACACTCGGTGCTTTAGTTATTGCACTTGGAAGACTTGTTGATGATTCTGTTGTTGTTATGGAAAATATATTCAGACGCAGACAGCTGGGAGAAACTGCAATTGTTGCAAGTGTAGAGGGAACAAAAGAAGTATCTATAGCTGTTATTGCTTCTACAGTAGTTACAGTTGTAGTTTTTTTACCTATTGCTTTTGCAAGAGGAATAGTTGTTCAATTATTTAGAGAGTTTGGGATGACTATTTTTTACGCACTAGCAGCATCTTTACTTGTTGCTTTTACAGTTGTGCCAATGCTTGCTTCAAAATTGTTTAAAAGAGGAATTGAAAGTTATGAGAGTAAGAAGCAATCTTTTTTTGATAAAATTAAAAACTTTTATGGAAAATCTCTTTCTTTTGCATTATCCCATAAAGTTTTTGTAATTATAGGAGCAGTTGTAATTTTAATAATTACAGGAATTTTATTTATGTCAATAGGAAAAGAGTTTATTCCAAATGTTGTATCTGGAAGGTATCAGATTTATTGTAAACTTCCTAAAGGTTCTACATTATCAGCTACAAAGAATTTATTTTTAAGAGTAGAAAATGATTTATATTCTAAAGTTTCGGATTTAGAAAATTTAGGAGGTACAGTTGGAACAAGTGGTAAACTATCTGGAAGAATGTCTGCAATGAGTGGAATGTCTCAAGGACCTAATACAGCACAAATGTTTATAAATTTGAAAAAAGGTAAAAGAGAAACATCAGAGAATAAGTTGCATGATATTATAGATAATATTGCAAAGAGTAATAAAGGAGCAGAAATAACATTATCTGCACCAGGAACTCAGTTTTTTAGAACAGGAAGAGCAATAGAGATAAAGATATATGGAGACGACCTAAGTTTATTAAAACAGATTGGAAAAGAAGTTGCAGATGAGATAAAAGATATAAAGGGATTAAAAGGAGTATCATCCAGTATGGAAGAAGGTTTGCCAGAGATTACCTTTGAGTTTAATAGAGAGAAACTAACAAGATATGGTTTAACTGTTGCTCAGGTGAATAATGAGATAAGAACTGCTATTGAAGGACAGGTTGCTTCTATTTACCGGGAAAAAGGAGAAGAAGTTGATATAAGAGTAAGATTGAAAGATGAATATAGAAGAAACCTAAAAGACTTACTTCAAATACCAATCTCATCTCCATTAGGTTTTATATTCCCTTTAAAAGATGTTGCAAAAGTTTCTTATAGTGAGGGACCTTCTGAAATTAATAGAGAAAATGCAAAAAGAATGGTGGTGGTTTCTGCTGATATAAGTGGTAGAAGTCTTTCAAAAGTTGTAGATGATATAAGAGAGAAATTAAAAAAGATTAAACTCCCTTTAGGATATTCTTATGAATTTGGTGGAGAGGAAAAAGATAGGCAGGAATCTTTCTTTGTGCTTTTAATAGCACTACTTATGGCTATCTTACTAATCTATATGATTTTAGCTTCTTTATATGAATCATTGATACATCCTTTTACTATTATGCTATCTGTTCCTTTTGCATTTACAGGTGCAATATTGGCTCTTTATATTACTAATACTCCATTAGGAGTTACTGCAATGATTGGACTAATTATGCTTGTTGGGATTGTAGCAACAAATGCTATTGTTATGGTAGATTTTATCATTAAAAGAAGACAGGTTGAAAAGGATAGGAGAAAAGCAATTGTAGAAGCAGCAACTATAAGATTAAGGCCAATTTTAATAACTGCATTAGCAACTTTATTTGCACTTCTTCCTATTGCATTAGGAAGAGCAGAAGGTCAAGAACTCCAGATACCTCTTGGAATTGCTGTTGTAGGTGGACTATTTTCATCAACATTTTTAACCCTTTATATAGTTCCAACTGTTTATGAGATACTCGATCCTTTAAGTCGTAAAAGTATAAAAGAGAAAGATTAAAAATTTATCTGAAAGTACCAAGAATACCCCGCTCGTAAGAGCGGGGATGAATTGGTACCAATTAATAATAAAATTCCTTGCAGAGAAGATACCCTGCTCGTAGAGCAGGGTTCTTCATTTTTTCTGAACTATTGAAAGTTATTTAAAGTTCTTCTAATATTTTTGCTAAGGTTCTCTTTCCATTTTGGTATTTAAGATTCCTCTCAGAGATAGAAAAAGATTTATAATTTTCCATTCTACATTTTTTCTTGACATATATGTTATTATGTGATAAAATAATCACATAATATGGAGGGTAAAATGAAAGAAGATAATAGATTAGATGAACTTTATAAGTTAAAAGCAGAAATTTTACAGTCTTTAGCGCATCCCATACGACTTAAAATTATTGATTTTCTTTGTAATGGAGAGAAGTGTGTTTGCGAGATAGTTAAAGAAGTAAGAAGTGAACGAACTAATGTATCCAAGCATCTTTCCATTTTGCTAAAGGCAGATATTTTAACAAGAAGGAAAGAAGGATTGAATATTTATTATAAACTTAAAATGCCATGTGCTTTAAATTTCTTATCATGTGCAGAGGAGATAATTAAAAAGCAGGTTAAAGCACGTATGGCATTAATTAAGAAATAAGGAGGTTAAGTATGGGAGAGATTAAAAAACTTTCGTTTTTAGATAGGTTTTTAACTTTATGGATATTTATAGCTATGGGGATTGGAGTAGGTTTAGGATATTTTTATCCATCCCTTACTAAATTTATTTCCAGTTTGCAGGTTGGAACCACATCTATTCCTATTGCTATTGGATTAATACTTATGATGTATCCACCATTAGCGAAAGTTAAATATGAAGAAATGGGTAAAGTTTTTAGTAATAAGAAATTACTTGTTTTATCGTTACTCCAAAACTGGATAATTGGACCGCTTGTTATGTTTTTTCTTGCAATAATATTTTTACATAATTATCCACAATATATGATAGGAGTAATTTTAGTTGGTCTTGCTCGTTGTATTGCTATGGTTATTGTATGGAATGAACTTGCTGAAGGAGATAGAGAACTTGCAGTAGGATTAGTTGCTTTTAATGCAATCTTTCAAGTTTTATTTTATGCGATTTATATTTATATCTTTATAACTATCTTTCTTAACTGGCTTGGTCTTGTTAAAGGCTTAAATGTGAGTATCTCAATATTTGAAGCAGCAAAAACAGTGTTTATATATCTTGGTATTCCTTTTATTGCTGGTATCGTTACAAGATTTTCACTCTTAAAGATAAAAGGCAAAGATTGGTATGAAAATGTATTTTCACCGAGGATTAGTCCTATTACTCTTATTGCATTGCTCTTTACTATAATAGTTATGTTCTCACTTAAAGGGGAATATATCATACAACTTCCTTTAGATGTTGTAAAAATAGCAATTCCATTAACTATGTATTTCTTCATTATGTGGTTTGTAACTTTTTTTATAGCAAAAAAAATTGGTGCTAATTATGGTCAAACAGTGGCAGTCTCTTTTACTGCAGGAAGTAATGATTTTGAATTAGCAATTGCAGTGGCAGTTGCAATATTCGGTATAAGTTCGAACCAGGCATTTGCAACAGTTATTGGACCCCTTATAGAAGTTCCTGTTTTAATTATTTTAGTAAATGTTGCATTAAAGTTTAAAAAGATGTTTTTTAGAGGATAGGGGGATAAATGCAAGAAAAATGGAAATTTTTAATAATACTTATAGTTTTTCTTTTGTTTTATTTTGTTCCATTTAAAGATTTATTAAGTAAAGGACCTTTACTTGAAGCATTCTTGATGGTTCAGGAGTATGCAAGACAGCATGTCTTACTTTGTTTAATTCCTGCTTTTTTTATAGCAGGTGCTATTTCAAATTTTATTAAGCAGGAATCAGTGATAAAGTATTTGGGTGCAGATGCAAAAAAAGTCCTTGCGTATGGTGTAGCATCTGTTTCTGGTACTATTCTTGCTGTTTGTTCATGTACAGTGCTTCCGCTTTTTGCAGGTATTTATACAAACGGAGCTGGACTTGGCCCTGCTTGTACTTTTCTTTATTCAGGACCTGCAATTAATGTTTTGGCTATTATTTTAAGTGCAAGAGTTTTAGGAATGAAAATTGGTATTGCAAGAGCAGTTGGTGCAATAGTTTTATCAATAATAATAGGGCTTTTAATGCATTTTATATTTTTGAAAGAAGAAAAAAACCGTCAGGTTAAAAATGCATCTATGTTTGCATCAAATGTTGAAATCAAGGAGAAAAGAAATCTTCTACAAACCTCATTGTACTTTGCAGTTATGGTTTTAATTTTAATTTTTGCCAATTGGGCAAAAGATGAAACTGTTGCAGTGTGGTCTTTTATTTATTCTATAAAATGGATTGTTACGGGTATTCTACTTATAGTTCTTGCTTTTATGCTTGTTAAGTGGTTTGAAAAAGAAGAATTGAAAACATGGGTTTCGTCTACATGGATTTTTTCAAAGCAGATACTACCTTTACTATTTATTGGTGTATTTGCGGCAGGCTTTTTTCTTGGACGACCTGGTAATGAAGGGATAATTCCATCAAAATGGGTTTCCAATGTTTTAGGAGGAAATGGGATTATAGCGAATCTTTTTGCTTCTGTTGCTGGAGCTTTAATGTATTTTGCCACACTAACTGAAGTTCCGATACTTCAGGGATTAATTGGTTCTGGAATGGGAAAAGGACCAGCATTAACCTTGCTTTTGGCAGGACCTGCTTTAAGTTTGCCAAGCATGATAGTTATAATTAAAATGATAGGAGCAAGAAAAGGTCTTGTTTATATTTCACTTGTAATTGGTGCATCTGTAATTTTTGGAATATTTTATGGAGCGGTATTTTAATGGCTTTCTTAAATGAGATAAAAATAGTAAGTGTCTTACCGTGCATTGCAATGCCGGAAAGAATCAGATTTATAGCAGAACTTGATAGGGATATTTCTGAGATATTGCCATATTTAAATGCAGTAATAGATAATGCAATTTACAATCATGAGGGTAAAAATATTACTATGAAAAAGGGAGATAGAATGATAGGGATTCAAGCAAAACAATTTGCTGCAGGAAAGGTTATAGACTTAAAAGATGCTGAAGAACTTATTAAATGGTTTAAAGAACTGGTGAATGATACTTATAGTAAAAAGGATTTTATAAAGCCGAATTACGAAAGAAGGAGAAAACTTACTGCTATGGATATTTATAAATTATTGCCAGCAACAAATTGCAAGAAATGTGGAGAACCCACTTGTATGGCTTTTGCTGTAAAACTTGCTTCTGAAGAAAAAAACATTATAATGTGTGTTGACTTATTTTCTGGAAAATTTAACATAAAAAGAGAGGAGTTGATAAGAGTGTTAAAGTCATGTGGCTATAGTGTTCCATCAATATTTGCAAAAGACAGTTAAACGGAGGATAAATCTTATGGTAAAAACAAAAGTTAAGGCAGGTATATGTGGGTTTATAACTGAAATTGAAGCAGTTTCAGCTGATGAACAGAATGTAAGTTTTAGGATTAAAACAGACTGTGAGAAAATAAAGAAACTTTCGGAAAAACTCCCGAAGGTTGATGCTTACTCGGAGATAAGTACGGGCTTTGACGGAGAACTTTATAAGGTTATAATGACAGAGCTTAAAGGCTGTTGTTCAGGTTGCGCCGTACCTGTTGGCTTGTTTAAATCAATGCAAGTAGCAGCAGGACTTGCATTACCAAAGGATATTACAATAAGCATTGCAAAGGAGAGATGAAAATATGAAAATAGAAGTACTGGGGACAGGATGCCCAAAGTGTAAAAAACTCTATGAACTAACAAGTGAGACTTTAAAAGAACTTGGTGTTGAAGCTGAAATAATTAAGGTTGAAAAGATTGCTGATATAATGAAATACAATATAATGATAACACCAGCGCTTGTAATAAACGGTGAAGTTAAAGTAGCAGGAAGAATACCAACGAAGGCTGAGATTACCAGCTGGATTACAACAGAATTATCAAAGAAATAAAGGAGAAATTAAACAAATGAAAATGGGAGAAATGATGAAAAATTATTTTAAGGCTATATTAGTATGTATATTGATACTATTAATAAATTTTGGGTGTGGAGATAAGAAGGAAAATACAAATATAACAGAAGGGGGAAGCGGATTAACCGTTAAAAATGAAAATGTTACTCCTGAAAAGAATATTTCTATTGAGAAAAAAATGGAATCAAAAGAAAGGAATATTGTTACTTTTATTGAACTTGGTTCAGTAAAGTGTATCCCGTGCAGGATGATGCAACCCATAATAAGAGAAATAGAAGAAGAGTATAAAGACAAAGTTAAAGTTGTTTTTTATGATGTTTGGACAGAAGAAGGTGCAATATATGCTGAGAAGTACAGGATTCGTGTAATCCCAACCCAGATATTTTTAGATAAAGATGGGAATGAATATTTCCGACATGAAGGATTTTTTCCGAAAGAGGAAATTATAAAAGTTTTAAAGGAAAAAGGTGTTAGATGATAAGCAGTATTTTTAACTGGTTATCTAATGCGATTAACTTAAGTTCTCCTTTTGCATTAATTGCATCGTTTATATGGGGTGTATTAAGTATTCTATTAAGTCCATGTCATTTGTCAAGTATTCCGCTTATAGTTGGTTTTATAGATAGTGAGGGTAATTTATCAGTAAGAAGAGCATTTTTCTTATCATCTTTGTTTTCTATTGGCATTTTAATAACAATTATTGTGGTAGGTATAGTAACCGGATTGATAGGTAGAATTTTAGGTGATATTGGCCCGTATGGAAATTACATAGTAGCTATAATCCTGATAATTGTTGGACTTTACCTTCTTGAAGTAGTAAATATCCCTTTTTTTAGTCAGTCAAACCAGAATGTTTTAAAAATAAGAGGATTATTAGCAAGTTTTTTACTTGGTTTAATTTTTGGTTTAGGAGTAGGACCTTGTACTTTTGCATATATGATGCCAGTTTTGGGAGTGGTTTTTAAAATTGCATCTACAAATTTTGTTTATGCAATATCTTTAATTTTGTTTTATGCTATAGGACATTGTTCTGTAATAATATTTGCAGGTACATTTGCAGGATTTGTTCAGACATATTTGAATTGGAATGAAAAGTCAAAATGCATAATTATTCTAAAAAAAATATGCGGAATTCTCGTTATCTTTAGTGGGATATATTTGATTTTCAAATCCTAATAATAACCTTATTTTGCATTTCTCCGTAAATTATAGTCTCTCCTAAATTTTTAATCCTATCTGGGGTAAATCTATATAATTTTTGTATAGATTTTTGTGTGAGATAATGATATAATAATATAGAAATTATGAAAAAAATAAGAAAGATATTGGTTGTATTATCTTTTGTGCTTTTACTCCTCTTTTTAAGTATATTTATCCTTGCCAAAACAGGTATTTTAGTAAAAGGTTTTAAAAATATAATCCAGTCTGAACTTTCTAAGGTTTTAGATAGAGAAGTTACAATAGAAAGTATAGAAGGTGGTATATTTAATAATATTACCCTGAATAATGTAAGGATTGCTTCAAAAAAAGATTTAAAAGATGGAACTATAATAGTTATTGAAAAATTAACTGTAAATTATTCATTTAAAGATATTATTCTTAATAAGAAAAATATTATTGAAAGTATAAAAAGCATTCAGATAAAAAAGCCTTTCATAAATATAGAGAACACCCCTTCTGGTTCTTGGAATATTATAGATTTTATAGAAAGTTTAAAATCTGAAAAACAAACTGCTTTTCCATTTAAATGTAGAATAGATATTTATAGTGGATTAATTGGATTTAAAGACAATAAAAAGAAGTATAATTCAGTAGTTAAACATATTTTTGGAAGTATTAATTTTACAGATGATAATTGCTTGCTTTTAGATTTTAAATGTAAAAGTTTTGGAAGTAAAAAATTTAATTTATATGTAAAAGGAAATGTTAATTTAGAAAATAGCAAATATTATATTGAGGTAAAAGGGGTTAATGTTAATCTTCCCCATTATGCTAACTATATAAAGTTAAATTTACAGGAAGAAGATAAAATAAATTTTATAGGTGGAGAAGTTAATTTTTCTTTAAACATTCAGGATGGTATTTCAGGAAATGCGTCTATTAGAAATGGAAGTATTAGCATAAAAGGTTTAAATGAAAATATTGTTAATCTTAGTACGGAATTAGAATTAAAAGACAATACATTATTCTTAAACAAATTTGTAGGATTTTTAAAAGGTGCTTCTTTATCAGGAAATGGAAATATCTCTGATTTTAAAAATCCACAGGTTAATATAAATCTGTATGTAAGTCATATTAACTTAGGTGATTTAGTAAGTTTGGGTTTAATTAAAGATTTGGAACTTCAAGGTACTGGGTTTGCTAATTTTGTAATACGAGGGAAGTTACCTGATATTACTATTTTATCTAATAGTAGTTTTAGTAATATTAGAGTTTTAGATGCAACTATAGATAAAGTAGAGAATATTTTAAAATATGAAGGAAATGTTTTAAAGATATTAAGATGTAAAATAAATGCTTTTGAAGGAATAAGTAACTTAACAGGGGTTATAAATTTTAAAGAAAAAAATGTAGATATAAAAGGAGAATCTACAGATATTGATGTAAATAATATATTTTCAATTTTTAAATTTCATGATTTAACTGGCAAGGCAAATCTTACTCATAAAATCTCTGGTAGTTTTGATAATTTATCTATTATTTCAAAGGCAGATTTTAAAGAGTTGTTTCTAAAAAGAGGAGAGATTGGTGAGTTAAATGGCGATTTAAGGTTTTTTAATAGCAATAAATTACAGGTAAATTTATATAATGATAAATTAAATATTAAAGGGTTATTTACTTTCTTTAAAGATAGAACTGAAGTGGAAAGTAAACTTAAAATTATTAAGATGAATTTTAAAGATGTTTTTAGTTGTTTTGTAAAAAATAATTTTACATTAAGTGGAGAAACAAATGGAGTATTTGAAATAAATGGCAATATCAATAATGTTAATGTTACTGGAGATTTAAATATTAAGACATTTAATTTTGAAAAATATCTTGCTAAATCTGTAAGTGCAAGTTTTTTAATTAAAGACCATATTATGGAGATAAAGCATTTACAGTTTAATCAAGATAACAAAGGTATAGTAAGGGCAAAGGGAACTATGGGATTAACTGGGAATATACCGTTTAATATCACTGTAGAGAGTTATGATATAGAAATATCTAAACTACCAGTTGTTTATGAATTATATAATAACTTAAAAGGAAGTAGTAACATTTCGGGACAAATCCTTGGAAGTGTTAATTCTCCGAAATTTGTAGTTACTATAAATTCACCTAATTTAATTATAAATAATCAGGTTACTTGTAAATTTAATACTAATTTTATATATGAAAATTGTTCTTTAATGATTTCAAATTTAGTAATAGATAACGAATATGATTTTACAGGAGAGATTAAATTTTCGCCTAAAAAATATATAAATGGAGAGTTAGTAATAAAAAATGGCAAACTTCCTACATTATTAAGTTTATTTAAGTTAAAATTTAAATTAGACGAAGTAAAAGGGAATCTTTTTGGTAATTTTAATCTAAATGGTGAATTTAACAGACTAAATGGCTATGGTTCTTTAATCTTAAAGGATGCA